>Ga0097691_1001229_pt1 | contig 19371 bp, 16 predicted proteins | sample NGESurdeep072012_8_FD_72858 | JGI IMG/M metagenome (GOLD analysis project Ga0097691, IMG submission 72858) | Arctic peat soil microbial communities from Barrow, Alaska - NGEE Surface sample 210-1 deep-072012 | ecosystem: Environmental > Terrestrial > Soil > Wetlands > Peat ... | reverse complement strand
TGCAGTAGTACCCCCAAAGCTCGCCGACCGACACGTGCCCGCGGTCCCACACCGAGTTCAGGCGCTGATCCATGTCGAGCCTGATCGAACGAGCCGCAACCGAGCTCGCAAGCAGCCCCGATCTGATCAGCTTGTCCGTGACCCGTTCGGCAAGTCGGGCGTTGGCGCCCTCGGATTTCTCGACCGCCATGACGGGCGGACGTGCCGGGTCAGGCTGCTCGGGCACAAGCGCCCAGTGGTAGGTCTGGGCGATCCGAGCGGTCACGTCCTCGTTGTTGCGGGTCACGTTGGAGTCGACCTGATTGAGCTGCTGCGGTGACAGGTCGAGATCCACCTTGCGGGCGGCCACCCACGTCCACGCCAGGTAGTGCCGAACCGACTCGGACAGCTCCTCCATGCGTTTGGAATCGCCGGCTAAGAAGACGACCATGTTCCGGTTCGTCCGCTGCGCCGAGCCCCGTCGCTCGAACGCCTCACCCGCGAACGTCATTGCGGATGAGTCCGCAGACCCCTTGGAGTGGGTCTGGGACGGGTGAAGGATCACCAACCGGGCTTCCTCGGTGTCCTGGATCTCCGAGGACGAGTCCGGCGCAACCGAGACTGCGGCGAACCCGCCCCTGTGAAGGGACTCCGGTTGCAGCCGACGAACGATCTCGGCCCAGACCTCTTCCGGCTGGTCCCGTAGCCCGTCCGCATAGTCCGCAGCCTTCCGCGTCACGGAGGCCTGCGTGTCGTACCAGTACCGGTTGGCGTCGGAGTACAGGTACGTCGCGCGCTGTGACAGCAGCTCCAACGAGGACCCGAAGTTGCCCACGGTGTCTCCCGGAACGGCTGTGCCCAGCCACACTCGCTGCCGCTCGACACCGCGGTGCGCGGACCGCAAGGTCGGCGCAGACCCGATGAAGATCGAGCGGGCCAGACGACGGGTGACGGCTCGTGCACCGAGCAAGGGCCGTTCGGCGTCGACCTTGGTCGGAGTCGAGTTGGGGCCGTCGATGTCGGTGTCGATGATCGGCTTCCAGGAGTCCGGCAGGTACTGCGTGATCTCACTGGCCACCGTCGGCACGTCCAGCGGCACCGTCCCGGGCAGGATCATGGGTGAGGCGTCCTGGCTCACCCACAACGCGTGCACCACAGAGCTCATCAACCGCAACACCCCGCGGGTCATCTGGAAGCGCTCAAGCGTCGACCAGTCCTCGTACAGCCGGTCGAACAGCTCCGGGTGCAGCGGGTATGCGGCCTTGATCCGCGTCTCGTACGCCATGTCGCTGACCTCACGCGGGAACTCGCCCGCGTGCCGAGCGTAGAACTGGGTGAACTGCCTGGCCACCGCCGAGATGTCAGCAATAGCAGACGCGTTCGGCTCGACGAACAATCGCCGCCGTACGATCTCGAACGACTCCTGGCTCGACGCCGGACGCCACTGATCCGCAACGCGCCGCACGACGTTCTGCAGGCGCTGCAACGCTTCCTGCCCGTTCGGGCCGCCGACCTCGATGGCCGACCCGCCCACCCCTGGGTCCTTCTCCGGGTCATGCGACGCCGGGATCGAGATCACGAGCATCGCACCCGGAACGGTCTTGACCACCTCGGTCAGCGACTGCGCAAAGGTGAACTGTGTGTCGAACGTGCCCGCCGGCAGGTCCTCACGACCCCACAGTTGACGCGCGTACGCCACCCACTCGTCGATGAGGATCAAGCAGGGTGCATGAGCGCTGACGAGCTGTCGCAGTTCCTCGCCGGGGTTCGTTCCCGTCGTGTCCGCCTCAGCCACCCGCTTGTATGCCGCGGCACCGCCCAGCTGCCAGGCCATCTCACCCCACAGCGTGCGCACCTCCGTGCCGTCCGCCTTGATCGTCGGGGACCCTGGGGACAGGTGCGTGCCCACGAGCACGACGCGGCGCACCCCGGCTGGAAGCTGCCGACCCGCGACGAGGTCCTGGACCTCCTGCGAAAGCTTGGCGACCGGTGTCGCGGACATCAAGTGCCACAAGGCCAGCATCGAGTGGGTCTTGCCGCCACCGAAGTTGGTCTGAAGGTTGATGATCGGACTGGCGTTCGCGTCCCCACCCATGCGACGAACCGCCCGATCCAGCAGCTCCTTAAGGCCTTCCGTCAAGAACGTGCGGCGGAAGAACTCAACCGGGTCGACGTACTCCCGGCCCAATGTCTTGTCGTCACCGGCGAACGCAACCATGTGCAGGTCAGCCGCGAACTCACTCGCTGAGAAGTTGCCCGTCGCCACGTCATCGTGCGGCGCGAGCACCTCCCGCCACGGCCGCAGGCCCTGCCCTGCCACCGAGACGGTGACGTCCTGTTGCTTGACCAGTCTCTTCGTCTCGGCTTCGAACGTGGTGCGCTGATGGTCGGCGCGAAGACGACGGACCTGTTCGGCTTGGTCCACACCGCCGACGGCTGTCAGCAGGCGCTCCATGGTGTCGAGCGCCCGGTAGGTGTCGTCTGCTGTGAAGGCGTGCCCGTGGGCCTGCTTGTTGCGGACATCACGCAGCTCCGATGCGAAGGACTGCTCGACCCGGGACAGGTCGTCCTTGAAAACCCGCCACTCCTCTGTCAGCACTCGCAAGAGCACAGCAGGGTCGCTCTCGCTGTGGGTAACTGCCTTGCCGAGTTTGGCAGTGTCGCGAGCCTCCAGCAGGCGAACCCAATCACCACCTGCGTTGCCCGACGCGGCCCTCATCCGCGGCGCAACGAAAGGCAGTAACCCCTCGGCCAACAGATCAAGCCCTTTGCCGACGCGATCCTTGTTGCTCAGCGTTGCCATCGCAATCCCCTCATGTTTGAGAAGGCGTCAGGTCGCGACGCCTTCTCAATCTTTCTCAACTTCATCGTAACTATTCAGGTCCTCGGCGTGTCTTTCGTGACGGTCGGGGCTGCTGGTAGCACGCTTGGTACATGTCTGTTGCGACGGTAACGAGTGCTGGTCCTGCGCGTCATGGGTTGGTGATGGGGGACTGTGACTGTGGGATGTGTCCGCCGACGTGGGCGCGGCGACGGGGGAAGTCGAGGCGGTTCACCGTGCCGGTGACGCTGGTGGGTGCGTTGGAGGCTGAAGATGCTGCCTGCCGGGCGGGGATGCTTGAGGAGCATCGAGCGTGCCTGTCGTCGATGGTGTGCGAGGTCGACGGGCTGGTCGCGGCCACGTCGTGGGATGACGTCGGTCGGCCGACGGTCGGGTTGGTGTTGGTGTTGTTCGCGGGGGAGCTGGCCTCGGCGCTGGGTCCGGGGCAGTTCCGGGCTGAGCTGCCGGCAGGGCTGGTCGCCGCCTGTGAGCAGACGGTGACGGCGGCGACGGCGGCCGCGGCGGGATGTTTGGCCGGGCTGGTGGACGCGGTGCAGGTGCTGTCCTCGCTGGTGGAGTAGCGCCGTTACGCGCTGGCTACGGCGGCCGGCAGCCACGGGTTGCCGGCGAACAGCTGGCGTAGTACGTCCATGGCGCCCTGGTTGTGTTTGCGTGCGGTGGACAGGTAGGACCGCACGTCCAGGAAGGCCTTCGCACCGGTCTCGGAGCGCCAGCCGCCGGAGATCTTCTGCTGGAGCTTGACCATCCGCACATCGCGTTCGGCCTGGTTGTTGTCGAGCGGGACGCGAAAGTCGGTGGCGAAGCGCAGCACGTCATCGGCGTAGACCTCAAGCCTGCGTAGCAGTGCGCCGGCCGGGCCGAGCTTGGGTCGGCCGCGTTTGCCGGTGCGCGGCGGTGGCGGGTTGATCCGTTGCCCTTCGGTGACCAGGGCGTCGTAGCGGGCGCGGTAGGCCGCCAACTTCCGGGTCGGCAACGTCGTCTTGCCGGTGGCCTTGGCGCCCTGGACCGTGACGTGGATCTGGACCAGCAAGTCGGCCAGTTCGGTGGGCCAGTCTTGGCCGGTGGCCTCGGCGATCCCGGCCAGCTCCCGAAGATGGTGGGCGGCGCAAAGGGCGTGGGTCACGTCGTACCTGCGGTAGGAGGTGAGCCCGTCGTGGACCGCGACCCCGGCGAAGGCCGGCAGCACCCCGCCGGCGTCTATCGAGTCCTTGCCCCGACCAGAGGCCAGGTGGTACATCGTCAGCGAGTCAGTGCATGCGACGTGGATCCACCACAGTTTCGCGGCGACCCGCCCGCCGGTCTCGTCGAAGTGCGCGACATCGGCGGCGGCCAGCTGCGCACGAGTGGCGACCAGGAAGCCGTCGAGCCGCTCGGCCGCGGCAGGTAGTAGCGAGGCCAACCAGCCGGTGGAGACCGGGGCACCGAAACAGTCGGCCATCGCCTCGGCGGCACGCTCGACCGGCAGGTGCTGACGACCCAGCAGATAGGCACCCAGCGCGGCCACCCCGGACCCGTAACACGTCGGGGCAGTGGCCTCGGGCGGGAACGACGCGGTGGTCACCGCCCCACAGCCACACGCCCGCTGCTGGGCCCGGTGCTCGGCCACCACCAGCTCGATCGGCGGCAGGTCGAACACCTGCCGGACCTGCTCACCGACGACCGGTGCGCTGCTCAGGTCACCACCGCAGGACCGGCACGCCCCCGGGACGTGGACCACGACCTCATCCGGTTCGGGTCGCGGCTCCAAGGCAAACCCCTGCCCTCCGGCCTGCTTTCCCGGTTTACGGCCCGACGCGCGGCGCAGCGACCGCGGCGGCGGCTTCACAAACGCATCCGAGCTCGGCGGCTTCGAAGAGTTCTGCGAGTTCTTCGACAGCCGGGCCTCCAACTGCGCTACCCGGGTGGACAACTCAAGGACCCGCGCGGACAGCTCCACGATCAACCGGTCCCGCTCGACAAGGGTTGCGTCGCGCTCGGCGAGCGTCACCCGCACCCGGGCGACCTGCTCAACCAGCTGCTCAGGCAACGGCGACCCAGACACCCCACCAGCATCACCAGTCACACAACCGATTCAACCAGGCGCGCCGATCAGGTACCTGAACAGTTACCTGTGTGACGCTTATTCCGAATCCCTTCCGCGGCGAGCGGGGGCCACGCCTCGTGGGTCATACCGAGATTGGGCGACAAGTCGGTGCCTGATCGTCCATCGCATCTGGAGGGTTCATGGCAGGACAAGTGCTCCATCCCAAGTACTTGCCGTTCACATCCGAAATGCTCCTCGAGCACTTCGCACCAGTAACTGGGAAAGCACCAGACGACCGCCATCTGCACTACTTCCAGGACAGCCTCTTGCGGCTTGCGGACCATCTTGCACTGGCTGAGAAAGGGGAGCCGACCCACCCGCAGATCCGGATTGGGCGCCAACTAGAAAAGGACGAGCGCTTCTGGACCGTCACCGCTCTCATGAGTTTGTACCACCGACCTCAGGGAGAAGGTGCCCAAGCCCGGGCTTTCGCCGACCTGCTGCAGCTCGCGCACCTCAGGCCTCCTGACGACTTCGCAGACTGGGCTTCTGCGCTGGGGGGCAACCTCAAGTTGTACTTCGAGGTGAACCTCCCGTCGCCGCCCGGTTACGGCAAATGGTTAGCCAGCCACCTTGAAGAGCGAGTGCTCATTCCTTACGTGCGAGAGGCTGCGGACAAGGCAACTCGGTTGGAGGGAACAACCAAGGCTGACGCCATGCTCCTAGCGCCGGACACCGGAGTTGCCGTCATCTTCGAGGCAAAGGTGCTGTCAGACGTGTCCACAAATGTCACCTTCGACGTTGCCCGAAACCAGCTCGCTCGCAGCATCGATGTGATGCTCGAGCCGGGTTCCGGAGTATCACCACTAGGCGAACGTCGGCCGGAACGAACGAGCTTCGTCCTCATCACCCCGGACTTGTTTCGACGCCGGGAAACCGGACTCAGAGGCAGCAGGCTCTACGGCTGGCTGATGGACGGGTACACCGACCCGAGCAGCGAGCTGCTGGCGAAGCACCTAGCTCACAGGAGCACTCACGAACTCAGTGACGTATCCAATCGACTCGGTTGGGTGAGCTGGGAAGACGTCAACAAGGTGATGCCGGGCGCGTGTTCATGGCTGACCACCTGACGGCGAACACGACCCCTCGCGAGCTATCGCTGCCGTCCGCGCCACGGCCATCTGCCGGGCGCCGTATCTAAACGGTCCACCAGGTGCCGTCCGCGTGAAAATGGACGATATCGCCGATAGTGGCGGCGTAGGCGTCGGGTGCCTCGGTGTGGATGGGCACGACCACGTTTGGCCGCAGCGCTTGGATGAGTCGCACCAGGTCCGCCGGGGTGGCATGCCCTGAGGTGTGGTGCTGGATCAGTGGGACGTTGGCTGTCTTAAGCGCCTTCTGGAGTCGTTGCCCGCTGGGCTCGTTGAGGTAGCCGTCCCACATGGACCAGACGACGGCGCCGTCAGTGAGCAGACCGCCGCGGATCAAGGTCGGGATCTCACCTTGGTAGGCGCCGAAGAGGACCAGTCGGCTGGCGCGCTCGCGCAGCTGCTCGGGATACAACCGGCGGTCCCGGACGCGGTCGACGCGTTCGAACTGACCTGATTCCTTCACGCGAACGCGTTGCCGCAGCGGGGCGTGGACGTGAACCCTGGGCCAATCGTCGCTGACGACAGGGATGCTGGGGCGGCCGGTGGCTGCTGCTATGTCCGCCGTGTAAAGGTCGACGACCAGGTCGCGGTCGGCGCGCAGGGTGGCCCGGTAGACGGTGACGAGACGATCGATGTTCTGCGCCGAGGCCAGCACGACGACCAGACCCGTGGTTGCTCGCAGGGTTTCCGCGAGCTGAATCTCGACGTCGGACTCGGTCAGCGATGCCAGCGCGGGGGCCGGTTCGGTTGCCCCCGCTTCGGGGTCTACGGCTTGCTCTGTATCAAGAACCAGATCGGGGTCGACCGTGCGAAAGCTGGTGCCCTCCATGAGGATCGCGCGGACCGGTGCCGGCGGGTCGGCCAACAGCCGCTCGAATGCCGACGCCTTGCGTCCGTGACCGCGGATGTCGCCGGTGTAGAACAGGGACCGCCCACCGGCCTCGATCAGCAGGGAGAACGCGTCGTACGCCGAGTGATCGGCCAGGTACGGGGTGATGGTGAACGGGCCGAGGGTGAACGACACCCGGTCATGCAGGTGCCCGGCCTCGTGCAGGTCGACGCCGCTGCCCCAGAACTGGGCGGCCCGCAGGATGTTCGCGGCCCCTTCACCGATGAACACGGGTATGTCGGTGGGCAGCTGGGGTGCCAGGCCCCAGTGGTCCTGGTGGCCATGGCTGATGGCGACACCCAACGGTCGGGTCCCATCCTCATCCAGCCCGATTGCGGCGGGCAACGGAACCACCTCACCCCAGGCCGCGGTCAGAGGTTTGCCGATGTCCAGGATCAACGTGTCCTGGCCGTGGCGCAGCTCAACGCAGTTGCCGCCGATCTCGTGGGCGCCGCGGTGGATCCGCACCTCGAGGGGCGCTGGTTCGCCGAGAGCCTCGGCGTTCATCCGAGTCGTGCTCATCCGAGACGCTCCAGCGCCGCCTGAAGTGCAGCCTTGGGGTGGGCATGAGGCAGAACAGCCGCAATATCGGCCAGTGCCTCGGTCGGCGTGCAGCCGGTGAGCCGCGCGCCATACACGGCGGCCACGGCCGGGGTCCGAGACTGTGCCCGGACGCAATGCAGCAGGACCGTCCTGCCCTCGTCTCGCAGCGCTGCGACGGCCGCGACGGCGTCGGTCAGGACGAAGTCCAGGTTCGGGTTCTTGGCCGGGTCGGTGTCGTCGATCAGCCAGACCTCGATGTGGTCGCTCGCCGCCACCCCAGGTGCCGGCACCTCCGTCTCTCCCAGGCGGCACAGCGACACCACGGCGTTCACACCGTCGGGCAGGTTCATCAGTGCGTCGACGCCGCCCAGCCACACATGATCGTCGTAGGGGTGCTGGGCCAACACGTTGGCATCCTTGAAGGTCGAGTAGTCCACCCTGGCGCCCGACGGCCAGCCCGCAGAGTCGGACTTGCCCCCGCGCGCCGTCATCACTGCCAGGATGGCCAGGTCGCGGGCATGCTGCCCGGGCCAGCCATGCAGCAGGCGGCGCCACTGCGCAGGAACCGCGGACGCGCCATACAGGCCTCCAACCAGAGCACCCGCGATGGCAGCAACAGTGTCAGTGTCCCGTCCGCCGCGCACCGCAGCCTCCAGCGCGCGCCGAAAGTGCGCCGGCCCCCGGTCGACGACCCCGCGCTCGATGACCCAGAGTCCATATCTGCCGGGGCAATAGTGGTGTTGATGGCGGACCAGGCGCCCTGTAGCGCCTGCACGACCCACCCGTTCTTATCGAAGCGAGACGGCTGACCAGCCTCGGCCCCATCCAGACGCGCGGCCCAGACACTGGCGCGATCCTCGGGCAGGTGCTCCAAGCCGCGGCGAACATCGAGAACTCCATGCAGGACCGCGTCCCTGATGGCCAGGCACCACAACGCGCAGGCCTCGCCCGCCTCAGGATCGTAGTGAGTCATCGCGCTGATCTCCTGGGCCGCGAGAACCAGGGCGTCCGGGTCGTGCAGATAGGCCAAGGCAATCGGTGCGGTCCGCATCAGCGATCCGTTGCCGCCGGAGCGGCCGGTCCCGGCATGGTGCTCTACAGCAGCCGCCGCCAGGTCGGCGGCGGTGGGCTTGATCTCACCGCGCGTGCGAGCAGCGCGGGTAGCGGCGGACAGCACGGCGCGGGTCTGGTTTCCGACATCCTTGGCCCTGGCGCCCCAGCCCGCCCACCGGGCCGCGATCTGATCCCGCGGACCATCTGATCGCAAGTCCGCACCGGTCGCCGAGACTTCGGCGATGGCAATCGCCATCGACGTGTCGTCGGTCCACTCCCCCGGCTCCCACTTGAAACCCCCGCCGCCGGTCATGGCGACCGGTACGTGGGGGGCCAGGGGCGGACCGAACTCATAGCCGGCGCCCAGCGCGTCACCGCAGGCCATGCCGAGCAGGACGCCTGCGGCGCGGTCCAGCTGGGCGGTGCTGAGTCGACGTGTCATGCGACCTCCATCATCGGGTGGCGACGGTTGAAGACGGTGGCGTGCAACAACTGATCGTCCCAGCCGAGTCCGCGAATCTCGTGGTAGTCCGACCGAGAGGCCATGGCGTGTCCGGCTCCGGCGTCGGCGCCCAGCTCGACGCCTATCGGCGCCATGGTGAGCTTCCCGACGAAACGACGAGCCCGACGACCGGGTGTCGGCTCGGCCGGCAGTAGCGTGGCGTCGATAGCGGCGGCCTCGAGCAGGCCGGGCAGGTGCCGGCGAAGACCCGACGTTGAGGCGAACAGCTCCACGAACGCGGGCTGGCCACCGAGGCCGACGAGGACGCCGCGCTGACCGAGCAGAGGCCGGATCTTCGCGATGCCGGCAGCCAGCTCAGCCTGTCGCACGTGGCCGTCGTCACCGCTGTCACCGTTGACCTCGGGATCGGCCCAGCGGTTCAGGTGGTCGACGTACGACGCGGTCTCCGATGCGCCGAATGCGGTGTCGTAGCGGGAGACCCGCTGCCACACCTGGCTCTGACGGTCGTCCTCGTCCGTGATGGTCTGGGCGCAGCGGACCATCATCGAGGCGCGGCGGGACCGTCGCACTTGCGCCGTGGCGCCCTGCCAGCGACCGGCCTCCACGCAGGACACGCTGGCCACCAGCTGCTGACCGGGAACCAGCAGGATGTCGTTGTTCAGGGCTCTGTGCTGCCACCCGCCCTCGAACAGCTCGCCCGCGACCAGCAGAGCGGGCTTGGCCCCCTGGTTCTTCAGCACCAGCTCACCGACCACCGGGCTTCCCTCCCGCTCGTCGACCTGCACGTGGGCCGCCGTCCCCGTGTCCAGACCCGACACGCTCGGCGCGTCAGTCCAGACCGGAAACACGCTCAAGCCACTTACGTGCGTGCCCTGGCCCACGTGCAGGGTCGGCATCGTCAAAAGGTCCATTGCCATCACTTCTCTCAGTCCTTAACTCATTCTTGCTCTAATTAAGACTGTAGATGTAGCCTCTGACAGTGCCCCCCACACGACCCCCGGCCAGCTCCGCGAAGCCGTACAGAGACTCGACCGGAGCGAGGCTGGCCGACTACCCGCAGCCGTCCGTGGCCGTGGATACCGCCGTCCTGACCCTGGCCCCCCGAATCAACCCGGCCCCCGGCGCTCCCCCACACCAGTTGTCCGTGCTCCTGGTCCGACGACCTGAAGGGGTCGACGGCCCCCAGTGGGCACTACCAGGCACCTTCCTGCACCAGGGCGAACGACTCGCCGACGCCGTCACCCGCTCCCTGGCGGAGAAGGCCGGCATCACCGGTGGCCACCCAGCCCAGCTCGCCGTATTCGACGACCCTGACCGCGACGAACGCGGATGGGTGCTGTCCGTGGCACACCTGGCCGTAATCCCGCACGCCGCACTGGCCGACGCGCTTCTCGCTGACCCGGACAGGCTCCGACTGGCCCCCGTATCCCGGCCGGGCCCACTGCCCTACGACCACGCCCACATCGTGGCCGCAGCCAAGAAAGAACTCCGGCGACGGTATGCCGACCGCCCCGACCCCGAGCGCCTCCTCGGCCCACGGTTCACCATCCGCGAACTACGGGACGTCCACCAAGCCATCGCGGGAGAAGCCCTGCAGAAGGACACCTTCCGGCGAGCCATGGAACCCCACCTGCGAGGAACCGGGACCCTGTCCTCCGGCACCGTCGGCCGCCCCTCACAACGCTTCAGCCGGGCGCGGTAACACTCGGACCGGGGACACTTGGAATCGCCGAGCCGCCATGACCTACATCCGGGCTCAAGCGGATTTGCCAGTAATCGTATTGGCAACCAGGCTCGTTCAGGCGTTGATGTGCGAGAGAGGACGCCGCCACGGGGCAGCAAACCGACAGTGAAGGCCGGGCCGAGACCATTGGCGTGTACCCGTTCCGAATCTCCGACTGAAAATCGGAAGGTCGGCGGTTCGACCCCGCCCCTGGCCACCACAGAACTGCAGGTCAGATGGCCTCTGGCCTGCGGCTTTGTCTCTCGGGTGGAGCGCGTCCCCTTCCTTAGACCAACCGTGAGTGACCGTGACTTCGCTCGGATAGCCGGGAGTTATCGCACGAGTTATCGCACGGAACTTCGATCCGAAAACTCTTGCCACGAGATGTCCAAGGTCAGCCTGCCTTCGCACGGAAGGCCCTCGACGCATGCGAACCTGCGGCTGGTGCGAGACCACGCCCGTGCAGTCTTGAATTGCAGAGCTGATCCGGATCTGGAGGCCAAGTGGAGAGTCTGGTCTTAGCCAAGAGCGACAAAAGGCCCAACTCCCAGGGATCTCTCGGCAGCTCCGGCCGTAAGTTGCTTTCTCTCGTGGGTCGGGTCCGCGCGGTTCTGCGCTCGCGACTAGCCCGCGACGTCTTCATCGCCGCGTCGACCACGCATGCCCTCACCGATCTCGACAACGTCCCCGCCCGACATCTGCACCTCCATCTTTCGTGGCTCCGGCAGGTCGTCGCCGACAAGTGAACTGTCATCCGGATGATGGAAGATCCAGCGGAGTCTGGTCGAGGTCGGCCAATGTCCGGTCGGAAACGTTAGGTGGCCTGGCTCACCACAGCAGACATTGGTCAGCGTCGACTCGGCCCAAGGCGGCCGTGATGGCGTCGGCGTCCCAACCGTGGATGACGACATCGCGTAGCTCCCGGGACGCGGCCGCACGGGCGCTCCGATCTACCCCGCGGAACCGGCGGGCCCAGTCCGCGCCGCCGCCTCGTCCGCGCCAGCCCATCCGTGCCAGGTTCTCGGCCTGGGTGGAGGCCCAGATGTGGTCGCCCTGCTTACCCTCTGCGCGCACGCAGATGGGGACGTCACACACAGCGTGCTCAGCGACCTCGACGTCATCCAGACCGACCTGCAACGCCAAGGCCAGGGCGTAACGGTGGGGACGGACGACCCGCACAACACCGTCGCGACGGATCCAGAACCGGCCGTATCCGTCGTCGGCGATCGCCCCGGTCCACAGCCAGCAGTCGGCCGGGCCGGGACCGCGCACGACCTTTGCGCCGAACCGGGCGACCTCGACCTGGTCGCGCACCGCGGCGACGGTCCACTCGGGCCGGCTGGTCCGGGCGGAACGCCTCACGTCGCCGGCGCCGTCTGAGTCATGTACCTGCGGGCCGGCGGCACCATGATCGCGGCAGCGGCGACCAAGGACAGGGCGACAACAAGGATGAAGGACGCGGCCGGGCACCACCACCATGGCAAGACGGCTAGGGCGGCATACAGGTCCCACAAGGCGTGGGCGGCGATGATACCCAGGACTCGGCCGGTGGCCCGGTAGAGCAGCACGACACCTACGGCCCACACGAGAATGAACACCGATGTCGGGCCGTAGTAGATGTGGAAGGCGACTCGGGCCACAGCGCTTATTCTGCTGCAATGCTTTTCGCGTGTGGAGCGGATGACGGGAATCGAACCCGTGAGCCGCCGATACCGTTGCATGACCTACGGAAAGCGCGGCACGTTGGCCATGTCAACCCAGAGCGGCTTTGCCCGAAATCGATCACCTCACAATGCCCCGGGTCGGCGTGATCGGTCCCGTTGTTATCAATTTGTTATGCAAAGGTTCGGCCAAGGCGTGTAGAGGGGTCACTGGGCGGGTGACCTGCAGAAAAACACCGGTGTTATTCGGCGTGTCTACTGGTCGCCGGATGGACTTGAGTCCATCCTTTATGTGGCATTTGTGTGATTGGTGTTCCCAGAGTGGTTGAAGGCCCTAGTCTCAGATGGCTGAAGGTTGTCGATTGGGGGCGTCACCTCGTGCCGAGCACACGGAAGTCCATCCGGGTCCAGTTGGTCATTGCGACTGGGGCAGCCCTTGCGCTTGTGGTGACCACTTCCATCGTCAGCGCCCAGGCAGATCCGGTCTATCCCTCAGCGGGTCAGGTTAAGGCAGCCAAGGCGGCCGTCGGGGACAAGGCTGCTCAGATCGCTGTCGTCGAGGGCCAGCTGGCGGCGTCCAACGCACGTCTGGTCGAGGTGCAGACAGCCGCCGAGGTGGCGGCAGAGAAGTACAACCTGGCGCGCATCCTGCTCCAGGAGCGCACCGATGCGGCGAAGGGTGCAGGAGAACGCGCAGCCGCAGCACAGAAGACGGCGGCCATCGCGTCGGACAAACTGGGACAGTTCGCCGCCTCGGACTACATGCGGGGCGGAAACCTCGATCAGCTCGAGGTCTTCCTTTCCAGCAAGGGGCCACAGGACGTGCTGGACCGAGCCGCCGTCGTCCAGCTGATCGGCGACATCCGCAGCCGGACCCTGCAGGATGCCAACCGTTCCTCTGCGGTGGCCGATGGCCTGCGTCGCCAGGCGGCCCAGGCCCAGGCTCAACAGCTCGCCGCGGCACAGACAGCTGAGAGCGCCAGGACCGCAGCCCAGGCCCAGGTGGACTTGGCAGCTGTCGAGACCGCCAGCATCCAGAAGCAGCAAAGTGCGATGATCGCCCAGCTGGCGACCCTGCGCAACACCTCTGTCACGCTTGAACTGCAGCGTCAGGACGGGCTCAAGGCCGAGGCTGAGGCGCGTGCCGCCGTCAAGGCCCGTGCCGCCGCTGCCCAGGCCGCGGCGCAGGCTCGTGCGACAGCACAGGCCCGCGCTGCCAGCGATGCCGCCCAGCGTCAGGTCGCGTCGGCAGCAGAGGCCGAGCGGCTCCGCCAGCTCGCTGCCAACCAGCCCGTCAACCCAGCGCCGGCCCCTGACCCGGCGCCCGTCCCGGTGTCCGATGCCCCTGTTCCGTCCAGCGGCGGCGTCTCGGCCGTCATCTCGTTCGCCCAGGCCCAGATCGGTAAGCCCTACCAGTGGGGTGCCGCGGGGCCGGGCACGTTCGACTGCTCAGGTCTGACCCTAATGGCGTGGGCCCAGGCCGGGGTGAACCTCTCGCACTACACCGGATTTCAGTGGACCGAGACCCGGCGGGTGCCGCTCAGCCAGCTGCAGCCAGGTGACCTGGTCTTCTATGGCGTCGACGGCCCGGACAGCCATCACGTCGGGCTCTACATCGGCAACGACATGATGATCGATGCGCCGCATACGGGCGCATCGATCCGGTACGACAACATCTATTCGTTCGGCAGCGATCTCCTGCCGTACGGCGGTCGTCCGTAGGCGAGCACCCTCGGCGTAACCCTGTGCACGAGCGCCCGGCATACAGCATGCTTGGTTGCTACGACTCGGGGGCTGTGCTGACCGTCTCACCCGTCAGCCGCCGGTGGCTGCTCCAGCGAGCCGTGGTCATGCGGGCTGCGGTGGCCTGACTACGCCTCACTGATGACATTCCCGGCACGGCAGGGCTGGCCGTCGTTCTCGGCCTCGGTACGGCACCCCAGCGAGTGTACGTCGTCGTGACGCTCCGGACGGGCATCACCGCTGGTCAGACGCTCAGAGTCGTTGGCTGACGCCAGCAGTTAACGCTGCGTATCCGTGGGCCTTTGTGTAGTTCCGGACCGCGCGCTCATCGCAGGCATGAGAGTGAGTCCCGGTAGCGGAACGGTCAGCGGACGCATCTGAGGCGAGTTCGGGTGTCCGTAGGACGATCCGCTTACGAAGACCATCCATGCGGCGGCCGCGGGCAGCTGTTGATCACCGGTTGCCGTTCCTCTTCTGGCTCAACCTCCGTATCGCGCTCGGGGCGTATCCAGGAGCAACAATTCCTTCGCACACGACGCCCATCAGCAACTTGGCCAACTCGTCGTCGACAGGGAGTCGATTGGCTTCAGGGCAGGGTGGCTTCGCTACTTCCCACAGTCAGTCCCGGCCCAGGTGTTGGAGTCTCGAAACTGAGCTCGACGGCGTCCCCAACGCGGCGGTAGCCGACCTGCTGATAGATGCTGTTTGACGTGGGGTTAGCCAGGTCGGTGTACAGCATGCAGGTGCGTCCTGGGGTGGCGAGCTCGCGGGCGGTCAGTGACGCGACGCAGACGCTCGCGAAGCCACGCTTGCGGTTCTCCGCAGGGGTGAAGACGAGGCCGACCCTACTGACTCCATCTTGTGCGACGGTGACTGCGGCCATAGAGACCACGGCGCCGTCCACCTCCCAGACAAACAACAGCCCAGCGGCGATCATCAGAGGTGTGGCTGCCAGGAGAGCTTGTGGCACCGTTTCCGGGTGTCTTGGCGCCTACCGCCGTGGACGCGCACGCCGGGGCATTTCATGGGTTCCGGCCAGGAGCAACAGCCTTCGGGTGATTCCCCTTTGCGAGGGTGACCTCGTTTTGGGGCGTTCTCTTTGCGGGGTAGGTGATTGACTGCGGGGCATGATCGGTTTGGCCGCGCGCACCGCCTCCTTGTTTTGCAGGCATGGCCGCGGCGGGGCCGGGCCCGTAGGCTGGATAGAGACCCACGATGGGGGGTTGATCGTCTATGTCCATGACTGTGGCTGCGCCGACGTTTGATCTGGTGGTTGCGGCGAACCGCCTGCCTGTTGACCTTGTCTTCGATGCCGCCGGTAAGAGCACCTGGCAGAGAAGTCCGGGGGGACTCGTAGCGGCGATGGACCCGGTCATGCGGGGCCGCGACGCGGCGTGGGTGGGATGGGCTGGCGAGCCCGGTCCGGCGCCCGAGCCGTTCAGCGACGACGGGATGTATCTGCAGCCGGTGGCTCTGTCGCCCACCGAGGTCCAGGAGTATTACGAGGGTTTCAGCAACGGCACGTTGTGGCCGATCTACCACGATGTCATTGTTCAGGCGTCGTTCCATCGCACCTGGTGGAACACCTACCGGACGGTCAACTATCGCTTTGCGATGGCCATCGCGAAGGTGGCCGCGCCCTGTGCCACCGTCTGGGTGCACGACTACCAGCTGCAGTTGGTCCCCGCGATGCTCCGCGCTATGCGCCCTGATCTGCGCATCGGCTGGTTCGACCACATCCCCTTCCCGCCGGTCGAGCTCTTCGCGCAGCTCCCGTGGCGTCGGGCGCTGGTGGAGGGGTTGCTGGGCGCGGACTTCCTGGGCTTTCAGCGCACCGCCGACGCCGAGAACTTCCTGCGCGTGTGTGGCCAGTTGCTGGGCATGGCCACAAAGGGCGACACGGTCACGTTCACGCCATTTGGGAAGGACCTGTCGGACGGGCGGACGGTCCGGGTCGGTGCGATACCGATCTCGGTGGACTTCAAGGGGCTCGACGCCCTGGCGCGGACCCCGCGGGTCGTAGCCCGGGCGGCCGAGATTCGTGCTTGCCTGGGCGACCCGAAGATCCTCATGCTGGGCGTGGACCGGCTGGACTACACCAAGGGGATCCGGCCCAGGCTGAAGGCCTATCTGGAGCTGTTACAGGACAAGGCGATCGCCTCACCGGAGGTGACGCTCATGCTGGTCGCGTTGCCGAGCCGCGAACACATTGACGCCTACCGGCAGCTGCGCGAAGAGGTCGATGGCACGGTGGGGCGGATCAACGGCGAGTACTCCGCCATGGGCTCACCTGCCATCCAGTACCTGCACCAGGCGTTTTCTCGCGAAGAGATGGCCGCGATGTTCCTGGCTGCCGACGTGATGCTGGTGACACCGCTGCGTGATGGCATGAACCTGGTCGCCAAGGAGTACGTCGCGTGCCGTCACGACCTGGGCGGGGCGCTGGTGCTCTCGGAGTTCGCTGGCGCCTGGCACGAGCTGCACCAGGCGTTCATCTGTAACCCGCACGACATTGAGGGCCTGAAGCAGACGATCATGGGTGCGATCGACATTCCCGAGGATGAGCGGCGGCGCCGGATGAAGGCGCTGAGGAAGCTCGTCGCCGCACATGACGTGTACTGGTGGGCCAACAGCTATCTCGAGGCGCTGGCTTCAGCCCCGGAGAGACCGCACCGGCCCACCCGCGCCGGCAATGAGGAGAGGCGAGTGGCCGAACGGGCCAACACCTTCAACCGCAGGGCCTCAGATCGGGCCTCTGAGGGGGAGGGTTCGGGGGAGCATCGCCTGCTGGCGGATGTGGGAAAGCCTCCGGGCTGAACCTCGTCAAGGGCTTCTTCGAGGTCATCACCGGCCAGGTGATCCGCCGCGGCACCTTCACAAGCGTCACGGATCTGCTCAAGCGGGTTGCCGTTGTTGTCGTAGATGTAGCTGATGGTGCCGTCGGTGAGCATCAGGGGCACGCTGCCGGTGGGGTCCCAGGCGAAGTTCTGGGTACCAGTCGTTGTGGTCCGGGTGGCCCGCAAGCCGTCCCCGTTGTACGTGTACGAGCTCAGCGGCCCGTAGGAGCCCATGACATCAATGATGACATCGGCGGTGCCGTATGCGTTCCAGATGGTGAAAGTCCCGGTCGGGGACAGGCAAAGGGGCGGCGGGTCCGCCGCCGTGTCGTGACCGTCGTAAGCGGGCAGGACGGTCACGAGTAGTGAACTACTCGTGGGTTCCGTGCCTGGCGGGTTCGAGCGACACCTCAACAAGCAGAGATGACCCCGCGACCCTCTCTTGCCTGTCTCATCGACCGCGCCAAATAGCGCTGAAGAAACCGCGCCACTTACCGCTGAAGGTCACACGCCGACCTGGAACAAACCTGATTTTCGTCGTTCCGTAGCGGGATCGGCTATCGGACAGCCTGGTCCGGTCATCATTCCTCCTACAGGACGCATCTGAGAACCCTCGTCCGCAGCGGCGCAGAACCCATTCGAAGGCGGCAGACGCGAATCGAGAGCCGATATCGGTATCTGATATCGGCTAAAGTGCGCCTCGTTCGTGAATTCCTTCGAGGGGGCATCGACCGGCTCCACGGGGGCGTCGAGTCCGAGCCGCGCACCACCCACACCGACGCTGCAGGCCCGGCCACATCGACGTGTTCTGGCGGGGGGTCATGCTCGCTGAGCAAAAGTCAGCCAGGAAGAGCTACGCGACCGCTCTCGCCCAGGCGGGCGCGTACGTCACCCCCGACAGGGGGAAACCCCGCCTGACCGTGGCGGTCCTTGCTGTAGACCACGCATTGTCCCCGCCCGCGTCGCTTCGCGTCGTACATCGCGGCGTCGGCGGCGGCGACCACCGCATCGGCGGTCCCCAGGCTCTCCGGGCCGACAGCGACGCCGATGCTGGCCAGCGCGATCCGCCGATCAGTCCCGATCTCGTACGGTGCTCGGAGCGCCTCTTTGAGGCGGTGCGCAATGATCAGTGCCGCCTTCCTGGTGGCGACGTCGTCGAGGAGGACGACGAACTCATCTCCACCCACGTGAGCGACGGTGTCACCCGCCCGCAGCACGGCGCGAATGCGCAACGCCACATCGACGAGCAGCCGATCACCGGCGGCATGGCCCCAGGTATCGTTGACCGCCTTGAAGTCGTCGAGATCGAGGAACAGGACCGCGAAACCGGTCTGACGCCGGTCTGCGAGGCTCAGGCGGTGGGACAGACGGTCCCAGAAGAGGGTGCGGTTCGGCAGGCCGGTCAGCTGGTCGTGGAGCGCTCGGTGGCTGAGTTCCCGCGTGGCGATGGCGAGTTCGGCCGTTCGGTCAGCGACCCGGCGCTCGATCTCGCTGAACGACGCTTCGAGCTCCTCGCCGAGGAAGTTCACGCCGGCCGAGGCGGCATCGACGATGTCGCCGTCGGGGCCGATCTGGGCGCGGGCGCCGAACCGCATCGCGGCGAACTCCTGGATGGTGCTCACGATGTCTTCTAGACGTCGTTCGACACCCCGAATTTGCACGTCGTCTCGGTCCGGGGGTGGTCCAGGGGGAGCTGGCTCCGGCGCGTCCAGGACTCGCGAGGGTGCCTCGTCACCTGACCCGGGCGTCGTGGTCACGCGGCGAACTCCTGGAGCCAGGCGAGCGCGGAGGCCTCATCGTCGAACAGCCGTGTCGGCGCCATCGGTTTGCTCACGTTGAGGAAGAAGTTCCCCATCATCCGGCTCAGTGGGGTAGCGACGACCAAGGCGACGGCCGACACGAGGTCACCCCGGCGTACGAACTCGACGCGCGCGGGCCGGTCCTGCGGGCCCGTGTCGTGCACGTCCACCAGCAGGGGGGCTCGTTGCCCGCCGGTGAGCTTCGTCATCGCGTCGATCGCCGCGATCGCGTCCTCGAGACCCATCGCGACCCCCGGCCCCCAGACGAGTTGAACGATACCGTCCGGCCGGAGCCACATGCGGAACTTCGGGTGCGTGAAGCTGGGCGCTGACCCAGCGACGCCGATCGCGTCTTGGGTCGCCGCATCTTTACCATCGGTCATTATCCCTCCCATTCACCAGCGTCAGTCTCAGACCTCCTGAAGTAGCCGTCTTTGTGGGGGTGTGACCTGCGGTTTTGTGTTCAGGTGAACGTGCAAAATGTGTTCAATCTCGATGCAGTGGTGGTAGTGACAATCGGGGTTGCGGTACAGGCCATGCTGGTAGGCATGCCAGCACCACGGCACCTGCATCGCGTCGAGGTCGACGGCCAGGTGCTCATCACCGTCGGGGCGAGCGTGTTGTTCAGCTACGAGGCGGGGGACTCTGGTCTGGGTCACCTGGCA
>Ga0097691_1001228_pt1 | contig 19381 bp, 16 predicted proteins | sample NGESurdeep072012_8_FD_72858 | JGI IMG/M metagenome (GOLD analysis project Ga0097691, IMG submission 72858) | Arctic peat soil microbial communities from Barrow, Alaska - NGEE Surface sample 210-1 deep-072012 | ecosystem: Environmental > Terrestrial > Soil > Wetlands > Peat ... | reverse complement strand
TGCTGTAACAAGTGGCGAAGGCGATGGTTCGACCGTTGGTATGGTTGCCGTAACACTTGGCGAAGGCGATGGTTCGATCGTTGGTGTGGTTGCCGTAACACTTGGCGAAGGCGATGGTTCGATCGTTGGTGCGGTTGCCGTAACAGGCGGTGAATGCGATGGTCGGCCCGGATGTGCGGTTGCTGTAGCAAGTGGCGAAGGCGATGGTGGGGCCGCTTGTGCATAAACGGGAATAAAACTCATGGAACACGTTGCCCCGATGATCACCAACGACCGCTTCATGGCCCCGATTATGCTCCTAATTCTCACAAGAATTCCCATTACTCTCGCCAGGTGAAGATCAGGCGCAGTTACTCACCGTAATTGTATCTGTAAGCCTGGTTGGAGGCGGAGTAGCCCCGCACGCAGTCGCACTTACGCCTAAAGCCAAAAAAGCATGTACGCATGAATTAAGTCGACATGGTTCTGAATTAGTTGGCTAGTTACTTCCCATTTATAGATGCAAGTGCCGTCTTTAACTCCTGCTTAGCTTGAGTGATAGCTTGTTTATACGCTGCAACGATTCCAGTTACCGATGCCCGGTATGAATCAAGCGCCGCCTTACGAGCAACGCGATCTTTACCTGCTGTCGACTTTGATTGCATCCAAGTTGCCTTGGCATCGGCAAATGCTAAGTCGCTACCATTCTGCGCTTGCTCCATAGCTGACGTAAAGGCTTGATGAGCAACAGCTCGTGCAGCGTTTTTCGAAATCGGATTTGGAGTACTTATCGTTGACGCAGTCGCAGTAACAAGTGGCGAAGGCGATGGTGATACCGCTTGTGCATAGACGGGAATAAAACTCATAGAACACGTTGCACCGATGATCACCAATGACCGCTTCATGGCCCCGATTATGCTCCTAATTCTCACAAGAATTGCCATTACTATCGTGAGGTGAAGATCAGGCGGGGATTTCTCACCATAATAGTTTCCGTGAGCCTGCTTGGGGGCGGAATCGTCCCGTGCGCATCCGCACTATCGCCTAAAGCCAAACTGGTCGAGTTAAAAGTTAAGAGCCCGGAAAAAGACTTTCCCATCCGAAATGTTTGGGTATGGACCCCGGCGGTTCCAGCCGATCAAGTTAAATTACTTCCCGTCGTCTACATGTTGCATGGCTGGCCCGGCAGTCCAAATGGAATGATCGCAGGAGTTGTTGCGCCGCTAGCAAAAGCATTTGCACATGGAGCGGCGCCATTTATTGCAGTATTCCCCGACGGTAATGCGTTAACTCACGCAGATTCTGAATGGGCCGATTCCGACGATGGGCGCGCGATGATCGAAACTTGGCTGACAAAATACGTGATCAAGGCTGTTGAAGCTGGAAATATCCGTTCTCGTCATGACCGGGCGATCTTAGGGTTTTCAATGGGTGGATATGGCGCCGGAATAATTGCACTTCATCATCCCAATCTCTACGGACAAGTGATCACTCTTGCCGGGTATTTTGTCATCGATGATCTAACAAATGCCTTTGGTTATGCTCCAACGCATGCCGCAAAAGCTGCCTATCAAACCCCCACAACTTTCCTAAAAGTTGCAAATCAAGTTCGTTGGTTCTTGGGTGAATCCTCGCAGGATTACACCGAGTTAATTCGTGGCCAAGCGGCTGCTTGGGGCAAGAAATTAAAGAGTGTAAAGGCTAGCTATACCGAGAGCGTCGAATCTGGCGGCCACAGTTACATCTTTGTCAGCAATGAAATACCAAAAGTCACGGCTTGGTTAAAGTGGGCGCCAATGAAGCCCGCGACCCCAGCGCCTTCAGCATCTGCAATTCCAACCAATTCTCTTCGGCCAACGCCTTCCCCAACCGCTTAGCCAACCGCGTAGCCTGCTATTCACTTGGTCTTTCCGTGCTGTTCGCGGGTTTAGCCATCTTTGTTCGCTTTTATAACGTGAAATAGCCGAGTTCGCACACCTTTTCATACTCATCGAAAGGCTTTTCATGAAACTTCGCCTTATTAAGTCAGCCGTTGTTGTAGCTGGCATCTCTGCGGCCGGCATGCTAATTGGCGGTTCCATCATCGCACCAGTAGAAGCCGCCACATCTAGTGTTCCTCTTATTATTTATGCAGCTGAAGGTTACGACCAAGTTGCAGCTGATGCATTTACAAAAGCGACCGGAATCAAAACTGTTCTCCACGATGACAGCACTGGACCACTTCTAGCGAAAGTTTCTGCCGAAAAAAGCAATCCGCAATTCGGAGTTCTCTGGGTAGATGGCGCAACCGCCTTTGCAGCGTTAGACAAGCAAGGTCAATTACTTCCCTACACCCCTAAGGCAACCTTTACCTCTGCTGGTCGGTCAGTCATTCCTGCTGACCACTCCTATATTCCAACCGGCCTAACCACGATGGCTGCTTTAATTTACAACTCAGCCAAGGTGACGACGCTACCTAAAAACTATAAGGATCTCTTAAAGTCAATGTATAAGGGTCAAATTGGAATGAACGATCCCAACCAATCTGGTCCAACATTTCCATTTATCGCTGGTTTAATGAATCAATTCGGTGGTAAGTCACTTACCGCTGGTGAAACATTTTTATCAAAGCTCAAGGCAAACGGTCTGGTAGTCAATAACACTAATGGCGATACCTTGCATGCTCTAGAGACCGGTGTCATCAACATGGGCTTGATCCAATCATCAGCCGCACAAGGTGAAGTCCTTAAACTTAAGATAAAGCCAGTTGCTGGCTTTGCTCCAAAGGTTCTGTATCTCGCGAAGTCAACGCTCCTTCCAAGTGTAATTGGTATCGATAAGGGAGCGACGGCGACGGTTCAAGCCGAAGCTAAAAAGTTCATTGATTACGTTCTTTCATCGGCCGGTCAAGCAGTAATGCAAACCGGAGATCCACAAGGTGATTCACTGTATTGGCCGATCATTCCGGGTGTTTCACCACTAGCCGGAGCTGGAACACTTCCTGCGTCGTACCAATCGATTGATCCTTATTTCTGGGGACCACTTGAGAGCCAAGTAAATCCTTGGTTCACCAAGAAGATACGAGGATAGTTTTTAATCCAGCTGCATCAAATACCTCGTTCGCGCTAAGAAATAGTGCGAACGAGGTATTTGCCTTTCTTGGCCCAGATCAAAATAGCGATGTCGTAAATTACTTTGATAGAACCTGCAACAACGAGTGGTGCAGCGATCGCTATATGTTGCAATACGGCGCTAATGGTTGGGGCGATAGGACGAACTGAATAGCGAGCGGCATTGGTAACTGCAGCAGCGCTCATCCGATCTTCAGGTGGCACTACAACCATAATAAGCGCTTGACGAGTAGGAATATCCATTTGCGAGAAAGCAGCGCGGAGCAATAGAAAAACAATTGCTAAAGTGAGATTTCCGCAAAATGCGGCGACAATGAAGAAGAAGTTACTTGCTAAGTGTGTAACTACCATGGTTGCCACCAATCCAATTCGTTTGGCAACGAAAGGCGCCACAAACATGCTCAACGCAGCAAGCAACGCAAAAGCAAAAAAGAGGTAACCGAGTAACAAGGCAGAGGCGTGATACCGACTAGTTAAGTAATAAGAAAGCCATGCGGATGTCGTCAATCCCCCGGCAGCGGCGTCCATAGCAAAGAGCGCCGAAAGTTGAATGATTTTGCTACGAACTGGCGAATTTTTAAGACTCTTGCTTTGAGTCGTACTCTTCGAAGGCGCTGGCAGCTCTAGTGAACGTGCCAACCACCAACCCGTGGCGCCGAGGGGGATCAAAATATAAAACCCGATGTAAGTGGTTTCAAAGCGATGGATGTGACTAAGCCAACCTTGAGTAAGCGCCCCAAGTGAACCAAAGATCGCAGCAACCCCGTTATAACGACCAAAGATGGTTGCGAACCTGCTGTGATGATGTTCGTCAGCCAGCATCGCTTGTTCAAGTGTTGTCGCCGGCCCATTGTCGTTCGCATCGGTAGATAAGACTCCCGTAAGAGATACCAACACAATGGTCCACGGCGCTGGGTGCAAGGCGATGATTAGTCCGACAAGGGCAAGCAGCAAATAGATAGTCTTATACGCGCGTACTCGGCCAATTCGTGCACCATAACGCAACAACACCAGCGAGGAAATCGCGGAGCCGAGAACGATAGAACTCAGAATCACACCAACAGTGAGCATTGATGCGTGGCTCTGCGCTAGTAAATGGCCAAGTAAAACCGCGGTAAAACCATAAGCAAATGCGCGCACGCCTTGCGCACCAATGATGCGCGACGTATTAGTGGCTACTGGTACTCCGAACGACACGAGAGAGACTATAAGCCAAGAAGATCGCTACAAATACTGGAATCGTTCCCCAGGTGAAGGCAGAAACCTTAATGCTTGCGGTCAGTATGAAGGCAATCACAATCCCAACCGCTATGCGCCAGTCATCTCCGACTACAAAGTCCACCCAGAACTCACCAAATGAAATCAACGCTTTAACTCCCTTGCTGCGAACCGGTTTCGTAGTTGCGATCTTGACTTCCGCGGGTTTTACTACGACTGCGACGCGGGGCTTTGTTCGAAGGACTTTAAGTATTTCAACAAGCACCAGTGAGAAGAACGCGACAACTACGATCAAGCCAAGGATTGCCCAGTTGTCCCCCGGCCATTTCTTACCTGAGCCAGCAGTGCCTTCAGCTCCCCAAAATATTCCAAAGGAGGTGAGAAGAATCCCTACACCAAACTTCATCGTGTTCTCTGGAACTTTGGACAATGGCGTTCGAAGCGCAAACCCTGCTGCAGTCACAATCAGAACTGCTGCCAGTGCCGCAATTGAAGCCAGCGCAACATTATGATCAATGGTTCCAAAGGTCAGAACGATGAAGGCAACTTCTAATCCTTCTAGGAGTACACCTTTATACGAAAGCGTAAATGCATACCAATCAGCAACGCCATGACGCGTCTCTTTAGCCGCAATGCGAGCTGCCGCGAGTTCTTCCTGAAAAATCTTCTCTTCATCATGAAGAGCTTTATAACCGCTTGCCCGCAAAATTGCCTTGCGCAGCCAGGTAAGACCAAAGACCAGAAGTAGTCCACCTACTGCGATTCGCAAGAATGAAATTGGTAGATGCGAGATTGCTGGTCCAAAAGCTCCAATGATGACAGCGAGAGTAAACAGTCCGGCTATAACACCCCGCCAAGCAGATTTCCAATCTCGAGCGGTTCCCGCCGCCAAGACAATCGTGACTGCTTCGACAGCCTCAACCGTGCACGCAAAAAAGACCGATATAAATAACCCTAACGATGTGCCATGCATAGCGTGTACTCCTATTAGTAGTGAGACCGGGCGGTTCTTACTTTGTAACGGCAAACTCTTCAACAAATGGGAGAACTGATTCCATCACAACCTGCTTCTCGCTAGGAAAAGCCAAACAGTTATGAGGATCAATATAGATCTCAACTTTAGAGCCTCGGGCGGTTGATTCTGGGGAAAAGACACTGGAAATCACGCCGAATTCACATTCGACAACATGTTCGTAGCCTCGACCTCGATAGGCCACGTCGAGAACGATGGCAGAAAGGGTATTTGAATGTTGATGACTAATGCTTGTCGCACTCGGGCGAATCAAAACTTCGGCGGTATCCCCTACCTTTAGTTCACTGGGTGCACGACATTCAATTTTCCGCGGGCCTAACGCGACGACCACATGATGTCCATGGGCCTCAATCACCCTGCCTAAGAAACTCCCTGAAGTCCCGGTGAAAGCAGCCACAAAGCGATTAATTGGATTTCGATAAATCTCTTCAGGCGCAGCAATTTGTTGCAACTGTCCGGCTCGTAACACACCAATCTGATCAGCCAGTGCGAACGCTTCTGTTTGATCGTGAGTGATGTAACAGGCCGTTGCGCCAATTTCGCGAGTCAAGGTCGCGATCTCAACTCGAAGTCGCTCCCTCAAATCGGCATCGAGATTTGAAAGAGGTTCGTCAAAGAGTAAGAGTGAGGGTCTACCAACAATTGCGCGAGCAAGTCCTACTCGTTGTTGCTCACCCCCTGAAAGTTGAAACGGGTAGTTAGGACCCTTTGCCGACAGACCTACCCGTTCCAACGCTTCGTTGATTCGCCGACTCGCTTCAGTCGAATCAAGATTACGTCGCTTAAGCGCATACCCAACATTCTCGAAAGCTGTCATATGTGGCCAGAGCGCGTAATCCTGAAAGACCATCGCCAGGTCGCGTTTATCTGGGGCGATATGAATACCATCGCTTGCGACGTGGCGATCTCCGAAACTAATCGAACCAGAATCCAACCGTTCGATACCTGCGATCGATCGAATAAGCGTCGATTTACCCGATCCTGATGGGCCAAGAAGGACCGTGAATGTGCCGGGTTCAATCGTAAGATGGAAGTTATCTAGCGCTTTCAAAGCTCCGTAGTGCTTTGAGGCACCACGAATTTCAACCCGATATGCGTTTTCAGTAGTCATCGTAAATTTCCCAATCTCTTCCAGCCCGGAGGGGCAAAGCGATTAAATAAAAAGAATGTGGCTCCAACTACAACCAACGCCCAAAGAATTGAAAGAACTTCAATTGCCGTTCCTCCGCCATAATCAAAACCAGCAAGAGAAAGTTCGATGCCTACCGATACTGGTGGACTTCCGGGAGGATATAAAAGTTCCGACACTGGAAGCTCAAGCAGCGTCCCGGAAAAGGTAAGCAACCAAGCAATCAACAGTGGCCTGGCTATTAATGGCATCGTTACATCAATCCAAGCCTTGGCACCTCTACTTCCATGTACTCGAGCGGCATCCATCATTGATTCTTGAATCTGCCCCATATTTCCAACGAGTGAGCGAGAGGTAGATGGCAAAGCATTCGCGGAATATGCAAGTGCAAGCAAGAATGACGTTCCATAGATATGCAATCCCAGATCATTAATGATTCGGAGGTTATAAGTGAAGATATAACCGATCGCAAAAACAATGCCTGGTAGGGCTACCGCAGCAAGCAAAAAGAAATCCACAAAGCGCTTTGAGCGAGTGTTACGGGCAGATGTCAATACCTTAGAGGCAATCGCTGCAAGCCCAACTGCTAGGGTCGCAGTAATTAAGGACATCTCGGTCGAATAAATAAGTGGATTTCGCAAGAAACGCGATTGCAAGACTCTCGAATAATTACTGAAATTAATTGTGTAATGACTAAGCAAACTGCCCAGCCCTTGCAACATCGATGCAGCTATCGCGCCAAAGACTGGAATACCAAGTGTGATAAGTAGTACGACCACGATGTAAGTGCTCGTGCTGAATTTACCAATGTATGAGAGTTTGGTTATTGATGCAGGACGCGTTCGCCCACTCAAGGTTCGAAAACTTCGACCACGAAGTGCACGATTTTGCGCGAGGATTGCCAGAATTACCAGGAGCAATAAGGTAATGCTCGTTGCTGCAGATACTGGAAAATTGACTGGAATCGAATTGATGCCTTGATATAACTGGTAGGTCGCAACGCTGAAATGACCCACGCTTGATAATGTTGAAGCGACGCCAAAATCACTAATCGCTTCGGCAAAGACGATAGCCATCGCAGAGAAGAGTGAGGGCATCAATAGCGTTGCCATGATTTTGAAAGCTTCAACGCGAGAGCCGCCATGAACCCGCACCGCTTGTTCGAATTCTTCGCCAAGACCGCGCATGGCGTTAGCAATAACCAAATAGGCAAAGGGAATTCCTTTGACCATCAAGACCATGCAAATTCCTACCGGCCCATAGAGAAGGTTTCGGATTGGCTCGATATGTAAGCCCATAATTTCTAGCACACCACGTTGTTCAAAGAGACGTTGCCATCCGAGTGCAATCAGATATGAAGGGGCGAGGAAGAGTGCGAAAATCGTTGTATTCCATAGAACTCGGGCGGGAGTATTAGTACGAAGAACAAGAAAGGCCATAGAGAGTGCAATAACGCTAGCCCCTACGGCAGCAATAATTCCGAGGATTAACGAATGGAGAAGCGCGACGCCATATGCGCCCGTAAATACCGGTTGGAAACTCGCGAGCGTAAACCACTGGTGACCCTGTGACATCAAGCGTGGACTAAATGCAACCGATAAAAAGAGAAGAATAGGTATAACAAGAATAAAGATGATCAATGTCCAAAAGACGGCCATCGGGGTTATTCGAATTCGATTGAACGAACGTTTCAAAGAGGGCTGTTTTGGAGAGAGTGGCACTTGATGGCGAAGTAGGAGTCCGCCATCAAGTGCCATAATCAGAAGTTCGTTCTAAGTTATTTCGTACGAATATTCGCCGTGAACCAGGCATCAATTTCACTCTGGAGTGGACCCCAGGTGTAAGGATCGATGATTTGGTAGGCGGCGGGAAGTGCGGGAAGATACTTGTTAGGTGTGGTTCCTTTAATTGATGGATAACAGAGAACATCTGAATTCTGAGTTGCATCATCAGTTGAAAGAATCGATTGGCCGGCTGGCGATAGCACGAACTTTACAAATGCTTGTGCTCCCGCAATTTCTGCGGCCGGACGCTTGCCATCGATTGCTAACGAACTTGGCATCAGCGTTGGACGACCAGGATAAACAATCTTTGGTGTGTAACCCTTGACTGGATTGGCGGTGAACTTAATTATTTCGGCGAGCGCCGCTGTGTTCTGCACCAATCCCATATTTATTTGACCGATTTCAAGTGCATGAACGGTTGGACCATTCCTGTCGTTGACAGCGAGCCCATTCTTTTTAAGGGAGAGCAAGTAACTCTTTCCTGCATCTTCAGAACCGAGTTGGTTCATGATGCCAGCTATAAAAGGATAAGTAGGTCCTGAGATATTGGGATCGTTCATACCGATCTGACCTTTGTAATTTGATCGAAGCATTGCGTTGAGAGTTACTGGCGGATTAGACAACTTTGCAGCGTTGTATAAACCTGCAACCATGACGGTTGAACCTGTAATGGCGTAGGCATTGCTCTTAGGGGCAAGACGTTTGCCTAGTTGTGAGTATGCAGGCTTAAAGTTCAAAGGTGCCAACTGGCCATCCGTATCAGCAGCCGCAGCCCAAGTATCGCCATCAGCCCAGAAAAGTCCCCATTGTGGATTCGTTCCTTCTGCGGCAACCTTTGCAAGAAGCGGTCCAGTAGATCCGCCTACATCAACGATTTGGTATTGAGATTGCGATGCATTGAAGGCCTTGATCTCATCAGGGGCATATCCAATCGCTTCGTATAAATTAATAGAAAGTGGCGCGGCATGCGCTACTTGCGCGCTGAGGCCGAGTGAAGCGAAAATGAGCGAAGCTGCAATCGCTACATACTTCTTAAAAGAATTCAGGCGCATGCGTATTCCTAACTATGGATGAACGGGCATGCGCAGTGAACCGCTTAAAAGTCGCGATTAGGCAGATATTAAGTGAACGGCACTTTAAGAATGTATTAAATAAAGATGTGCTCCACGAAATCTCTGATCTTGGTAGGAATTAATCTATACAAGCGAAGTTGCCAGGTACGAGCTTGCTCGAGTGGTGAAACTGCCAGAACATTTTGACTGGATGGACCTTCGGGGGTTGGAACTTTTAGTATCGCTGGCGAAATCTGGTCAAGTGAGTCGGCAATAATAATTGTGCTTGAAATAACGCCCATGACACGCGCTATCTGTCCTCGAGCTATCTCCTCTGAGTCGGCGAGTGCAACGCCGGTGAGTGCGTGAGCGCTATTACGGATTTCTGCTGTGAGCGGATCTTTTACACCGCTATAAGGATCGAATCGGAAATCTTCGGCGCTGACGGTAAGTGCATAACTCGTCGTTGAAAGCATTCCGCCAATGCCGCCCGCTAATTCGAGCGTTACTCCCCCGTGCAGACGAAGGTCATACAAAATCCGAGCAGTTGCTCGAATTTGAACGATCATGTGTTCAACGGAAATACCACGGAGATAAAGTTTTTCGGCGTTATCTGTTTTTGACGCCGGTAACCATTTTGCAAAAACTCGCGCTTCAATTACTTGATTGCGAATGGAAGGTATTTCCTCGGCGAGCAGACGTGAGCGAGCGAGCCAACGACCAGCCTCATCTAAGGTGTAATCCTCGGTCAATCCCTTTGCCATCTGGGCGAGCAAGGCAGCGCAGCGATCAGTCAGTGATGCGACGCGATCAATTGTTCGTCCTGCCGGTGTCTTTGGATGTGCGAAAGTTGAAAGTACGATCGCAATAACCGCTCCGATGATCGTTGATATCAGACGATTTACAGCATTGGTTTCACTTAGACCCGGTCCAATAACAATAAGTGCAGTTACTGGCACATTGATTGCTGCAACTTCACCGAGGTGCAATAGACGGGCTGCAATGAGTGAAAGTCCCACAGTAATTCCAACTGTGACAATTCCCAGACCAAAGAAGTGAAGTGCTAATAGTGCGGCTCCGGCGCCTACAGAGGAACCAACGACTTGGCCAACGCCTTCACGAGTTGATTTATGAAGTGAAGATCGAACTGTAAGAGTTGCAACAATCGCCGCAACGAGTCCACCATGTTTAAGAGCCGAGTCGCCAACTTGCCAAGCAATGGCTGCAGCAATCGCAGTTACTAATACTTGTTGAATCCAGTACCAACGAACGACAAATGGCTGGACCAATCGATTGAAGCGGATTCTCACAGGCTTAAATATAGAAGTTAAATATAGAACTCAACCTCATTGCGCTGTGAAAGTGAGCGAGTAACTACTTGATTTGCCCCAATTGTGCTGCCTTCGCCAATAGTAATATTTCCAAGAATCTTTGCGCCAGCACCTAAAATCACATTGTTTTCAACGGTGGGATGGCGCTTGCCTTTATTTAAAGTTCGACCACCCAAAGTAACGCCATGATAGATCGTGACATCATCACCGACGATTGCAGTTTCACCGATCACAATACCCATTCCATGATCAATAAAAACTCGACGCCCGATGATTGCGCCGGGATGGATTTCGATACCAGTGCTGCTACGGGTGTGGTTTGACATAATCCGCGCAATAAAGCGAAAATGCTTCTGCCATAGCCAGTGCTCTACGCGGTGTGCCCACAATGCGTGAACGCCTGGATAGGTAAGCGCCACCTCAAAGCGGTTTCGCGCAGCAGGATCTCGCTTAACAGCAGTCGCGAGATCCTCCAATATGCGTGACATAGATGATGAGGTATAAGTTAAATTGTTGGAGTAACTGGCTCGTCAATGAACTCTTTGTAGAGCGCCGTCGATAGATAACGCTCACCAAATGAGGCCAGAACAACGACAATGATCTTGCCGGCGAACTCTGGACGATCAACTATCTGCGAAACTCCCCAAAGCGCTGCGCCAGATGAAATACCGGCAAGGATTCCCTCTTCTTGCCCGGCGCGCTTTGCAAATGTTAGTGATTCTTCATTTGGGGCAGAAAGAACTTCGTCATAAATTGTTGTATCCAAAATAGTTGGAATGAAGTTAGCCCCAATCCCCTGCAACGGGTGACCACCAGGTGCTCCGCCAGTCAATATTGCTGATGCTGCGGGTTGAACTGCAAATATCTTTACATGTGGATTCTTTTCTTTAAGAACTTGGCCAACACCTGTAATTGTTCCACCGGTGCCGATACCCATTACAACTGCGGCAACTTGGCCATCAGTATCGTTCCAAATTTCTTGGGCGGTTGTTGTACGGTGAATTGCCGGATTCGCAGGGTTTTCGAATTGACGAACTAGAACACCACCTTCTTCGGCGCCAATCTTTTCGGCTGCTTCAACTGCTCCACGCATTCCTTGCGCGGCAGGAGTCAATACGAGTTTTGCACCAAGTGCGCGCAAGAGTGCGCGACGTTCCTTTGACATGGAATCTGGCATAGTCAATACAACTTTGTAACCACGAGCAGCACCGACAGATGCGAGCGCAATACCAGTATTTCCCGACGTTGCTTCAACAATAGTTCCACCAGGCTTAAGCGCACCAGTCTTTTCGGCATCGTCAACCATCGCTACAGCTATGCGATCTTTCACAGACGCTGTTGGATTATAAAATTCAAGTTTGGCGGCAACAATTGCCTTTGAATCCCCAAATAATCGTTGGATCTTAACGAGTGGCGTGTTACCAAAAACTTCGGAAATATTATTATAAATCTTCATTTTCTCTCCTGTAATCGGGCTCTCCCGTGACTGGCGTAGGGTGAAGGTAGCAGGATTACGAGGTTGCTTCTCGATGGCTTTTCGTATCTGCAAATTGTTCGCAGTATTCCAGGCTGTGGTAACTTCACTTCAGTGCCAAACTAGTTCCTCTTTCAAGTTCCACTTTCAAGTTCCAGAATAAGGAGCAATAGTGAAGATTCGCAAGTTACGAGATTTATCGGTTTCAGCCCTCGGTCTCGGTTGCATGGGAATGTCTGAATTTTACGGCCAGCGAGATGACGCGGAGTCGATTTCCACTATCCATCGATTTCTAGATCTTGGCGGAAGCCTTATCGACACCGCCGATATGTATGGCCCATTTAAGAACGAAGTTCTCGTTGGACAGGCAATTGCATCGCGCAGAGGCGAGGTAGTTCTTGCTACAAAATTTGGAAATGAACGAAGAGCAGACGGCTCTCGAAGAGTCAACGGTCGGCCAGAATATGTAAAGGAAGCGTGCGATGCTTCGCTTGCCCGACTTGGAGTCGATTACATAGATTTGTACTACCAACATCGAGTTGACCGCACAGTTCCAGTGGAAGAAACTTGGGGCGCCCTGAAAGAATTGGTCGAAGCAGGGAAAGTTCGACATCTCGGAATTTCCGAAGCGCTGCCAGCAACAATCAGGCGCGCTAATGCGGTTTATCCAGTAACTGCGGTTCAATCCGAATGGTCGCTATGGACTCGCGATGTCGAGAGTAACGGTGTTCTAGAAGTTGTCCGCGAATTAGGAATTGGTTTTGTCCCATACTCTCCGCTGGGACGTGGTTTCTTAACTGGCGCGATTAAGTCAATTGATGATCTTGCTGCGGATGATAGTCGCCGTAACCACCCTCGATTTCAGAAGGAGAACTTCGCGCAAAATTTCGAAATTGTTGATGCAGTTAAAAAGATTGCAGTCGAAAAAGGCGTAACACCAGCGCAACTTGCACTTGCTTGGGTCTTAGCGCAAGGCGAAGACGTCGTCCCAATCCCGGGAACTCGCAAGATTTCAAGACTTGAAGAGAACCTGGCTTCGCTCGACGTTGAATTATCGGCGGGTGATCTACAACAACTCAATGATGCCGCCCCGATTGGCGCCACTGCGGGTGATCGCTACCCCGATATGTCGACGGTGAACGTCTAATTAATTGGGTTCAATTTCGCCAATTAATTTAAATTCACTTGCCCCGAGTTGACCCTGCTTCGTATAAAGCTCAAGCTTGGCGCGGGTGTCCGCAATATCGAGATTGCGCATGGTCAATTGACCGATTCGGTCAGTCGGCCCAAAGGCAGAATTTTCATTCCGTTCCATGGAAAGTTTTTCGGGGTGATAACTCAACGCGGGTCCCGTGGTGTTGATAATCGAGAAATCATCGCCCCGGCGTAAGCGAATCGTCACGCTACCAGTTACTACGGAAGCCACCCAACGCGTTAACGATTCACGGAGCATTAATGATTGTGGATCGAACCAACGACCTTCATACAACAATCGGCCCAGGCGACGACCTTCGGCATGATAGTTGGCGATGGTGTCCTCGTTATGGATTGCAGAGATTAAACGCTCGTAAGCGATAAATAGCAAAGCCATTCCTGGCGCTTCGTAAATACCGCGTGACTTTGCTTCAATGATTCTATTTTCGATCTGGTCGGCCATTCCCAGCCCATGACGACCACCAACAGCATTAACTTCGTGCATGAGATCAACGGAGTCAGTAAATATTTTTCCATTGACAGAAACTGGACGACCTTGCGCGAATTCGATCGTGACATCTTCCGTTGCAATCTGCACCGTGGGTTCCCAAAACTTTACGCCCATAATCGGATCAACTATCTCGATGGAGGCATCAAGTTCTTCAAGATTCTTGGCTTCATGGGTTGCTCCCAAAATATTGGCATCTGTCGAATAGGCCTTTTCGGTGCTGTCACGATAAGGCAGATTATGTGCGACCAACCATTCCGACATCTCGGTGCGTCCGCCAAGTTCTGATACGAAATCCGCATCAAGCCAAGGCTTGTAAATGCGAAGCGCCGGATTCGCTAACAATCCATAACGGTAGAACCGTTCAATGTCGTTGCCCTTGTAAGTAGAACCATCGCCCCAAATCGAACAATCATCTTGCAACATCGCGCGCACCAGCAAGGTTCCAGTGACAGCCCGACCAAGCGGTGTTGTATTGAAATACTGCTTGCCGCCAGAACGAATATGGAAGGCGCCGCAAGCAATTGCGGCCAACCCCTCTTCGACAAGTGCCAATTTGCAATCAATCAAGCGAGCGCTCTCAGCGCCGTAAGCGAGCGCACGACCTGGAATCGAATCAATATCTGGCTCGTCATACTGACCAAGGTCTGCCGTGTACGTGAAAGGAACGGCACCTTTTTCCCGCATCCATGCCACTGCCACAGAGGTGTCGAGACCGCCGGAAAAGGCGATTCCCACTTTTTCACCGATGGGAAGTGATGCAAGAACTTTTGACATGTGCAGAGCCTACCTGCCCAATTATTCTCAGCCAAAAATAAGGAAAAAACGTTCCATTTCGCATAAAGCTGATTTAGCCTGCCTTTATGACTTTTCCTGGTATGAAATCAATCGTCGTGATTGCAATTGCGCTCTTTGCCTTCAGTACGGTGCAATCACAAGCAGCGACCGCAGCTACAACACCTAACCCATCTGTGAGTGGAGCACCTCGTAGCGGAGGATTTGGTGGCGGACAAAATTCTTCTGCCTTTGCAAAATACACGGCATGCCTGACAAAAGCGGGTATCAAACTCCCTGCCTTTGGCGGATTCGGGGGGCGGCATACAAGGCCGTCTGGTGCACCTACTGCGCGATCAACACCTCGTCCTCGTCAATCAGTCGCATTGACTCCTTCACAACAAAAAGCTTTTACCGCCTGTGCCGCACTTCGTCCCACCTTTAATGGATTTGGTGGAAAAACGCCAGCTCCTAAAACTCCAACTACAAAAAAATCCAAAATAGGAACGAGCGCTGCATATATTGCATGTTTAAACAAACATGGTCTGCCAGTGCAAACTGCCTCGGAAATTGCTGGGCTCGACAGTCAGAACACAAAAGTCATCGCCGCGGAAAAGGCTTGCCTCGGCAAGTAGGACAAATAATTAATTGAAGTGGATGTGATCGACTCTTTCGATCCATTCAGTGTAATCATCGTATTTCCGCGCCACGATCTGACTTTGCAGAGCATCGTGGTGCGGAAGATCCAACCGCTGGATAATTGATTCAACATTTACTTCATGCGTTCGCAGAAGCACCCAAAAACCATTATCAGATATCCGAGCAAAGAAATCTCCACCGCGTAGCCCAGTTCGAAGTGCGAAAGCGATTTGAATTAACGCCTCCTGAAACTGCGCAACACTTCCAAAACCCGCACTTCGAAGCGAAAATGCAAGTACAGCAAGTTCCCTTTGATCACGCTTAGCCGACGCGATCTCGCGCTTCAAAGCCTCGTGAAATAAGGCAGGTGACATTGTTTGGGTTAGCGAATCAGTGAGGCCATCACTTCGGAATTCGACCTCTCTAAGGTCAAACGGGAGTTCAAAAGATGGCATGTTAGAAGGCTATCTGGATACTCTTCTCACATGGCAATCAGCGACGAACTTTATGAAGGTTCTCGCAAGACTGCCATCTCTTTATTGCGGTTGGAATCGATCATTCTAGTTGCCCTGATTATTTATCTTGCCCTTCTCGATGCCTTTCGTACCAAGCCGCTCAGTGCGCCGCTAGCTCTCGCAGGGGATTTCATCGGCCTAGCCATTGGCGCTATTGGATTATTTGCCTGCTCGTATAGTTATAAAAACCGTAAATCTTGGGGGCGCGCACCGGCGGTCCTGGCAAATCTGATCGCCCTCGGCGTCGCGTACTTTATGGCCTCGGGAAAGTTTTACGTCGGGGCCATCCCGTTGGGCCTGCTTTCCTTTGTTACCGCGGGTGCGTCTGTGCTGGGGTACAGGGAATAGCCCTTTCCTGACTTTTTACGCCAAATAGGGAGCAAATAGCCGGGCTGAAACTTTACGAGCGCTACCTCACACTCTTCGCTGAGAAGCGCTCCCAGCGAAGGTGATTAAGATTAACGTGTAGATAAACGCCACCCAGTTGGAATCAGAAGCGAAAGAGAGCGCCAGTGTCGGCATCGAATACCCCTGCAAATCATTTTGGCGGATCATTTGGTCCCAATGAATGGCTCGTCGATGAGATGTATGAGCGTTACCAAACCGATCCCGCGTCGGTAGATAAGGCGTGGTGGGATTTCTTCGCTGACTACACGCCGCCGACACAAGTTGTGACCGCTGCAAATGGAGCAACCCCTCCCAGAGCTGGCATACCACCTATTCCAAAATCTTCCGTGGCAACAGCTACACCAGTAGTTCCGACCGCTACGCAAGTTATTGCGCCAACTCAAGTTGTTCAGGCACCGCAAACATCAACTACTGCTACGCCGGCAGATCCGATTGTTAAGCCAATCCCAACTTTGGATACACCAGGAGCATCAACGCTGGAACCCATTCGCGGCGTTTCCAGTCGCGTAGTTGCAAGTATGGAAGCATCACTTTCCGTTCCTACTGCAACCAGTGTTCGCGCAATTCCAGCAAAATTGATGATTGATAATCGCACCGTGATCAATAATCACTTGGCACGCGGTCGTGGCGGCAAGGTTTCATATACCCACCTCATCGGCTATGCGATGATCAAGGCACTTCGCGCGATGCCAGAGATGAATACATTTTTTGTCGAGCAAGAAGGCAAACCGTTCTTGGGTCGCCCAGAACATATTAACCTCGGCATCGCAATAGATTTAGCAAAACCTGATGGCACTCGCCAACTATTAGTTCCTTCTATCAAAGGTTGCGAAGCACTTGAATTCGCACAATTTTGGGCATCGTATGAAGAAACTGTTCGCAAGGCACGCAGTGGAACACTCACCGTTGAAGATCATGCTGGAACAACTGTTTCACTTACCAACCCCGGCACGCTCGGAACTGTTCACTCGGTTCCTCGCCTTGTGCAAGGCCAAGGACTTATTCTTGGTGTTGGCGCAATGGATTACCCGGCAGAATTCCAAGGAGCAAGTGAAGAGACTCTCACCAACTTGGCGATTTCAAAGGTTATTACCCTTACAAGCACCTATGACCACCGCGTCATTCAAGGCGCCCAATCGGGTGACTTCTTGCGCCGAATCCACGAAATTTTGCTGGGCGCTGAAAACTTTTATGACGAAATTTTTGCTGCGCTTCGCATTCCTTACGAACCAATTCGCTGGACCGTAGATTTCCAATTTTCCAAAGAAGATCAGGTCAACAAAACGGCTCGCGTACAACAGTTGATTAATTCTTATCGCACCTTTGGTCACTTGATGGCAGATACGGATCCCTTGCGTTATCGTCAAAGAAGTCACCCCGATCTTGATGTCGTTACACATGGACTCTCGCTCTGGGATCTTGATCGCGAATTCACTACGGGTGGGTTCGGTGGCAAATCATTTATGAAACTCCGTCGTATATTGGGGATTTTGCGCGATTCATATTGCCGCACCATCGGCGTTGAATATATGTATATGGAAAATCCCGTCGAACGCAAATGGATGCAAGGACATGTTGAAGTGGGTTCTCAACGCACTCCGCGCGAAGAACAACTCCGCATCCTGCGCAAGCTCAATTCGGCCGAAGCTTTCGAATCTTTCTTGCAGACAAAGTATGTGGGGCAAAAACGCTTTTCACTTGAGGGTGGTGAATCTTTGATTCCGCTTCTCGATGCAATCTTGGATAGTTCAGCCAAGAGCGGCCTCGAAGAAGTATGTATTGGAATGCCACACCGAGGTCGCCTCAATGTTCTGGCAAATATCGGCGGCAAGTCCTATGGGCAAATTTTCCAAGAGTTCGAGGGTCACTACGCCTACAACGAAGTTCAGGGAACAGGCGACGTTAAGTATCATCTCGGCACCAAAGGTGTCTTCACCTCTGATTCTGGAGAATCAACCAACATTTATCTCGCAGCAAATCCATCACACCTGGAAGCAGTTAATCCAGTGTTAGAAGGAATTGTGCGTGCCAAACAAGATATCAACGGGGTACCTGGGTCCTACAGTGTCTTGCCGATCTTGATCCACGGTGATGCCGCCTTTGCAGGTCAAGGCGTTGTTTCCGAGACACTTAATCTCTCGCTGCTCAAGGGATATCGCACTGGCGGAACAATTCATATCGTTGTCAACAACCAAGTTGGTTTTACGACGTCGCCACATGCAGCGCGTTCATCGACGTATTCAACCGATATTGCAAAGATGATTCAGGCACCGGTATTTCATGTCAATGGCGATGACCCGGAATCAGTGGTTCGTGTTGCCCGGTTAGCATTTGAATATCGTCAGGAGTTTCATAAAGATGTTGTCATCGACATGGTTTGTTATCGTCGCCGTGGCCACAACGAAGGTGATGAGCCAAGTTTCACCCAACCAATGATGTATAAATTAATCGATGCAAAGCGAAGCACTCGTAAGCTTTACACCGAAGCTCTTATTGGTCGCGGTGATATCACAGTGGATGAGGCAGAAGAAGTATTGCGCGACTACCAGGCACAACTTGATGCTGTTTATGCGTCGGTTCATAATGTTGAGCCGATAGCAATTTCTCTCGCCACAGTTCCAGAGGTTTCACTCCCTGAGTCGGTTAACACCGGCGTCGATGAAGCAACTCTTCGCAAAATTGCGGCAACTCAGATTGCCACGCCTGTTGGCTTTGTGGTTCACCCTAGGCTTGCACCTCAACTAGCAAAGCGCACCGAGATGCTTGACGACGCGGAGCTGCGTGCAAAATTCGCAAATGATCTGCAGGAGATGGAGGCTATGGTGGGCGCCGCCCTCGATTTCATGCGCGGCCTCGATCATCAGGAGCCGGTACGGCCGGTCGATGTGATGGCGCTGCTCGAAAGTCTGCAGGCGGACGCGCGCGAAATAGGCGGCGACGTTCGCATCGAAGGCGCTGTGCGAGCGCCTTATCACGGTCACGCGCAGGCGCTGAAACGCTGCCTGAGTAATCTCATCGACAATGCGGTGAAGTACGGCAAGTCCGCGACGATCAGCGTGGAGGATTCCGCCGGGCAGCTGCGCATTTGTGTGCGTGACGAGGGGCCAGGTATACCCGAAGCCGAACTCGAACGCGTGTTCGATCCGTTCTATCGGCTCGAAGGCTCGCGCAGCCGCAGCACCGGCGGCACTGGTCTGGGTCTCACTATCGCGCGCAATATTGCGCAGGCACAC
>Ga0097691_1001227_pt1 | contig 19384 bp, 20 predicted proteins | sample NGESurdeep072012_8_FD_72858 | JGI IMG/M metagenome (GOLD analysis project Ga0097691, IMG submission 72858) | Arctic peat soil microbial communities from Barrow, Alaska - NGEE Surface sample 210-1 deep-072012 | ecosystem: Environmental > Terrestrial > Soil > Wetlands > Peat ... | reverse complement strand
AGCGACCATGCGTCTCGCTTGGCCTTCAGACATGCCCCCAAACACCGGGCCGGGTCGCTCGAAGTCCCAACCGTTGCGCAGTGTCTGCGTTCAATTACGCTTATTAACGGACGACTACAAAGCAAGAGTATTGGATGCGAAGACTTCTTCAACGGACGGCCGCCGCGGGATGTAACCCTGCTCATGCGCGTAGCGGATAAATGTTTCCAATGCGGTGCGGTTTGCCGCGACACCCTGCGCCCAAGGATTCTCACCGTATAATGCCTGCTCCTCCTCTTGCGTGTAGAGTGTCTCGCAGAAGAGAGAGTGCTTCGGATCGGCACGATAGAATTCCAAGCATTGCCGCTGGGCCTCATTCAATGCGGTGTACATGCTCTCCGCCGCCCACGGTTCCTTTTCCCAGAGCCGTTTGCTCATGACCACGGTATGCGTCATCGGAAAAAAACCGGTCTGTTTGGAATAGGCTCGGGATACGGCCCGGCAATCGGGGTAAAGTCGCCGGATGCGCGGATCGCGCTGGTACACCGCATCGGGCAACACCGGTGTGAAGAGTGCATCGATCTCGCCCTTGAACAGCATCTCTTCCATGTCGGACATCTCGCCAGGACGAACAGTGACCGAGACATCTTCGGGGATGACGAATCCGCCACCTTCTTCTGCTGGCGTTATCCAAGTGAAATCCTGCGGCCGGAGCCCGTGATACTCTTTAAGTATACCCCGCAGCCAAACGTTGATAGTCGAGCGATAGCGCTTTGTTCCGATGCGTTTTCCCGCCAGGTCGCCAGGGTGTGTGTACGACGCGTCTGTGCGGACATACATATAGGCATGCACAGGCATACGCAGCGGGAAGGTGGGTAGTGCCACGACCGGTTCGTTACGGCAATGCGCCATGAGGTACCAGGACAGCGACATTTCCGCGAAATCATATTGCTCATAGACCGGAACGAGACAGAATTCCGGAATGCTACCGATCGTTGTCTTCAAGTCGATACCGGCGGGCTTCACCCTTCCTTCGATTAGCGGGCGGGTTCGATCGTACTCGGCGATCGCCAACGTTGCAGGCAGGAGAGTCTTCGCGGCTTTCACCAATTCTGTCACCTTGGTACTACCGCGATTTTTGATCGTGTCGAGCATCTCGATCTCCGGATCCGCAAAGATGAAACTTTGCAGGATATTTACAGGACGCAATGACGACATTGCATCCCGATGATCCTAACGTTCTCATACCGGATATGCTGAAACCGGACAAGGCGCGTACGCGCCAGACTAACATTTCACATGATTCTGTAACCGGGGGCCGGTCAATCCCGATTGGACCTAAAAGAATCCTTGGAAACGAGCAACCGCAACTCCTAAGCCATTGATCTCTCAAGTTAGAGCGCGCCTTCACACTGCAGAGGTCGGAGGATCAACCGCTACAGCGCCCACCATTTACGGCCCATGACCAAAATCCTCATCGAGGATGATTATTTTCTGAAGATTGTATCCGTGATTCTCGCCCCCGCGACGTCGGACGAACACAGACGGGCGGTGTACGAGTTTTTCGCCCACGACGTACCCGATTCCTCGGCTGGAGCGAACGGCTGCGCGCGCGCCTTCCCGGGCTCGCTCCTGCCGAGATAGTGTTCGCGGCCGATCAGACCGAACTAGAGGCAAAGAAAGCCGACGCCGACGCAGTGATTGTCGAGAGCCTGATCATCGACAGGCCCATGCACGCTGCGGTGCAGCGCCTTGCGCTGGTGCAGAAATTTGGCACCATCACGACTAACATCGACCTTGCCGCCCGCGAAGCGGCCTTCCGAAATGACGCAGAAGAATCGCCTCACGGCTCCGCCTTGAGGCCGGCCGAGGCGGCGAGGCTGCGCCATTTGGTGATCTCGACGCGGATGCGCTCGCGCAGTGCATCGGGCGTGGTGGGATCCGGCTCCACCCCCTGCGCCTTAAGTGCGACCACGACGTCGGTCGCGGCGAGCGCGTCGCGCATCGCGCGATTGAGCCGCGCCACGATGGCGGGCGGGCTAGCGGCCGGCATCACCACCGCCATCCACAGCACCACTTCGTAGCCGGCAAGCCCGGCCTCCTGCAGCGTCGGCACGTCGGGCAGCGAATCGATGCGCTTCGCGCCGGTCAGCGCCAACGCCCGCAGTTTCCCATCCCGAATTTGCCCCAGCGTTGGCCCGAGCGTCCCGAACTGCATCTCGATACGGCCTTCGGTCACATCAAGGACCGCTTGGCTGGAACTGCGATAGGGGACTTCGGTCAACTCCACGCCGGCGAGATGCGAGAACAGCGCGCCGGCGACATGCGCGAGACTCGCCGGCCCGACGGAGGCGTAGTTGAGGGCGCGCGGCTTTGCCTTGGCGAGCGCAATCAACTCGGTGACGCTCTGTGCCGGCACGCCCGGATAAATGGCGAGCACGTAGGGCGAGGTGCCTATCATCGACACCGGCGCGAAATCCGTAACCGGATTGTAGGAGAGTTTGGGGTTGAAGCTCGCCGCGACCGCGTGGGTGCTGCTGGTGGCGAGTCCGATCGTGTATCCGTCCGGCGCGGCGCGCGCGACCGCCTCGGTGCCGATATCGCCACTCGCACCGGAGCGGTTGTCGATCACGAACTGCTGGCCGAGCTGGGCCCCCAGTTTTTGCGCGACAATGCGGGCGACGATGTCGGACGCGCTGCCGGCCGGGAACGGCACGATAAAGCGAACCGGCCGGTCCGGCCACTTGGCGTCATTGCCCTGGGCGAGGGCACTAGCCGTGTTGGCGATGAGGATCAACGCCAGACCCATCAGGCAAATCAACACTCTCCTGCACTGCCGACGCAGCGTGCCGAGATTTTGACCACGCATTATGTGCATCAACTCGCCTTTTCCAGATCAATTTGGAGCGCCTGCAGTGCCCGGTTATGCATGTTATAGGTACCATTCATGCCCGACAACTCGACGATCGCGCGATCATCGAAATGCGCCCGTAGCGCAGCGAACCCGCATTGCCGCTCGAAACTCAACTCGCGAACAACTTCGTTGCAGAGCACGATCCGCATGGATGGTTACGTTTGTCTGTTGATAAATCTGAGCAGATTGCCGCGATCGATGGCCGCGCGCGTTGATGCCGGCAATGCAAGTTGGTCGAGCGAGCGAAGCGTTTCGCGCACGAGAATCGCGCCCCCCTCGGCATCGTAGGGAAAGTCGGTACCGAACAGCACTCGTTTGTTGCCGAAGAAATCGAGCCCACAACGGGTAGCGGCGGCGGAACCCGACAATGCCGTGTCACCGTAGAACAGCTTGAAATATTCCGACGGCGTGCGCTGCAGCGGCTTGGGCAACAGGTCGGCGTCGCTATTGGGAGTGCGCGTTCCCATCTGCTTCCCCCAGCCTTGCTCGATCCGTCCTGCGAAGAACGGGATCATCGCGCCGAGATGGTGGGTGATGATGCGCAATTCCGGATGGCGGTCGAACAATCCCGAGAATACGAGCCGTGCCATCGCCACGCTGCTCTCGTATGGCCAGCCGAAGGCCCACCAGATTTCAAAGCGCGAGCGGTCCTCAGTCGGATAATCTGCAATATGAGGCCCACGTGCGGGATGCAGCCAGATCGCCATGCCATGTCTTGCGATCGTATCAAAGATTGACTCGAAGCGGGGCGCATCGAGCGGCTCACCGCGAATATTGGTGATAATCTGGACGCCGCTGCTTCCCATCGTCGCTAGCCGGTCGATCTCCTTGATGGCCATATCGGGATTGAGGAACGACACCGCGCCGCACCAGCCGGCAAAACGATCAGGGTATTTGGCAACAAGTTCAGCTAATTCGTCGTTCATCAGCATGGCGAGATCCGCCGCGGCATCCGCTTCGCCGAGATCCTCGACTGGCGGCATCGATGGCGTGAGAAACTGGCTATAGCCGGGAAAGCCATCCATCACGCGGAAACGCGCATCGAGATCGAACAGCGTCTTGAGCGTTAGCCAGCGCTTTAGACGTCCGGAAGCGGAGCCGATGGTTTGCAGCCGTGCGAAATAACGCTGCGGCAGGATATGCGTCCACGCGTCGATGCATTCGGTCATCGGGGCTCCAGGAAGACTTCGTAAAGTTGCGCGTGGCCGGTGCGATCCGATGTGAATACGATGCGCGAGCCGTCGGGTGAAAAACGCGGATGCGGATGGGTGTGCTGCGCGGCCTCTACCGCAACGGGGCCGTCATTGTAAGGAAACGGGTGCGCCCAGTGCGCGCCCTGCGAACTCGCTTGCGAGAGACAAATGAGTTTCGCCTCGGCGGGTTCTCCATTCGGCACCGATCGAAATTCGTGGATTCCGCGGTCCGGAAAATTGGTGTCGCAGACGAATTTTGATCCAGCCGGATTGCAGGCAGCGTGCCAGGCCGGGAATGTCGTGATCTGCCGCACGCTGCCATCGGCAAGCGAAATTGCGCGCATCCCGTGCGGCCAATCGACGAAAGCAACCTCGCGTCGGCCGGGAATGAAGCTCTCATGCGTCACCCACTGCATGCGATCCTTGCGTTCGTAAATACGACGCGTATTGCCTGCGCGGTCGGTAGCCCAGATCCGGTCGGTGAGGGGGCCGGCATAGAGAATGAAGTCGTCGTCGGCGGGACAAAATTGCGGATGTCCGATGGTGTCGCGCTCCAGAAAAACCCGCGAGGTCTTCTTCTCGGTATCGATCAGCACGAAGCGCGAGAATTTCCCCATTTTCACCGGCACCGCCCACCAGCGGCCATTGGCAGACAATGCCGTGGTCCCCATGGCCGCGCCGACCATGCCTTTCTCGCGCATCTCGACGTCGCCGAAAGCCGCGAGCTGGTCTTCAACCAAAGTGTCGAGATCAGTGCGCCATGCGCCTGTGCCGGCGGTGTAATAGATGTAGCGTCCATCAAGTGAAGGAATTATCGACCAGTCCGCGAGGTCGGGCCGGTCGGTCACCTGCACCAAGCTTCCGTCGCCGCGATCTTCGAAAAAAATTTGCGGCATTCCGGTACGATAGGAGACGAAGTTCAGCCGTTTCATCGCCGTATCGTAAGCCGCGACGAAAAAGAATGGATGATGGTGGGTCGACGGATGCGACGTAATCTGCCGCATCCGCCGTCCGGTCCGCTCGTCACGGAATACACGGTCTTCGCGCGGGGAGCGTGTACCTTTCGTCATATCAATTCAGGTATTGCCATTTCAGATCTTGTAAGCCCGCGCCTGGTCTATGATCGCCTTCTTGTCGAAATTGTTGATCTCGTCGATCAGATCGTTTGTATAGAGTGGTTTGAAGTCGTCGATCTTTAGGTTTAGGAATTTGGCCTCGCGCCTGAGCTCATCCTCGCTGATCTGTCCCAACTTCATATTCGGATAGGGCGGACGGAACAGCTTCATGCGGCGCAGCACTGGAGTGAGCACGGCCTTGATCGCGTCCGCCTGCGCCGCACCGCGCGGTGCCAACTCCGGATAGGCGTCGAGCAGCACCTTGGCCCCCGCTTCTGGGTTGGCGAGAATGAATTCCGACGCCTTGGCGCCGGAACGTCCGAAGCCGATCGCGATCTTACGGTTCTGCTGCAGGTAGTCGCGCCGCGCGGTGACGAAGAATCCACCAATCATCGGTACATTGTCGGGACGCTGAAGCATCTTCAACCCGATCCCGGCCGATTCGATCTGGCCGAAGCCAGTGTCAAAGTAGGCCAGTGCGTCGATCGCACCGCGTTGCAAAGCAACGCCACCGGTGACGCCTTCGCCGACAGCAAGCCATTGTACGTCGGTGTCTGGATTGATGTTGAGGTTCGCGAGTACGGCCCGCGTGACCGGATAATCCGTGGTGCCGAGACCGGAGACACCAATCTTCTTGCCGCGCAGGTCACTGTAGAGCTTGATAGGTGAGTCCGGCAGCACCGCGATGTCCCATTTATACGGATAGGTGTATTCGTAGAAACTGACGATTGGCGGCAATTCTCCCTTGGCATAGAGTGGCAGCGCGAAACTAGGTGCGCCGACGCCGAATTGAACGTCACCTTTGTCGGTTGCGATCTGCACGCTCGCAATAGCCCCAAGTGGCACCGGCTCTATGCTAAAGCCCTCCTGCTTATTGAAGCCTAGGGCTTCGCCGATCACCATATTAATGGTAGTCGCGTTCATCGATTTGGTGCCCATGCCGAAGCGAAGCTTTTGACCGATCTGAGCATGCGCGCGGCGCGGTAGCGTGGTGGCGATTGTGGCCGCAACGGCGCTAAGCGTGGCGATGACGTCACGTCGATTCATTATCGAGCTATCGATCACTTCATCCTCCATTTTAGCATGTTGGAGCCTTTACGGCTTGTTCTCTATGGTTACGATTTCGCTCTAGTTTGCGTCAGTTTGCAAGGTGCTCACTTGTGGCGGTCGGACCAGTGCACGACGCGCTTCTCCGTAATGCGGATCAGCATATGCAGTGCAATTCCGACTCCGCCGAGGATGACCAGCGCGGCGAAGACGCCGGCTACGTCTGTCACCGCCTGCGCCTGCGTGATGACAACACCGATGCCTTCCTGAGCCCCCAGAAATTCCGCAACGATCGTGCCGAGCAGTGCATACACCACGCCCATGTCAAGACCCGCGAAGATGTACGGCGCGGCGGTCGGAAGCTTGACGCGCAAGTAGGTCTGCAGGCGCGACGCCGACAATGCCTTCATCAGATCAATGCGTTCGGGTTCAGTCGACCTGATTCCCGCAAAGCTATTCACTAGCATCGGGAAAAAGGTCAGCATCGCGGCCATCACGACTTTTGAGCCGTTGCCGAATCCACACCATACGATGACCAGAGGGGCGATCGCAATCTTCGGCAGGCTCTGCAGCGCAAATGCATACGGCATCAGAATGATCTCGATCGAACGATATTCCGCCATCAGCGAGCCGATGATCAATCCGAGTGAGGCGCCAATCAGGAATCCTAATGTGGCGTGTTCCAATGTGTTCCATAGCGGCAAGTAGAAGCCGACGCGGCTATTGAGAGGCACGGCAAGCCCCGACCACAACGCGTTTAAAACTCGGTCCGGCGAGGGGATGATGTAGGGCGGCATCTTGAACAGATCGACCGACGCCTCCCAGATCAGCAGTAGGCCGATGATGCCCGTGACAGTGAGAAGAATGTAGTTGATGCGTTCCCGGCGTCGTTGCGCTGCAAGCCGCTGTATGGTTGCGGCAACGAAGGAATTGAGTGTCGTGGGATCGGCGGCGCTCATGGTGATGCGTCCAACATGCGGCGGATTTCCCGCGCCAGGCGAATGTATTCGGGATCGGCAATCGTATCGGTGTGATTGCGCGGGCGCGGAAGATTGACCATGAGGTCTTCCAGCATGCGGCCGGGGCGGCTCGACATCACAACCACACGATCGCCGAGAAAGATCGCTTCGCCGATGCTGTGGGTAATAAACAGCACGGTCTTCTTACTGGTCTGCCAGATCCGTTGCAGCTCGACGTTCATGCGTTCGCGTGTGAGCGCATCAAGCGCGCCAAACGGTTCGTCCATCAGCAGCACCTTCGGATTGCGCGCAAGTGCGCGCACAATGGCGGCGCGTTGCTGCATGCCGCCGCTCAATTCATAGGGATATTTGTTCTCGAAGCCTTTAAGCCCGGAGATCTCAAGATATTGCTGGACGGTCGCCTTATGTGCGGTATCCGCCTGACCGCCGCCGACCTGCAGCGGAAGAATGACGTTCTGCCACACCGTCATCCACGGCAGCAGTGTTGCGTTCTGGAATACGACGCCGACGGCGCTGGAGGGGCCGGTGATGCGTTTGCCGGCCAGTGTCATCTCGCCGGCATCGGCGTCATCGAGCCCTGCGATCAGACGCAGCATGGTGCTCTTGCCGCAGCCGGATGGGCCCACAATGGAAACGAATTCGCCGTCGGCGAGCGTCAGATCCATACCATCGAGCGCGACTACCGGGTCGCCTGATACGGTCGAATAAATTTTTACCAGGCCCTGCGCCTTGATGAGCGGACCACCGGCCCCGATGACCTGCGAGGTCGCTGCTGAATGTAGGCCAGGCCATGCGAGACCTTTGGCCGCCAAGGCAGAATAACTCATAACGTCTCCTTGCGATCCTCTCGCGGCGCCGGTTCAGCCGGCGCTCGATAGTGATAGTGTCTGCCCGGCGGCATTTTGCGCGCGGCTGAAATCTCTTGCAGCATCTTTAATCGGTCCTAGCGCCAATGCGATAAATCGTTCGAGCGACATGCGCATGCTCGGCGCGGCGACGCTCAGCGACGCCAATGCGTTGCCATTCGCGTCCAGCGCGGGCACCGCGAGAATGCGCAAACCGCTGACGATATCGCCATCCGAAATCGCGTAACCGCGCGCGCGCACCTGGTCAAACTGCTTTTCAATATGCGCGATCGACACCGACATATTTGGCTTTAGCTTGACCCGGTTGCTGGCCTGCAAGATTGCCCGCACCTGCGGACGCGGCGTAGAGGCCAAGATGGCGTGGCCGATAGCGGAGGCATAGGCCGGAATGCGCGTTCCGACGTGCACATTCGCACCGAGACGGATCAATCCCGCCTGTACGCGCTCGACATAGACAACTTCCGTTCCCTCGATCACGCCGAGGCTCGCGGCTTCGTTGACGGAACCGACCAGCGAGCGCAACAGCGGACGCGCAAGATCGCGCAAATCCATGCGCGCGATGGCGTTGAAGCCCAATTCCAGCGGCTTCAATGTCAGCTGGAATTTGCGCGAATTTGGTGCTTTCGCCACGTAGCCGAGCATCACTAGCGTATTGAGAAAGCGAAACACTGTCGCGTTGTCGTAATCGACGCGGTGCGCGATCTCGCTCAGCAATAATTCCGGCTCTTCCGCCGTGAATGCTTCTAGCACGCGGAATCCCTTGGCGAGCGATTGCACTAGATTCTTAGAATTTTGCTCGTTCGGCATGGCGCCCGTTGTTCGGATAGCGAATGATTATTCGCAGAATTTGACGGTATGGACGCATTAGGCCAGTGTCAACTCTGGCGCCGCTTTGCCGCGCAGAAGAAACACCAGGCATACGAGGCATTTCTCGTGGAAGGTTTGAAAGTTGACGCGCGCCCGATCCGGTTGTCGGCCGACGTGGGCGGTACATTCACCGATGTCGCGGCGTTCGATGAGACGACCGGCGAACTCAAACTCGGCAAGACGTTGACGACGCCAACGCGGCTGGTCGAAGGTATTGAGACCGGCGTGACCAGGGCGAGTTCCGCATTCAAGGCGGCGCGGCTATTCCTCCACGGGACGACGGTTGCGATCAACACGATCCTGGAGCGCAGCGGCGCCCAATGCGCGCTGCTGACGACGCAGGGGTTCCGAGACATCTACGAGATCGGCCGCGTCAATCGCCCGGAAGCCTACAATTTGTTCTTCCGCAAGCACACGCCGCTGATCGATCGCGATCTGCGCTTTGAAATTCGTGAGCGTACGGACGCCGAAGGCAAGGTGCTCATTCCCCTCGACGAAGATCAGGTGCGTGCAGTGGCGGCGGAAGCGGTGAGGCGCGGCGTGAAGGCGGTAGCTATCCTGTTCCTGCATTCTTACCGTAATCCCGATCACGAACGGCGCACAAAGCGAATTGTGGAGGAGGCCTACCCGAATTTGTTCGTCACCGCCTCGTATGAGCTGTCGCAGGAATATCGCGAATACGAACGCACCTCGACGACGGCGGCGAATGCGTATGTCGGGCCGCGCGTGCGGCGCTATCTCGCCGAGATGAACACGCATCTGAAAGACACCGGATTCGGCGGCAGCTTCCTGGTGGTGCAATCGACCGGCGGCTTATTTGACATTGAGGAAGCGCAAAACTCGTGCATCCGCATGCTGGAGTCGGGTCCGGCCGCCGGGGTCATCGGCACCAAGACATTGTGCGCGAATATCGGCCTGAAAGACGCAATTGCTTTTGACATGGGCGGGACAACCGCCAAAGCGGGCGTGATCTACGATGGTGACGTGCTGATGACCGGTAGCGCTCTGGTCGGCGGCTATGCGACAGGGCTGCCGCTGCAAATCCCGATGATTGACATCCAGGAAGTAGGCACCGGCGGCGGCAGCATTGCCCGCATCGAAGTGGGCGGGGGCCTACGCGTCGGGCCGGAGAGCGCGGGTGCGCAGCCAGGGCCGGTCTGCTATAGGCAGGGCGGTACGGAGCCGACCATCACCGATTGCAACCTTGTGCTCGGCCGGTTGGCGCCAGACCGCTTCCTGGGCGGCGAAATGCAGCTTGATCTGGCGGCGGCCCGTGCGGCAATTGATGACAAGATCGCTAAGCCGCTCGGCCTCGAACCGGTTGAAGCTGCCGACGGCATCCTGCAGATCGCGGCGACGAAGATGTCCCACATGGTGCGCTGGGTGACCACGGAGCGCGGATTCGATGCGGCGGATTTCGTACTCGTCGCCTATGGCGGCGCGGGCCCGCTGCACGCCGCGATGATTGCGCGCGAACTTCGCATCGCAAAGGTCATCATCCCGCACGCGCCGGGCCATTTTTCCGCGTACGGCATGTTGTTCGCCGATCTTCGCCGCGATCTCGTCAATACCTGGTTCAAGCCCTTAGCCGATGCGTCGTTCGATGACATGGAGGCGCACTACAGCGCGATGGAAAAGCGGGGAGCGGAGGATCTTGCGCGCGGCCGCGCGATGACGATCGATCTGGTCATCCAACGCGGCGCGGACATGCGTTACGTCGGGCAGGAACATGCGGTCACCGTCGATCTTCCGCTCGAATTGTTCAGGGCGAAGGACCGCGAAGGCATCAAAATGCGTTTCGACGCCGTGCACGAGACCCGCTACGGCTATTCCGCGCCGCAAGAAAAAGCCGAGATCGTCAGCTTGCGTTCGGCGACGATCGGATCGATGCGCAAACCTACGTTTGAGCCAATCGAAAAAGGAAGCGCTGCGCCGGATGCCACGTTCCGCGGCATGCGGCCAGTTTATTTTTCCGGCGTCGGCATGGTTGAGACGCCGACTTATGATCGCGCGCAGCTGAAAGCCGGAAACCGAATCACCGGGCCCGCGCTGATCGAAGAGTACGCCTCGACCACCGTAGTGAATCCGAAAGACGTCCTCGACGTGGATGCGTTCGGCAATCTGCATATTAAAATCTGGAGGACCTGAGCATGGATGCTGTCACGAAACAGACCCAGGCCAAAACTCCTGCGATCAACCCGGTCATCACCGAAATCGTGCGCAACGGTCTCATCGCCGCAACCGAGGAGATGAAGACGAACCTTATGCGCACCGCCTACAACATGATCATCTACGAAGCGCTCGATTTTACGGTCGGGCTATTCGACGCGAAAGGCAACACAATCTCGATCGGACTTGGCCTGCCGATGTTTATTCGCGGCATGAGCGACACGGTCAAAGCGAAGCTTTCCCATTTCGGCACGGAGAACATCGAGCCGGGCGATATTCTGCTGACCAACGACGCCTATATCACCGGCAGCCATCTTAACCACATGACCTTTACGGTGCCGATCTTCCACGAGAGTGAGATGGTGGCATTCTCGTGCTGCATGGCGCATTGGCCCGACGTCGGCGGTACGCTCGATGGATCAACCACGGACATCTATTCCGAGGGCCTGCAGATGCCGATCGTGAAGATCTATCGTAAGGGCGTGATCAACGATGAGCTCGTCTCAATCATCAAGACGAATGTGCGCTTGCCGGAACGCGCCATGGGCGATTTTCGCGCACAAGTGGCGGCAGTGAAGACCGGCGAGAAGCGGTTCCTGGAAATGATCCGCAAATACGGGCGTGACGATGTCCTCGGTAGCATCGACGCGATTATGGACCAGAGCGAAGCAATTACGCGCGAGCGTGTGCGGAACATTCCGGATGGCGTCTACGAAGCAGAATCGTTCATGGATGACGACGGCATCAGCATTGGGTCACGCATTCCGATCCGTGTGCGGGTCGAGGTCAAGGGCGACCGCATGACGATCGACCTGACGGAAGTGTCAAAGCAGGTTGGCGGCTTCTACAATTCCGGCGAAACGGCCGGCCGATCGAGCTGCCAGGTCGCGTTCAAGTGCATAACCTCGCCGCTAGATATGCCCATCAACGACGGTCAGTTTCGCGCGCTCGATATCGTGCTGCCGCCCGGCCGCGTCGTAAGCGCGGTAAAGCCCGCTGCGATGCGCATGTGGATGACCTATCCCATGACGGTCGTCGACACCATCTTTAAGGCGCTTGCTCCGGCGCTGCCAAAGCAGGTTATCGCCGGCCATCACGCAGATCTCGTCGTGGCACGCATCAATGGCCGCAAACCGAAGGACAATGCATTCTACATCTATACTGGCGGCTTGATTGGCGGCGGCTGGGGCGCCAAGCACGACAGCGACGGCATGAGCGCCACCATCGCGATCAACGATGGCGATACGCATAACGGCCCGTCCGAACAAGTCGAGGCGAAGTACCCATTGCTGGTCGAGCGCTACACGCTGCGGCAGGATTCTGGCGGAGCAGGGCGGTTCCGTGGCGGACTTGGTACCGAACAGGTCGTCCAGGCGCGGCACGATATTCGATTCAGTTCGCAGATGGACCGCGTGAAATGCAAGCCATGGGGACTGTCTGGTGGCCATTCGGGCGCGGGCAATTCCGTTGCGCTGCATCGCTTCGGCAAGGACCAGGAGACGCATTTTCCCAACGGCAAGGCGTTCAACCAAGTCCTTAAGTCCGGCGACGCCTACATCCTGCGGTCGGGCGGGGGCGGAGGATTCGGTGCACCGCTGGAACGCGATCTCGACACGCTGGAGCGCGATGTGCGCTGTGGCTATGTCAGCCGGGGGGCCGCTGAGACAATCTACGGAGCGGTGTTCAAAGCCGACGGCAGCATCGACCACGAAGCAACTGCCGTATGCCGTGAGGAGATGCGTTGGATGGGGCTCCCTGTCGATCAGCCGATCTCGGAAACGTTGGTGCCACCGCCGCTGCCGCAAGCACATGACCATTCGCATCCAACCGAAAAGATGACTGAGGAAGAGCGCGTTGCTTGGGCGATGACCTGCCGCTGCTGCTCCTGAAGAGACCGGTAAATGATTGGTGGTCTGCTGTCGCTTATCTCAGCGGTTACGTTCGCCTACGCCAATGCAAGCGTTCGTCGCGGCGTACTCACCGGCACGGTCCTGCAGGCGGTTGGGATCAGCTTGCCTGTCGCTTTGCCCATTTTTATCGGGGCAATGCTTATAAGCGGGGGCTTTCCGCTTCTCGCTGGCTTCACATTGCGGACGCTTTGGTTGCTGGCGTTGGCCGGCGTCATTCATTTTTCCTGGGCGCGCTATTGCAATTATCGGGCGACGAAAGCGATCGGCGCCAACCTCGTCGCCCCCGTGCAGCAATATAGTCTGGTGATCACGTTGGTTCTTGCGGTAGTCTGGCTCGGTGAACAACTCACGGTGCTGCGCATGCTCGGTATCGTCCTCGTCGTGGCTGGGCCGGCGCTGACGCTCGGCCCGGACAAGCCAGCCGCGAAATCGTCTGCTGGGCCGGCGGACGCAGGGAGCGTCAAGCCTTTCGATCCACAATATGCCGAAGGTTATTTGTACGCGCTATTGTCGGCCGTGGGTTTCGGCATCAGCCCAATCTTGATTGGCATGGCGTTCGAAACAAAGGGCGTGGCAGTCGGAATCGCGGGTGGCTTCGTATCCTATGTCGCTGCAACTGCCGCAATCGCCTTGACGCTGGCGGTTCCTGGGCAATGGCGCAGCTTCCGGACGGTGGATCGGGAATCGGCGAAGTGGTTCATTATCTCAGGGATCGCCGTCTGCCTGTCACAGATGTTCCGGTATATGGCGCTGGCAATCGCGCCGGTTTCCGTGGTCACGCCAATCCAGCGGCTGTCATTGATTTTTCGCATCCATTTTGGCTGGATGCTTAATCCGCATCACGAAGTCTTCGGCGGCCGATTGATCTTGGGAACCGTGATTTCGCTTGCTGGTGCAATCGCACTATCCTTAAGCACAGACGGCATCCTCCAGGCGGTGCAATTGCCGGCTGTTGTTGTCTCGCTGTTGACATGGCATTGGCCATGAGCTTCTACGCGTCAGTCGTACGGCCGCTGGCTTTCCGCCTGGATGCTGAGCGTGCGCACCATATGGCGATCTGCGTCGGCGCGACGATGCGGGTCTTTGCCCGGCCGTTGCATCGGCTCTACGCTATTCAGGATTCGCGGCTTGACTCCGTCGTCGCGGGTTTGCGGTTCCCGACGCCGCTTGGCTTGGCCGCGGGCTTTGACAAAAGCGGCACGGCGATTGAGATGCTCGCCGCCTTGGGATTCGGTTTTGTCGAGATCGGTTCCGTTTCCATCGATGCGTCGGACGGCAATGCGCGCCCGCGCTTGTTCCGGTTACCGGAAGATCGCGCCATCGTTGTGCATTACGGTCTGCCTAATGATGGGGCGCGCATTATCGCTGAGCGGTTGGCGAAAACTCATCTGCCGGTACCGCTCGGCATCAATCTGGTAAAAACCAATCGTGGACTCGGCGCTCTTCCGGAAAGCGGCGATCAGATCATCCGCGAATATGTCGAGGCTGCGCGCGTATTGGCGCCGCGGGCCGACTATCTGATGCTCAATTTAAGCTGTCCGAATACCGAGGACGGCCGCGACTTCTTTGCGGACGCCGGACATCTGCGTGCTTGTCTTACGGCGCTGGGCGAGCTGGAGCTCCGCGTCCCGGTGTTTTTGAAGGTCTCGCCACTCGGCGGCATCGCCACCATCGAGCGCGTGCTTGCGGAGGCTAATGAACACGCCTTTATCTCAGGCTTCATGTTCAATCTGCCGCCGGTCAAGCCTGACGGCTTGAAGGCGCCTGAGCGAATCTGGCGCGCGATGCCCGGCGCTGTGTCGGGGCCGCCAGCGGCCGCGCTCGCCGACACCTGCATCCGCGAGACGTTCCGCCGCATGGACCGAAAGCGTTACGCCATCATCGGTGCGGGCGGCATCAGCACCGCCGAGGACGCCTATGCCAAGATACGCCTCGGCGCCTCGCTGACGCAGCTGCTCACGGCGCTCATCTATGAAGGTCCCGGCGTGGTCCGCCGCATCACTCAGGGCCTCGTGCGCCTGATCGACCGTGACGGGCTCCACCATATCTCCGAAGCCGTCGGCGTCGACGCGGTCTAGGACTTTTTCGTCCGCTGGGCTACACACGTGTGTTTGCCACAGCGGCGGTCGAGGGGGCCGATGGAAGGAAGTTTGGCCAAAATCGGGGTTCCACGGCGTGCGGGGAGCGTACCGCGCGATCCGGAGCGAACGCGCGCCGCCATCCTGCGCGCCGCCACCACCGAGATCACTTCCAAAGGCCTCACCGGCGCCCGCGTCGACGCAATCGCCAAGCGCGCCGGCGTCAACAAGCGAATGCTTTATCATTATTTCGGGGACAAGCAGGGACTTTATCTTGCCGTTCTTGAGGACACCTATGCTGCGATCCGTACAGCCGAGATCAGTCTCAATCTGACGGAACTCGATCCGATTGCCGGTATTCGCAGACTGGTCCTGTTCACATGGCAATATTTCATCGACCATCCGGAATTCCTCGGCCTGCTCGCCACCGAGAATATGAATCGCGCGGCTTACCTCAAAAAGTCGAAGCGCATCCGCTCTCTGCACGCGCCGCTTGTCGGGATGATCAGGGATTTGCTCGAACGCGGCGCCAAGCAGAAAATCTTCCGCGCGGGTATCGATCCGGTCGATCTGTACATCAGTATCGCCGCGCTTGGCTTTTTCTACATGTCGAACCGCCACACGCTGTCGACCATTTTCGGCAGGAACCTGAATGCGCCGGAGCGCTTGGTGCAGCGCGGCGAGCATATCGTCGAGATGGTGCTCACCTTTCTCAGCCCCACTGAAGAGGCTTAGCTTTATGCGAACTGCACCTGTCCTTGCTCAAAAACCTATTCGGTCGGGGAATCGGTTTGCCGATGAGATCGCGACAGACGATTTTTGATTAGTCGAATAGAACATTGGTTGCTGCTGCGACCTGGGCCCCATGCATGGGTTGTGTGCGCCATTGTATCCGAGCGATACAGTCGTAAATGGGAAAGGCCCCCACGCCGAAACGGGTCCGCCTGTTCGGTCGCCACAATAGCTTACGAGCTTACGCGGCGCGACGTTCGTAGCGATGATGTAGGCCACCGACCTGCGGGAAGGCAATGATCTTGCCAGCGGTTGGCGGGTGTGTTGGGCGCGTCTCGGGGCAATCTTTGTCGAGCGAGAGATGCGTTCTGGTTTGGTGATGATATTGAAAATATGACGACAGGACGCGGCGCAAGTGATGCTCGTTAAAGATGATGATGTGATCCAAACATTCGCGGCGAATCGAGCCGATGAGGCGCTCGACATAGGCGTTCTGCCAAGGTGACCGCGGCGCGGTAACAACCTCTTTGATGCCCATCACCCGAACTCGATCGCGAAAGACCGGGCCATATGATGCGTCCCGGTCCCGCAGCAGATAGCGGGGTGCGGTGTCCCAGGGAAAGGCCTCGGTCATTTGGTGCGCGAGCCAGGCTTGCGTCGGATTGTGGGTGACATTGAAATGAATGATTCTTCTTCGGTCATGGCCGAGGACGATCATGGCATTGAGAAGCCGGAATGTTGCGGTTGCGACAACGAACATGTCGATCGCTGCAATGTCGGTCAGGTGGTTATGCAGAAAGCTACGCCAGGTCGGGGAGGGGATTTTGGGCCGCCACGGCAGGTATTTCCCGACCGTGGCTTGGCTGACTTCGATGCCGAGCTTGAGCAGTTCGCCGTGGATTCGGGGCGCGCCCCAGAGTGGGTTGGCCAGGCTCACGCGGCGGATCAGATCACGGATCTCGGCGCTCATCTTGGGTCGGCCCAGACGGCGTGATCGCCACCGCCAGTAGAGCCGGAAGCCTTTGCGATGCCACTGGACCACGGTTGCTGGTTTGACCAGCACCATGGCGTTGAGGACCTGCGGCCAAACTCTGTAAAGCCACACCCAGAGGAGCCGGTCGGTTGAGAAGAGCCGAAGCTGACCAGGGCGTTGCCGCCGCAGCACGGCGACTTGGTGCCGAAGTGCGAACGAGCTCAAGCTCCAGTGAGGCGCGGCAGCGAATACGGAACGAGAACAGGGAAACGAGCGCGGAAAGAATTGTGACCATGTCCACGACAGTATGACGGGGGCACGAAAATCTCTAGGCTTTCTTGACCTTTCGGAGTTTTGAGCAAGCACAGGTTACCCCGGCGGGCTATAAGCTTCTGCTTTTTGGGATTGAGCGCGTTGTCGATCGTACGCTTAGCCGCGATCACCGCCGCGTCCTTGCTGTCAGATGTACCGGACTTTGTCCCGGTCTCGGTCTCGACCGACCACTTCCACAAGCCGCGTTTGATGCCTTGGATGATCCGGTACTCGACGCCGCGATGTTCCATGCTTGGCCTACCTCCGAGGTACGACTAGGAAGACGCGAACGCGTTGCGGATGATCGTTGAAAAACGAACCTTCTCAATGAGCGTATCGTCGGGCAGGTCAGAAACCGGGCGCTTGCTCATGTTTTTTTGCCCATAGGTCTGACCCCATCGGTCGACGGAAGGCCCAAGGTTTGACGCAGATGAGCGATCGAGCTCTTGCCGAAATCCGGAAGGCTGAGCAACACTTCGTCTGACGCCTCGCGTACCTCGCCAATCGTTTTCATGCCAGCAGCATTGAGCGCATTCCGGATCCTGGTTGAAAATCGAACCTTCCCGATTAGGGTGTCGTCAGGAAGTTCTGGCGCTGGATAAAGCATCGGCCCCGCAGCTGCCTCTCGTGCCAAGCGTTCGTTACGGAGGCGTTCATGGTTTCCCTGAAACGCCTTTTGAGCGTCTTCATGGTCTGCCATCGCCTCCTTTGCTTCGCTGCCTCTAAGAGCCTTACGCTCTGCGGGAGAGAGACCGGGATCGGTACTTTTCTCGTTGCCGCTCATTTCCCGTCCGCCTTCAGCAGTTCTCTCCAGCCCGCGCGTAGACGATAGATAACTCAGTAGCCACCCTTTGACGGTTTGATATGGGTCTGCGGTGTCGCTAGAGAATTTGTATTTGTCTTTTATCTGCATCGCGAACCCAGCGGCCTGTTCGTCCGTTTGTCGCTGCTCCTTCGGAAGCGAACGCCACTCCCGAATAATCTCGTGCCTGGCATTCACCTGGTTCATTTCGCCTTCTCCCACGCCTTTCCTGCGACAAGGCTGACATTGAAAATTTACGAGAGACGGCACCGAACTCAACGAGTTTTACCCTCGCCCTTGACGGGTCTCCCCCGATTACCCGAACCACCTTTCCGACGTGCCGTGCCCACTACCCCGGCGGATCAAACGGGTGCACGTGTCGATTGCTTCCCCGCTCATGCAGCCTTCCCCAAATGGCAGGAGGGTCGGCATCCGCATTAGAACTTTCGAGGCCTGCTCGGGCTTCACTTTTGTTACGGCCCATCGGATCGCTCAGCAGCCCAAGGCCGCCTTTGTCGCAGGGCTCCGGCCCAGCCAGTTACCCGGCCGTGCCGCCTGCCAGCTTCCGGACCAATCGACAATTATCCGGGTGAGACCCTCCCTCACTGATAGTTCGCGCCCTCGGGGCGCACGGTCAATCGCGTCGATTTTGGCATGTTCACCACATGTCCGTTTAGCAGGTAATCTCAGACGTGGTTCGCGTCGCAACCGGGCACGCCGGGCCTGTCATTGAATCAGTTTCAACAGATCAATGCGCCATGCACGGTGCTTCGATAGCACCGTGCATGGCTGCAGCACTATTTTCCGGGCGGCTTGTAAGCACCGGCCACTTTGGCAGCCTTTTCCGCGATGCCTTTAAATTCACTCGGCGTCCAAGCGCGCACTGTTTCTATTTTGGATAGCGAGCCGCTTGCCGCCACAGCCATTCCAACGGCTACTGCATCCGATCCATCAGCGACTTCGGAAACGAGTACTACGTCATTTGAGCCCGTCGTAAAATATAGCGCTATGAGCTTGCCGCCTGCTTTTTCGATCAAAGCCTTGATAACTCCGGAGCGATCCGCGGGCTTATCAATCAGCCCCTTTGCACCGGATTGGGAATACGAGGCATAGGTGATGAATAAAGGCATCTCTGTCTCCCTTTTGAATACGGGTTGAACCTGCATTCTGGACGTGGGATTTCCACGGCCTGATCCAAGATAATCGCGGTTCATGACGACCGTCAAACGTGAGCCAAGTCAGAAGCGGGTCAATCGCGTCATTTCGCCCGTGGGCCGGCGACTTCCGGTCTACCCCGATGAACGGACATCATCAGGCCACCTCGGCATGTCCGAAAAGTGCCAATGGGCGACATCATTCGATCACCTTGTCTGCGCTGGCTAGGATCGTTGCCGGCACAGTGAGCCCAAGCGCCCATTCCGCCCCGTCTGATTTGGCTTGAAATTCA
>Ga0097691_1001226_pt1 | contig 19388 bp, 24 predicted proteins | sample NGESurdeep072012_8_FD_72858 | JGI IMG/M metagenome (GOLD analysis project Ga0097691, IMG submission 72858) | Arctic peat soil microbial communities from Barrow, Alaska - NGEE Surface sample 210-1 deep-072012 | ecosystem: Environmental > Terrestrial > Soil > Wetlands > Peat ... | reverse complement strand
AAGCCCGCGTGAAAGCCCAAGCGCGCCGACACGTTGGCCGAGGCGTCTGCACGTCGCCCTGCCTCCGCTGGGGGACGCCTGGCAGACCCCACGAACCTCCCGTTCGACGACGCCCACCTGAACGACGACGCCATGAAGGCAGCCCTGGACGACCTGCTCACCTGAAGCCTCACCTGGGCAACCGCAAGCCTGACCCTGCAACGTCGCAAGCCGATCCCTAACGGAACGACGAAAACCATGTTTGTTCCGGTTCGGAACGGCCTCCGCGCGTGCCCGCAGACCGTCCCCCCACCGGCACGAGAATCAAGTCGATCCCAGGGCCCACTTGCCTCGGCGCGGGGAGGTTTGAGGTGCTGCTTAGCCCGAAGTTACGTGTCGTATGACGCGTGAAACCCCTGTTGAGCAGGGGTTTCACTGTTTTCGGGTGTTTGGGTTCTGGCTACTTCAGGGTCAGCGGGATCGGTACGCCGAGGAGTTCGAAAGCTCGGCGTTGGGTCGCAGTGGGTTCGGCGAGGGTGGGCACGGTGGGGCCGGTGTCGTTGTCTCCGTAGCGGAGGTCGACCCGGGCCAGACATCCCAGGTGGTCCAGCAGGGCGGTGAAGCTGGTGGCGGGTAGCTCGTCGGTGGTGGTCTTGGTCGCGGCCTTGGCATCAGCTGCGTGGGAGCGTTGGGCGGGGGCGACGGGGTCGGCGGGGTCGGGCCTGTTCTCGTCGGTGAACGTCAGCGGGGCCCACGCTTGGCGGAGATGCCACACGAGGTAGGCGGCGAGCATGCAGATGAACACGTGGGCCCGGACCCGGGTTTCGGTGTAGTGGTGGATGGGGCGCAGGTCCAGGTCGATGGCCTTCAGGGAGCGGAAGTCGCGTTCGACGCGGGCCAGACTCTTGTAGGTGGCGACAACCTTGGCCGCGTCCATCTGCTCGGGGCCGATGGTGGTGGCGATGACGTACAGCCCGTCCATGGCCGCCTCGGTAGTGATCTGGTCCTGGTCGCGGGTGAAGGCGAACGTGTCTTCGGTGATGGTCAGGGTGTAGTGCTTGGCCATCTTGTACCGGCCGACGACTTTGCCGACCCGGACCCCGATCTTGCCGGCGCCGTTCAGGCGCCCGGCAGCCACGGCGGCGACGATCTTGGTCAGCTCGGTGTCGGTGGCTTCCAGCAGTGCCAGGCGTTTGCGGGCCCGCTCGGTGGCAAGGGCAAGTTTGGCCGGGCGCTCGACTGTGAAGTCTCTGGCAGATGCCGTGTCCTGCCGAACCTGGTCCTGGTATTCGAGCAGCTCCTTCTGGCGGGCCGGGGCCAGCTCTTCGAACACAGCGACGATCTCGGCGTCGGTGCTCATGGCGCCGTCATCGGCAGAGCGTCCCGCACCACAGGCAGCAGGGCGATGGTCTGCCCGAGCGTGACGATATCGCTCTGGCCCCTCGGCGAGTCGACGTGGAGCCGGTTCTGGGCCGCGATGGCATCGATGGTGGGCGTCGCCGGGAGGGCGCCTGCGCATTGACCTTCGGATGAAGATCGGAGAATGCTGGGTCGGCGTCCATTTGGATTACTCGGCGTATCCGTCCAGCAATTCGCGTGAGCCCATTTCCTCAAGTTCACCTTTTGAGTATTTCTGAGAAAACTCAGGTCGCGCTTCTCTGGTTGTGACGATGGTGCTGGGTGCTGCGGTTTCCTGCGTGATTGCGCTCATGATCGTTCCTCCTTGTGTTTAGGTTGACCGGTCATAGGCCTCTGGGCGGTGTTCCGCAATGGCCGGGGGCCGTCTTCACGGTCGGCCCGATCTACGCCGGATGGTGGGAAGCTGTCTATGGTGTCGTGATGGTCGGTCTCGCCTGTACCTTTCGATGTCTCGGGGAAGTCTCAGATGGACTCTCCTGATATCACCTTCTCCCCGTGCAACACCGGGTAGAAGCCACCTAAGGTGCGGTGTTCGCCCACCTCGGCGTTAATGCCGGGCGGAGATCATGGACGCCGGCGAGTCCAAGGCGCATGATCGAAGGTAGGAGGCCGAAATGTCCAAGCTTGCCTCGGTCGAAATGGTAGGTGCGGCACCAGAGTACGGAGATGTTTACGTCGTCCGACACAACACTTCGGGGGAGCAACAGCGCTGGCCGCTGCCACCAGAGGGTGGCGCCGTGACGATCGGCCGGGCGTCCTCGGCTGATGTGTGCCTCAGCGAGGATAGTCAGGTGTCTCGGGTGCACGCCGTTTTGCAGCGGGTCGGAGGCCTATGGACGATCGTGGACGATGGGTTGTCCCGCAACGGGACCTTCCTCAACGGTCGCAGGCTGGCACACCGCGCGCGGTTGCGCGACCGCGACAAGATCAGAATTGGTGAGACGGTCCTGACGTTTCGCGCCCCGCCGCAGACCGCGAGCCCGCAAACGGTTCCCGGCGGCATCCTCCCCGCGGTCACGCGCCTGACCGAGGCGCAGCGATCGATCTTGGCCGCGCTGTGCCGGCCATACGAGGACGCTCGTCCTTACGCGAGCCCGGCGAGCAACCAACAGATCGCGAATGAGCTGTTCCTGAGCCTGGACGCTGTGAAGACCCACCTGCGCGTGCTCTTTCACAAGTTCGGCATCGAGAACCTTCCACAGAACCAGAAGCGCGCCCGACTCGCCGAGATCGCTCTGGAGCTGGGGCTGGTCGTCGATACGGAGCGATGAGGGCAGCAGAGCTACCTGCCACGATGTGCTTTTCGATCGGGCGGCACGTCGTCATCGGCTGCTTGAGTATGCCGCCTCCCATCCTTGTCAACGTTGACAAGGACACCCTTTTCTCGGCGTCACGGTGTGCCGCTTGGCGCGTCAATGACCGGGTTCTGTAACCACGGACGCGATGGCCGATACCTGCTACCCGCTCGTCGTCGATGCACTGTGTGGTGTTCGCCAGAAGCAACCGGCTTCCTCACTGCCGCCGATTCACCGGCGCCTTTATGCCGCGTTGGCGGATCGGAGAACGAGACAAGGCGCCGCGGCACTCGGCGTCGCCGACCTACGTACAGGTGATCAGCCACGGAGTCGCTCAACTCAACACCGGGTTTCGGGTCCTTGCTTGGAGTGAGAGCCCTATCTGGCCTGGATCGCCGGGGAGAATGCCAACAAGGCTCGCCCAGCCAGTGCTATGAGAACTTGCGGTGGCGCTGGCGTTGTTCGTGCGAGATGATTGCGGAGTGCTCGACCATCTCTGATCCAATGCGGCGACGTGGGTGCCAGCGCGCGCTTCTTCGACGAAGTGTTGGCTCCTCTGGGAGGCCAGCGGGTCATGGACTTCGGAGCGACAATCGGCTACGGACCACCATCGAAGGCCGAGTTCTGGATTGGCAACCAGGTCACCGGGGAGGGCTTCCGTGAGTCCCATATCGCGTTCGCCGCACCCGATCGCGCGGCGGTACGAGCGTTTTTCGATGCCGCGGTCGCTCGCGGTGCTCAGGTACTTCACCAGCCACGCCTGTGGCCCGAGTACCACCCGAACTACTTCGCTGCCTTCGTGCGCGATCCTGACGGCAACAACATAGAGGCCGTCTGTCATCAGGGCGAGTGAAGGACACGTCCGCGTCGCTTCACGTCCGACGCTTCGACCCGTCGAGATGAACGACATTGTCAACGAGCTATCAACACTCCTTGATACCATCTCACGCTGCGGATACAGCCGTACTGCCCCGTGGGCGGGGACTGGCTGACGGTATGTGGCAGGTGGGAGGTCTTGTCCAAACCTGCCCCTCCTGCCTGAGATGTACTTCACGGGCCTACGGTGGGCATGTGACCGTAGTCGAGTCGAACTGGACGGCGTGGTCAGGGCTGACGCTTTTCGAGTTAGTCTTGGGGGAATCATCTGGCGCTTGAGCGGTGACGCACGACCCTAACGGTTCCTGTCCCGCGCTGCGGTGAGCCGCCGACCGGCGGCGAAAACCGAGGGACGCCCCAGATGTATGACCAGCCATTGTTTCTGCAGACCTTATCAAGATTCGCCGTGGTTCTGCCGGCGCGCTACGACCTTGAAGCGGTGCTGACGGAGCTCACGGAGAGCGCCACCGCAGTGTTAGGTCTGTGGGGTAGCCGGGTCACGATGGCCGACGATGACCGGCTGCGCTACATGACGACGGAGATCCAAGCTTTCGGGGAGCTGGAGCCCAATCAGGAGGAGCAGCAGGCCGGCCCGTGCCGGGATGCCTACGAAACCGGTGAAGTGGTTCGGGTGAGCGACGTGCGGGAGGAGTCCGCTCGATGGCCGGAGTTCGCGGCTACCTCCACCCGCCGGGGTGTGGCCGGGGTCGCCGGGATCCCGATGCGGCTGGCCGACAAGATCATCGGGACCCTCAACCTCTACTCAGCCGGGCCGCGGGAGTGGTCGGACGAGGACATTGCGGTGGCTGGGGTGCTTGCCGACGTGGCCACCAGCTACGTGGTCAACGCCTCCATGCTGCGTCAGCAGGAGCAGCTCAGCGAGCAGCTGCAACATGCACTGGAGTCACGGGTTGTCATCGAACAGGCCAAGGGGATCACGGCCCAGCAGCACTCTGTCACCGTCGATCATGCGTACCAGCTGATGCGCAGGCATGCCCGCAACAACAACGCCAGCCTGCGGATCGTCGCCGAGGCGATTGTTGGCGTGGGGCTTCACGTCTGAACGACCGTGGCCAAAAGGACCGCCCAGCTGCTCTTCACGCAGCGGAATCGGTCCGTGCTGGGACCGAGCCGAGAATCAACGGCAGCCGAGAATCAACGGCAACCGGGGATCAGCGGCTACATCGGGCGCCGGACCTATGGTCACCGCAAGCGGATCGTCAGCTGGGCTGGTCCGGTCGTTATGGCTCGGTTCTCGTACTGTCTGGGGCGTGGCTGTCACGAGGGGTACGTTCTGCAGCGCTCTGTTGATCACCGGGACGGTGGGGGCGGGCAAGACGTCAGTCGCCGAGATGGTGGGTGATCTGTTGAGCGAAGCGGGCGTCCCCAACGCCGTCATCGACCTGGACTGGCTTCGGCGATCCTGGCCCAGTCCAGCCGGTGATCGGTTCAACCTTGCGATGGAATTGCGGAACCTACGAGCGATGGCCCGCAATTACCTCGACGGCGGCGCTGTCCGGATCATTCTCGCTGGGGTCATCGAGACCCAGATCGAGCGGGAGCATCACCTGGACGCACTCGGTGTCCCGCTGGCGGTGTGCCGGCTACGGGTAGACCTGCCGGTGGTCCGGGCGCGGCTCGCCCGACGGCACAAGGGTGAAAGCGCGGCACTGCACTGGCACCTGGACCGGTCCGGGGAACTGGACGCCATCCTGGAAACCGCCGGGGTCGAGGACTTCACAGTGGACGCCAGCGACTTGAGCATCGCGCTGACAGCTGCAAAGGTGATCCGCGCGGCCGGTTGGGAAGGGTACCTCCAGGCTCCGTAGCGGGATCGACTATCGGTCCGCACTTGCTGTTTGGTCCGTGACATACGGAAGCAGTTCGGCCAGCGTGGTAATCCGGTTGTGTTCGGTCATTGGTCCGGTGCCGACCCGGTCCAGATACACCGCCCCCAAGCCTGCAGCGCGAGCTGCCAGGACGTCGACCTCGTAGTCGTCGCCCACGTACAACACCTGCCCCGGAGGCAAGGCCAAGTTCGCGCAAACCACGTGAAAGGCCTGAGGATTCGGCTTGGCTACCCCAATGCCTTCGGCGGTGAAGACGGGCCCCATGCGCCCGAGCAGACCCAGGTGAGCCAGTTTCGCTTCCTGCTGTTCCTGCGCCCCGTTGGTCAGCATTGCGGTGACGACACCGCAGTCACGCACGGCGTCCAGGGCGGCGTCGACATCGTCATAGCCGGCCCAGTTCCGCTCGTAGGCCAACAGGTAGCCGGCGACGAACGCCTCATCCAAGTCGTCAGCAGTGCCGACGGGGAGCCCAATGAGAGGCAGGAAGTCCCGCAGCCGTCTGCGCCGCTGCTCGGCCCAGCTGACCGCGCCCTCACGCCAGGAAGTGCCGTGCCGCTCCTCGGCTTCGAACCATGCACTGGCCAGTTCACCGGCCGTGGTCAGCGGAACGGTCCAGTCCTTCCGCAGGTCGATCGGGACCACCTTGTGCTCCAGCGCTATACGGCCGCGCGCTCGGTGAGGACTTTCCCCTTGAAACGCATCACCTCAGGAAGGTCCAGCTCGTACACACGCACGCCACGGGGCCAGGGCAGACGGTAGGCGCGGGTATCCAGGCCGGCGGCGAGTAGCACCACCTGGCGGATCCCGTGGGCTGTGGCATCAAGCAGGTAGTCGTCGAAGAATCGGGTCCGGGTCACTGCGTGAGACCAAAAGGCGGCACCCCACGGGGCCATGTCACCGGCTCCCGCCTCAGCCGCGCGCTGCTCGGCATCAAACGCTCCCGGCGACGCGATCAAGAACGCCTCAGCGTACGGGTCGTTGAACAAGCGGTCGTCTCGTTGGCTCTCCTGCGCTCGCACCATCGCGACACCGAGCGCTGTCTTGGCGACGCCCACCGGAAGACCGCTGCTGCTCACCGACCCAGCATCCCATCGCTAGCCACGAGCGCCCAGAGAAGTCGTGGTACCGAGCAGGTCACTGGCCGAACGGTCAGCGGTGAGGCCGATAGCCCCGACAAGGGCAAGTCACCAATCACCGCATGGGGATGGCGATCGCTCAGCGGGGAAGTGGCGGAGTGTCGGTCACGTGTCACTCGGCCGAAGAGGTGCCGGCGTTCTGAGTCTCGTAGAAGGTTCTTCGTATTGAGCTCCCGGCACGTGCTCTTCCAACTGAGGCGGAAGACCGCGGCGTGCAATCAGTCTGTGGGGGTCGTCTCGTCTGTGGTCTCGGCTCGGTGCCTGCGGATCTGCCACACCAGCAGTGCGACCAGTGCAATGCCCAGGACCGCCAGTGCGGCGCCACGTCCGAGGGAAGCTTCGACCTTGGCATAGGACTGACCGGCGAAGTACCCGACCAGGACGACGACGGTGCCCCACACGATGCCGCCGGCGGCGTTGAATGTCAGGAACTTCAGGTAGGACATGCGGGCTGCTCCGGCCAGGGCGGGCATCACAGCGCGGAAGAACGCGACCCAACGGCCTAGGAACACGGCGGTTCCGCCGCGGCGGGCGAGGAAGTCTTGGGCGTCGTCCAGGCGTTTACTTCGTTTGTCCAGGATGCGCAGGCGCAGGAGCCGTGGGCCGAGATGGTGCCCGACTTCGTACCCGACGCTGTCGCCGACGATGGCCGCAGCGATGACGACCACGATGACGGCAGCGAGTGGAGTATGCCCTCGGCTGGCGGCCACACCGCCAAGGATGGCTGCGGTTTCGCCGGGAACCACGAACCCCACGAACAGGGCGTCCTCGACGAAGACCAAGAGGGCGACCAGGCCAAGGACCGCGGCGGTGGGGGCGTTGAGGATCTGGTCGACGAAGCCGCTCATGGGCGTGACGCTACGTCACGGGGCGTCGCCAGGGCGCGCACCGGGCTCTTGTGTTCGGCGAACAGCGCGCCCAGTCTGGGTCGCCGTCCCAGCCAGTCGTCGCCTACCCAGCCTCTGTCCCGGAGCACCAGATTCGCAGAGGCTATCGCCAATGAGGCTGGCGGACTCGCCGCCGTCGTGGGCAGCGGCAGGGGTGGGCGTACCCGGCCGGTGGCGCTCGAAGAACGCGCGGCGCTCAGCGCCCGGGCCCGCATCCGCGCAGGGGAAGCGCGTTACCCGCCGGTCGACCCTCTGGCAGCACACGGCCGGGCGGTGGAAGGTTCTGTATCACCAAGGCACCATTGTTGTAGACACCCAGCCGCACGCATCCGGCTGACCTACGGCCAGCGGCGCAGCCTCAGCGACGTTGTCGACGACCGATTGAGCTCGCCATCCGGCTGCGGCGCGCCAAGCGGAGGTCGCGCGATGACTCGGACCAACCCGCGAGTATCACGAGCGGTCTTGTCCAGGCCACGGAGTCGGTGGCGGTTACGGGCCGTACGCGGTGAGGAACCGGTCGCGGAAGGCGTCCATCGGCCAGACCGGCGCGTTCGGGCCGGGCCTCATGCCGTCCTGCCAGCCCCACCCGGAGATCCGGTCCATCACGGCTGGGTCGTGGACGATGATCGTGATCGGCACATCGTGACTCGCACCCGGACCGGAAACGATCGTCGCGGGCTGGTGGTCGCCGAGGACGATAAGCACGAGATCGTTGTCGTTGTACGTCTGTACAAAGCGTTTCCTCTGTGCTTACTTTCGGTCATCCTGCTCGGCCTGTTCACGGTGCAGTTCGCCGTCACAGGTCAACACGTTCGCCACGCCTCTTGTGCTGTGTGACGTGGTGCTCGCGCTTGTCTGGAACCGACTCCACTTCGTGCCACGCTTGCCGCTGCGTTCCGGCCGCCGGGCCGAGACCACGATCCGACCGGGCTCGACACGCCGGTGGCGCCACAGCCCCCGCACATCGCGGCCGAACGACTCGGCGAGCAGTGCCAGCGAAACAGCGAGTGCGGCCTCCGTCCAGAAGAGGGGGAGGACCTGCGCCGCAGCGAACGTCAACACGACGCCCTGGGTCGCAGCCACGACCTTGCGCCAGTAGCGCGGCGGTAGCGACCTGCGCATCCACGGCAGCATCCAGCCGGCCGCGAGAAACCCGTAGCGCGCCGCGCCGATCGCGAGCACCCACTCGACGGTCGAACGGGCGACGTACACGCTAAGGACAAAGATCAGAAACGCGTCGACCTCCATGTCGAAGCGTGCGCCGAGCGTCGACACCGTTTCCGTGCGTCGAGCGACCCAGCCGTCGACCGCGTCCAGGACAAGGGCGACGACCGCAAGCGCCACCAGCGTCGCCACCGCTGTTGGCCGGCCGAACGAGTCCACGGTCAGCGCCGCCACGGCGCAGGCAAGCGTGGCCCGAGTGAGTGTTACCCGGTCAGCCGGCCCCAGCCTGCGGGCGCCGGAGCATGCGAGGCCGCGAGCCAGTGCAGCGTTCGTGATCACCCCGCAGGTAATGCCGACAACCCAGCCAGAGCCGCTGAGGCCGACAGTCACCGCGAGCGCGCCGAGCAGCACGAGCTGGGCGATTAGCCCGATCACCGGGCCGGTTTGAACCGCACGCACCGTGCCTCCGTGTCGTTGGGGTACACGGTAAGACGAGAAACGCGATGCTCCGGTTCACTTCGGGGCCTGAGAGGGTGAGGCCGGTGTGCAGTGACGCGCTCGCGTTCTGGCTGCGCGAACCCGGCGTGGGCGAGATCTGGCCGGCCCCGTTGCCCGAGCCGGGCCCGGACGATGTATTCGTGCGGACGCTGCGTTCTGGGGTCAGCCGGGGCACCGAGACGCTGGTGTTTCGTGGCGGCGTCCCGGCGAGCCAGTACGCCGCGATGCGGGCGCCGTTCCAGGACGGCGACTTTCCGGGGCCGGTCAAATACGGCTACCTCAGCGTCGGCGTCGTCGAACATGGGCCGCCGGAGCTGCGGGGTCGCACCGTCTTCTGCCTTTACCCGCACCAAACCGCCTACGTGGTACCGGCCCAGGCCGTGGTCGTCGTGCCCGATGACGTGCCGCCGGCCCGGGCGGTGCTCGCCGGCACTGTGGAGACCGCCGTCAACGCCCTGTGGGATGCCGCACCGCTGCTTGGCGACCGGATCACGGTCGTCGGCGCCGGCATGGTCGGCTGCGCCGTCGCACGCCTCCTCGCCCGGTTTTCCGGCGTCCGAGTCACTCTGGTCGACATCGACGCCGCCCGCGCCGGGGTCGCGGCCGCGCTGGGCGTCGATTTCGCGCTGCCCGCCGATGCCACCGACGGCCGTGACCTCGTCGTGCACACCAGCGCGACATCCGCCGGGCTCCAGCATTCGCTGGACCTGCTCGCCCCGGAGGGCACGGTCATCGATCTCAGTTGGTACGGCGATGCCGAGGTCCACCTCTCGCTCGGTGACTCTTTCCATTCCGGGCGACTTGGCATTCGTGCCAGCCAGGTCGGCATCGTAGCCGCGGCCCGCCGCGGGCGTCGCACCGCTACCGAGCGGCTGACGCTCGCCCTAGACCTGCTGCGCGATCCCGCCTTCGACACGCTGATCACCGGCGCATCCCGTTTCGAGGAGCTGCCTGACGTCATGGCCCGGCTGGCGGGCGGAAGCCTGCCTGCGCTCTGCCACACCCTCACCTACGGCAATGGGTAGGTCCATGTTCAGCGTGACAGTCCGCGATCACATGATGATCGCCCACAGCTTGCGCGGCGAGGTGTTCGGACCCGCGCAGCGTCTGCATGGCGCGACCTACATCGTCGACGCGACGTTCCGGAGGACGGCTCTCGACGCTGACAACATCGTGGTCGACATCGGGCGGGCAGCCGAGGAACTGCACGCCGTGGTCGGCGAGCTGAGCTACCGTAACCTCGACGACGAGGCCGCGTTCGCCGGCATGAACACCTCCAATGAGGCGCTGGCCCAGGTGATCGCCGATCGACTTGCCGAGCGTGTGCGTGCCGGTGCCCTCGGCGACGCCGCTCGCGGACTGGCCGGGATCGCGGTCACGCTGGGAGAGTCGCACGTCGCCTGGGCGAGTTACGAGCGAGCACCGTGACCGCCGTGCACGTCGTTGTGCCGGACGGCATCGATGATCCGGCGCGGCCGAGCGGCGGCAACGCCTACGACCCCCAGATCTGCCGGGGGCTCGCCGCCATCGGATGGTCTGTGCACGAGCGCCCCGTGCCAGGCTCGTGGCCCTGGCCGGACGCGGCGGCGCGAGCCACCCTCACCGGCGTGATCGCGGGAATCCCCGACGGCGCCGTGGTACTGATGGACGGCCTGATCGCCTCGACGGTCCCGGAGGTGCTGGTGCCCGAGGCGGGTCGGCTGCACCTGGTCGTCCTCGTGCACGTGCCTCTGGGCGACGGTCTGCCAGGTGGGCAGGTCGCCGACGCCCGCACTCAGGAACGCACGGTTCTGTCGACTGCTGTCGCGGTCGTCACGACCAGCACGTGGACCCGGCGCTGGCTGCTCGACCGATATTCCCTGCGGCCCGCCCAGGTCCACGTCGCCGAACCCGGAGTCGACGCAGCCGACCTTGCGCCGGGCACGGCGGCTGGCGGAGAACTGCTCTGCGTCGCGGCGTTGACACCGGGCAAGGGACACGACGTGTTGCTCGCAGCGCTGGCCGCGGTCACGGACCTGCCGTGGCATTGCGTTTGCGTGGGCGCCCTGACCCGCGATCCGGGCTTCGTCGCCCGCCTCGGCCGCCAGGCCCGCGATGGCGGAATAGGTGACCGGGTGCGCTTCACCGGCCCGCGCACGGGCGCTGACCTCGACGTCGCCTACGCCGCCGCAGACGCGCTGGTGCTGGCCTCGCGCGCCGAGACGTACGGCATGGTCGTCACCGAGGCGCTGGCCCGCGGGCTCCCGGTCGTGGCGACGACCGTGGGCGGGCTGCCGGCGGCCCTCGGTCGTGGGTCCGACGGGAGCCGGCCCGGCCTGCTGGTGCCGCCCGGCGACTCGAAGGCCCTCGCCGCGGCACTGCGCTGCTGGCTTAGCGACACCGATCTACGGCAGCGCTTCCGGCACGCGGCCCAAGAGCGACGCGTGACGCTGCCGGGCTGGTCGGCCACCTCGGTTCGGATCTCCCGCGTCCTAGCCGAGGTGTCGGTATGACCGCCGAGCCGATCCGGGTCAGCCCGGCGTGGCTACGGTTGCGGGAGGCGGCCGACGCCGCTGCACGCGCATCCGACCTCGTCGAGAAGATCCGGCCGCACCTGCCGGCCTGCGGCCGCGCGGTCATTCACGACCTCGGCTGCGGCACCGGGTCGATGGGCCGCTGGCTCGCCCCGCGGCTGACCGGGACGCAGCACTGGATCATGTACGACCGGGACGCCGATCTGCTCGCCCGTGCAGCCGCGGACATGCCCGGGGTGGCCGCCAACGGGGCCGCGGTCACCGTCCAGACCCGGCAGCGTGACATCACCCGGCTGGCCCGGGCCGACCTGGCCGGCGCATCCCTGATCACCGCCTCGGCGCTGCTCGACATGATGACCGCGTACGAGCTGGAACGATTCGTCACGAGCTGTGTCGACGCGGGCTGCCCCGCACTAGTGACCATCTCCGTTGTCGGTCGGGTCGATCTCACGCCAACCGATCCGTTGGATGCGCGCATCGCCGGCGCGTTCAACGCCCACCAGCGCCGCACTACCGGCGGCCGGCGTCTGCTCGGCCCGGACGCGGTCGGGGTCGCGGCCGACGCGTTCACCCGGCTCGGCGCCGATGTCCTTGTCCGGCCCAGCCCGTGGCGGCTCGGCGCCGCCCAGGCCGCCCTGGTGGCTGAGTGGTTCACGGGCTGGGTGGGCGCGGCGTGCGAGCAGCGGCCCGAGCTGGCCGCAGCGGCCGCAGCCTACGCTCGGCGCCGCCGGGCCGAGGCGACCGCCGGCCTGCTGAGCGTCAGGGTGGACCACCATGACCTGCTAGCCCGGCCCCGATGACCTCCTTCGGAGCCGATGAACGCGGCACACCGTCGCGCGCGTACTCCTGCCCAGGGAGTGGAACGGCAAGGGAGCCAGCGAATGCAGTCGTCTCGGCTGGACCCTCGAGGAGATCGGATGCGGTGATGACCCGGACCTTGTGGACGTGGGCGCGACTGCTGGGCGGCGCCGCGATCCTCGTCGTACTGCTCTGGCGGCTGGGCACTGGCCCGTTCCTCGACGCCGTCCGCATGATCGACGGGTGGTCACTGGCCGCGGCCGCCGGCATCGCGGTGCTGACCACAATGTGCTGCGCCTGGCGGTGGAGCCTGGTCGCTCGGGGTCTCGGCGTCGACGTGCCGCTGCCCGCGGCGGTCGTCGCGTACTACCGGTCGCAGTTCCTCAACGCGACGCTGCCCGGCGGGGTGCTCGGCGACGTGCACCGCGCTGTGCGCCACGGCCGCGACGTCGGCGATGCAGGCAGGGGCGTGCGGGCCGTCGCCTGGGAACGCTTCGCCGGCCAGGTCGTCCAGATCGTGCTGGCGATGACCGTGCTGCTCCTGCTGCCGTCGCCGGTGCACTCCTTCATCCCGGTCGTCGCGACTGCGGTCGTGGCAGGAGCGCTAGGCGTCGTCCTCCTGTGTCGGGCTCTGCCTCATGGCGGGCCGTCCCTGTGGGGGCGGACGGTGCGCACGGCAGCGGCCGACCTCCGCGGCCGGCTGCTCGCGCGGCGGGCGTGGCCCGGCATCGTGCTCGCCTCCGCCGTGGTCGTGGCCGGCCACGCAGCGACCTTCCTGATCGCTGCGCGAACTGCCGGCTCGACCGCGTCGCCGGTCCGGATGCTGCCGCTGGCGCTGCTCGTGCTGCTGGCCATGGGGATGCCGACGAGTATCGCCGGGTGGGGCCCACGCGAGGGCGTGGCCGCGTGGGCATTCAGCCTGGCTGGGCTGAGTGCGGCCCAGGGCGTCGCCACCGCCGTGGTGTATGGCGTAATGGTGCTCGTCGCCAGCCTGCCCGGTGCCGGCGTGCTCATCGCGGCACGGCTCCATCGGGGCACCCGGGACCCGGGCAGGGCAGATCCACTCCAGTCGCGGCCGCCCGCCACCGCCAGCCTGGAAGGCGCCGCACATGGCTGACCGCCCCTACACCCTGCTGCGCTGCGGCATATCGATCGACGGCTATCTCGACAGCGCGACCGAGAAGCGGCTGCTGCTCTCCAACGACGCCGACCTGGACCGCGTCGACGCCGTGCGCGCCGCCTGCGACGCGATCCTGGTTGGCGCGGCCACCGTCCGCAATGACAACCCGCGGCTACTGGTGCGGACGCAGTCGCGACAGGACGAGCGGGTCGCCCGGGGGCTTCGGCCCTCGCCGTTGAAGGTGACCGTGACCGGGCGGGCGCAACTGGACCCGTGCGCGGACTTCTTCGCCACCGGCGACACCGAGAAGCTGGTCTACTGCGCGAGCGCGACGGTGGCCGAGGCCCGCGATCGGCTCGGGCCGGTGGCGACCGTAGTCGACGGCGGCAAGTCAGTGGATATGCAACGGCTGAGTGAGGACCTCTACGCCCGGGGCGTGCGGCGGCTGATGGTCGAGGGCGGCGGGATGGTGCACACGCAGTTTCTGACCGCCGACCTCGCCGACGAACTGCACCTGGTCGTCGCACCGTTCTTCGTCGGCGATTCCCGGGCCCGGCGGTTTGTCAGCGACGGCCGGTTCCCTTGGAATCCGGGCCGGCGCGCGACGCTCGCGGAGGTGCGCCGGATCGATGACGTCGTGCTGCTGCGGTATGGGCTCTCGGCGCGATTCCGCATGGACTGATCGAGCAGGCCCAATGAGGCGAACTCTGCCCACCGCGACGATCCGCACTCAGCTGATGGTGCCGTTGCGGTTCCCCGATGGATACGTCACGACCGCGCGCGTGTTCACCTTCGATGGGCTGGCCGACGGCCGGGAACATCTCGCCTTCGGACCTGACGACCGCGCCGGCGCATAACCCCGGACGCGCACCCAGGCCCGCCGTCGCTCGTCCGGCCATTGTCCCGACGGGCCATCCCCGACTGGAGACGTCAGCCTGCCGGTCAGGTGCTCTCGACCAGGCTCACCAGAGCGTTCAGCTCGTCCCGGAGGGTCGCGGCGACCGCTGTCCGCTCTGCGTCAGGCAGGAGGGGCAGGGTCATGACGACGACACTGCCACCGCCGGGCCGAGGTATCGCTCGCATGTATGCACCTTCCTCGCGGCCGCGCTGGAGCAACCGAGGCCGAATTCGGTGGGCAGCCCTAGTGAACACCGCAGATGGCCCCGGTGAGCTAGACGCTCACCGGGGTCATCTGATGGCCTATCGGGCCCTACGGCGTGAGGGTCCAGATGCCGCGGCCGTGAGTGGCGGCGACGACCTCGCCGTTCGGCGCCAGGGTCAGGTTGTTGACCGGCGCGTTCGGCAGACCCTCACCTATCCGCGACCAGGTGGTCGGCGCTGACACCCGTGCTGCGAAGACCCCTACGTCGGTGGCGAGGACCAGCTTCCCGCCGGTGACCACCAGCGCGTCGCCGGGTGCGTCCGGCAGGTTACCGGACAGGTCACGCCAGGTGGCACCCCCGTTGGTGGTCTCGAACACGATGCCGGTGCCGGCGCCGTCGATCCAGCGTCGGGAGTACCCGTTGACCACCGTGTAGGCATGGGCTCCGTTGGCGGGGTCGACCGTGACGCCGGCGATGTAGCAGTTCGGCAGGCTCGAGACATTGAGCTGGTGCCAGGTGCCGCCGTAGTTGGTGGCGATGCCCCGGTCGAACGACAGGCTCGGGTTTCCCCCGTTGACCCACGCGGCGTAGGTCACGCCGTTAGCGCTGTTGATGGCAGTCGCGCCGTTCGAGTCGCCAAGGTCGAACACCTGCTTCCAGTCACACATGGTCGTCCGGTAGTCGCAGGTGGTGTCCCATCCCTTGGTGGTGTCCCATCCCTTGGTGGTGTCCCATCCCTTGGTGGTGTCCCACACATAACGGCCGCCGGCGACCCAATGATTCGGGTTTGTGGTGTCCGCCGCGAGCGGCGCCTGGAACCGGGCGCTCGGGTCACAGTCGGCACGGGTTACCCCGTACCCGATGCTCTGCCCGACGCAGGAGGGACTGATCGTAGTGAAGGAGTGGCCCCCGTCGGAGGTCTTGTACGCGGTCAGGTTCGTGTACTCGCCGACGGCGCGCTGGGCGTTGGCCGGGTCCACGATGACGTTGAACCCGTCGCCGCTGGCCGGGTCGTACGACGGTCCGTGGGCAGGCACGAAGGCTGTCCCGTTGTCCTGCAGGCCACCCCAGAATGCAAGCTGGCTGCCGGACCTGCCGGCGCTGGCGTCGTAGAACTGGAGGTTGTGCAGGGTCGCGTTCAGGTCGGTCCAGTTCCCGTACCCGGTGTCCGCCGCCGGACGAGAGTAAACACCGCCGTCGTTGCCGATGACGACAGTCCCGTCGCCCGGCAGGAGCAGCGCGTGCTGGTCGGGGTGGGTGGTCTTGGGGCACGTCGTGCCGCACGCCAGGCCGTAGTCCCAGTAGGGGCTGGGGGTGGTGAACGTTGCCCCGCCGTCGCTGGTCTGGAAGACCTCCTCAAGGCTGACGAAAACCTTGTTCGGGTTCGCCGGGTCGACAGCAAGTGCCTGGTTGTACCAGGCCTGCACGCCGACGTTGTAGCCCGGCGAGGTCGTCTTCGTAATCGCCGACCCTGAGTTCTGCAGCTTCGTCGAGTCCGCGAGCAGGGTCCACGGTCCGGCCGCGCTGCCGCTGGCCGAAACGTAGAATCCATTCAACGCGGTCGCAGAGCCTTTGTGGTCGGTGCCCGCGGCGAGGTATGCGGGAGACTCCATCAGCGCGTACAGGCGTCCGTCGCCGGCGTACGCCAACGTGGTCCGACCGATGTCGGTGCCGTCAAGGGCTCCGGTCGGGTGACCTTCGTCCACGCCGTCCCCCCGTCGGTGCTGGCGAAGATGGCGTTGTCCGGGCCGCCTGAGCGATACCCGTTCACGGGTATCAGGGACTGGCCGCGGGTGCCCGGCCGGACGGCGACGTCGGTGATGTGGTTGACGTATGGCGACGGAGTGGAGGTGGGTGCCAGGACCCGGGTCCAGGTACCGGCGGCACTGGCCGAGGTCCGGTACAGGCCCTGGCTGGTGGCCGCGAACACGACCCGCCCGTCGACGAGCAGCCGGTACACCTGGTGGTCCAGCAGCGCGGACCCGCCAACAAGGGTTGGTGCACCCTTCGGGCCACCCTGCCCGTCGGTCTGCAGCCGGTACACGCCCACACCGAGGTAGGAGTCGGCGTTGGTGTTCGCCTCACCCGTCCCGATCCACACGGTGTGGTCGGTCCGGTTCACCGTCAGCGCCCCAGTCGACAGGGACGGCTGGTTGTCGGACAGGGGCGTCCACTTCTTGCCCTTGTTGGCACTCGCCCACACGCCGCCGCCGGCGGTTGCCGCGTACATCACCTTTCCGTCAACCGCGAGATCAGTGACCCGTCCACCGGAGATGCCGAAGCCGGCGCCGGCGTTGGACCAGAACGGGTCGGTGAAGCCAGCCGGTTCGTTGTTGTAAGACGAGGTGGTCTGCTCCACCCAGTGCCCGCCACGGGCCGCCAGGGCGTTCGCCTGCCCTCGGGCGGCGAGCAGGGCGGCGGCTGAGACCGTGGTGCCAGGGGCAGTCCGCTCCGCGCTGTACTGAGCGGCCCGGTCGGCGAGACTGGCGCCGTCGTCGCCGCCGCGAGCTGGTCCGCCATCGAAGCCGATCACGTGGCCGTGCCTGTGCGTCCCGTTCGATGCCGCGTCCGCGCCTCCCGGGGCCGACAGAAGGATCAGGGGACCAGTAAGAGCAGTCAGGGCGCCCAGCGTCACGAGCAAGCGAGATCTCTTCATGCGTACCTCCGAGTCAAAGCCACCACGGAAGGCACACAATGGGGTTCTTCGCACCTACGGGGCAAGCTGGTTGGGTTTGCAGTGATGACGCGATGAGTAACAGTTGCCCGACACGCCGAGAACCGCGCATGACCCGGACGGAACCGGGACAACCGCTGTCTCCCGGATTCTGGCTGCAGCATGCAACGCGGCGCTGACGATCCGAGCTCAGCGCGACTGCGCGAGCTGGGCCTGACCCCAGCCGGTTCTACCGCGCTCAACCACGGCACTCGGGCAGCTCGCGATTTCGACGTTCCTTCGGGCCTGACCCAGGCGCGCTGCGCGCCACCCTTCGCCCCCATCGCCGAGCATCGCAGCGAAGATGGCCAAGTCACCCCGGGCCGTCGGGCTCCGATCTGCCACGCCGTCTCGCTGAGCCAACCCCCGAACGGCACAACAAGGACTTGGTTGTCGACGTCCAACTCGAGGGTGGCGACGCGTGCGTCAGCGTTCGCAACCCGGACATGTGGTCCACTCACCCTCTGGGTGAGGGTGGGCGCGAGGGGTGAGTCACGGAAGTGGCTGAGGCGTTGCGGCCAGCAGCGTCGATGCGATCAGCTGGTGACCGGCAGCGTTGGGGTGGTCGCCATCGGCAGCCAGCAGGGGTGTGGGGTTGATGGAGCCGTTTCCCTTGAAGGGCGCGTACAGACTCACGCAGGTGGCGCCCGCCTGCCGTGCAGCGTCGCAGATCTGGGTGCTCTCAGCGTGGGTGAGTGCATCACTCCAGCTCTGGAAGGCAGAGCCGTTTTCGGCGGTGCCAACGTCTCCGTCCTGGAACACGTTCCAGTAGTCCGTCACGAGAACCGTCGGGGGATGATCTGGTTGGGCGGCCCGCGCAGCGTCCACGATCAACCCCACGTTGTGTCCGACGCTGTCAATCAACGGCGTGTAGCAGGTCGCCGGACAGCCAGCAGGCTGCTGTGACTCCAGCGCGTTGAGGTCGTTTGCCCCGATCGTCACGAGCAGGATGTCTGCCTTGGCGACCTGGTCGCGGAAGGTTCCGGGTTGGGTCAGACTCTGCAACAGCTGAGAACTGGTCCAGCCAGGCACGCCCAGGTTCACTGAAGATGTCGTCAGCCCTCGGTGGGAGGCCAGGTTCCTGGCATATAGCCCGACGAAAGGCTCGCAGTTGCAGTTGAAACCGGAGGTCACTGAATCGCCGATACCGACCACTGTGATCGACCGGCTGATGCCCCCCGAGGCAATGGTCCCGATTGCAGCCGGCCGCGTTGTCGTGGTGCTCGTGGCCGCCACACTCTTGCTTGCTGGGTGACCATGCACTCCCTGGGCGAAAGCCGTCAGCCCCAGCACAATTGCGACCGTGATCAGCGCAGCGAGGACTCCGGCGACCTTGTGCTTGGGCAGACTCGACCAGGTCCCGGGAGTACGCTCCGGTGTTGGCATGAGAGCACGCTATGCCTCCACCCTTTGTGCAACCTGACAGTTCGATGAGCGTTACCCGTGTCCGTTGTGTGCTGAGCGATGATCCGATGCCGTATTCTCAGCGACAGTTCGATGGTCAGGTGTTCTGTAGTTCTGGTTGGGGTTGGTTGATCCAGGACTGCTCGGGGATCTTCGGTGTTGTCGGGCGGCGGGCGAAGCGTTCTGGGTGCGCGGCGTGGGCCGTGTTGAGGGTGACTTGGCGGGCTTGGTCGACGGCGCCGGCGGTGCCGAAGTGGACCGAGGCCGGGGTGTGTCGCCTGCCATGAGCATGGGACCACCCTGAACGATTTTCTGCCAGCTTCATGGGACCACCTGGTTGCCAGTTATGGGACCACCCGGCGCGTCGTGCGGGTTGAGTCCTCGGCTCGGTTGTTGGCTTCTGACGTCATGTTCGTCGACGTGGAGGTCAACAGCTGTGGTGTTCAGGGAGGTCGACGTGGTTGAGGTACGTGAAGTCCTACGGGGCTGGTTGGACGGGGTCGGGCTGCGTGCGGTCGCGGCGCGGGCGGGGCTGCAAACAGTTGCCAGTCGTGTGCACTTTAGAGAGCAGTACAGAGCTTTAGTCGGCCATGCCCTCGTCTGGGCCCGGGTGTTGTTGTTGTTGCGGGCGTT
>Ga0097691_1001224_pt1 | contig 19421 bp, 14 predicted proteins | sample NGESurdeep072012_8_FD_72858 | JGI IMG/M metagenome (GOLD analysis project Ga0097691, IMG submission 72858) | Arctic peat soil microbial communities from Barrow, Alaska - NGEE Surface sample 210-1 deep-072012 | ecosystem: Environmental > Terrestrial > Soil > Wetlands > Peat ... | reverse complement strand
CGGACTCGACCACTACGCACCCACCAGATGACCACTTAGGTAATACACCAAGCCACCCCCCAAACCGGTCCTGACCTGCACGTTTACCACTCAAAAACTCGCTAGCCAGGAAGGTCCCGCTAGGGACCCTGCGTGTCGGGCACGGCATGTACGGCGAGAACACCCTGAGCGTTGAATCCGGGGATGTGGGAGCCACCCGCAAACACCTGCGGGACGCGCTGGGCGACCTCACCACCCATGCAGTGGCTGGGCGTCAGGTATTCACCGCGCGCGACGTCGACGCCGCGCGCCAGGAACACCCCGTACGGGTAGCCGAGGCTGGTAAGGGCCTATGGGACGGACACCTCACCGCCGCGCGCGACGGAACGTTCACCGTCCTGGAAGACGGCGTGCACGAGCCACTAGATGTGCCCGCCTCGCAAGCGGTCGAGCTGCGCGCGTTGCTGGGCCTGCGGGATCGCGCGTCCGGTTTGCTCACCGCCGAGGCTGCCTCGCAGGAGGACACTGCGGACCTGGACGCCCGCCGCGACGGGCTGCGTGTGGCGTATGAGCAGTACGTCGCGCGATACGGGCCCGTCAACCGGTTCACCGTGCGGTCCACGGGGCGCATGGATCCCAGCACCGGGGAAGAACGCCTTGCCCGTGTCACTGCGCGGGTGATGGTCACGCTCCGGCGGGACCCGTTCGGGCCGTTGGTCTTGGGCCTGGAGGTATTTGACGACGTCTCACAGAAGGCCGCACAGGCCACGCTCATGCGTCAGCGCGTGGTGGCGCCCCGCCACGTGGTCATGGGAGCCGACACGGCCGAGGATGCGTTAGCGGTCTCACTGGAATCACGCGGACGCCCCGAGCTAGCTGCGATCGCCGGGCTGCTTGGTGTCAGCGAGCCCGAGGCCCGCGACCAGCTTGGAACGATGGTCTTCGACGACCCGACCAGCGGGGCGCTTGTGACTCGACCCGATTACCTGTCGGGCAACGTCCGGGACAAGCTCGTCGCCGCACGTGCGGCCGCGGTCGACCGGCCAGGGTTCGCGGTGAACGTAAACGCTCTGCAGGATGTCCTTCCTGTGCCGCTCGGCATCGACGACATCGAGCCACGGCTGGGTGCGGCATGGATCGACGCCGAGACTCACCGGCAGTTCCTCGCAGAGATCCTGGCCGACTCCTCGGTACGGGTCGAACACCCGGGCGGGGCAATCTGGGAGGTCCGTGGCAATAGCCACTCGCTGGCTGCACGCAGCGAGTGGGGCACCGAGCGCATGCCGGCGCACCAGATCGTCAAGTCCACTTTGGAGCAACGCCCGATCCAGGTCACTGACGACATCGGCGAAGGCAAGCGGGCACTCAACCCGACTGAGACCGCAGCCGCGCAGGAGAAGGCCGGCCTGATTCAGGAAAGGTTCGCCGAGTGGGTTTGGGAGGACCAGGGGCGCGCCGAGCGCCTGCTCGAGGAATACAACACACGGTTCAACTCTCTGGTGCTGCGTGACTACAGCCTCGAAGGCGACCGACTGACGCTGCCCGGAATGGCGCTGACCTTCGTCCCTCGACCGCACCAGCGCGCCGCGGCCGCGCGGATGCTCAGCGAGCCCGCTGTCGGACTGTTCCATGAAGTCGGTGCCGGTAAGACCGCTGAGATGGTCATCGGCACGATGGAGTTGCGTCGCCTGGGCATGGTGTCCAAGCCTGCGGTAGTCGTCCCGAACCATATGCTCGAGCAGTTCTCCCGCGAGTGGCTACAGCTGTACCCCCAGGCCCGGGTGCTGGCGGCGTCGAGCGCCGACCTGGCGGGGGACAAACGGCGCGTGTTCGTGGCACGCGCGGCCGTGAACGACTGGGACGCGATCGTCATGACCCGCTCGGCGTTCGAGCGAATCCCGGCTTCCAAGGCGACCACTGCCGCGTACGCCGCACGCGAGACGGAAGCCCTGCGCCGGATGCTCGAGAACGCACGCGAAGGCGAAGGCCTGACCGTGAAGCGGATAGAGAAGATGGTGGCCGCTGCCGAAGAGAAGCTCACCAAACGTCTGGACGGTCCCGAGGACGCTGGTTTGACGTTCGAGGAGACCGGCATCGACTATCTCGTCGTCGATGAAATGCACGACTACAAGAACTTGCGGACCGTGTCGAACATCCGCGACGCGGCGATCACCGGGTCGAATCGGGCCACCGACCTGCACATGAAGGTCGAGTACCTGCGTGAGCGCCACGGCGGGCGGGTCATCACCGCAGCGACCGCCACCCCGATCGCGAACTCGATCACTGAGGCCCACGTCATGCAGCGCTACCTGCGACCTGACCTGCTCGAGGCAGCCGGCGTCGCGGACTTTGACGTGTGGGCTGCAACGTTCGGACAGACCGTCACCGAGATCGAGATGGCACCCCAAGGTGGTGGGTCGTTCCGTCAGGCGACCCGGTTCGCGAAGTTCCAGAACGTCCCGGAGATGCTGCGCATGTGGCACGTCTTCGCGGACGTGAAGACGGCCGAGGACCTGGCGCTACCGACCCCGGACCTGAGCGTGCGACCCGACGGTGTGCGCGGCCCGCGCACCGTGATCATCGAGCCGACAGCGCAGGTGCGCGCCTACGTCACGCGCCTAGGTGAGCGCGCCGAAACTGTGAAGTCCCGCGGGGTCGACCCGACCGAGGACAACATGCTGAAGATCGTCACCGACGGGCGCAAGGCCGCCCTTGATATGCGCCTGGTCAGCGACCACGCGACCGGCCAGTCGAGCAAGCTCGACGCCGCCGCAACGACCATCGCTGCGCGCTATGTCCAACACCGCGGCGACACATACCTCGACTCCGTGACCGGGGACCCGAGCCCGCGACCGGGCGCACTACAGCTCGTGTTCTGCGACCTGGGTACACCGTCGAAGTCATGGAACGTCTACGACGAACTGCGCGACCTGCTCGTGAGCAGGGGTGTTCCGCGGGAGGAGGTCCGGTTCATCCACGAGGCGAAGAACGACGCCGAGAAGGGCCGGCTATTCGCGGCCGCCCGGTCAGGGCACGTCTCGGTACTCGTCGGCTCCACACAGAAGATGGGCGTGGGTGTCAACGTGCAGGACCGGGCAGTGGCGCTTCATCACCTTGACTGCCCGTGGCGTCCGGCGGACATCGCCCAGCGGGAGGGCCGCGCCCTACGACAGGGTAACCAGAACTCTGAAATCTCCATCTACCGGTACGCCGTTGAGGGGTCCTTCGATGCGTACTCGTGGCTTCTTAACCGTACTGACCGGCGCGGCTCCCGGACTCTACGCAACGTGATGTCAGGGTCGGTGTAACCCCGGTCGACCGGCTGGTTGCTCGGGCCTCGAGTAGTGAGGAACCCTGCGATGCCAACGGCTGTAGGTGATCCGCCGGACCCAGGGCCGTGGTCGGCTCCGGTGCGGGATGTCAGCTCGCTGAGCGTGCCGCTAGTCGGTTCGGTATCTGGACCCAACACTCCACTGCCCTACCGTGTGGTCTTTCCTTCCGACGCACGAGCGGCCGCTGCCGCCAACGCGTACCTGTCCGATCTCAGCGACACGTTCGCCCGGCCGCTCACCATGCGCTCCTACGGTTACGACATCCTGCGGTGGCTTCGGTTCCTCGCCGTGATTGAGGTGGTCTTCGACGAGGTCGCCCATACCGACTACAGCGACTTCATGCGCTGGTTACAGACCGCGGGCAAGACTGGTGGCGCGCGTCGTGCCCGGACCGAGCCGGGGAAGCGGCGGCTGAACCACGAGACCGGCAAGGTCGCGCCAGATGACCGACAATTCGATCCGGCAACGCTCGCGCATTCGCGCATCGTGCTCCATGAGTTCTACGAGTTCCTGCTCGATCGCGGTCAGCGCCCACTGATCAACCCGGTCCCGCATTCGCGGCGACGAGATCATGGCCAGCTGCGGCAGTACCCGCACCACAACCCGCTGGAGGACTTCGACCGCGCGCGTCGAGGCCACAAGCGCTACGACCCGCCGGACCCGAAAGGCGTTCCTCGTCATCTACCCGAACGGCACTACGAGCAGGTGTGGGCCGAGCTGGGCTGCGACCGCGACCGGGCACTGGTCAAGGTCGCCACCGACTGCGGGGCCCGACCGTCGGAGCTCCTCGGACTGAGTGGAGCGGACATCGACTGGGGTGATGCGTTGATTCACGTCTTACGCAAAGGCGGTGCACGCACACAGTGGCTGCCGGTCTCACGAGACGCCATCGTCTGGATCCGCCGCTACCAGGCGGCATCGGGCTACGTCGCCGGCGCCGAGGACCCGGTGTGGGTTGTCGGCCGGGGAGAACCCCGACCGATGAGCTATGAGGCGTATCGGGCGATCTTCACCCGCATCAACCGACGGCTGGGCACCAACTGGACTCCGCACGATCTTCGGCACACTGCCTGCGTCAGAATGTTGGACGCCGGCATGGCCCTGCACATCGTGCAGGACATCATGGGTCATCGGCACCTGAGCACGACACAGAAGTATCTGCGACCGCGACTGGACGAGTTGATCGACGCCCACCGGGAGGCGCTGGCCCGCCCACGTCCGCAGCCGTCGGGCCCCGGCCCCTACGCACAACAGGATCTCGACGACCTGCTCGGCCCGGGACCACGATGAGCCCGGGGCTGACGGCGGTGCAGCCTGTCCTGCGCAGCAGCGTCGCCACTGACCGTCTCGTCGCCACGCCACCAGTCGCAGGACACGACGGAATGCCTGCCAGGCAGGGGCTTGCATCTGACAAACCGTTGTTCGTGACCGCGCCGCAACAGCATCAACACATGGGGGCGATCGAGCTTGGCGCCCTCACGCTCGAGCTGCGGCAGGACGGCTTACATCCCGAGTCGATCAAGCGTCGCGCTCAAGGTGCCGAGTGGCTGCTGGCCTACCTGACATGGTTCCCCGGCGCGACATGGCAGGAGCGTTGGATCGCCAGTCGCCTCGAGGACGCTGACCCCCTCGCGATCAAAGACATCGTCTGCCGGGCACACGGCCTTGAACCCACGCTGTCTCGCGCCTACCGGGTCAGTGCAGGACTCGGTGTGCTGATGGCACTGGATGTCGTACGCCCCAGTTTCGACTACCTGCTCGGCCTACGGCTGAGCAAGCTGTGGACGCAGCTGATCACCTGGCGTCTCGACCCGGGCGGGGATCTGCTGCACGCGGCACCGGGCAGCGAGCAGAACCGCTCGCACGCCGCCGGCGCTCTGGGTCGCCTGCTCGTGCTCACCGGCCGCCCAATCGCCGCGTTGACGTCCGAGGACGTCCTGACCTATCGCCGCGCCGTGTTGCAGCGTCACAATCAGGCTGTCGGCCTGGAGCACATATGGGGTTGTCTGCAGCAACGCGGGCAGGTGCAGGGCACGCTGCGCCAAGCGCTGCGTCCCGGGCAGAAGAGCGTCACCGAGCTCGTGGACAACTACCCGATCCGCAGCAACCGGATCCGCGGCCTGTTGATCGCCTACCTCACCGAACGATCCCTGACCGTCGACTACTCCACGCTGCGCGCGCTCGTCGCGAGTCTCTGCCACCTGTACTGGCTGGCTGTCGAGGCGATCGCCCCGGGCATCGACACCATCGACCTGCCACCGGATGTCGCCACCGCATGGAAAGAGCAGCTGCGCTGGCGCCAGCTGTCTGACGGGCGGCACGTGCCCCGGCGCAACGCGATGAACGTCCTGATGAGCGTGCGCGGCTTCTACGCCGACCTCCTGCAGCTCGCCTACGACGATCCGGCTCACTGGGCGCAATGGCCCTGCACCGCGCCGGTCAGCGCGAACGAGGTCAAGCGCTATCACAAGTGGCGCAGTCAGCTGCGCAGCGAGATGCACGAACGCACCCGGGTGCGGACCGTGAAAGTGGCCGACCTCGCCGAGGCCGCCGAACGCTGCTACCACCACGCCCGCAGCCTCTACGAAGCCGGCCACGCGCTGCCCAGCGGCGGTCACGTCACCGTCGCCGCTACCAGCTACATCCGCGTCGATGGCGCGGCGCACCCACTCGCACACCCGAGGCTGAAGACGATCCTTCCCGACGGCACGAACGGCCCGAACAGCATCGACGTGGTGCAACAGGAGGGAGACGCCTTCTGGGGTCTCGCCGTCGTCGAGGTTCTGCGTCACACCGGCATTCGCATCGAAGAGATGTTAGAACTCACCCAGCTTGACGTGCACGAATACGAGCACCGTGACCCGAGTGTTGGCAAAGTCCTTCTCCTGCATGTCAACCCGTCCAAGCAGGACCAGGAACGCATGCTGGTCATCGCCCCCGAACTTGCCGCCATCCTCGCCTCGATCGCGCGCCGCATACGCCACGCAGTCGGGGCTACCGACTCCGCGTTGCCGTCTGTCGTTCTCTACCACTACGCCGAGTGCCAGAACAGCGAACCGCTGCCCTTCTTCTTTCAACGCACAGCGGGCAAAGGATTCAAGGGCACGACCCGGCCCATCACCAGAGGCTACGTCGGCCGGGTACTCGCCACAGTCTGTGCGAACGCCGGGCTCACCGGGGTCGACGGCAACACCATCGCCTATACGGCCCATGACTTTCGGCGTGTTTTCGCGACCGATGCACTCGCGGCCGGACTGCCACCGCACATCATCCAGAAGCTGATGGGTCACGCATCCATCACCACCACCCAGGGCTACACCGCGATATTCCCCGAGGACGTCATCCGCTCCCACCGCGCGTTCATCGAGAACCGTCGACAGCTGCGACCGGCCGAGGAATACCGCGGCGTCAGCGAGACAGAGTGGAGCGAGTTCGAGGACCACTTCGCCCAACGCAAAATAGCTATCGGCGACTGCATGCGCGCCTACGGCACCAACTGCGTCCACGAATACGCCTGCGAACAATGCAAACTCGCCCGACCAGACGCCGGTGCCAAACCTCGCCTCGAGCGTACCCGCGCCAGCCTGCTCGAACAGGCCGAGGAAGCACGCGAGCGCGGCTGGCGCGGTGAAGTCGAGCGCTTGACCTACATCCTCGCCGGAATCCAAGACAAGCTCGACGAGATCGAACGCTCCGAACGCCGGACAACCATCGTCGAACTCGGCCCACCGCGGCTCAAACCGACACCCTGACGCTGCGCCGCAGCGGAGACGTGTGTGTGGCCGCTCAGGCGCCTCCACAAGTGACTCCCATGCGCACATCCAGAGGAATTGCGTGATGCTGGATGTTGCACGGGGCGTCGATGAGACGGGCGGGGTAGGTGTGATCATGACGATCACGTGATCGCGAATGTTTCGTGCCCTGCCAGGCACATCTGGCCGCGGTGGCGATCGAACGGCTCGCACGGCGATCCACCTACGCGACGCCGCCCGTTCCCTCGTTGCTGCATGGAGCTGTCCGCTGAACTGTCAGGGCTGCCGTCTCGATGAGGACGTCCTCGACGATTGGCTCTGGGCCATGGACATCGAGCTCGGCGGTCAGGCTGAGCCGGCCACCGGCGAGTAGGTTGTCGGCTCCTATACATGCCCCCGCAGGGGTCATGAACCCGGGTGGGCTGTCAGGATCGCCCACGTGCCGGCGGGTAGTGTTTGGGCAATGTCTGGCACTTCCTTTGAGGCGATCGCCACTGCTGTTCGACAGGTTCTCTCGGTGCGCGGCCCGATAGCCGAGGACGACCTGTTGGCCGTGCTGGTCGCGGACGGCATCGACCTCGGGCCCGATCCGGAAGACATGCTCACCGACATCCTCGATGAGGACGCCGAGCTGGTCATGCCGCTGGCCGACGAGCGGTGGGCCTGGATCCCGGCTTTGCTCGACGGGCGGATCTTCACGCACCGCCTGAGCGCGCTGGAGGCCGAGCACGACATGATCGGGTTCGGTCCCGATCTGGCGCCGCTGTCGATGCTGACCGAGAGCCAGACCTACCAGCGGCTCACGGACGGCTCGCCGATCGCGGACGTGTCCCCGTTCCTCGACGGCGACATCCTCGCCGAGCGCGGCGTGCCGGAGATGGTGGTGGGTGACGACGGGGTGTTGCTGTTACAGCCCGGTCAGTTCGCGACGCTGGGCGTCGGGGCCGGTGATCTGGTCGGGTTGCGTGTCACCGCGGCCGGGTTCGAGCTCGCCGCGGCCGGGGAGCTGACGACGTGCGAGATCGGCCCGGCGCTGGCTGCCGTGCTGGATTTGCGTCCCGATCGGCCCGAGATGCTCGACGTCGCCGTCTGGACGGCGTGCGCCGCGGACGAGGGCCTGTTCCGGGAGCCGGTGGCACCGCTGGGTGAGCTGCTCTCGGCTGGCGGCCTGGCCCAGGAGGGTGACTGGGTTGCCCGTGGCGGCTTCGATTTCGGCACGTGGCGCGTCCATGGCCGGATCGAGACGATCGCGGCGCGCTACGAGCTGCACGACGACGAGGCGCTCGCCGTGCTGGCAACGGTGCGGCTGTACGAGCAGACGGCCGCGCTGGTCGATGCCGTGACCAGTGCCCAGCAAGACGGCGATGCCGAGGAACTGGTCGGCATCGTGTCCCAGCTGTTCCCGCCGCAGCTCGATCCGGCGCCGTCGAACGGCGACCCAGAGCTGGACCCGGATCGCACGACGGTGCGCGCGACCCTGAAATTCCTCGCTGAACCGGCCGTCGCCGCTGCCGTGCTGGCCGAGACGAGTGCCGACGAGGAACGTGGCGCCGTCGCGTTGGGGCTGTTCGCCGAGTCGGTCGAGCCGCTGGCACCGCGCGCGGCGCGCCCAGCGCTGCGTTGGCTGCGGGCCAAGGCGTACGAGGGGCTCGGTGACCTCGAGCAGGCCGAGCAGACCTACAGCGCCGCGGAGTCGCTGGACCCGTCGTGGCCGTTGACGCTGATGTCGTTGGCCCGCTACGCCAGCGACCGCGGCGATGCCGAGCGCGGGCTGGCCCTGCTGCGCCGGGCCGGGGCGCCGCGCGAGCATGAACTGGTGCAGCTGCTCGAACATTTCCAGCCCGCTCCGCGTCCGGGTCTCGGGCGCAAACAGCCGTGCTGGTGCGGCTCGGGCCGCAAATACAAGGTGTGCCACCTGCACCGCGAGCAGCTGCCGCTAGCCGAGCGGGCCGCGTGGCTGTATCAGAAGGCGGGGGCGGACCTGTTCGACGGCCCGTCCGGCCCGCTGCTCATCCAGACCGCGCAGGCGCGTGCACGGTACTGGGACTCACCCGACGCGCTCGAGCGGGCCATCGAAGACGGCCTGGCCGCTGACGCGGTGCTGTTCGAGGGCGGCGCGTTCGCCGACTTCCTTGCCGTGCGTGGCTCGCTGCTGCCTACCGACGAGCGGTTGCTGGCCGAGCAGTGGCTGCTCGTGCAGCGTTCAGTGCACGAGGTGCTCGCCGTCCGGCGCGGCGAGCAGATGACACTGCGCGACGTGCGCACCGGCGACGTCCACGAGGTGCGCGAGCGAGCCGGCAGCCGGCAGGTGAAGGTGGGCGAGCTGTACTGCGCCCGGGTCGTCCCGTCGGGCGACACGATGCAGATCTTCGGCGGGATCGAACCGGTATCCATCGGCGAGCGCGACGAGCTCATCGCGCTGCTCGACGACGATCCCGACCCCGTCGAGCTCGTCGCGTTCCTGTCCCGCCGATTCGCCCCGCCGGTGCTGCAGAACACCGAGGGCGAGTCGTTGGTGCTCTGCGATGCGACGCTGCGGATCGCAGACCCGGCCCGGCTGGCCCAGGCGCTGGATGACGAATATGACCGCCACGACGACGAGCCGGACGGCGCCCTGGCTTGGTTCGAGCACGTGATCACCCACGGCATACAGCGGATCCGCGCGAACATCGAGCTGCGCGGTGACGAGCTGCACGTCCACGCCAACAGCGAGGCCCGCTTCGAGCGTGTCCTGGCCACGATCGGCAAGCTTGACCCGTCAGCGACGGTGCTTCACGAGACCCGCGACCCTGCCGGCGACCTCCGAGCCGTCCAGCAGTTCGCCGCGCGCAGCGCGGCAGCGTCGGCCGCCACCGTCCTCGACCCGGCCGCAGATCCGGCGATCGCCGCGGCGCTCGAGGAGATGGCCGGCAAGTACGAGGCAGCCTGGCTCGACGAGCCGATTCCCGCGCTGGCCGGTCACACACCCCGCGAATGCGCGCACGACCCCACCCGCCGCCCCGACCTGATCCGACTGCTCGACTCGTTCCCGGAGTTCACCGGCCGACCCGGCACCATGAGCCCGACGCGCCTACGCGCCGCCCTGGGCCTGAGTTGACGCGTCCGGCGCCGACCGCCTCGCCCCGGACGGGACGATCCGTACCCGCCGGTTGTGACCGTAGGCGGATCCTCAAACGAAGGCCCGGTGCGCGGTGTCCTGAGCTGGGAACACGGCCTTCACGCGTGCCCGTAGCCGGTTCGCCAATCGGGACGGCAGACGGTCGACAAAACACGACCTCACATCCGATGATCGGGCTCCGCAGCCGTCTCGTTCCGCCTGCCTCTCAAGTCGCAGCAGGGTGTGTTGTTTCCCGCCGTCGTCAGAGGTCGTCGAACGCGACGGTAAGCACCCAGGCCCCGAGGGCTGAAGGCGACAACGGCATTTGTCACCACTCGCCGGTTCACTGAACTCACGGCTGGACACCACCTGCGGCTGCTTCGTCAGTGGACTGAGTAGGCAGGGTCGAGCGTTTATGGGACGGAAGAGCCATTCCATCTGTGGTGTATCTTTGCTAAGATATATACGTCTTACAAGGAATGTCTTAGGAGGTCGGGATGATCGCTGTGAACATCCGAAAGTCTGGGGATACGGCCGCGACACTGGCGCAGGTTATGAAGGCAGCTTCGGGGGACTGGGTCGTGTCCGAGGGCGCGGTCGAGGAGCACGGGGACGTTCTGCTGGCCGTTCGCCGCAACACCGTTCTCGGTGCATTCGAGATCCTGAGCTGGGATGTCGTCGACGGCGGGCGTGTCCGGTTCGAGTTGGACATATCCGCGGAGTACGCCGGCCTGGTTGGTCAGCCGAGCCCCGCCCTGTGGAAGCGTGGCCAGAGCAATCCAGTCGCCCTGCTGAACACGGACGATGTCGACGCTGCCCCAGCGTCGGCCCAGGCGGCCAAGAAGCAGCCCCGCCGCGGTGTGCACCGCCTCACGATCGAGTGGAAGGGCCTGTCTGACAAGCAGGCGGCCGAGCTCCACCTGGCGCTGCTCACGATGGCCGGCACGAGCGGAAGGATGTCGAACTTCCGGACAACTTCTCTGGTCGGTGAGATGAAGCGGGCCAAAGAGCACCTTGAGTTCACCTACGTTTCGGCGAAGTCACCAAAGGCAATCCGAGACTGAGCACGGGGCAGCTCGGCGTGCCGAGCGACGCTCATCTCTTGGCATGGGATGCAAACGCGGATACCACCAGCCCCGAGATTTCCACGTTCACGGGCTGACCCCTCGCGTCGGCGAACGATCAGTGAACGATCGGTCACCGGAACAACCCTTTGTCCGAGGCGGACGCTGCTGCTGCCCTGTCCACAATTCGTTCACCGCTGGTGGATAAATTGTGGAAATCTTTGCCCGCGAGCGGACCATTTAGTGTCGATGAACACTGAACCCATGGAATCGATCATCTACGGTTCCCGGTACTCAGCTGGCCGTCTGTCTTTGGCCGACCGTTGGATCCGCGCAAAGGAGGATCCGGACATCCGGGTGGTCCGGGATCGCTTCGAGGCATTCGTCCAAGTCGGCTCGGTCGTGACTGTGACGGGCGTTGCTGTTGAGGATCCCGCTACGGAACGACGAAAACCAGGTTTGTGCCAGGTCGGCGCAGCCTCCGCGCGTGTTCGTAGGCCGTTCGTCTATCGGGACTCACTGTCACGCCGATGAGCGGTCGAGTTCAGATCACGAAACATGACCAGACTTCCGTCGGCAGATGCGGACAGCGCTGACGACCAGTTCGTACGCTCCACCTGCGAAGTGTCTGTCTCGTTGGGTTAACTTGAACTCTCGCAAGTCCAGGTTCCCTTACGCGACAAGCACTTTCGCGCGTCCAGGCACAGTGTCAGGCAACGACCGTCAACGACCCGGGTTACGGTGGACGGATGGACGCTGACATTAACTTCTACTTCGACCCTGTCTGCCCTTTCGCCTGGATGACCAGCAAATGGGTGCGACAGGTGCAGGCGCAGCGCGACTACACCGTGGACTGGCGGTTCATCTCGTTGCGGCTGATCAACGCCGAGGTCGACTACGACGCGCACTTTCCACCGGAGTACGAAGCCGGCCACACCGCCGGGCTCCGGCTCCTGCGGGTAGCCGCCCGGGCAAGAGCGGAGCACGGCCGAGAGGCGATGGCGCCGTTGTATGCCGCACTCGGGGCGCACATCTTCGACACCGCCCCGGACCCGCACGATTACCGCACCGAGGGCGAGGTACGTGAGCGGCGCGGGACACGCGAGTTCGCGGAGCCAATCCTCGCCGACGCGGGTCTGCCGCTCGAGCTGGCGGACGCACTGGACGATGAGTCGTGGGACCTCGAGATCCGGCAGGAGACGGACGAGGCGCTCTCGCTGACGGGCAAGGACGTGGGCACCCCCATCATCCACTTCGAGCCACCCGCAGGGGTGGCCTTCTTCGGACCGGTGATCAGCAGGCTGCCGCGCGAGGACTCGGCGGCCGAGCTGTGGGACCACGTGGTCGGGCTGGCTGGCTTCCCGGGTTTCGCCGAGCTCAAGCGCAGCCTGCGCGAGCAGCCACAGCTGGCCGCACTCGGAGTCGACGCCGACGCGGTCGGTCGGCAGGAGGACTGGCACAGCGGTAGCCGGCGGCAGAAGAAGTGACCCCTTTGAGAGGGTGGACGCATGAGTGAGCCGAGCATCCGCAGGTACCAGGAGTCCGTCACCGTCGTAGCGCCGGCCGAGGCGCTCTACGACATGGTCTCCGACATCACCCGCACCGGCGAGTGGAGCCCGGTGTGTACGTCGTGCTGGTGGGACGAAGAGGCCCAGGCAGGTCAGGTCGGTGCCTGGTTCAACGGGCACAACGAGCTCCCGGACCGGACCTGGGAGACCCGGTCGGAGGTGGTGGTGGCCGAGCGTGGACGCGAGTTCGCCTGGGTCGTGGGCGGCAGCTTCGTCCGCTGGGGCTTCACCCTCGTCCCCGCGGGCCTAGTAACAACGCTCACCGAGTCCTGGGAGTTCTTGCCGGGCGGGATCGCTATGTTTGAGGAGAAGTTCGGTGACGAGGCGAACGCTCAGATCACCGACCGCACGCAGCAGGCTCTCGTCGGCATCCCGAAGACTCTCGCCGCGATCAAGCGGATCGCCGAGTCCACCACCGACGCAGGGGAGCAGGCCCCGTCATGACCGGGCTGCTCGGGGAGGTCGACCTGCCGGCGCCTGTCAGCGACCGATGGTTCGAGGACTACGTGCCTGGGTCGGTTTACGAGTTCGGTTACGCGAGCCTGAGCCAGACGGAGATCGTCGCCTTCGCCCGGCACTACGACCCGCAGTCGATCCACACCGACCCGGCTTGGTCGGCGACGGGTCCGTTCGACGGGTTGATCGCGAGCGGTGTCCACACGATCGCCGCGTGCATGCGGCTCTACGTCGACCACTACATCTCCCGGGTAGCCAGCCTGGCCTCGCCCGGCCTCGACGAGCTCCGCTGGCCTCGACCCGTGCGACCCGGCGACCAACTGCGCATCCGCGTCACGGTCGCCGAGGCGCGTGCCTCGCGCTCCAAACCTGACCGGGGACTCGTGCGCTCCGCCGTCGAGTCCCTCAACCAGGACAACGAGGTCGTGTTGTCGTTCACCGCGATGAACTTCTTCGCCCGACGACCCAGGTCGTGAGCGGCGGCCAGTTCCGGTCGAACCTGACGCGAGATCGAGGATTCTCCCGCGCCACCGCGCCACCGCGCCACTGCGCGGCTCCCCCGCCCCACCGCTGAGGAGGAGAACGAAGTGAAGGACCACCCGATCAACTCGGACGGGCCACGACTACCGGCGCTGCTGGTCTTCGACGTCAACGAGACACTGTCCGACATGTCCCCGCTCGCGGCCAGGTTCGAGGACGTCGGCGCCCCGGCACATCTGGCGCAGATTTGGTTCGCCGAGTTGCTGCGTGACGGGTTCGCCCTGACCGTGTCCGGTGTGGCGGAGCCGTTCGCCCGGCTCGGTGGCGAGATGCTGCGCGTGCGGCTCGATGACCAGGACCTCGACCGGGACCTCGACGAGGCCGTCCAGCACGTGCTGGGGGGCTTCGCCGATCTGGCGCTGCACCCCGACGTGGCCGAGGGCCTCAACGCGCTGGCCAACCTCGGGATCCGGCTCGTCACCCTGAGCAACGGATCCGCGCAGCTCGCGCAGAGGCTCCTGGATGGCGCCGGAGTCCGGCACCTCTTCGATCGGCTCCTCTCGGTGGAGGAAGCGGGCATCTGGAAACCCGCGTCCGGCGCGTACGCCTACGCGTTGACCGAGTGTGGGGTCGACGCGGAGGACGCCATGCTGGTCGCCGTACACCCGTGGGACATCGACGGGGCAGCGCGCGCCGGACTCGGCACAGCCTGGATCAACCGCACCGGCGGCGGGTACCCGGCGTACTTCACGGCGCCAGACCTGTCCGTGGCCTCACTGCTCGACCTGGCCGGGGAGATCACCTGAGGCCTGCCCGGGACCGGACCGAGAGGTTCCGGCCCGGGTCGGGTCGCATGCCGGGGACGGCCTGTGACGGCAGGGCGATTGCCACGGATGTCTCGTCCTGTTCGGACTTCGGGGTCGGCTGGACCTGACTCGTCTTCTCTGAGCGGTGTTCGACGAGGGTTCCACAGCGTTGGCGAGCTCTTCTGGCCGGGGATCGGTCGGATCCCATGGGCCGCGGCGATGACTGTGATCGTCGAGCGCGACGACGGCGTCTTCGACCGTACGCGACGGCTCGGCCTGGGCCGGTTCGAGCAGCCGGTGCGCCGCGAGTTCACCCGCCGGGGCGGGCTACGGCCGTGTCTTCGGATCGTGCGAAAGCTGTTCGTCGCGCTGGCCGATCCTGCCGGAGTGCTTGCCCACCGGTCGGCGCGCTGGAGCGGGTGCAGCTGCTGCTGGCGGACTCGCGTGAGGGGCGACGACGGCTGGCCGAGACCGAAGCCCGGATGACCGCCGTCCTGGACGAGCTGCACCTGAGCGAGCTGGCCACCTCGATCACCGGCCTGTCCGCGTTGGGTGCGGCGGCGATTCTCGCCGAGACCGGAGACCTCACCCGGTTCGCTACCGCACGCGCATTGGTCAAACATGCCGGGCTCGCGCCGCGGGAGAGGCTCTCCGGGACGTTCGTCGGGCGCACCAAACGAACCGGGCAAGGCCGCCCCGGGCTACGCCTGGCGGCGTGGCGAACGGTCTGGGGAGCCCCACGCGCCAACCCGGTCTATGACGCCCGCTACACGCATTTGACCAGCAGGGACAACAACAAACTGACCCCCACCCAGGCTCAAGCCGTCATCGCCGCGGCGATCCTGCGGCAGCTGTACGCCGTCATCACCACCGGCCGCAAATGGGATCCGATCATCGCCACCCACGGCACCAACCACCACCCGATGCCTATGGTCGCCTGATCAGCGCAAGGCGTTCATCAAGCTGGCGGTCGGGGCGAGCCCCACACGGCATTGAGGAACCACGGTTACCTCGACGCACATCATGGGCAGCCCCGCCCGTCGTCAGATCAACCCGATTATGCGCTGCTGGACCAACCCCATTACGGCTATGCAGGGACTGACGACGGACGAGGCACCGACGGGTGCGCGACACAAATGTAGGTCGATGCTGGACGCGTGCTCGTTTTCGGCTAATCTGAGTGTAAACGAACACTCAGAGGAGATCACCGCCCATGACACCGCACTCGGACCTGCCCGACCTCGAACAGCAGCGCAGCCGTCTGCACGCCGGTCTCGCCGCCGTCGGCGACTTCCGCCCGGGCAGCCTGTCCGCCGTCATGCGCCGGTGTGGCAAGCCGACGTGCGTGTGCGCCGACCCGGCCCATCCCGGCCACGGGCCGCAGCACATCCTGACCAAGAAGGTGGCAGGCAAGACCGTGGCGGTGCACCTCAAGCCCGGCACTGAGCTGGAGAAGGTGACCGGCGAGGTGGCCAACTACAAGCTGTTCAAACAGATCGTGGGCGAGATCGTCGAGGTCAGCGAGGCGATCTGCGGGGCCCGGCGGGTCGTGCCCTTAGCCGACGATGGCCAGCCCCCGACCCAGCCGGCCGGGGAAAGGGGGGGCTCTTCTGCCAGCTCCAGGCGCAGTTCGCCGCCGAGGTAGCCCGCCTCGCCGAACTGGCCGCGGGCTCGCTCGGCGACCGCGGCGGGCAGGGTCTGGCCGCGGTGGAGCTGGCGATCAGGACGGCGATGAGCAAACTCGGCGCCTCGTTACTTCAGGACCTGCTGGGCCTCGACACCGGCCATCGCGGGCCGCGGGTCGACTGCGGGGCAGGGCATCAGGCCTCCTTCGTTGCCTACCGGGACAAGAACCTGGACACGGTGCTGGGCCCGGTCACCCTCGGGCGGGCCTACTACCACTGCAGCGACTGCGGGGTCGGCGTGGTGCCCAAGGACAACGAGCTGGGCGTGGCCGGTGCCTCACTGAGTCCGGGACTGCGGGCGATGGTGGCCCGGGTCGGCGCCGCGGCACCGTTCGCCAAGGCCAGCGATCTATTGACCGAGCTGGCCGGGGTGGAGCTGTCCACGAAGCGGGTGGAACGCAGCGCGGAGGCCGACGGCACGACGCTCGTCGCGATCGGCGACGCCGAGGCCGCCGCGGTACTCACCGGCCGGCTGGTCCCGCTGGGGCCGGCCAAGCCGGTAGCGAAGCTCTACGTCGCGACCGGCGGCACCGGCGTGCCTACCGTGCCCGCCGACACCGCCGGGCGGGCCGGCAAGTACCCCGATGGGCGGGCCCGCACCCGCGAGGTCAAGCTCGGTGTCCTGTTCACCCAGACCAGCGTGGACGACACCGGCCACCCGGTGCGCGACCCGGGTTCCTCCAGCTATGTGGCGACACTTGCGCCCGCCCCGCACTTCGGCTCGCTGGTCTACGCCGAGGCGCGCCGGCGCGGCTGCGCCCAGGCCGGCGCGGTCGTCGTGCTCGGGGACGGGGCACCGTGGATCTGGAACCTCGCCAGCCAGCACTTCCCCGGTGCGAGCCAGATCGTCGACCTCTACCACGCCCGGGAGCACTGCCACGCGCTCGGCGCGCTGGTCGCGCCCGCGCTCGGCCAGGACGGCCCGGGCTGGCTTACCGAGCGGTTGGCCGAACTGGACCGCGGTGACGTTCCGGCGCTGCTCGCCGCCGGCCGGATCCTCGACCTTCCCGACGCGAAGACCCGCGAGGTCGATAAGGCGCTCGGCTACTTCGTAACCAACGCCGAGCGGATGCGCTACGCCCACTTCCGCGAACTCGGCCACTTCGTCGGCTCCGGTGCGGTCGAGGCCGGCTGCAAGGCCGTCGTCGGCCAACGGCTGAAACTGTCCGGGATGCGCTGGAGCGTCCGCGGCGCAGCCGGCATCGTCACCCTGCGCTGCCAAGAAGCCAGCGACCGCTGGGAGGAAATCTGGTACCGGCTCGACACTCAGACGAGCGCGGCCTGACCCCCGCTACCTACAAATCTGTCGCACACCCTGTCATCGGAACCTCCTGGCGGTCGATGAGTTTCAGTCAACCCCCCGAAGGTCAAACAACGCTGGGTGCTGACTGGCAGTTTGCTGTACACAAATCCATGACGAACGGCAGCACCCGGCGGGTCAGGCCTGGCGGGTCAGTGTCAGTTCGGAACTCCAGCTGTTTTGGGTCCAGCGCGAAGCGTCAAGCCGTCCGCATGGGCTTGTCAGACTCTTGCTCGTCAGCACTCGCGAGCGATGAGAGGGACCTGCAGATGACCGACACCCAGCTCCGCAAACCGCAGCACCCGGCCTTTCTGGCCGTGGCCGAGCGGCGGTCGGCCACGGTCCAGCTGCGGGTCGCCTACACCATTACGGCCTTCGCCAGCTCGATGCGATTCGTGTACCCCCATGGCATTGTCTTCGCCCTCTGGATGCTCGTGTTCGAAAAGAGTCCCTGGCCGACGCTGACACTCATCGTCTCCCTCGAGGCCATCTTCCTGTCCACGTTCGTGATGATCGGCCAGAACCGGCAAGCCTCCTTCCAACAGGCCAAGGCCGACCACGACTTCGTCGCCAGTGAGCTGGAGCTGCATACCAACACCGAGCTGACCAAACTGGTCCATCAGCTCACCACCGAGATTCACGCGCGTCTCGTCCTGGCCTCCGACGGAACACCCGCGACCGTTGGCGAGACCGCCGGGCACTCGACCATCTGATCTCGACATTCCTGGGCGTTATTCAAGGCGCCACACCGTTCACTGTGTGCAAGGCTGCGACGCGAGGTGCCGTGGTGGCGCGACCCGTCGCCTAGAGCACCAACGACCAGGACATCGATCAAGGACAGGGCGATATGAACCGCGCGTCGTCGGTGCGCCACAAGCTGCGCGAACAGTGGCGCGGTCGCGACGTCGCGGTGGTGTACGCAGTCCTCGTGATCGTGATCAGCATCATCGCGGCTGCCCAGCCACCCGCACAGCTACGAGACATCGTCAGTGGCAGCAGCACCGATCTGGTCAACCTGCGTCAGCGCCCCCTGGCGGTGCTGTTCGCCAGCGCATTCGTCGTCTCCCCCGTGTGGGGCCTGTGGATCGTCGCCCCGATGGCCGTGGCCTACGGTGCACTCCAGCGCTGGCTCGGACGAGCCAGTGTGATCGTGGTCGCGGTGCTCGGACATGTCGGCGCGACTCTCTTCGTCGCCACCATGGAGATCACCGAGATCGCCAAGGGTCGGGTCGGATTCAGCATCGCCGGTCGTCCAGATGTGGGGGTCAGCTACGGGCTGGCCGCCGCACTGGGCGTTCTGGTCGTCCGGGTCGGCCCCAGATGGCGGAGGTTGTACGTGATGGTGAGTCTGATCGTCTTCATCGGCCAGTTCTTCATCGTGCAGAGCTTCACCGGGCTTGGTCACGTCACCGCCTGGTTGATCGGCCTGGCTGTCGCCGTCCCGGTCAGTCATGCCACCCGCACGCAGCGCCAGGTCGAGCTCTGAACCGATCGTTGATGAGACGCCTGAGGACCTCGCATCCGGCACGCCGCTGCCCGCGATGATGCTCGAGCGAAGCTGACTCAGCGGTCATCAAGTTATCGCCCAGTGAACTCACAGGCCCATGCGTCAGGGTTCTGACAATCTGTTCTCACAGTCTGCGACATCGCGCGGACCGGATACGGTTTCCATCACGTTCAGGGGGAACGATGACGAACTCGGAGAAGAGCAAGGCCGCAGCCCAGGACAAGGTCGCCCGGCTGCGCGCCGAGCAGGCCCGCACCGAGCGGCGGCGGGTCGTGATTGCCGCCTCGGCAGTAGGTGCCGTGGTGGTGCTCGTGGCAGTTCTCGTTGTCGCCAGACTCGCCGCTCGCTACCAAAGGGCCGGGCGCCAAGGAACGGAGATGGAACGGCTCGAGGAC
>Ga0097691_1001223_pt1 | contig 19433 bp, 16 predicted proteins | sample NGESurdeep072012_8_FD_72858 | JGI IMG/M metagenome (GOLD analysis project Ga0097691, IMG submission 72858) | Arctic peat soil microbial communities from Barrow, Alaska - NGEE Surface sample 210-1 deep-072012 | ecosystem: Environmental > Terrestrial > Soil > Wetlands > Peat ... | reverse complement strand
CCCTACCCGGCTGATCGACATCAACCGCATCGCCGCCCTGTCCTATATCCGTAACGATGGCGACGTCGTCGCCATCGGCGCCACCACGCGGCAATGCGTGGTCGAGCGCGATGCGCTGGTCGCCGCCCAAGTCCCCCTGCTGGCGCGCGCGATCCCGAACATCGGCCACGCCGCCACCCGCGCGCGCGGCACCATCGGCGGCTCGCTCGCCAATGCCGATCCGGCGGCGGAACTGCCGCTGATTGCGATCACGCTCGATGCGGTATTGAGCTACCGCGCCAGCGGAGAGACCGCCGAGATTCCGGCGCGCGAGTTCTTCATCGGCCCGATGATCACAACTCTGCCGGCCGGCGGCTGCCTGGTCGGCGTGCGCTTCCCGGTTTGGCAGGGTGAAAAGATCGGCGTCGGATTTCACGAGGTAAACGCGCGGCGCAGCGACTTCGCCTTCGTGTCGGCGGCGGCGCAGGTCGAGCTGGGCGCCGACGGCAAGTGCAAACGCATCGCCATCGGCGTCGGTGCGGCCACCGATTTCCCGATGCGGCTCGATAGCGCGGAGCAGCAGCTCACGGGCAGCACGCTCGATGCCAAGGCGGTGGACGCGGCGGTGCGCGAGGCGCTCGCCGATATCGACGCGCTGGCCGATCTGCACGCCTCGGCCGAGTACCGCCGCCGCGCCGCGATCAATCTCGCCAGCCGCGCCGTTGCGGATGCCGTCAGCCACGCGCAAGGGAAAAAAGCCCAAAGGAACGCGGATGCGCATTGAGCTCAATGTCAACGGCACGCTGCACGAAATCGAGGTTGAGCCGCGCACCACTTTGCTCGATTGCCTGCGCGATCTGCTCGATCTCAAGGGCGCGCATGCCGGCTGCGAGCACGGCGTGTGCGGGGCCTGTACCGTGCTGTTCGACGGCGTGGCGGTGCGCTCCTGCCTGATGTTTGCCGCGCAGGCGGCGGGAACGCCGATCACCACCATCGAGGGCGTCACGCCCGGCCCCGGCGAATTGTCGCCGATCCAGGACGCCTTTTGCGAAACCCACGGCACGCAATGCGGCTATTGCACGCCGGCCATGATCCTGGTCGCGCACGCGCTGCTCGCCGACAATCCGGAGCCGACGCGCGACCAGATCGTCGAGGCGATCTCCGGCAATATCTGCCGCTGCACCGGTTATGCGCAAATCGTGGAAGCGATCGCGCTCGCCGCCGAGCGCATGCGCGGCGCCAATAGGCCTCGGAGCTTAAGCAAATGAGCGCCGACCGCCACCGCTACGTCTCGACCGACCGCCGCGTGCGCGAGGACCGCCGCTTCGTGGTCGGCAAGGGGCAATTCGTCGCCGATATCGATCTGCCCCATATGCGCCACGTCGCGCTGGTGACCTGCCCCTACCCGGCGGCGCGCATCAAGACAATCGACAAGAGCGCGGCGCTGGCCATGCCGGGCGTGCATTACGTGCTGGATGGGCACGAATTGGCGGAGGCCACGCTGCCGCTGATGACCGGGCTCGACACGCCGAACGTGCCGCGAAGGCCGCTGGCGACCGATGTCGCGCGCTATGCCGGCGAATGGGTCGCGGCCGTGGTCGCCGATACCCGCGCACTTGCCGAAGACGCGGCGGAGAAAGTCAGAATCACCTACGAGAAGCTGCCCTTCGTGCTCGACGCCGAACAGGCGATTCAAGCCGGCGCCGTGCTGGTGCACCAGGCGCACGGCTCCAACGTGCTGCTCGACAAGACCTTCGTGTGGGGCGAGGTCGAGCACGATTTCAAGGACAGCCCGCGCCATCTTTCGCTGCGGGTGAAATGGGGGCGCAGCGCCACGGTGCCGATCGAGACCTTCGGCGTGGCGGCGAGCTGGGACCCCTGGCGCGAGATGCTCGACGTCTATGCCTCGATCCAGATGCCGCGTTATGCCGACCAAATCAGTATCGCGCTGCAAATTTCGGCGACCTCGGTGCGCGTGCATCACGACGTAGACGTGGGCGGCAGCTACGGCGTCAAGCGCGGCATCAAGCACACCGTGCTCTGCGGCTACCTCACGCGCCGGCTCGGCTTTCCGGTACGGCTGATCGAGGACCGGCTGGAGAACATGCGCGGCGGCGACGCCCATGGGCCGGAGCGGCTGTTCGACGTGGAGGTCGCCTTCGACGACAACGGCATCGTGCGCTCGATGAAAATGCGCGCGCTGGAGAATGTCGGCGCCTATGCCGGTCGTTCGCCGTTCCAGCTCGGCAAGCCGATCGGTGCCATCGTCGGCCCGTACAAGATCAAAAGCGTGCAGTATCGCGCGGTTGCCGTGGTGACCAATAAGACCACGCAGGAGGCGGTGCGCGGCTTCGGCCAGGGGCCGACCAATCTGGCGCTCGAGCGCACCATGGACGAGGTGGCGAATGCGCTCGGCCTCGACCGGCTGGAAATTCGTCGCCGCAACATGATCCGGCACGAGGAATTCCCCTACACCATCCCGAGCGGCACCACCTACGACAGCGGCGATTATCACACCGTGATCGACAAGGTGCTGGCCAATACCAGCTACGAGGACTTGAAGAAGGAGCGCGACCGTCTGCGCGCCGACGGCAAGCTCGCCGGCATCGGCATCGCCGCCTGCCTGGAGCCGAGCGGCGGCAACGCCACCTTCGAGGCGCTGCTCAACCCGGCGATCACCACCTCCACCTTCATGGATTCCTGCCGCATCAGTGTGGACGGCATGGGCACCATCACCGCCAGCATGCACACCACCTCCTCCGGCCAGGGTCACGAGACGCTGCTTGGCACCGTGATCGGCGAGGTGTTGCAGGTCGATCCCGATAGCATTCGCGTGACGCGGCCGGACTCGCTCAACTCATTGCCGAGCGGCACGCCGGTCGGCAGCCGCATGGCGATCATGCTGGGCGGCGCGGCGTTCCACGCGGCGCACAAACTCAAGGCAAAATTGACCACTATCGGCGCGCATGACCTCGGCATTCCGCTCGAACGCGCGGTGTACAAAGACGGCATCGTGAGCGACCGCGACGCGCCGCAAAACAAACGTTCATGGGGCGACCTGGTGCAGATCGCCTTCCGCAATTATCACCGCATGCCGGACGGGCTCGAGCCCGGCCTGGCAGTGAGCCACGTGATGCAGGTGCCGACCGGGGGCACGCTGCCGACGGCGGACGGGCGCGTGCAGATGTATCCCTGCTTCTCGTTCGAGTTTCATTTGATCCTGCTCGCCATCGATCCCGATCTCGGCACGCCGGAAATCCTGCGCTACCGGGTCGGGCACGATTGCGGCACCGTGATCAATCCGAAGATCGTGCGCGGCATGACCATGGGCGGCATCGCGCACGGCATCGGCGCGGCGCTGTATGAGGAATTCGCCTATGACGGCGAGGGCCAATTGATGGCGCAGAGCTTCATGGATTATCTGCTGCCGTCCTCGCGCGAGGTGCCGGCGGTCGAGATCATCCAACACGTCACGCCGTCGCCCAACACGGTGCTCGGACAAAAGGGCGCGGGCGAATCCGGCTATCTGGGCGCGCCCGCCGCGGTGGCCAATGCGGTCAACGACGCGCTCAAGCCGCTCGGCGTTTCCATCAACACGTTGCCGCTGAAACTGTCGAAGCTGGGCGATTTGATCGCCGAGGCGCGCGCCAAAAAGGGAAACTGAATGATCGTCGATTGCCACGCGCATCTGGTGCCGCCTGAATTGCTGGCCGCGATTCGCGAGGATGCCGCGAAGTTTCCCAATGTGCGGCTGATCGAGGATGGCGGCAGCCTGGCGCTGGCCTTCGCCGGCGGCAAGCCGACGCGGCCGGTGTCCAAGCCGCTGTCGGACATCGCGGGCCGCGTGGCCTGGATGGCCAAGCAGGGCATCGACAAACAGGTGGTGGGCGGCTGGGTCGACATGTTCGGCTATGAACTGCCGGGCGCCGAAAGCGAAGCCTGGAGCCGGCTCGCCAACGACGCATTGCTGGCCGCGACCAAAGCCGAGCCGCGCTTCGTGCCGCTGGCGACCGTGCCGCTGGGCGATGGCGCGCGCGCCGCCGGCGTACTGAAGGCGGCGATAGCGGCGGGTTTCCCCGGCGCCATGATCGGAACGCTGCCACGCGGGGTCGGCAGCATGCTCGATCATGCCGATCTCGATCCGTTCTGGCAGGCGGCGGACGAGACCGGCGCGCTGATCCACATCCATCCGAGCTTCGATGCCGGCGACGTGCGGGTGAACGATTTCGGTCTCGCCAATGGGCTTGGCCGCATCACCGACGCAGCGGTGGCACTGGCGCGGCTGATAAGTGCCGGCCATGTCGCGCGCTACAAGAACGCGAAATTCTTCGCGCCGATGGGCGCCGCCGCCCTGCCCTTCGTACTCGGACGCCTCAAGCGCAATTACGCGATCACGCCCGGCATCGGCGACCCGGTCGCCGCGCTTGGCGCTATCTACACCGACACCATCCTGCACGACGCGCGCGTGCTGAAATTCGTGATCGAGATGATGGGAACCGAGCGCCTGATGATGGGCTCCGACATGCCGTTCCCGATCGGCGATAGCGAGCCGATGAAGATCGTCGCCGAGGCCAACCTGTCGCCGGCGCAGACGGCGTCGATCAACGGCGCCTTGGCGGCGCGGCTGTTCAAGATCGCATGAGAAAACCATGAAGCTCGACATCGGCGGCGAGGAAAATTTCGAAGTCCCGATCGAGACGCTGTGGAGCGCGCTCAACGATCCGGCCGTGCTCAAGAAATGCATTCCCGGCTGCAAGGATATGATCCCTGAAGGCGGCGACCGCTTCAAACTCATTCTCAATCTGAAGGTCGCCTCGGTCGGCGGCAGCTTCGAGGGCGAGATTTCGCTGTCGGAAAAGACGCCGCCCGCGCAATGCAACGTCGCCGTCTCCGGCTCCGGCACGCTCGGGCACGGCAGCGGCTCAGCGACCTTTGCGCTCAGCGCCCAGAATGGCGGAACCGCGATGCGCTATAGTGGCGAGGGCGAAATCGGCGGTCTGGTCGCCGGCGTCGGCCAGCGCATCCTGAAGGGCGTCGCGAAACACCTGGTCAAGCAGTTTTTTACCTCGCTGCGGCGCGAAGTTACCGCGGCACCGCCCGCGCAGTCATAACAAGAAACGACGCACAACGATCGAGACACTCGATGCTAGGGAGGATCAGATGACAAGATTATCCGCACTGATGCGTGCCGCCGGCTGCGCCCTCGCGGCGCTCGCCTTGGTGGCGCTAAGCCCCGTTCCCGCCGCCTCACAAACATCGGCCAAGGTCACCATCGTGGTGTTCGGCTTTCCCTCGCTCGGCGCCTTCATGCCGCCGGTGATCAAGGCCAAGAAGATGGACGCCGCGCACGGGCTCGACATCGAATTCGTCGAGCGGCCGCCGGACGCCTATACGACGCAGTTCAATTCCGGCGAGTTCAAAGTCGGCGGCAGCGCCGCCGTCCTCACGGTCGGCCTGGCCGACGCGCGCGGCGTGAAAGTGAAGTACCTGTTCAACCTGTTCGACTTCTGGGGCACGGTCGTCACCTCGCGGCCGGAGATCAAGACGCTCAAGGACCTCGAAGGCAAGCAGCTCGCCGCCGCCGGTTCGACCACCAATTTCGTGATGTTCGAATTCTTCGCCAAGAAGCTCGGCGTGGACGTCTCCAAGGTGCAGGTGGTCAACACCGCGCCGCCCGGCCTGGTCGGCTATGCGCTGGCCGACCGCGCCGATGCGATCCAGCTTTGGGAGCCGGCCTATACCCTGCTGAAGACGAAAAAGCCCGACATTCGGATGATCGACACCGGCATCAACAAGACCTGGAAGAGCTTTGCCGGCGGCGAGCGCATTCCCTATCTCGGCGTCGCCGCCCATGACGACTGGATCGCGGCCAACCAGGCATTGATCCCGAAGCTCTACGCGACCTACAAGGAGGCCGGCGAGTTCATCGCCAAAAATCCGGAGGAAGCGGCGGCGCTGATCGCGCCGAAATCGACGCCGGAGGATCGCGCCGCGCTGGTGTCGCTGATCAAGGCCAACGACCGGCTCGGCATGAGCGTGGTGCCAGCGGGCGAGGTCGCCAAGCAGATTGATGCGGTCTATAAGGCCGGCGTCGACGTCGGCTATTTCAAGACGATGCCGTCGAACGACACGATCTACAGCAAGCCGATGAAATGACGAACTCGCGCACCATGCGCGTCCTGCAAGCCGCCGCCGGCATGGTCGTGCTGGCGGCGGGCTGGCAGATTTTGTCTTACGTTTTTCCGCACTATCTGTTCCCGCCGGTGCCTGAGATCATTTCGCGCACCATCGAGGTGCTGATCACCGGCTCGCTCTTGGTGGACGTGCTGCTCACCGCCGGACGCATCTTCGGCGGCCTGTTCGGCGCCTTCATCTTGGGTAGCATTCTGGCGCTGGTGATCGGACAGTCGAAGACGGCGGAGAATTTCATCGCGCCGGTGCTCACGTTTTTCCAAGGCATTCCGGCGCTGTCCTGGGTGGTATTCGCCATCATCTGGTTTCACGGCATCGAATTTCGCGTGCTGTTCATCATGGTGATGACCACCCTGCCCGCCTTCACCTTCCAGATTCTCGACGCCTTCCGCTCGATGTCGAAGGACCTGTTCGAGATGACCATGGCGTTCCGGCCCAGCCGCTGGACGCTGTTCCGTTTCCTGATCGTGCCGACCATCGTGCCGGGCATTCTCACCGCGTGGAAAGTCAATCTCGGCAATGCCGCGCGCGTGGTGGTGGTGGCCGAGCTGGTGGGCGCCACTGGCGGCGTCGGCTACCAATTGCTGCGCCAGCAGCAGTTGTTCGACATGGCCGGCGCCATGGCCTGGACCTTGCAGCTGGTGCTGTTCGTGCTGGTGGTGCAGCAGACTATCAACGCGATCGAAAATTGGGCCTTGCGCTATCGCGCGGTGTCCGAGCGGGCCATGTAGATCATGGCCAGCGCCGATCCGGTCATTCGCTTCCGGGATGTGAGCAAGAGATTCCGCCGCCCGGACGGGCGCGGCGACTTTGTCGCGGTCGACAAGTTGTCGTTCGAGATCGGCAAGGGCGAGATCGTCGCCGTGCTGGGCAAGACCGGCTGCGGCAAGTCGACCATGTTCAATATCGTCGCCGGGCTGATCGAGCCGAGCTCCGGCGAAGCCAGGGTCATCGGCCACGACCCATTCCGCGAGTTCGCATTTTTCCGCGGCAAGATCGGCATCGTATTCCAGAACGACCGGCTGATGCCGTGGCGCTCGGCACTCGACAATGTGCGGCTCGGCTTGCAGATCCTCGATACCGACGCCGGCCAGGCCAACGAGACCGCGCGCCAGTGGCTCATGCGGCTCGGCCTGTCCGGCCACGAAAACGATTATCCGCACGCGCTCTCGGGCGGCATGCGCCAGCGCGTCTCGATCGCGCGCGCCTTCGCGGTCGATCCGGAGATTTTGCTGTGCGACGAGCCGTTTTCTTCCTTGGATGAAATGACCGCGCGCGACCTGCGCGCCGAATTCGTGCGCCTGGTGCGGCAGAACAACAAGACCGCGGTGTTCATCACCCATCAGATCAACGAGGCGATGGAGATCGGCGACCGCGTGCTAGTGTTCCACCACCCGGCGCGCATCGCCTATGAGACGCGGCTTGATGCGGCAACGACCGAGGACGCGCGGCGCAAGGTGCATGAGGACATCATGCGCGTGCTGTCGGTCGAGCAGGCGCCGACGTAACGCCTGCCCTTGCGGCCGGACAGAGCCGATGTCACCCTGCGGCGTTCAAACCGGCGGGGGAAGCGATGAAGGTCGTCTTTCAGGTTTTTGCTGCGCTGACCATACTGCTGACCGCGAACCCTGTTGCCGCGCAAACGGGTTACCCGAACAGGCAGGTGCGCATCATCGTCGGATTTACGCCGGGCACGGCGCCGGACGTTGCAGCGCGCCTGCTCGCCGCCAAGTTTTCGGACAGCTGGGGCGTGCCAGTGACGGTCGAGGACATCACCGGCGCCGGCAGCAACATCGCCACCGATCACGTCGCCAAATCGACACCGGACGGCTACACCTTGCTGATGGGCGGAAATCCATCGCTCGTCATCAATCCCAGCCTGTATGACAAGCTGCCGTTCGATCCGATTAAGGACTTCGCGCCGATCTCGCAGGTATTCGTTGCGGCGAATCTGCTGGTGGTTCATCCCGACGTGCCGGCCAAGACCTTGCCGGAGCTGGTCGCACTGGCGCGTGCGCAACCGGGCAAGCTCACCTACGGCCATGCCGGCATCGGCACGTCGCAGCATCTCGCCGGCGAGCTGTTCAAATACATGGCGCACATCGACGTGACGCCGGTGGCCTATCGCGGCTCAACCGCCGTGCTGCCGGACTTACTCGCCGGCCGCCTGACGATGTTCTTCGGCAATATCGTGAACGTGCTGCCGCAGGTGCGCGAGGGAAAATTGCGCGCCTTCGCCATCACCTCGCTCAAGCGCTCGGCGCTCGCGCCCGATCTACCGACCATGGCCGAGTCCGGATTTCCCGGCTTCGAAGCCGTGCCGTGGTTCGGCTTGCTGGCGCCGGCCGGCACGCCGGCCGACATTATCGACAAGATTTACAAAGAGACGGTCAAGGACCTGGCTTTGCCCGATGTTCACAAGAGCATGGAGCAACAGGGACTCGATCCCATCGGTAACACACCGACGGAATTTGCGGCCGCGATAAAAACCGAGACGCCACGATGGGCGAAGGTGATCAAAGACGCCGGAATCAAGTTGAGCAACTAGCGGTGCGGCGGATGTCCGCTGCACGTATTTCGTCCCCGCCCTCCCCGCCGCGGAGTCCTTCGATGCAATCCCCCAAGGCCTTCACGCTTTCCGCCCACGGCGCAAAAATGCCGGCGATCGGATACGGCACCATGGAATTTCCGGCGCGCCCGGCCGAACTGGTGGCTTACGCTATCGAAGCCGGCTATCGCCTCATCGACACCGCGCGCAAATACGGCACCGAGGAGCGCGTCGGCGAAGGCATCCGCGCCAGCGGCATCGCGCGCGAGGAGTTGTGGGTCACCACCAAGGTGACTGAGTTGGATGCGCGCGAGACCGATTTCCTGCGCTCGGCGGAAACCAGCCTGAAGGCGCTTCAACTCGATTATGTCGACCTCCTGCTGGTGCACTGGCCGCAGCCGAAGGTGCCGTTCGCCGAGACCCTCGGCGCGCTTGCCAAGGCCAAGCGGAGCGGGCTCACGCGCCATATCGGCGTGTCGAACTTCACGATCGCCATGCTCGAGGAGGCGGTGCATGTCTGCCCCGAGCCGCTGATCACCAACCAGATCGAGTACCACGCCTATCTGCCGCAGGACCGTATGCTGGCGGCGCTCAAGCGGCACGGCATGATCCTGACCGCGTATTGCCCAGTGGCGCGCGGCAAGCTGCTCGACGATCCGGTCGTCGGCGAAATCGCCAAGGCGCACGGCAAGACGCATGCCCAGATCTGCCTGCGCTGGCTGATCCAACAGCCGATGGTCGCGGCGGTGCCGCGCGCGCTCGAAGAGGCGCATATCGCGGAAAACCTCGACGTGTTCGATTTCTCACTCAGCGAAGACGAAATGCGGCGGATCTCGGCGCTGCGCAGCCGCAACGTCCGCATCGCCGATCCGCCCGAGCGCGCGCCCAAGTGGGACCTGGAGACCGTCGCGTAGGTGTTGCGGATCGAGACGCATCAACATACGATGGAATTAACCGCGGCCTTTAGCCCGGATGTTCTAGGGACTTAAACGTCAAAGTTGCACTTGGTTTTGACGCGCGATGGCCGTGAGCGGCATGCGTTGCGTTGAGAGCCGAGGCCCGGGAGGGCCGATGGGTTACGCCTCTCGCGAACAAAATTATGACAATCTGCCTGCGCCCGCGCGTTGCAGGCAGCGCCGGATTGCTATCTTCGCACAATCAGCTTCATCGACCGAACAACATCATCGTGGTCACCGCGATCGGCGGCGGCGCGAGGTTCGTCGGAACGCGCATGCTTGAGCAATGCCAAAAAAACCTAACGGGAGGATGTCATGACTAAGTTTAGTGTTTCGCGGCGAACATTCGTGGAAGGCGGCCTCGGGCTGACCGTGGCAAACTTCCTGCCCGGCACAATGCCATTCGCCAACGCTGCGACCATGGAAGAGAGCACCATTGCGGCGGCCAAGAGCGCCGGCCCGGCTGCCGTCAATGGCATGATCTGGTCGCCTTATCTGGTGCCGATGCAGCCGGTGATCGCCGAGTTCTCCAAACAGACGAATATCACCATCGGCGCGGTGCAGGATATCTCGATCTTCGATGCCCCGCAGCGGGCGATGGCGGAGGCGCTCTCGCGCTCGCCGCAGTTCGACTTCATCCATATCGATTCCAACATGATTCCCTCGCTCGTCTCGGCCGGCTATCTCGAGCCGCTCGACGAGTACATGAAGAAGGCAAACTTCAAGATCGACGCGGTCGGCGACTACGGCACCTTCATGACCTATGGCGGCCAGACCTACGGCGTTCCGACCGACGGCAACGTGCACATCCAATACGTTCGCAAGGATATTATTGAGGATGCGGACAACAAAAAGCGCTTTGCCGACAAGTTCGGCAAAGAGCTTAAGTTTCCGCAGACCTGGGAGGAAGAACAGACGATCCAGGAATTCTTCATGGATCCCTCCAAGGACCTCTATGGCTCGGCCAACCTGCGCAACCGCGCCAACGGCCCGACCTGGTGGTACATGATCTATTACAGCGCCGGCGGCTTCCCGTTCGACGACGACATGAAACCGACGCTGAACACGCCGGCCGGCCAGTACGCGGTCGACATCTATCTGAAAGACAAGAAGTACAATCACCCGGAGGCGGCCAACTGGGGCACGCCGCAGCAGATTCCGCGCATCGCGCAGGGTCACGTGGTGAGCACCCAGTACTGGGACGGCACCGCAAAACTAAATGAGAATCCGACGAAATCGAAAACGACCGGCAAATGGCTTTATGGTCTGGTGCCAGGCTCGGATTTCTCCGGCAAGCGCATGCACCGCTCGATCTCCTCGCCACTCGCCGCGATCCTGATCAACAAATATAGCCCGCGCAAAGCGCAAGCCGCCTATCTCGCGCTCTGGCTTGGCTCGGGCAAGAACAGCATTCCGATCGTGACCGACCCGGTGAACACGTTCAACGATGCCTGGGCGAAGGAACATATGACGTCCGACGCGGTCAAGAACGCCTATAGTCCGGCCGGCGTCAAAGCGATCGAAGCCAACTTCCAGGTGGTGGCGCCGCCGATCTATTTGACCGGTTACCTGGAATTCCAGGACGCGCTCGGCAAGAATCTTTCGGAGGCCTTTGTCGGCCAGCTTCCGGCCAAGGACGTGCTCAAGAAGACCGAGGATGAATGGACCGCGATCATCCGCCGCATCGGCCAAAGCAAGCTCAAGAAGGATCTAGTGAGCTATAAGGCCTTAATGCCGAAGCGCCTCAAGCCGGCGTGACGAGCAACCGCAGGAAGCAGACCTGCCTTCAAATCAGCCGGGCGAGCCTCGCGCTCGTCCGGACTTTCTAATCAGGGGCGAGGAATGACTGTGGCCGCACTTTCGGCTGCCGAAGCACCGTTGCAGGCGTCACCGCGCGCGGTCTCCCGGCGTCGCGCGATCCGGCGCTTCAAGCTTTCGCTGCTAGCGCCGCTGATCGCGCTGTTTGCTTTCGTGCTGATGCCGGTGCTGCTCCTACAGCTCTATTTCTCGGTCCACCAATGGACCGTTTATCTCGGCTCGTGGTGGGATGCCGATTATATCGGCCTTGATCTCTTCAAGGAGGTCTTGACCGACCCGCGCTTCGGCTGGGCCGTCGTGCGCTCGCTGGCGTTCGCGACCGGCTCGACGATCGGATGCTTCGTGTTCGGCTTCCTGCTGGCCTATCTCATGCACAAGCCGTTCCGCGGCCAGGCGATCTATTACATCATCTTCATCCTGCCGATGCTCACCGTTCCGGTCGTGGTCGCCTATACCGCCGAAATGATGTTGTACCAGAGCGGCCCGCTCAACGACGTCATCACCCGCTTGAGCGGCATCGAGTTCAAGCCGTCTTGGCTCAGCGATCCACACCTCGCGCTGATGACGGTAAGCCTGCTCGAGATTTGGAACTGGACCCCGTTCTCCTTCATCATCATGCTCGCCGGCCTCACGGCGATCCCGAAGGAACCGATCGAGGCCGCGGAAATCCTTGGCGCGTCGAAGTGGCGGATCTTCTGGGAAGTGCAAGTCCCCCTGCTGCGGCCGGTCATTCTGCTTGCGCTCGTATTGCGCTTCCTCGAAGCCATGGCGGAGTTCCCGAAGACTTGGTCCTTGTTCCAAGGCGGTCCCGGCTCGGCGACCGAAACGCTTCCGGTCTACATCTTCATGACCACATGGCAGTACTTCGAAATCTCCAAAGGCGCGGCGATGTCTTACATCGTCATGCTGCTGATGATCGTGATCGTCCTGTTCGCGATTCGATTACTGCGCCGGGAGAAGCGGTCGCTCGACAAGATGTACGAACAAACCGACAGTCCAAAAGTGGAGGCCTGAATGGCGATGACCAAGTCGCAGCGCCGCCGCATCACGAGCGGCGTTCGCTATGTCGTCCTCAGTGTTTGGGGGCTGATGGCATTCTTCCCGATCTATTGGATTATTTCCACGTCGTTCAAGCTGGACACGCAGTGGTTCGCCTGGCCGCCCTATTATTTTCCCAGCCCGCCGACGCTCGCTAACTACATGAATGTCTGGTTTGGCGCCGAGGAATATGCGCAGACCCAGTATGCCATCTCGTCGCAAAAACCGCTGATCTCGCTATACAACTCGACGGTCATCGCGGTCACCTCAACGTTCCTCTCGGTGCTGTTCGGATCGATGATCGCCTACGGGGTGTCGCGCTACCGGATCCTGTCCGAGGCGCGCATGTTCCAGCTGTTGATGCTGCGGATGATTCCACCGATCGTCATCGTGGCGCCGTTGTCACTCTATTATACGGCGATAGGTCTGATCGACACGCGGTTCGGTCTCATTCTCGTTTATTTTCTGACGACGCTTCCCTACGCGGTTTGGATGACCAAAAGCTTCATCGACGAGGTGCCGCTCGAAGTCGAGCAGGCGGCGGAAATTCTCGGCGCCTCGCGCTGGCGCACGGTGTTCGAGATCGTGCTGCCGTTGATCAGATCGGGCCTGGTGGCAACCTTCCTGTTCATCCTCATTCTAACTTGGAGCGAGTACCTGTTGGCTTTGATCATCACCAAGACTCAGGTCACCACGCTGCCGATCGAATTGTCGAAATATCAGGGCTCGACCGAAGGCCGCGTCTACGGCCGCCAGGCGGCGCTCGCGGTCGGCATCACGGTTCCGCTCATGATCGTCGGGTTGATCATCCGCAAGCATCTCGCGCGCGGCTTCAGCTTCGGCATGGTACGGAGATAGACGTGGCGCGCATCGAGTTGTGCAATCTGGAAAAGTCTTTCGGCGCGGTGCACGCGGTGAAAGATCTGAGCTTCACCATCGAGGACGGCGAATTCGTCGTCTTCGTCGGGCCGTCCGGCTGCGGCAAGACCACGACGCTGCGCATGATCGCCGGCTTCGAAGATCCGACCTCCGGCGAAATCCGCATCGATGGACGCGTGGTCAACGACCTGGAGCCGCGCGACCGCGGCCTCGGCATGGTGTTCCAGAGCCATGCTTTGTTCCCGCACAAGAACGTGGCGCAGAATATCGAGTTCGGGCTGCGCATGAAGAACGTGCCGCCGGAAGAGCGCGTCAAGCGCGTGCGCGAAGTGGCGGAGATGGTGCGCATCGGTCATCTGCTCGAGAAGATGCCGAGCCAATGCTCGGGCGGCGAATCCCAGCGCGTCGCGCTTGCCCGCACCCTGGTCACCAACCCGTCCACCTTCCTGCTCGATGAGCCGCTGTCGAGCCTCGACGCCAAGCTGCGCCGCGAGCTGCGCGCGGAATGCGATCGGCTGCACCAGGCACTCAAGCGCACCTTTATTTACGTCACCCACGACCAGGAAGAAGCGATGACGCTGGCCGACCGCATCGTCGTCATGCGCTTGGGTGAAATCGTCCAAATCGGATCACCGATGGAGATCTATTCAAATCCGGTCAACTATTTCGTCGCCGATTTTTTCGGCTCGCCATCGATGAACCTGGTTGCCGGCGAGATCGTGCAAGCGAACGGGACCGCCCGTTTTCGCTCAGCGTCGTTCGACGTCGCATTGCCTGACAGCTTCAAGGCCGCGAAAGCGGGCGCGGTCACGCTCGGCATCCGGCCCGAGCACGTCGGCGTCACGCTCGGCGGCGGCGGCGACATCGAATTGCCGGTACGGCTGGTCGAACCGCTCGGCAAGGATACGCTGCTCTATTTCGACGCCGGCGTCGAGCGGGCGTTCGTCGCAGTCACCGAAGGTCTCGGCATGGCCGAGATCAAGGCCGGCGAACGCATCGCACTGTCCTTTGACCGGCGCCGCATCCACCTGTTCGACGGCGACGGACTGCGGATTGCCGGCGCCCGATAATTATCGACTGCAAACCCAACGTCGAGGAGCCCATGGAATACCGTGAAAAAAGCGAAATCCGCGATGGCATGCGGATCGACTGGGATATGCCGATCAAAATGGAAGACGGCCTAGTGCTGCGATGCGACATCTACCGGCCGATCGCCGACGGCAAATATCCCGTAATCATGACTTATGGGCCCTACGGCAAGTGGTTGCTCTTCGAGGATCTTTACAAGGACCAGTGGGTGCGCATGTGCGCCGACCAGCCGGACGTGCCGACCGGCTCGACCAACAAATATCAGAACTGGGAGGTCGTCGATCCGGAGAAATGGGTGCCTGACGGCTACATTGTCATCCGTGTCGACAGCCGTGGCGCGGGCCGCTCGCCTGGCGTCATCGACATCTGGTCGCTGCGCGAGGCGCAAGATCTGGCGCAATGCGTCGATTGGGCCGGCGTGCAGCCGTGGTCGAACGGCAAAGTCGGCCTCAATGGCATCTCCTATTATGCCGAGAACCAGTGGCAGGCGGCCGCGCTGCAGCCCAAGCATCTCGCCGCCATTTGCATTTGGGAGGGCGCCGCCGATTTCTATCGCGATATGGCGCACCACGGCGGCATCTTCTGCCGCGGCTTCGTGCAGGATTGGTCGAAGGCGCAGGTCTACACCGTGCAAAATGGTCGCGGCACGCGTGGCTTTAAGAGCCGCATGAACGGCGACTGGGTGTCAGGGCCGGAGACTTTATCGGAAGAAGAGCTAGGCCGAAATCGCCGCGATTTTTACGAAGATTGCATCTCGCGCAAGCTCGACACCGACGAATACTGGCAGTCGCGCATGCCGGACTGGAACAAAGTGAAGGTGCCGCTGCTCTCGACCGCCAACTGGGGCGGGCAAGGCCTGCATCCGCGCGGCAATTTCGAAGGCTTCGTGCGCTCCGTGTCGGAGAATAAGTGGCTCGAAGTGCACGGCATCGAGCACTGGACACACTTCTATACGAACTACGGTCTCGACCTGCAGAAGCGATTCTTTGGCCGCTTCCTCAAAGGCGACGAGTCCGGCTGGGCCCGGCAGCCGAAGGTGCAACTGCAGGTGCGCCATCCCGGCGAGAAGTTCGTCGAGCGGTACGAGAACGAGTGGCCGTTGGCGCGCACGCAATGGACCAAATTTTATATCCATCCGGCCGACCTGACGATGTCGACCGCAACGCCGACCGCACCAAGCGCCGTCAGCTATGCCGGTTTGAGCGAAGGCGTCACGTTCCTGACCGAGCCGCTCGAACACGACACCGAGTTGACCGGGCCGATCGCGGCCAAGCTGTGGGTGTCGTCGGCGACGGAAGACGCCGACCTGTTTCTGGTGGTGCGAGCGTTCACGCCGGACCTCAAGGAACTCACGTTCCAGGGCGCGCTCGATGCCCATACGCCGATCGCGCAAGGCTGGCTGCGCTGCTCGCACCGCAAGCTCGACCCCAAGCTCACCCTGCCCTACCGGCCCTATCACACCCATGACGAAGAGCAGAAGCTCAAGCCCGGCCAAGTTTACGAGGTCGACGTCGAAGTATGGCCGACCTGCATCGTGCTGCCGAAGGGCTATCGGCTGGCGCTGTCCGTGCGCGGAACCGACTATGTGTTTCCGGGCGAGCCCGGCGCCGGGCTGGAGACGCTGGGCAAGGTGTGGACCGGCTGCGCGGTCTTCACGCATGACGATCCGCGCGACCGGCCGCCGGCGGTGTTCGGCGGAAATGTGACACTGCACGCTGGCCCGGACCGGCAAGCTCATGTCTTGCTGCCGGTCATCCCGAAGAAATAAACGTCCGCAAGCGTTTTCGAGGAGTGGAAAATCATGAGCTATCGTGAGGTCAGCGAAGTCCGCGATGGGATGCGGATCGATTGGGACATGCCGATCACGATGGACGACGGTCTGGTGCTGCGCTGCGACGTGTACCGGCCGATCAAGAAAGGCCGCTATCCGGTGCTGCTCAGCCACGGTCCCTACGGCAAATGGCTGCACTTCGAAGACGGCTACAAGACCGCGTGGAAGCGCATGCAGGAGAAGCAGCCGGACGTGATGGCCGGCTCATCCAACAAGTACCAGAGCTGGGAAATCTGCGACCCGGAAAAGTGGGTGCCGGATGGCTATGTGTGCGTGCGCGTCGATTCGCGCGGCTGCGGCCGTTCGCCCGGCTACGTCGAGCACTGGTCGCCGCGCGAAACCAAGGATTTTCACGACTGCGTCGAATGGGCCGGCGTGCAGCCGTGGTCGAACGGCAAGGTCGGATTGAGCGGCATCTCCTACTACGCCATCAACCAATGGCAGGTCGCCAGCCTGCAGCCGAAGCATCTGGCCGCCATCTGCGTTTGGGAGGGCTTTGCCGATTTTTATCGCGAGCTCAGCCACAACGGCGGCATCTACAACACGTTCGCGCAGAACTGGTACGACATGCAGGTCAAGTCCGTGCAATACGGGCTCGGCACAAAGGGCCATCGCAGCCGCATGAATGGCGACTGGGTGTCGGGACCGGAGACGCTCACCGAAGAAGAAATGGGTGCCAACCGCTACGATCTCGGCAAGACTTACTTCGCGCATCCGCTGGACGACAAATTCTACAAGGCGATGGCGCCGGATTGGTCGAAGGTCAAGGTGCCGTTGCTCTCGGCCGCCAATTGGGGCGGCCAGCCGTTGCACCCGCGCGGCAATTTCGAGGGCTTCTTCCGCTCGGCGTCGAAACAGAAATGGCTCGAAGTGCACGGCATCGAGCATTGGACGCACTACTACACCGACTACGGCGTCGGATTGCAGAGGAAGTTTTTCGGCTACTTCCTCAAGGGCGAGAAGAACGGCTGGGACAAGCAGCCGCGCGTACAGCTCAATGTCCGTCATCCGGGCGAGAAATTCGTCATCCGCCATGAGGACGCTTGGCCGCTGCCGAGCACGCAATGGACCAAGTTCCATCTGGCGACTGATGCTCAAAAGTTAGTGGCGCAACCGCCGAAAGGCTCGACGGCGGTGACGTTCGACGCACTCGGCGATGGCGTCACGTTTCTCACCGAGCCCATGGCGGAGCCGACCGAAATCACCGGCCCGGTGGCCGCCAAGCTTCACATCTCGTCATCGACCGCGGATGCCGATATTTTCCTGGTGCTGCGGGTGTTCTCGCCCGACATGAAAGAAGTCGTATTCCAGGGCGCGCTCGACCCGCACACGGCGATCGGACAGGGGTGGCTGCGCGCCTCGCATCGCAAGCTCGACAAGAAACTTTCATTGCCGTTCCGGCCCTATCACAGCCACGACGAGAAACAGCCGCTCACGCCCGGCCAAACCTACGAACTCGATATCGAAATCATTCCGACCTGCATCGTTGTGCCGAAGGGCTATCGCGTGGCCTTGAGCGTGCGCGGGCGCGATTATGTCTATCCCGGCGGTTCCGGCGGCAAGCTCTCCAACATGAAGAACGAATTCACCGGCAACGGCCCGTTCCTGCACGATGACCCGCGCGACCGCCCGCTGGAGATCTATGGCGGCCAAACCACGATCCATCTCGGCGGCGGCCGGGAGAACTTTGTGCTGCTGCCGATCATTCCGGCGCGCAAAGCCGCGCCGGAAAAACCGAAAGCCGCCAAGCCTGTGAAACGTGCGAGCAAGAAGAAGCGGCGGTAGCCCGCCAAACTCCGCTCACCGCTTGAGATAGCGCTTGTCGAGCATCACGTGGATGCCCTTGTTGCCGTTCACCACCTGGGTGACGCGCAGGTCGGCGGCAAGGCTCGACAGTGCGTAGGCCTGGTAGCGGTCGAGGCCGGTGCGCGCGCAGATGAGATCGATCATCTGCCGCAGCGCAATCACCACGCCGTCATCGAGATCGGGGTCGAACGCCATGGTGATCATGTGCGTGGGCGTCTCAGCCAGCGGCCACTCGAGCCGCATATCGTCGCGGACGGTGAGACGAAAGGTGCCGACCAGCCCGGTCTCGATCGCGGTGACGCAGACTTCGCCATCGCCCTGCGCGCCATGCCCGTCGCCCACGGAGAACAGCGCACCGTCGGTGAAAATGGGCAGATACAAAATCGTGCCGGCGACCAGCTCCTTGTTGTCCATGTTGCCGCCGTTGCGGCGCGGCGGCGGGGTCGGTATGCGGCCCCAGGACACCGGCGGCGCCACCGCCATGACGCCGAAAAAAGGCCGCAGCGGAATTTCCTGGCCCCAGGGCAACCGCCCCATCATGCGGGCCTGATCGAGCGTAATGTAGATCGGCCGGTATTCCGGAAAATCGTCGGGCAAGGCGCCGGCGAGCGGCCGAATGACGTTGTATCCCCAGTCGTAATGCAAATCGATGGTCTCGATATCGACCTGCAAGACCTGTCCGGCTTTTGCTCCCCGCACGGCGACCGGTCCGGTGCACATGTGTCCGAAAAACTGCTGCGGGCCGTTGGCGGCATGAATGGCGGGCAATGCCGACGGAATCTTGAAAGGCGGTGGCGGCAGCATTTCCGGGCTGCCCGATACCGACGACATCGTGACCCGCTCGCCGCTGCCGATGGTGAGGATGGGCGGGAGTTTGGCGTCGAAGAAGCCCCAATGCACGGTGGCCGGACCCGCATCGATGCGCGGAACGTCAGGTGATTTGTGCAATGAAATTCTCCGGATCGGCTACGCCAAAGTGCCGCCCGTAAGCCTATCGGGATTTCATATGAGCGTAAACGAGATGGCCGGGTTGAACCCGGCCATGACAATAAGAATGACTGAGCAGCCGCTACATCGCCTTGACGATACTCTCGGTCATTTTCTTGGCGTCGCCGAGCAGCATCATGGTGTTGTCGCGGTAGAACAGCGGGTTGTCGATGCCGGCGTAGCCGGACGCCAGCGAGCGCTTGATGAACATCACGGTGCCGGCCTTCCAGACTTGGAGCACCGGCATGCCGTAAATGGGCGAGGTCTTGTCGTCTTCCGCCGCCGGATTGGTCACGTCGTTGGCGCCGAT
>Ga0097691_1001222_pt1 | contig 19445 bp, 17 predicted proteins | sample NGESurdeep072012_8_FD_72858 | JGI IMG/M metagenome (GOLD analysis project Ga0097691, IMG submission 72858) | Arctic peat soil microbial communities from Barrow, Alaska - NGEE Surface sample 210-1 deep-072012 | ecosystem: Environmental > Terrestrial > Soil > Wetlands > Peat ... | reverse complement strand
GACGACCCCGCCAGGCCCGACGACCCCGCCAGGCGGCTCGACGCTTTCGACTCGTGCATGTCGGCCAGCAGCCGAAATGCCGGCGCCGCCCCACTGGCGTACCCGGCGAGGGCGGTCCCCCCAATCTGCGCGTTGCACACCGCCAGGCCAAGCGCGACGACCGCGACCAGCGCGGGCCGGGCCCCTCCGCCGGCGTCCGCGGACCCGGCGAGCCCGCGCATCGCGAGATACGCCGTCGGCACCACCAGCGGCAACGCGTAGCGCGTCGTCACGGTTTCCTGGAAGAGGAGATCGAAGATGAGATACGGCACAAAGGCCGCGGCAAGCGTGAGAAGCGAGGCGCGCGCCGCGCGGAACATGCGGGCGGCCCCGACGATCGCGAGCGAGATGACGACGATGGCGACGAGCGTAATCGCCCACGGCGCGACGAACTCGCGGTACAACGCCGCGGCGAGCTGGTGCGGCGTCGGCGTCGTCCACAACATCTGGATGTCGGCCAGATCCTCGGCGCCCTGATCGAACACCGCGTGCCAGTAGGCTCGCGGGCCGCCGGCGAGCGCGACGAGCGGAAGGCCCCAGGCGAGTCCGCCGAGCACGAACGCCACGGCGGACGACAGCGCCGCCCGCGCGCGTACGCCGAATGGTTGGCGCGCGATCGTCAACACGATCAGCGGCACGGTGAGCCACGCGACCTGCGATCGCAAGCCGGTCGCGAACGCGGCAAGAAAACTCGCGATCGCCACCGCGCCTGGACTCGTCGCCGCCAACGTGAGCGCTTGCACGGCGAGCGCCGCCGCGAGGCCGGCCATGTCGCTGAGCGGCCGCGACGCGGTGAACCAGTACAACGGCGCCGTCACCGTGAGCAGCGTCGCCGTCAGCGCCGACCCCGGCGGGCAGCGCTCGGGATCGATCCTGCGAAACAGCACGACCAGCGCAAGCACGCTGAGCGCGCCGGCGGCGGCCGACACGACGGCCAGCGCTTTCGCCTCGGACGCGATCCAGAGGTGCGCCGTTTTCGCCGCCAGGATGAACAGCGGATAGCCGGGCGGATGCGGCTGGTGGTGCGCCACGTCAAAGTGCCGGACGCCGAGCGCGAAATTGATCGAATCGAGATCTTCTGGAGAGGCGGGAAGAAACGGCAGATGCGCGGCCAGAAAGATCGCGGCCAGCGCGAGCGCGGCGCCGCCGCGGCGAGACCGAACGGTCTCCATCAGGCGGGCCGCAGAACCAGTCCTTCGTTCAGGCTGCCGGTGCGATAGCCCTGCAGGTCGATGGTGACGTGGCGGTACCCGATCGCCTTCAACTGGCGCACGATGGCGGAGGCGATCTCCGGTTCGAGCGCGCGCGCGAGCTCGTCGCGCCCCAGCTCGATGCGGGCGAGCGCGTCGTGATGGCGGACGCGGCACACGCGGAATCCGAGCGTCCGCAGCGCGGTCTCGGCGTCCTCGATCATCCTCAGTTTTTCGTCGGTCACTTCCGAGTGATAGGGAATGCGCGACGACAGACACGCCGACGCCGGCTCGTCCCAGGTCGGCAGCCCGGCGAGGCGCGACAGCTCCCGGATCTCGTCCTTCGTCAGATTCACTTCATCGAGCGGGCTGCGCACGCCGAACTCGCGCGCCGCCTGCCGGCCGGGCCGGTAATCGCCGCGATCATCCGCGTTGTTGCCGTCGACGACGACGGCTCGGCGGCCGGCGGCGATGCGCGTCAGGTGCGTATACAGCTCGTGCTTGCAGTAGTAACAGCGGTTCGCGGGGTTGGCGCGGTACTCGGGGCGTTCGAGCTCGCTCGTCTGAATGATCTCGTGCTGCAGGTGGAACTGCGCGGCGATCTCAATCGCGATCCGCCGGTGCCGATCGGGATAGCTCGGGCTGTCGGCGGTGACGGCGACGGCGCGGCTGCCGAGCGTGCGGTTCGCGACGCACGCGAGATACGCGCTGTCGACGCCGCCGCTGTACGCGACGATGACCGATCCAAGCGAGGAGAGGACGGATTCAAGCGCGAGCTCTTTCGCCGACACGTCGTTCATTCGTCCGGATCCTTGTCCTCGTCCTCGTCCTCGTCGTCGTCCTCGTCGTCGCCGAGGCCTTCTTCGTCCTCGACGTCGTCGTCTTCTTCATCGTCGTCCAGGACGAGATCGAGCTCGAGCGGCGAGAGGCCGGTGACCTCGAGATTGGAGCCGCATTCGGGGCAACTCAACTGGTCGCCTTTGTCGACGTCGAATTCGTCGACTTCGACGTCGGCGTCGCATTCGGGACAGGTGGCCATGGAATCCTCGATGAATCCGGGGGCCCTTCCCCGGATGCCGCGTGACGCGCTCGCCGAACGGTTTGGCAATTGGGTCGATGACGTGCCAGAATCCGGGCCGGCAGACGCGATCGCGATAAGGTTTGGATTATATCGATATCGTGCGCGAATCTGCAACGCGGCCTAACGCCGCGCGTCACGACCTCCGATAGCATTTTAGATGGCCAGTACTTCGGTCACCAGCAAGACCGTCGTCGTCGCTGACGACACGGCGTTCGTGCGCGACCGGTTCCGGACGGCGCTCGAGAACGCCGGGCACAAAGCCATCGCCGTCAAGAGCGCGGCGGAGCTGCTGGCCCGCGTCCGCGCCGATCTGGGACAGATCGATCTGATCGTGCTCGATCTGCGGCTGCCGCACGCGCCGGGGGTCGAGCTGGTCCGCTCGATCCGCAAGCTCGACGATGGGAAGCTGCCGATTCTGATCTTCAGCGGCACGATCGCGAGCGCCGACGAGGTGCGCGAGCTGGCCGCGCTCGGCGTGGCCGGCTACGTCAACGAGTACAGCGCGGTGCAGCACATTCTGCCGTCGCTCGCGCCGCATCTGTTCCCGGACAACTTCAATCGCCGCAGCAGTCCGCGCGTCGTGCTCGGGATTCCGATTCAATACCGGTTCGGCAACACGATCGCGGCGGCGCTGACGCTCAACCTCAGCCACGGCGGGATCGCCATCCGCACGACGAGCCCGCTCGAGGGCAGCGCGAAGATCAAGGTCCGCTTCCGCATGCCGGGATCCAAGAAGGACATCGACGCCGAGGGCCGCGTGGCGTGGAGCGATCGCCGCGTCGGCATGGGGATCCAGTTCGAGACGGTCGACCCCGCCAATCAGACCATCATCGACCACTTCGTCGACGCACACTTCTTCTCGAATAGAAAAGCCTGAAGGAGAATCGGGTAATTGGGTAATCTGGTAATCGGGTAATTCAATTACCCAATCCAATTACTCGATTACCCGATTACCCGATTACTCAATTTCGGAGGCCTTTGATGGCTGGTATTCTGTGGCGGCTCGCCGGCGTGCTCGCGCTGGTGGTGGCCAACGGGTTTTTCGTGGCGGCGGAATTCTCGCTCGTGACGGTGCGCCGGACGCGCATCGATCAACTGGTCGCCGAAGGGCACCGCCGCGCGCGCGCCGTGCGCCAGGCGCTCGCCCAGCCCGATCGCTTCATCGCCGCCACCCAGCTCGGCATCACGATGGCGAGCCTCGGGCTCGGCTGGATCGGCGAGCCGGCGCTCGCGACGCTGATCGAGCCCTCCTTCCCCTCGCTGCCGGCGCACCTGGCCGCGGCGACCGCGCACACGATCGCCGTCGCGATCGCGTTCACCGTGATCACCGCGTTCCACATCGTGCTCGGGGAGCTGACCCCGAAATGGATCGCGCTCGAGCGCGCCGAGGCCACGGCGTTGTGGGTGGTGGCGCCGACCGACGTCTTCAGGCGCGTGCTGTGGCCGTTCATCCGGCTGCTGCACGGCACGGCGCAAGCCGTCGTCAAAGGACTCGGCATGCACGGCACCGACGGCCGCACCATGGTGCATTCCGAGGAGGAGCTGAAGATGCTCGTCACCGCGAGCCAGGAGGCCGGCGTCCTCGAAGAGCAGGAGGAGCAGATGCTCCACCGCGTGTTCGGATTCGCCGATCTCACGGCCGGACAGGTGATGCTGCCGCGCACCGAGCTCGTCGCCGTGCCGGCGGACACGCCGCGCGACGGCCTGCTCGAGCAGATCGGACGAGGCGGACACACGCGGCTGCCCGTCTACCGCGACGACCTCGACGACATCGTCGGCATGCTGCACGTCACCGATGTCATCAAGGCGCTGCATGCCGGCGCCGGTCCGCTGAACGCGGGCGCGCTGGCGCGCGAGGCGCTGACGGTGCCCGAAACGCTGCGCGCCGACGATCTGCTGGCCGAAATGCGCCGGCGCGGCGTGCGCGAAGCGCTCGTCATCGACGAGTACGGCGGCACGGCCGGCCTCGTCACCTTCGAATCGCTGATGGAACGCATCGTCGGCGATCTCGGATCGGCGTTCGGCGGCGGCGCGGCGCGCATCACGGTGCTCGCCGACGGGTCGGCCGTCATCGACGGGCTCGCGCTCGTCGGCGACGTCAACGATCAGTTCGCGCTGCACATCGACAAGGAGACCTACACGACGATCGGCGGGTACGTCCTCGGACGGCTCGGCCGGCGCCCGCGCGCGGGCGACACGATCGACGTCGAGGGGCGCAAGATGCGGGTCGACGCGCTGGACGGGATCAGAGTGGCGAAGGTGTGGCTGTCGAAGTCAGTCAGCACGCAGGAGCCGGAGGGCGTTCGCGATCACGATGAGTGACGCGCCGGTGTCGGCCAGCACCGCCATCCAGAGCGTCGCGACGCCGGCGACCGCGGCGACCATGAAGGCGGCCTTCATCACCAGGGAGATCGCCAGGTTCACCCTGATGTTGCGCATCGTCGCGCGGCTCAGGCGGAACGCGTAGGGGATCTTCAGCAGCTCGTCAGCCATCAGCGCCACGTCGGCCGTTTCGAGCGCCGCGTCGCTGCCGGCCGCGCCCATCACGATGCCGACGTCGGCGGTCGCGAGCGCCGGCGCGTCGTTGACGCCGTCGCCCACCATCGCGACCGAACCGAACCGGCGGCGCAGATCGTGGATGGCGGCGACCTTCTCTTCGGGCAGCAAGTCGGCGTGGAACTCGTCGACGCCGAGCTCGCCGGCGATCGCTCTGGCGGTCGCCTCGTTGTCGCCCGTCAACAGCACCAGATGCTCCACGCCCTGACGCCGCAACAGATCCATCGTGTCGCGGCCCGCCTCCCGCACGCGATCGGCGACGGCAATCACGCCGACCGCTTGGCCGTCCTTCGCGACCAGCACGGCGGTGCGGCCGCTGTCGCTGATGGCGCTGAGATGGACGTGCAGATCCGGCGAGCAGAAGCGCCGCTCCTCGAAGAGCCGATGGTTGCCCACGACGACGCGTGACGAGCCGACGAGCCCTTCGGCGCCGCGTCCGGCCAGCGACAGCACGCCGGCGCCGGGCGGCGCATCGACGCCGGACGAGACGGCGTACTGCAGGATCGCCTGCGCGATGGGGTGCTCCGATCGGCGCTCGACGCTCGCGGCCAGGGCGATCACGGCGCGAGGCGCGACGCCGTTCAGCGCGGTGAGGGCGACGACCTCCGGCGTGCCGCGCGTCAGCGTTCCGGTCTTGTCGAACGCGATGCACCGGACGCGGGCGGTCCGCTCGAGGTGCATGCCGCCCTTGATGAGGACGCCCCGGCGCGCGGCGCCGGCCAGCGCGGCCACGATCGACACCGGCGTCGAGATGACCAGCGCGCACGGACACGACACGACGAGCAGCACGAGCGCCCGATACACCCAGATGTGCCATACGCCGAGACCAAGGACGACCGGCGGCCCGATCGCCACGATCGCGGCCAGCGCGATGACCGCGGGCGTGTAGATCCTCGCGAAGCGCTCGACCAGCGTCTGCGTCGGCGCGCGCTGGGCCTGCGCCCGCTCGACCAGGTGCGTGATGCGTGCCAGCGTCGTGTCGCGCCGCTCGCGCGTCACGCGCACTTCCAGCGCGCCGCGGCCGTTGATCGTCCCGGCGAACACGCCGTCGCCAGGCCGCTTGTCCACCGGCAGCGACTCACCGGTGATCGGCGCCTGGTTGACCGCGCTCTCTCCCGCCTCCACCTCGCCGTCCAGGGGAATCTTCTCTCCGGGACGCACGACGATGAGCATGCCCGGCCGCACGAGGTCGATGTCGACGCGCCGCTCTTCTATTGACCCCGCCTTCCCAGGGACAGCCTCGTCGCGGACGAGCGCCGAGGCCGGCGCCAGATTCATCAGCGCGCGAATCGCATGCCGGGCGCGCTCGAGCGTGCGGACTTCGAGCGTCTGTGCGATCGCGAAGAGGAACACCACCGCCGCGGCTTCCGACCACTGGCCGAGCGCCACGGCGCCGGCCGCCGCGATCATCATCAACACGTTGATGTCGAGCGAGCGGACGCGCAGCGCCGTCCACGCCTTGCGCGCCGTCAGCGCCCCGCCGGCGGCAATCGAGATGGCGAACACCAGACGCGCAGGCCACGGCGACGCGCTGACAGAGCCGACCGCGCCGACGAGGAGTCCGGCGCAGAACGTCACGCCGGACGTCCAGACGAGCAGCTGCCGCCAGCGCGGCTGCGGACCGGTGCCGATCGGCTCTTCGTGCTCGAGCCACGCGCGCATCCCGGCGTCGGCCACCGCATCCGCGATCGTGGCGGCCGACAGCTTCGCGGCGTCGTACTTGACGTGGAGGCGCTGCCCCATCAGATCCGCGGAAAAATCCTCGAGCCCAGGCAGGTTCTTGAAGCGCCGCTCGAGCAGCGCCACTTCTTCGCGGCAGTCCATCCCTTCAACCTTGAAGGTCGATTCCGCGTGAAGCTCGCAGACGGTGCAGGTGACGGTGGGGATCATTCCTGGACGTGCTCCAGGCCATGTTCGAAGAGGCCGACGATGTGCTGATCGTCGAGGGTGTAGAAGACCATGCGGCCGGCGCGGCGCGCGCGGACGACGCGCATGCCGCGAAGCAGGCGAAGCTGATGGGAGACGGCCGATTCGCTGAGGCCGAGCAGGCGCGCGATGTCGCGGACGCAGAGCTCGGACCGCGACAACGCGTCGAGAATGCGAACGCGGGTCGCGTCGCCGAGGACCTTGAACGTTTCGGCCAGCGCGACGACGGATCGCTCGCCGAGGAGCCTCTTCCTGAGCGGCGAGGCCGGGCGTCGACCAGGCGAATGAACATATGAGGACTTGCTCATATGTTCATAATAGCATGGCTAGAGCTTCGCCAGCGCGGCGAACACCGCCTGGTAATCCGGCTCGTTCCGCGCGTCCTCGAGCACCTCCCGGTGCCGGACGACGCCGTCCTTGTCGAGGACGAACACCGCCCGTTTCGCGATCCCCTTGAGGCCAATCATGTCCTCGTTGAACACGCCATAGTCGCGGATGGCCTGCTTGTTGAAGTCGCTCAGCAGCGGAAACGTGAACTTCTGCTGGTCGTGAAACGCCTTGAGCGCGAAGAAGGTGTCCACGCTGATGCCGAACACCTGCGCGTTCGCTCCGTTGGGCCTGTCGAGCTCGTGTATCCGATCCCGGAACGTGCACAGCTCCTTCTGACACACCGAGCTGAACGCCGCCGGGAAGAACGCGAGCACGACCGGCCGCCCGCGCAGCGCGCTGAGCGTCACCGGCTGGCGCTCCTGATTCGTGAGGGTAAAGTCCGGCGCCTTCGATCCCACATCTGCAGCCATAGGTCCTCCAGTCATTATCAATCTTGTAATGTTGTCGCAAACGGGCGCTTCGATGTACCATTTTCGTTTGGCACGACGGGGTGGACGCCCCCCTAACCCGCTTATTAGGAGTTTCTAAGTGATCGAGGTCCAGCACCTCACCAAACGCTACGGCCGCGTGACGGCCGTCGACGACGTCAGCTTCCGCGTCGAACGCGGCGAGATCCTGGGGTTCCTGGGTCCCAACGGCGCCGGCAAGACGACGACGATGCGGATCCTGACCGGGTACATGCCGGCCACGGAAGGCAAAGCCATCGTCGCCGGCTTCGACGTGTTCGATCAGCCGATCGAAGCCAAGCGCCGCACCGGCTACCTTCCGGAAACGCCGCCCCTGTATCCCGACATGAGCGTCGGCGAGTACCTCGCGTTCGTCGCGAAGATCAAGGGCGTGCCGGCGGCCGAGCGCAGCCAGCGCATCAAGGACGTCATGGCGCGCACGCGGGTCGCCGACATGGTCGACCGCCAGTGCTCGAAGCTGTCGAAAGGCTACCGTCAGCGCGTCGGCCTCGCTCAGGCGATCATTCACAACCCGGACGTCCTCATTCTCGACGAGCCGACCGCGGGCCTCGACCCGAAGCAGATCATCGAGACGCGCCAGTTGATCAAGGAGCTCGCCGGCGATCACACCATCATTCTGAGCACGCACATCCTCACCGAAGTCTCGCAGACCTGCCAGCGCGTCGTCATCATCAACAAGGGCCATGTGGTGGCCATCGACACGCCGGACAATCTGACGGCACAGCTCGGCGGCGCGAAGACGCTGTACGTGCAGGTGGAGGCGAGCGGCGCGGACGCGGCGGCGGCGCTCGGCAAGATCAGCGGCGTCACGCGCGTCATCGAATCGGACCGCAGCGGCACGGCCATCGGCTACGAAGTGGAAACCCAGTCCGGCCGCGACGTCCGCCGCGATCTCGCGCGGACCGTCGTGACAAGCGGGTGGGGGCTGCTGGAGTTGAGGCCGACGCGCATCAGCCTCGAAGAGATCTTCCTCTCGCTCACGACCGAGGACACGGCGCCGCCCCAGGCGTCAACAACGGCGACGACGGCGGCCGCAGGAGACATTGCGCATGAGTAACATCCTCGCCATTGCGAACAAAGAGCTGCGATCGTATTTCGCCTCGCCGATTGCCTACATCGTCCTCGGATTCTTCGCGCTGCTCTACGGCTGGTTCTACGTGACGATTCTCAATTATTTCGTCCAGCAGAGCATGCAGATGAGCCAGTTCGGGCCGCAGTCGGTGAACGTCAACCAGCAGATGATCCGGCTGCTGCTGCAGAACATGACGGTGCTGCTGCTCTTCGTGCTGCCGATGATCACGATGCGGACCTACTCCGAGGAAAAGCGGTCCGGGACGATCGAGCTGCTGCTCACTTCTCCGCTCACCGATTTTCAAATCATCATGGGCAAGTTCATCGGCGCCATGGCGCTGTACGCCGTGATGCTGCTCATCTCGATGATTCACCTCGGCGTGCTGTTCATCTACGGGCGTCCCGAGTGGAAGCCGATTCTCTCGGCGTATCTCGGCCTGTTCCTGATGGGCGGCTGCTTCATCTCGGTCGGCCTTTTCATCTCGAGCCTCACGAAGAACCAGATCGTGGCGGTGATGGTGACGTTCGCGACGTTCCTGTTCCTCTGGGTGATCAACTGGATCGGCAGCTTCTGGCCCGACATCGAGAAGGTGACGTCGTACCTGTCGATCATCGAGCACTTCGACGACTTCGCGAAGGGCGTGATCGACACGACGCACGTGATTTACTACTTGAGCTTCATGACGTTTGGCCTCTTCCTGACCGCCAAGTCGGTCGATAGCGAGCGGTGGCGCGGATGAATCGCATTCTCAGTCTCATCGGCTGGCTCGGGACGGCGCTGGTCTTCGTGGCGGTGGCGATCCGGTTCGGATGGCCCGCCAAGGATCAATACGCCTACTACCTCGCGTGGACCGGTCTCGTCTGCGTGCTCGCGTACACGCTCGGGCAGTGGCGCGAGATCGCGAAGGTGTTCGGGCGGCGACAGACGCGCTACGGCACGCTGGCGGCCACGAGCGTGCTCGTCGTGCTCGGCATCCTGATCGCCATCAACTACATCGGCGCCAAGCAGAACAAGCGCTGGGACCTGACGGTCAACCAGCAGTTCAGCCTCTCCGACCAGACGCGCAACGTCCTGGCGAAGCTCGACGCGCAGCTCGAGGTGCTGGTCTTCTACAAACCGGACGAGCTGCAGACCTGGCACGACCGGCTGCGGGAATACGAGTACGCGTCGAAGAAGGTCGCCACGCAGTACATCGATCCGGACAAGAAGCCGGCGGTCGCGCGCCAGAATCAGATTCAGCAATACAACACGGTCGTCTTCAACTACAAGGGGCGCTCCGAGCGCATCACGTCCAACAGCGAACAGGATCTGACCAACGCCATCATCAAAGTGATCACCGGCCAGCAGAAGAAGGTGTACTTCACGCTGGGCCACGGCGAACACGATCCTGGATCAGCCGAACGCGACGGCTACAACGCCATCGCCGGGGCGCTCGGCCACGAGAACTACACGGTCGACAAGGTCGTGCTCGCGCAAACGGGCGCCGTGCCCGACGACGCATCGGTCGTGGTGGTCGCGGGCCCGAGGACCGATTTCTTCCCGCAGGAAATCGATGCGCTGAAGAAGTATCTCGACAAAGCCGGCAAGCTCCTGCTGGAGATCGATCCGCCGGACAAGCCGGACAGCCCGCCGGTCGCCAACCTCATCGCGCTCGCGCACGATTGGGGCATGACGGTCGGCAACGACGTCGTCGTCGACGTGAGCGGGATGGGCCGTCTGATCGGCACCGATGCGTCGGTGCCGGTCGTGGCCACCTATCCGCCGCATCCGATGACGCAGCGCTTCACGCTCCTCACGGCGTTTCCGCTGGCGCGATCGGTGACGCCGATCAAAGAGGGCGTCAACGGCCACATCGCACAGTCGGTCGTCGAAACGAGCGCGCGAAGCTGGGCGGAATCCGACATCAAAGGACTGCTGACGACCGGGCAGGTGACGCTCGACGAGTCGAAGGGCGACAAGAAGGGCCCGGTGTCGATCGCGTCCGCGGTGAGCGCGACGGTCGCGGCCCCCGCGCCGGCCAAGCCGGGCGACGCGGAGCCGAAGCCGGAGACGCGCGTCGTCGTGTTCGGCGATTCCGATTTCGCGGCCAACGCCACGCTGTCGATTCAGGGCAACCGCGACTTGTTCATGAACACGCTCGGCTGGCTGTCGCAGCAGGAAAGCCTGATTTCGATCCGGCCGAAGGAGCCCGACGATCGCCGGCTCACGCTGACGGCGGCGCAGCAGACCAACATCATCTGGCTGGCGCTGCTCGTCATCCCCGGCGTCATTTTTGGCGCGGGCGTCTACAGCTGGTGGCGGAGACGCTAGATGCGTGCTTTCCGCTCGACGATTCTGCTGATCGCGGTGCTCGGCGGCCTGTTCGGGTACATCTATTTTGTCACCTGGAAGAAGCCCGCGACGACCGACCTCGACACCAAGCAGGAGAAGGTCTTCGCGGCGCTCGAAGCCGACAAGATTGACGAGATCCGGGTGAAGGCGGCGTCGGGCGATACGACGACGCTCAAGAAGACCGCCGGCGAATGGCAACTGGCGGCTCCGGTCGCGGCCCGCGCCGACGAGGCCATCATGTCGGGCATCACGAGCAGCCTGGCATCGACCACCATCACGCGCGTCGTCGAGGACAACGCGTCGGATCTCAAGGAGTACGGCCTCGCGGAGCCGCGCATCGACGTCGGGTTCAAGGCGGCCGGCGACAAGGACTATCGCCATCTGCTCATCGGCGAGAAATCGCCGACCGGCGCCGACCTCTTCGCGAAGCGCGGCGATGACAAGCGCGTCTTCCTCATCTCGGCCGCTCAGGAAACGACGTTCAACCGCGCGACGTTCGATCTGCGCGACAAGACGCTGCTCAGATTCGAGCGCGACAAGGTGGACAGCATCGAGGTCACCGCGGGCGGTAAGCCGCTGCTGATGGCCAAGGAGGGCGGCGAGTGGAAGATCACCAGGCCCCTTCAGGCGCGCGCCGACTACGGGACGGTCGAGGGCTTGGTGTCCCGCCTGCAGACGCTCCAGATGAAATCGATTGTCGCGGCCGAGGCGAGCGCGGCGGATCTGAAAAAGTATGGCTTCGACAAGCCTGACGCGAGCGTCAATGTCAGCCTGGGCAGCGCCCGCGCCACGCTCCTCATCGGCGGCAAGAGCGACGACACCTCGGTGTACGTACGCGACGCGTCGATGCCGGCGGTGATGACGGTCGAAAGCGCGTTTGCCGACGACCTGAAGAAAAGCGCCGGCGAGTACCGCCGGAAGGACATCTTCGAGTTCCGCGCCTTCAACGCGACCCATCTCGAGATCACGCGCAACGGCCAGACGATCGTGTTCGACAAGGTGAAGGGCCAGGGGGACAAGACACCCGACACATGGCGGCGCGTGAGCCCGAAGGCGGCCGATGCCGACAAGGACAAGATCGAGGGTGCCTTCGCGAAGCTGGCGGGCCTGCGCGCGTCGGCGTTTGGCGAGCCGGCCGCCAAGACCGGTCTCGACGCGCCCGTGCTGACGGTGCTCGTGAAGTTCGACGACGGCAAGAAAGAAGAGCGCGTCAGCTTCGGCAAGGCCGGCGCCGACACGTTCGCCTCGCGCCCGGGCGAGTCCGGCGCCGCGAAGATCGACACGGCCGATTTCGACGACGTCGTCAAGGCGTTGGATGAGATTTCGAAGTAGGGGCCGAGCTCGATCGGCCCTTGCTGCTTGCTCCGCTCTTGTCGTCGCCCTCTTCCTCTCCGCCTGCCATCCCTCTCCTCGACCCGTCGCGACGCCCCGCCTCTCGGCGGTCCAGCAGCTCCAGCACGACATCGACGCGATCCTCGCCGCGCCCGCGCTCGAACACAGCGTCTGGGGCGTGCTCGTCACATCGCTCGCGAGAACTGACGAAGAAGAAACGCTCTACAGCCTCCACGCGCGCACGCTGCTGATGCCGGCGTCGAACATGAAGATCGTCACGCTCGCGGCGGCCGCTGCGCGTCTGGGATGGGATTTCCACTACGATACGCGGCTCGTCGCCGACGGGCCCATTCAGGGCGGTGTGCTCCACGGCGATCTCATCGTGGTCGGCTCGGGCGATCCGAGCATCGGCGGCCGCGACGGTCCACCGGCGCATGTCTTCGACGCCTGGGCCGAGAACCTGAAGGCGATCGGCCTGCGCCGCATCGAGGGCCGGATCATCGGCGACGACGATCGGTTCGAGGACGAGACGCTTGGCGCCGGCTGGACGTGGGACGACTTGAGCGAAGGCTACGCGGCCGGCGTCGGCGCGCTGCAGTTCAACGAGAATGCGATCCGCGCCACGATCGCCCCGGGCCTGGCTCTGGGCGACTGGGCGATCGTCAGCGTCGAGCCACCCGGCAGCGGCCTCGTGATTCGCAACGAGCTCACGACGACCGCGGCGGGCACTGCGCTGTCAATCACCCCACGCCGTCTGCCCGGCAGCTCACAGCTCGAGCTGCGCGGCTCGGTGCCGCTCGAGTCGGTGCCGAGCGCGCACACGTTGTCGGTGGACAACCCGACGCAGTTCTTCATAACCGTGCTGCGCAACACGCTCATTGCGCACGGCATCGGCGTCGACGGCCCCCCGGTCGACATCGACGACATCGATGACGTCACCGACCGGCCGTCGCGCGACGGCGCCTCCGTTCTGCTGTCTCATCAGTCGCCGCCGCTGTCGATGCTGGCGACGACGCTGATGAAGGTGAGCCAGAATCTGTACGCGGAGACGTTCCTGAAGACGCTGAGCTCTCCTGGAATGAATGACGGCGTGGGCACGTCGAGCGACGGCCTGACTGCCGTGCGGGAGACGATGAAGGCCTGGGGCGTCGAGGACGGCGGCCTCATCATGCGCGACGGGTCGGGGTTGTCGCGCTACAACTACGTCACGCCGCACACGCTGGTGACGATCCTCACCCACGTCGACCGCGACGATCAGCTGCGCGGACCGTTCGAGTCGGCACTGCCGATTGCGGGGCGAGACGGCACGCTTTCCAGGCGGATGGTGGGGACCGTCGCCGAGGGCAACGCGCACGCGAAGACAGGCTCGATCTCAAACGGGCGGTCTCTCTCGGGCTTCGTGACGACAGCGGACGGCGAGCGTCTCGTGTTCTCGATCATTGCGAACAACTTCGAGACACCCGCGAGCGTCATCGAGCAGGAGTCGGACCACATCGTCGTTCGCCTGGCGCAGTTCCGGCGCCACTAAAGCGCAGGACCCAACGACGCCAGCAACGCCGCGCGCGCCGCGTCGAGGATCTCCTGCGGCGATCCGCTCAACCCTCCGCCCTGCGCGAGATCGGGCTTCCCTCCCCCGCGGCCGCCAAAGCGTGACGTGAGCGCCGCCAACACCTGATTCGCCTGAACGTTGACGTCCGCCGACCGCGCGACGACGACGAGCGAGGGCGTGGACGTCGAGACGAGCACCACGATGTAGCCGGGCGACGCGGGCGTCGCCGCGATCGCTGAGGCGAGTGATTTCAGACCGCCGGCGTCCGCGTCGATCGCGCGCGCCACCAGACGACCGCCAGCGGTGGCCTCCGCGGACGCCGCGAGCTCGGCCGCGCGGTAGCGCGCCAGCTCCATCTGCAGCGCCGTGCCCGCGCGCTTCTGACCCTTGACGTCGGCCAGCAGCCGTTCGATCGTCGCGGGCACCTCGCCGGCTGACACTGATAGCAGACCCGTGGCGGCCGACAGCGTGTCCCGCTGCGAGCGGAACCTCGCCAGCGCGCGGCCTCCGCAGAGGAACTCGAGCCGCTGGCCGCCCTTGAACCGTTCCCACGACGCGATCGCGATGATGCCGATCCCGCCGGTGCGGGCGACGTGCGTGCCGCCGCACGCCGACAAATCGAACTCTTCGACGTCAATGAGCCGCAGCGTGCCTTCGCGCGCCGACGGCTTGCGCAGCCGCAGAGCCTCGGCTTCCTTCGCATCCGCAAACCGGATCGTCACCGGCCGGTCTTCCCAGACGATGCGGTTCGCTTCGGCTTCAGCAACCGCGATGTCGGCTGGCGCGAGCTCGCGCGCCAGGTCGATGGTCGAAACCGAGGCACCGAGATGAAAACTCACCGTGCGCGCCCCGAACAGCCGATCGAAGGCGCCGGACAGGACGTGCTGGCCGGTGTGCTGCTGCATGTGGTCGAACCGGCGCGGCCAGTCGATCACGCCGTGAACGCGTTGGCCCACCGCGAATTCGCCCCCTACAGCTTCATCGACAACGTGGAGGACCTCTCCCTCCTCGTCGTCGACGACGTCAAGCACGCGAACGCCGCCGAGCGTGCCGACGTCGAACGGCTGCCCGCCGGAGGTGGGATAGAAGCTCGTGCGATCGAGCATGACGACCGTGCGGCCGTCGCGGCGCTCGACGCGAGCGACTACGGCATCAAACTCACGGCCGTGTGGATCGGTGTAATACAGGCGGTCGGTCATGATCTCCCGGGTCTGACGGGGCGCTCTCCGGAGGCGTGCCGGCGGACGCGGCGGGCAGCTCGAAAAAGAAGGTGGCGCCGCCCCACGCGTTTCCGGAATAGCCGATGGCGCCTCCATACGAATCGATGATGCCGTAACTGACCGACAAGCCGAGCCCCGTCCCTTTGCCCACCGGCTTCGTGGTGAAGAACGGCTGAAACAGCTTCGGCTCGTCCCGCAGGTCCACGCCCGGCCCATCGTCCTGCACCTCGACGCGAACCTTCTTGCCGCTATCGAACAGACGAATCAGGATCCGGCCCTTCCCGCGCTCGGCGGCTTCGATCGACTGATGCGCGTTGATGACGAAATTCAGAATGACCTGCTCGAGCTCGGTGAAGTTCGCGTACACGGGCCGCGCCGACACGAACTCGGTGTCCAGCGCAATCGCGGCGGTCTCGAGATTGCGCCGGCGAAGCTGGACAATCTCGTCGATGACGTCGCGCAGATCCACGAGCGCGGGCGGACCGGACTGCTGGCTGCTGAAGCGTGAGAGGTTGCGAATGATCTCGCGGGCGCGGCCGCTTTGCGTCTTGATGAAACCGATTTCCTCGAGCGCGTCAGGCGTGAGTCCTGGATTTCGCTCGAGCAGCTCCAGTGTGCCGAGAATCGCCTGCAAGGGATTATTCAGCTCGTGCGCGACGCCCGAGACCAGCAGGCCCACGGCCGTGAGCCGCTCCTGCCGGACGACCTGCCGCTGGAGCGACTGCAGCATCTCGCGCATCTTGCGTTCCTGTTCCACCTGCCGGTCGAGCGCGTCTCGCGTGTCGCGCAGGTTGGCGGCCATCGTGATGAAGGCGTCCTGGAGCTGCCCGACCTCGCGATTGGACGCCGGCCCGCGCGCGGGCGGCGTGAGGTCGCCGCTCGCAATGCGCTGCGCGGCCAGCTGGAGCCGATTGAGCTGGCGCGCCAAGCCATCGACGAACCAGATCAAAATGAGAAAAGTGCCAACGAGTACCGTCGAGAGGATCGTCAGATTGCGCTGCCAGAGCGGCCGCACGCGCGTGACGGCGACGCTCTGCGGAATGCCGACGCTCAACAGCCAGGGGCCGCGCTCGATCGCGGCGTTTCCGTAGAAGCGCTCGACGCCGTCGATGCCGGCGCTCATGATCGTCGACGGCGCGTCCTTCGGATCGGACGGTTTCTTGGAGATCGTGGTGCCGATGTATCGCTCGGGCTCGAGGCTGCGCGCCAGGATACGGCTCAATCGATCCGTCAGCGTGACGACGGATCCGGGCGGAAGCGGAATGCTGGCGAACACCATCTGCAGACGCGCGAGATTCACACCCATCCCCAGCACCGCGACCACCTTGTGCTCATCGTCGAACACCGGGTAGCCGAGGACGATCGCCGGCTTGCCGGTGGCCCGCCCGACCGTGAGATCGCTGACGACGGGCCGGCTGGTCGCGAGGACTTGCGATAGATACGGCAAGCGGATCGGTTCGCGCGCCTTCGCGGTCAGCGGGAGCGCCGATCCGTGGACGGAGCCGTCAGGCGCCGTCAAGAGCACATTGAGCAGCAGCGGCTGCTCCTTGAGCATGTCGGCGAAGAGGCGGCTGGCCTGGGGCTCGTGCAGCGCGCGGACATCAGGATGCCTGGCCAGCGCCGAGGCGAGCGAATCCAGACCGTCGAGGTATTGATTCAGGTAGTCGGCCGAGGTGGCCGCGATCGACGTCGCCTGTTGCCTCAGCTCCGTCTCGCGCTCGCGGACCGTTCGCTCGGCGGACCAGATGACCGCGGCAGCGAGCGGCAGCAGCAGGATCGTGGCGGCAACGATGACCTGGCGGCGAATGGGTTGGGTATTGAGAATCCGCAAGGATGCGCCGATTCTAGCGCAGAAGCGGATCGGCGGCCCCGGCTTCGGCGAAGCCTTTTGCCCTCAGCAGGCAACTATCGCAGCGTCCGCACGGCGCGCCAGACGCGCCGGGATCGTAACAACTGTGGGTGAGGCCGTAGTCGAGGCCGAGCGCCAGCCCGCGCCGGATGATGTCGGCTTTCGAGAGCGCGATGAGCGGCGTGCGCACGCGGATCCGTGCGCCCTCGACGCCGGCGCGCGTGGCGAGCGCCGCCAGCGCTTCGAACGCCCGGATGAACTCAGGACGGCAGTCGGGATAGCCGGAATAATCGAGCGCGTTGACGCCGATCACGATGTCGCCCGCGCCGACGACCTCCGCCCACCCGAGCGCCAGCGACAGGAAGATCGTGTTTCGCGCCGGTACGTAGGTCGATGGAATGTCGGACGCCGACGCTACATCGCGATCGCGCGGGACATCAACGCCAGGGGCATTTGACGTCAGCGACGATCCGCCAATGGCGCGCAGATCGATCGCCAGCTCGAGATGACGCGATACGCCGAGCGCCCGCGCGACACGGCGCGCCGCCTCGAGCTCCTGCGCGTGGCGCTGGCCGTAGCTGATGGTCAGCGCGTACAAGTCGAACCCTTCGGCCCTGGAGATGGCGGCCGCCGTGTACGAGTCCAACCCACCGCTCAATAGAACGATCGCTCTCATTCACCCAACCCAATTACTCGATTACCCGATTACCCAATTACCCGATTCACACGCCTCGCGTGCTGGGTGACCAGATGTACTTGTGCATCTGCAGCTGCAGCCGCGCGGGCAGATGATCCGCCAGCATCCAGTCCGACAGTGTCTTGGGATCGAGCACGCCGTGCACGGGCGAGATCAGGATCGCGGCGCAGCGCGACGCCAGCGCGTGGCGGCCGATCAGCTCGCGCGCGAACTCGTAGTCGGCGCGGTCCTGGACGACGAACTTCAACTCGTCGTGCGGCGACAGGCGATCGAGATTGCCCCAGTCGTTCTTGGAGGCCTCGCCGCTGCCAGGGCACTTCACGTCGACGATCTTGACGACGGCCGGCGGTACGCGGGTGACCGGACGATGGCCGCCGGTTTCGAGCATCACCGTGAGGCCGCGCGCGAGCAGCCGGTCCATCAACGGATAGACGTCCTCCTGGAGGAGCGGCTCACCGCCGGTGATTTCGACGAGCGGACAGCCATGGCGCTCGACCTCGGCGACCACCTCGTCGACGGACCGCTTGGTGCCTTCGTGGAACGCGTAGGGGGTGTCACACCAGGAACAGCGCAGATCGCAGGCGCTCAGGCGCACGAAGACGCAGGGGCGGCCGGCGCGGGTCGATTCCCCCTGAATCGAATAGAAGATCTCGTTGATGGTGAGCATCGGTCCGCTTCTATTATCCTATGTGGATGAAGAAACCGGTCTTCTACACGAAACCCACTTGAACGACCTGCAAGAATGCCAGAAGTTTTCTGGATACAGCCGACGTCGAGGTGCACCAGGTCGACATCAATCGCGAGCCGCCGACGCGTGAGTTCCTCGAGAAGCACATCGATGCCGCGAAGTTTCTCGACTTCGTGAGCACGCGCAGCCCGGTGTTCAAGGAGCGGCCGCTGCCGAAGTCGAAGAAGGAAGCGATCGCGATGATGATGGAGAATCCGAATCTGATTCGACGACCGATTCTGATTCAGGGCGCGAAGGTGATTTTCGGCTTCGACAAGGCGGCGTACGAGGAGCTCGGGAAGGGCACCTAGCCGAGGCACAGAGTCTCAAATTGCCACAGAGCCACGGAGACACGGAGAAAACACAGTGGGCTCACCGGTGCGCGTCGGGACGTCGGGCTGGAACTACCCCTCCGGCCGCGGCACGTGGAACGGCATCTTCTATCCGCCGGCGCGCGGCCGCGCGAAGGGGTTCGACGAGCTCTCGTTCTACGCGGAGCATTTCAACACCGTCGAAGTGAACTCGACGTTCTACGGCCAGCCGCGCGCCGAGATCTGCCGCGCGTGGGCGGACCGCACGCCGGCCGGCTTCGAATTCTCGGTGAAGCTCTATCAGAAGTTCACGCACCCGCGGATGTTCAAGGAGACGCTGACGCGCCGGCTGCCTGGCGATGCCGCGCCAGACGATCCGCTGCTCGACGCGCTCGCGCGGCCCAACCAGGCGGACCTCGACGCGTTCCGCGCCGGCATCGAGCCGCTCGCCTCCGCCGGCAAGATGGGCGCGCTGCTCGCGCAGTTTCCGCCCAGCTTCAAGGACACACCCGCATCGCGCGACTACCTCTCGGACCTGCTGCACGCGTTCGCCGCGTACCCGGTCGCCGTGGAACTGCGTCATCGCAGCTGGAGCGACGCGATCCGCGACACGCTCGCGCTCCTGAACACGTTCGGCGCCGCGTGGGTGCAGATCGACGAGCCGAAATTCAGGTTCTCAATCCGGCAGAACTATCTGCCGAACGTGAA
>Ga0097691_1001220_pt1 | contig 19457 bp, 16 predicted proteins | sample NGESurdeep072012_8_FD_72858 | JGI IMG/M metagenome (GOLD analysis project Ga0097691, IMG submission 72858) | Arctic peat soil microbial communities from Barrow, Alaska - NGEE Surface sample 210-1 deep-072012 | ecosystem: Environmental > Terrestrial > Soil > Wetlands > Peat ... | reverse complement strand
GGCGCGGTGGCGATGGCGCGGCGCAAGACCATCGTCAAGCGGCTTCAGTCGATCCAGAACTTCGGAGCGATGGACGTCCTGTGCACCGACAAGACCGGCACGCTCACGCAAGACAAGGTCGTCCTCGAGCGGCACGTGAACGTGGTGGGCGAGGAAGACGACTTGGTGCTCGCGCTTGCGTATCTGAACAGCTTCTATCAGACGGGCCTCAAGAACCTGCTCGACGTCGCGGTACTCGAACACGCCGAGCTCAAGAAGGAGCTGGCGATCGACAATGCGTACGGCAAGATCGACGAGATTCCCTTTGACTTCACGCGCCGCCGCATGTCCGTGGTCGTCGATCACGAGCATCGGGATCATCAATTGATCTGCAAGGGAGCGGCCGAGGAGACTCTCGCCATCTGCCGATGGGTCCGCGACGACGAACCACATCTCGATCGGCGTGCACGTGTGATCGAATTCACCGCCGAGCGCCGCGCGGATGCGTCAGAGCTGGTCGCCGAGATGAACGAGGACGGCTTCCGTGTCGTCGGCGTCGCGTATCGCGAATTTGAAATGACGCACGGCCCCTACTCGGTGGCTGACGAGTCAGACTTGATACTGGCTGGCTTCATCGGATTCCTCGATCCGCCAAAGGAAACCGCCGCGCCGGCGCTCAAGGCGCTCGCCGACCACGGCGTGCGGGTGAAGATTCTCACCGGAGACAACGACGTCGTCACCCGGAAGGTGTGCCGAGATGTGGGACTCGCGATCGATCACATCGTGCTCGGCAGCGATATCGCCGGGCTCGACGACGCGCAGCTCGGCGAGATCGCCGACCAGGGCGTGGTGTTCGCGAAGCTCACGCCCAACGACAAGGTACGCATCGTTCGAGCACTGCGAGTGCGTGGGCACACCGTCGGCTTCATGGGTGACGGGATCAACGACGCCGGGGCGCTCCGCGAGGCGGACGTCGGCATCTCGGTCGACTCGGCGGTTGACATCGCCAAGGAGTCGGCCGACATCATCCTGCTCGAGAAGAGTCTGATGGTGCTCGAGGAGGGAGTGACCGAAGGACGAAAGACCTTCGGCAATACGATCAAGTACATCAAGATGACGGCGAGCTCGAATTTCGGGAACATGTTCAGTGTGCTCATCGCGAGCGCCTTCCTCCCGTTCCTGCCGATGCTCCCGATTCAGATTCTCACGCTGAATCTGCTCTACGATGTCTCGCAGACGACGATTCCGTGGGATGACATGGACGCCGAGTATCTCAGGGTGCCGCGGAAATGGCGCGCCGACGACATCGGCCGATTCATGATTTTCATTGGTCCCATCAGCTCGATCTTCGACATCATCACCTTCGCCGTGATGTGGTACGTCTTCGGCGCGAACGCACCGACGCACCAGGGACTCTTTCAGTCCGGCTGGTTCATCGAGTCCCTGCTCACGCAGACGCTCATCGTCCACATGATCCGCACGGCAAAGGTGCCGTTCATTCAGAGTCGCGCGACCTGGCCGGTGCTGGCGCTCACGTCAGTCATCATGTGTTGCGGCTTGCTCTTGCCATTCTCCGTGTTTGGGCCGAAACTCGGACTGGAACCGTTGCACGCGAGCTACTTCGTTTGGTTAGCGGCCATTCTGCTCAGCTATTCGGCGCTCACGCAGGTTGTGAAGGGCTGGTACATCAGACGATTCGAGACATGGCTCTAGTCGTGCCAACATTCCGAGGGCTCTTTGGCGCGCTGTTGGTATGCGCAGCATGCGGCCCCGAGCAGCCAAGTGACGCGGTCTTCCCATACCCGAGCTCAAAATGAACGCTGCATTTCTCATCAGTCACATCAGTCGCAATCAGGGGCTCACACAGGAACAGATCGCGCAGCGTGCAGGTGCTCAGCCCGACCACATCGCGGCTTGGAGCCGCGGGGAAGACTGTCCGCCTGAGAAGCACGAGGTGCTTCGCAAGATGGCAGGGCCGACGTACCGCGATGCTGCTAAGGATGAATCCGGTCGAACCTGAGAATAGTGAATGGCAAGGTGGTGTAAAAAGAGTGTATAATGGCTGGTATGAATAACACACCCCTTCCTGTAGAGGAACTCAAGAAACTTCGTAAGCCTGTTAGGAATCCTAATATTGAGCATCGCCAGCATTTAAGCCGCCTTGAAAGACTGGCTGTATGGATTACCGGCCATGTTGGAACCATGGGCTTCTTTTTAATTATTTTTGGTTGGACTATTTTGTGGCTGTCTTGGAACATGTTTGCTCCGAAAGCCTTACGCTTTGACCCCTTTCCAGCCTTTGTCCTCTGGCTGTTCATTTCCAACATGATTCAAATCTTCCTTATGCCCCTTATTATGATAGGCCAAAACCTACAGGGCAGGCATGCCGAAGCGAGGGCCGAAGCTGACTTTGAAGTCAATACAAAAGCGGAGCGGGAAATAGAAACAATCCTCCTCCATTTGGAGAATCAGAATAAAGGAATCCTGGAAATCTTGAATAAGCTGGAAAATAAATAGACTGCGCGGCTACTGAATCTGATCGAGCAGCGCCCTGAGCCGCGGGAACATGTCCTGAATTTCCGCCATCGAGACCGCGCCGGCCGATAGCCGGAACCAGCCAGTGTCTTCGCGAATTCCAAATGCCTGGAACGGCACCACCGCCACTCCGGCCTGCGCTAGAAGCAGCGCTCTGATATCCTCGTCGGTTTCAATTCTTTTCCCGCCGAAGCTGCGGCCGTGGACGCGGAAGCATGCCGAGAAATAAATGGCGCCCTGAGGATTGATCGAGTCCACCGCATAGCCGTCCGACTGAAGGCGCGTGAATCCCTCGAACATCGCGTCGAGCCGTTCCGCCAGGCGAGCGTCCATCTCCTTGCGGAATTCCACAATCGCCTGCGAGTCGTTCAGGAAAGCAGCCACCGCCATCTGCTCGGCTCGAGGTGCCCAGGCGCCGGCGTGCGACAAAATGTCGCGGATCCGCAACCCAACCGCCGGCGCGACGAGCATCCATCCAAGGCGAAGACCAGTGCCCGCATAGGCCTTCGATACGCCGTCGGCGGATATCACATACCGCGCTGATTCTGGAACGACCGCTGCCGGATACGTGTGCTTTTGCCCTTGCGAGACGAGCGCACCGTACATCTGGTCGTGGAGCACGAACAACGGCCGCTTGCCGGCTGACTCACGCTTCCGGTTTTCAGCGACGACCGCCTGGAGAATCGCGGTGAGCTGCTCCGCTGTCATCACGGTGCCGGTGGGATTTCCCGGCGAGCACAGGCAGAGCATTGCGGCGTTCGGCAGATGCGGCGCGAGCTGCTCGAGCGTGGGCTGGAATCCTGTTTCCCGGGTGGCCAGAATCTCGATCGATTCGGCACCCGTCAGCCACGAATACGCGTCGTTCTGCCACGACGGAACCGAGTAGAGCACCTTGTCGCCGCGATTGACGATTGCCCGATATGCACCGTACAGCACGGGGCGCCCGCCGCTGCAGACAACAATCGCTTCGAGCGGATAGCGGACCTTGGCGGTGCGGAAAACGTAGTCGGAGATCGCCTGCCTGAGCGGCAGCATTCCTTCCGGTGTGGGGTAGTTCGTTTCACCACGGCCCACCGCTGCCTGAATCTCCTCGGCCAGCTTTTTCGGAATCGGGAAATAGCGTGGATCGAAATCGCCGACGGTGAGATTGATTACCTTCTCGCCGCGTGCGATCATCGCCCTCACACCGCGCGTGATCTTCAGGATTCCTGACTCCTGCAGTCCGCGAGCGGTTACCGAAAGGGCCGAGTCGAGCGAGCTCTGGTCGCCGAAATCGAGCTTGCCCGCCTCGTCTTGTTTCATCCGCGGATTCTAGCGCGATGGAGCAGGTGCGTCCAGCACGTTATGTTTTCCGTTCCCACGTTCTCGAAGGATTATTCGTAGATGAGATGGACACTTTCGCTCATTCTGCTGACCTCCTGCATGCCGATGATGTCTAAATCGTCCGAGTCGGACCTCGACCGCGCGCGTCGTGTGCTTGCGTCCACACCGCTCATCGACGGCCACAACGATCTCGCGTGGGCCATCCGCGAGAGCAAGACGGCGCCACGCGATGTAGACGCCTACGATCTTCGCCAGCATACGGCCGGCCACACAGACATCGCGCGGCTGCGCGAGGGAATGCTCGGCGGTCAGTTCTGGTCGCTCTACATCCCTGGCGACATCGCTGATTCCGGATTCGCCCGCGTGCAGATGGAGCAGATAGACATTGCCCGTCGGATGGTGGAGAAATATCCGGAGACATTCGAGTGGGCGCTGACGTCCGCCGACTTCCGGCGTGCGCACAAAGAAGGCAAGATCGGCTCGCTCCTCGGCCTCGAGGGCGGTCACGCAATCGAGAACTCCCTGGGCACTCTGCGCGCATACTACGGTCTCGGCGCGCGGTACATGACGCTCACCCACAATGTCACGACTGCCTGGGCTGACGCTGCGCTCGACTCGGCAAAGCACGGAGGACTGACTCCATTCGGCAAGGAAGTCGTGCGCGAGATGAATCGCATGGGGATGCTGGTGGATCTCGCACACGTCTCGCCCGCCACGATGAGCGATGCCCTCGACGTGACGGAGGCACCCGTGATCTTCTCGCACTCGGGAGCGCGGGCGATGGTCGACCATCCCCGCAACGTTCCGGATTCGATTCTCCGGCGTGTTCCTGCGAACGGTGGCGTTGTGATGGTGCCCTTTGTGACTGCGTTCGTGTCGCGGGAAGTGGCGGCTTATGAGCACGACGAGCAGATCTACTCCATCGACGCCCGAAAAAGAGCCGGTGGCGACACGACGGCTGCTCACAACGAGATTGCCGCGTGGCGCGCATCGCACCCGATTCCGCACGCAACGTTGTCACAGGTTGCGGACCAAATCGAATACGTACGGAAAATTGTCGGACCGGACCATGTCGGGATCGGCGGCGATTTCGACGGCATCACAACTGTGGTCGTCGGCCTGGAGGACGTTTCGAAATACCCGGCCTTGTTCGCTGAGCTCGCTCATCGCGGCTGGTCGGACGAGGACATGGCAAAACTCGCCGGCGAAAACGTGTTGCGAGCGCTCGCGCAGGCCGAACAGGTGGCGGCGCGGCTTCAGAAGAGGCGGGCGCCTTCCACTAAGACGATCGAGGAGCTGGACGGGCCCGCGCCGAAGGCCGCAGTATCGAAGTAGACCGGGAATCGCGCCGACCATATCTTCCATGGCGGGCGAATGGAGAGCGTTGAAGGAAGCTGGCGTACCTATCGAGGGATCGTACTCATGAAAATCATGCGGAATGTCGCGGGCCTGACGCTCGCCGGACTTTTACTTTCACTCGCCTCGGCGCATGCCGGAGATGCGGCGGGTGCCCGTTGGATGAGCCGGCCTGCCGCGGCGAAGCCGGTATCGATCAAGGTTTACAAGAGCCCGAGCTGCGACTGCTGCAAGGGCTGGGTGCAGCACCTGCGCGACAACGGGTTCAAAGTGGAGACGGTGGACATGGAAGACCTTTCCGCCGTCAAAACGAAATACGGAGTGAAGCCGGCGTTCGAGGCGTGTCATACGGCGGTCGTGAACGGTTACGTGGTCGAAGGCCACGTTCCGGCGGACGTCATAATGAGGCTTCTCAGGGAGCATCCGGCGGTGGCGGGCGTCGCCGTAGCGGGCATGCCAAGCGGATCGCCCGGCATGGAGGGCGGGTCCAAGGAGCATTATGACGTACTCACGTTCGATCGGGCTGGCCACACGAAGATCTACGCCCACAGGTAGCGAGCCGGAGAGCGCCCGCCGGGCCATTGGTCGCCTGGAAGCAGTAAGCCCGAACAGCCGGAAGAAAGGGCTTGCGCACACCCGTATGATTATTTATACATTTATCGTGCATAATCACTCGGCCCTTTCCATGACCCTTCCGTTTGCCCAGCGCTCCGTCTCCGGCGAGCTGCCGGCTGTCGTTCGCCCTGCCTCGCGGGGCGATGTCGAGCAGATCTTCGAGCTCGTGAACGGGTACGTTGCCGAAGGGTTGATGCTTCCGCGGACCATCGAGCAGATCGCGCTCAACGTTGAGAGCTACGTGGTCGCCGTTAAGGGTGGTCGCGTGTTGGCCTGCGCCGCGCTCGAGGAGTATTCGCCGTCGCTGGCCGAGGTGGCGTCGGTGGCGGTGGCGCGCGATGAGCACGGCAATGGTCTCGGAACGCAGGTCGTGCTCGGTGTCGAGAGACTCGCCCGGGCGCGTGACATCGAAGAGATCTTCGCGTTGAGCCTCACCCACAAATTCTTCCTCGGTCTCGATTACGTTCCCACGGCGATTTCCCGTTACCCGGAAAAGCTGTCGCGCTACGAAAGGCTGGCGAATGCGGGCGTGGATATCGTGCCGAAGGGCTGCTTCCAGAAGGTACTGGGGAGCGAGTGGCAGCTTCCGCAGCTGGTGGAGACGCCGGCCCAGCCGAGGCGCGCGCTTCGAGCGAGCTGAGCGACCTGAATGAAATGAGCCGCGCTGAGACGCGGCTTTTTTTGTCGAAAAACAAACAGAGAACTACGCTGCTGGGAGCTTTCAGCGAAAAGAAGCCCGCAGCCATGTGCTGCCCACAACGTGACAGCGCCGTGCGCTGAACATGTCTCGTTTCTATTGATTGCGACCCGAACTGTCATGTCGTAGGCGGCCCCTGGCCGCCGGCTTCAGTCTGCCGTTGGCTCCCAGCAGGTAGTTTTTTGTTTTTTTTCCCCTATCATTACTCGTCATGGCCGAATCAGCGCGTCGCCTAGCGGTCAACGGCATTGGCGGAGTGTTCCTATTCTCGAACAGGGCCCGCGAGCTCAGCGAGTGGTACACCCGGCACCTCGGCATTGTCTTCACGCAATACGAAGGCACGAATACGTTCGGCATGGAGTTCTACTACCGGTTCGACCGCGACCCGTCGATGCGAACGAGCACGGTGTTTTCGATCTCGCAAACGGACAAGTCGCTTTCACCGGGCAGACACGAGTTCGAGGTCAACTACCGCGTAGACGACCTGAAGGCTTTTCTCGCTCAGCTCGAAGCGGACGGCGTTGCCGTGGAGAAGGTCGAAGAGTTCGACTACGGGCGGTTTGCCTGGGTGCGGGACCCCGACGGGAATCGCATCGAGCTTTACGAGCAGCTGGTCCGCCCTACAGCCTGAGGGCCAACATCTGGTAGATAAAGAGAGCCGCAACAAGACCGAGGGCGAGCGCATTGCCGACGAGATCGGCAGGGCGTTCAGCGGTGACGCGTGGCACGGACCCTCGCTCAACGCGCTGCTTGGCGGCCTGTCCGCGCGTGAGGCTCTTCAGCGGCCCATACCCGCCGCCCATACCATCTGGGAGCTGGTGCTGCACATCACCTCGTGGTCGAACATTGCCCTCCGTCGCATCACCGGCGGTCAGGCCGAGCCCTTCGAGGGAGAGGATTGGCCGTTGCCCGACGGGAAATCCGAGGAACATTGGGCTGAGGCATGCGCTGCGATGGCTGACAGCCACAACCGGCTGCGGGAAGTCGTTGCCGTGTTGAGCGACGAGGATCTGGCCCGCAACGCTCCGCAAAGTGACCGGAGCGTGTCGGCGATGCTGCACGGCGTCACTCAGCACGACGCGTATCACGGGGGACAGATCGCGATTCTTCGCAAGTCGGTAACTCCCCACCAGCGCCGCACCGCGATTTGACCGGAGGGTCCAGATGCTCAAGCGCCTGAGATTCCTCAGCGTCTACCTGCTTTTCTGGGTGCTGTGGTTCGATCGAGCTCGGACGGCGACCGGTTCAGACCGTGGCAGAAAGGCCTAATATTCCGATACCACTCCTCCCCAAGTCATGATGAATCGCCGAGCGTTTCTGCAAAAAGCCTCGATCACCGCCGCCGGATTTGGCATCCTGCGCAATACTCAGGCGTGCGCCACTGCGCCGGCCCCGGCCGCTCCACTGCCGGTGGCATTTCCAGCGCTTCGTGACCGCTATTTTCTTTTCCACCTCAAGCGCAATCCGGTCACATCCACCTACCTCGGTGGCGACGGATACAGCCCGGAGCTCGCCGACACCAACGCCAGGCTTCGCGACTTTCGGCCGGCGTCGCTGGACGAGGAAATCCGGTTCTATCGTGACGTTCGCTCAGCACTCGGCCGTGTTCTGCCGGCGAGTCTCTCTCCGGTAGAGCAGGTGGACTATCGTCTGATGAATGCGCAGCTCGCGTTTCTGATCCATCAGCTCGCCGAGCTGCGATACTTCCGGCGCTCACTCGACACATACGTGGCAGAGCCCTTCCGCGGTGTCGACTGGCAGATCCAGCAGATGGTCGAGCTGCCAGCCGGAATGCTGGGAAGCGAGGACGATTGGAAGCTCGTCGTTGCACGGACTCTTCAAATCCCGCCCTACCTCGAGGTGGCAAAGGCGAATCTTCTCGCCGGCAAGAGTGCTGGAAGCATCCCCGACAGGCGAATGGTCCAGCGCGACGGAATCGACGGCAGCAAGGCGAACGCCGACTATTTTCGCAACACTCTCGCAAAATCAGCACAGCACTACCTCGGCAGCCGCCCCTTTGCGCCGACGATGCTGGCGCAGATCGGCGGAGCCGGTATCGCGGCTGCAAATGCGTGGGAAGCATTCGTCGCCTTTCTGTCTCAGACTTTCGACGTGAATGAGCCCCTCGACCGCTTCGCCGCAGGTGAGACGGAATACGAGTGGCGCCTCCACAATCTTCTGGGCGACCCGCGAAGCGCGGCCGAGCTGTACGAGTACGGCGCCGCACAGGTGGCGCTCTATACGTCCAAGATGGTCGACGTCGCCCGGGCATTCGCGGTGGAGGCCAAGCTCGGCTTGTCGTTCAATACCGACGCCGAGAAATACATCGGCATCCGGAAGGTGATGGACTTTCTATCGAAGGATTCGCCGAAAAACGACGATCAGCTGTTCAAGTGGTACCGCGACGCCGGCCAGCGCGCCGTGGCCTATGGCAGAGAGCACAACCTCTTCGACATACCGGCCAGCTACCGGCTCGACGTCGTCCCAACGCCACCGGTGCTTCGCAGCACGATCGACGCCGCCTACTATCCCGCGCCTCCATTCAAGAAGGTGGGCGTTGGTCGCTTCTACCTGACGCCCACGGGCAACGACGCAGCCGCGCTCAAAGCAAACAATTTTGCTTCCGTCGCCGATACCGCCGTGCACGAAGGATTTCCCGGACACGACTGGCACTTTCGCTACATGAACCTCCACGCGGATTCGATATCCAATATCCGCTGGCTGACGCCTGGCGCCGTCGAGGATTCATCGTCGATGTGGGCTGACTCGATGGCCAGCGAGGGATGGGGATTGTACAGCGAGGAGCTGATGGCCGAGCCGGCACCAAACCACAAGTACGGCTTCTACTCCCCTGGCGAGTATCTCTACGAGCTGCAGGGCCAGTTGCTGCGCGCCGTGCGGATTCGCGTGGACGTTGGGATCCACACCGGGCGGATGACCTTCGACCAGGCGATCGATTATTTCACCGAGCACGTCGACTTCTTTCCGAATGCGCGCACCAACGCGGCGGGCGATCCGGCTGCAAGGGCCGAAGCCGACACCGCGCTTCGCGCCATCTACCGCTACTCGAAGTGGCCGACACAGGCCATCACGTATAACCTCGGAAAGACCACGATCATCGAGCTTCGCGAAGCGTGCCGCGCGGCGACCGGAACGGGCTTCTCCGAGAAGAGATTTCATGAGCGATTCATGGGAATGGGCCAGGTACCCGTGACGTTTTTCCGCGACAGCTTCCTCGCGGGGTGCGTCCCGGGGCAATAGAATCATCTGCGGCGAGCTAAATGGCTCGCCCGGAGGACGAGATCTCATTTCCCGCCGAGAGACGGGAACAGCTACCGACATCATGACAACCCGCCGCGATTTTCTACAGGGGATGGCGAGCTTCAGTCTCGCCAGCACGACCGTTTTCCGCGAGACAGCCATTGGCTCCCTCTTTCGGGCCAACGCCGTAGCCGGTAGTCGCCGTCCGGACGAGCTGGCAGATGACGAGGTGTACTGGAGCGAGATTCAGCGCGCGTTCGACACCGACCGGACGATGATCAACCTCAACAACGGCGGGTGCAGTCCAACGCCCACGCACGTGCTCGAGGCGATGATCCGCGACCTTCGCTTCACCAACGAGCTGCCGGTGGAGCACATGTGGCGCGTGCTCGAGCCGAGGGTGGAGAGCGTCCGCAGGGACCTGGCGCGCGAATTCGGCTGCGATCCGGAGGAGATGGCCATCACCCGCAATGCGTCCGAGTCGAACGAGATCATGATCAACGGTCTCGATCTCAAGCGCGGCGACGAGGTGGTGGTGACCAATCAGAACTACGGCCGCATGATCACCACCTGGCAGCAGCGCGCGCGGCGCGAAGGCATCGTGGTGAAGCAGGTCTCGTTCAAGGTTCCACCGCCGTCAATGCATTACATCGCCCAGCAGATCATGGCGGCGGTGACGCCACAGACACGGGTTATCGAGTTTCCTCACATCACCAACCTCACCGGGCAGATGATGCCGGTGCGGGAGATAGTCGACTTCGCCCGGCCGCGGGGGATAGAGGTGATCGTGGACGGGGCGCACGCGTTCGCCCATTTCCCGTTTACGCGGGATGAGCTGGGCTGCGACTACTACGGGACGAGCCTTCACAAGTGGCTGCTCGCTCCGATTGGGACCGGTTTTCTGTATGTGAGGAAATCGAAGCAGAAGGCATTGTGGCCGCTGATGGCGGCGGCTCCCAGCCAGGACGAGGACATCAGGAAATACGAAGAGATCGGAACGCATCCGGCGGCCAACCATAACGCGATCTCGGCGGCGCTGGCGTTTCACCGAGGAATTGGCGCCGACCGAAAGGCAGCTCGTCTCCGTTTCCTGCGCGACCGATGGGCGAAGCGATTGCTGGCGGAGAGCTCGCGGGTGAAGGTGCTGACACCGCTGGACTCGAAGCAGTCTGGTGCGATCGCGCTCTTCAGTGTAGATGGGCTCGATTTCTCGCAGCTGGGCGGCTGGTTGATGGCAAAGTACCGGATCGTCAACACGCCAATTCTGCATCCGGAATTCAACGGGATCAGGATCACGCCGAACGTCTATACGACGCTGGACGAGATAGACACCTTCGCGGATGCGGTGACCGTGGCAATCAAGAAGGGGATCAGCTGAAGGAAAGGGCGCTTCTTTCGAAGCGCCCTTTCCCATTAGCTCGCGACCGGACTCAGTCCTTTCGCGTCTTGCTTCCCTTGGGCCTTCCGCCCTTACGCGCTGCCTTGCCGTCCTCGATCATCTGATCGAATGCAGCCTTGGCGTCCTTCAGAAGTGCGTCGTGAGCCGCGCTGCGCTCCTTTTCCGACCGCTTCTTCTCGTGCTGATAAATCGCCTGTGGCGTCTTCGTCTTTGTTTTCATCTAGGCTTCACCGGTAAACGACAACGTGCTTATACTCGCAGCGCCCCGCAGCCCTTGGGCCGGCGGAGCGCTCTCATCGTTCCTAAATATAACCTGTTTCAACACGTTTTTTGTGACCCGCAGTGAACTTTCCCGAAACTTTTCCGCCAGGCGTGTCAGGAGGCCCGCGCGGCGCTAAATTCGGCATTGGAGGCCACAATGACAGCCATTCTCGCAAGGATGTACGAGCATCTCCGATGGGCCGACGAAGGTGTCTACGAAAGCCTTCTCTCGGCCACCAACCCGCCTCCGCATTCGCTGGAGCTGTTTGCGCACGTGGTCGCCACCGAAGATGCCTGGCTGTCCCGACTCCGCGACGAAAAACGGAAAGTGGTCCCTTGGCCGCACCTCTCGCTGACGCAATGCGCCGAGCTGGCGAAGCGTAACGCCGACGATTTTTCGGCGTTCATTGCGGATCTCGACAGCAGCCAGCTCGATGACACCGTGACCTACCGGAACAGCTCAGGCACAGAGTTCACGTCCACTATCGGCGACATCCTGACACATGTCGCGATGCACGGCGCCTATCACCGCGGGCAGATTGCAGCCGCCGTGCGCTCTGGCGGCGACACCCCCGCTGTAACCGACTTCATTGCTTTCGCCCGCGGAGTCTCCGCAGCTCCCCGACGCTGACTCCCTCGCGCTACACTGTCCTCATCTCAGGAAATTTCCAGAACGCCCACGCGGAATAGAGAAGCATTATCGCGGCCCCTCCGCCAATCGCCCACTGAACAGTGAAAGCGTGCGCCACCGCTCCAGCAATCAGCGACCCGATCGGAGTGAAGCCCACATAGACGAAGACGTACGCCGCCATCACCCTGCCCCGCAGCTCGTCCGGCACGATGGACTGGAGCATCCCATTCGCCAGCGCGCCATTGATCATCATCGTCAGGCCGATGAATACGAGCAGCACTCCCGCCACCGTGATGCTCCGTACGAGGGAAAACACGAGCAGCAGCGACGCAAAGGAAATGGCGGAGATCAGGAACAACCGCCCTCGGCGCACTCTGGCGCTGAATGCCGCGAGCACCAGCGCTCCGCTTAGCGCGCCCACCCCAACCAGTGTCACCAGAAACCCGTATCCACCGGCCCCGGTGTGCAGCACGTTCCGCGCGATGACGGGCATCATCGTCAGATACTGGAGCCCGAAGATCGAGTAGACGGCAATCACTCCCATGATGCCCGTCACGTCGCGCCGGGAGCGGATGTAGGCCATCCCTTCCAGAAATCCTTCACGCGCCGCAACAATCTTCTCGGCGGGAACGAACTTTGGCAGATGGATCGCGGCCAGGCAGCCGATGACCGCGATGTAGCTGAGTGCATTGATGCCGAAACACCACGCCAATCCTGCGCCGGCGATGACCGCCGCGGCAATCGATGGACCGATGATTCGCGCCAGGTTAAAGCCGCCGGAGTTGAGCGCTATCGCGTCAACAACGTCCTCGCGCCCCACGAGATCAACGATCATGGACTGCCTTGCAGGGATTTCCACGGCGCTGATGAGCCCATTCGCAGCGGCGAGCCCAACCAGGAGAGAAATGGTGATGTGGCCCGACCACACCAGCCACCACAGAAGTGCCGATTGAATCGACAGTAGAATCTGCGCGACCTTCACCAGTCGCAGCTTGTCCTGGCGGTCGACAATCACGCCGGCGTATAGCGAGAAGAGAAGAATCGGCAGTGACCCGGCAGCGCTCACCAGACCCACGACGAAAGCGCTGTTCGACAGCTGAAGCGCGAGCCAGCCCTGTCCAATCTGCTGCATCCATGTGCCGATGAGCGAAACGGTCTGGCCGATCCAGAAAAGACGATAGTTCCGGTGAGCCTGAAGCACCCGGAATGGATTGAGTGACTGCGCCTCTTCCCGCATCCATGAGATTATACACAGCCGATGCACGGGCTGTATAATTCGGCATGCGGTCGCACACCTACTCCCGATTCAGCCCGGAGATGGCCGACGCAGTGGATCTCCAGGCGCTGCTGGGAAAGCTCGCCGACTTCCTTCTGCAGTCGGGCTTTGCCGGCGGAAGCCAGTTCGACCCCTGGGGAGATTTCAACGAGGAAGCAGACCGGTCGCTCGAAGCACTGAAGCAGGCAATCCTCGACGCGCTCATCGACAGCGGGCAGTTCACACCCGAGCTGCTCGAGGCACTTCGCGGCGAAGGCGATGAGGAGTCCGAAGAACAGCTCGCCAAGCTGCTCGACGATCTGGTCAAACGGCTCACCGAAGAGGGATACCTCAAGCTCGACGCGCCACCTCAGATGCCCTCGGGCCACCAGTCCGTCACCGGCCCAGGCGGCCTCGCCCACGCGGCATCCAAAAGCGTCCAGTTCAATCTCACGGACAAGGCCATCGACTTCCTCGGCTACAAGTCACTCCGCTCGATCCTCAGCTCGCTCGGCAAGTCGAGCTTCGGCAGCCACGATACACCTTATCTGGCCACCGGCATCGAGGCAGATGCGTGGAGCAAGCCGTACGAATTCGGCGACGTTCTCAACCTCGACGTCAACGAGACTCTCAAGAATTCCCTTGCCCGCACCGGATCTCTCGAGTTCCCGCTCGATCTCGACTACGGCGACCTGATGGTCCGGCAAGCCGAGTACCGCTCATCGTGCGCCACGGTGCTGATGCTCGACACATCGCACTCGATGATCCTCTATGGCGAGGACCGGTTCACTCCCGCCAAGAAGGTCGCCCTCGCGCTGACGCATCTCATTCGCACCCAGTTCCCGGGCGACACGCTGCGCGTTGTGCTGTTCCATGACTCAGCCGAAGAGATCCCGCTGGCAATGCTCCCGCAGGCACAGGTCGGGCCCTACCATACCAATACGGCCGAAGGACTCAAGCTCTCGCGGCGAATTCTGCTGGCACAGAAGAAAGACATGCGCCAGATCGTGATGATCACCGACGGAAAACCGAGTGCGCTCACGATGCCCAATGGAAACATCTACAAGAATTCGATGGGCCTCGACATGGCCGTGGTGGGAGAAACTCTCAAGGAAGTAGCAAACTGCCGGCGCGCCGGTATCATGATCAACACGTTCATGCTCGCTCGCGACCGTGCCCTCGTGGAGTTCGTGAAGCGCGTGTCGGAGATCAGCCGTGGAAAGGCCTACTTCACCAACACCATGACGCTGGGCCAGTTCATTTTGATGGACTTCTTGCGCAAGAAAACGCGAACGGTATCGTAGGGTTTCCCCCTTCACCCACAATTCATGATGCGTTTTGCGTGGACCGCTCTCGTCTTCGTCGTAATTACGGCATGCACTCCGGCTCCGAGCACCGCGCCGGTTCCAGCCGGGCAGCGCTACGACATTCTCATCACCAACGCGCGCATCGTCGATGGGACCGGCAATCCGTGGTACCGCGGCAGTGTCGCCACCAGGGGCGACCGGATTGCCTACGTCGGTCCCTCGCTGCCGGGAACCACCGCGGCGCGAGTGATAGACGCAAATGGCCAGATAGTCTCGCCGGGATTCATCGACATGCTCGGCCACTCTGAGATCTCACTGCTCCGCGGGCCGCACGCCGTCTCCAAAATCACTCAGGGAATCACCAGTGAGATCACGGGTGAGGTCAGCTCCGCATGGCCGAATCTCGCGCTCGGCCAGGCGCCGAGGGCAACCCAGCCGTGGAGCTCGCTGGATGGATATTTCCGTGAGCTGGAGAGGCGCGGCACCGCGATAAACCTCGGCACTTATGTCGGGACGAGCTCGGTGCGCGAGGCGGTGATGGGCGACCTCACGCGACATCCCACCGACGCCGAGATGAAGCAGATGGGCGCGCTGATCGACTCGGCGATGCGCGACGGAGCCCTTGGGGTGGGCACGGGGCTGATCTATCTCCCGAGCACTTTCTTCTCGACCGATGAACTCATCGCGCTGACGAAATACGCGGTTCCCTATCGTGGTGGCTATGCAGCGCATATCCGGAGCGAGGGCGCGGGCCTGTTGGACGCCATTCGCGAGACCATCCGGATCGCCGCCGGGGCCGGCACATGGGCGGAGATAAGGCACATCAAGTCGCGGTCGCTCGAGCAGATGCAGCAGGCAGTGGCGCTCATCGACTCTGCCCGCCGCGCGGGCATCGACATCACCGCCGACCAGTATCCGTACACGGCAAGTGGTACCGGGTTGGCGGCAATGCTCAACACCTGGGTCCAGGAAGGAGGCAGCGACTCCCTCGTCATGCGACTCAAAGACCCGGCTGTACGGGCGCGTCTCAAGCGCGAGCTTGGTGAAGACAGCGCAACCGGCATTCGAACGGCCCAGCGAACGATGGTCAACACGGTTGGCGTGGATTCTCTCAGGAAATATCAGGGGATGCGCCTTACGGACATCGCGACGCTGCGGGGAACCGGCGACGCATACGACGCGGCATTCGATATCCTGATCGCCGACCGCGGCCGAACGAGCGCGATCTATTTCTCATTCAATGAGGACGCGCTGCGGCTGGCAATGCAGCAGCCGTGGGTATCGGTGGGTCAGGACGCGGGCGCCGTCAGTCCCGATTCGGCGGGCAAATGGGGCGAGCGCGGTCACCCGCGCGGCTTCGGGACATTTCCACGGATACTCGGACGCTACGTCAGACAGGATTCGGTGATCACGCTCGAGTTCGCGATTCGCAAGATGACTTCACTCGCCGCGCAGCGGGTCGGCATCCAGGACCGGGGACTGCTGAAGCCCGGCATGTTCGCCGACATCACCGTCTTCGACCCGGCGGCCGTCATCGACAACTCGACCTACGAGAATCCCCAGCAGCTCGCGACGGGCGTGAGCTACGTGATCGTGAACGGCGTTCCTGTGGTGGACGGAGGTACAGTCACCGCCGCACTCCCCGGCCGAGCGCTCCGAGGGCCGGGCTACCGGTTGGTGAAGTGATCATCCAGCCTTCTCTGTGCGCTCTGCGGGCTCTGTGGTCGCTTCCCTTGACGTGGCGGGCTGAGTTCTGTCGGTGAAGAGCCGGGTTATCTGTTGCCTGTGTGTACGGCTCACGCGCAGCTTCTCGCCGCTTCCCAGAACAATCGCGTATCCTCCGCGAACCAGGGGCCGGAGCTCGCGGGCTCGGCAGATGTTCACGATCGCCGAACGATGGATTCGAATGAATCGGTCGGGGCCAAGCGCACGCTGCAGGCCGCCGATCGTGCCGCGAATCAGAAGGCTCCGTCCATTGGAGTGTATGCGGACGTAGTTGTCTTCGGCTGAAAGCCAATCGATATCGGCAACATCGAGCCTGAAAGCGCGTCCGCGATCGCGAACGATCAGCTCCGGCGCGCCATTCGAGGTGCGTCTCGGGGTGTCGTCCAGGGCAGTATCGATGGTTTGCATACCATAGTTCTTATTGCCGGAGCCCGCGTCTGGCGATTACCGAAGCGGTGAATGGCCTTTCAGCCGGGGCGAACGGCGGTCTTCAACCCGCCATGGCTCTGGCGATGGCGTCAGGCGACCATGATTCCAGCGGAGCTACTCGGGAAGCGCCGTGGCAATCAGGATGGCGGTTGCCGCGAGGACCGCTGCTCCCGTCAGCAGCTCAAATCGCGCGGACCGGAGAAGAGGGCGCACGGCCGAGTCTGCACCTAGCGTGGGCTTCATGCGCCGCCAGTTCCATGCCCCGAACGCGAAGAGAATTCCCACGAGCGCGAGTTTCACCAGCAGCGTCACTCCGTACCCGGTTGTCCAGATACGTGACAGAGGCTCGACGTGGAGCAACGAGACGACGACACCGGTTGCCACAACCGTTCCTCCGCAAATGAGCGCGACGGGGGAGAAGGTGTTGACCATGTCAGCAACTCGCTTACCGGGCTCGATGGTGCCCGGTGTCTTTGTCGCCGCACCGATGCCGACAAACACGATCGCGGAGAGCGTTCCAAGCCATACTGATCCGGCGAGAACGTGAAGCACGTCCAGCGGTACGGTGAAAAGCGCATCGTCACTTGCAATCGCATGGCCAGAGAGCGCCGGAGTCGCGGCCAGCACCAGCGCGCATAGCAATGCTGCGGGCCACCCTGCCCCGGCTCTATTGTGCGCAGCGCGAAACGCGAGGATGGCCACAACGCAGGCAGTCATCTGGGCGATCCACACCCAACCCCACCCGGTGCCGAACAGAATCGTCCTCAACGCAATGTCGTGCATCGAGAGAGACTCGCCGTAGAGCTTGATCACCGTCGCGACAACCAGTGCAACGGCCGCAAAGAGGCCATACGTCGCGGCGCCGACGGATGCAATGTGATTGAAGGGATCGCCCGCGTCCTTCGAAGAGCTCATGCGGCCGAGTACTGCGTACCTGAACGCCACGGCGCCGATGAGTGAGAAAAGCGCGAGGAAGCCGAGCCACCGGCCGAGCGCCAGAGGAATGCTGAACGGCATGGCGTCGGCGGTCTTGTCGCTGTCTGCGGTGCTCTCCGAGTCTGCCTGCTCGGGCTTTTCCTCTGTCGCGGTTGCGGGCGGCGACTCGCCAGCGACGGCGGGTGAGGCCATCCTGAACCAGAAGGTCCCATGAGATGCGTGGCCGTCGCTTGCCGCCGTCGCCCAATGAACCGCGTAGCTTCCGGAATCGAGCGGCGACGTGAGGTCGGCAATCATTGCGTGGGGGTCAGTCGGATCGACGCGCGCTGCTCCGGTGCGAACTGTGTTGCCGCGCGATCCCATGAGAATGATGCGGCTCACGGCGACCATCGGTGTCTCGGAAAAAACGAGACGTATGCGCGAAGGTGAAGCGGTGAGGCGCTGGCCGGCCGACGGCTCGCTCCGGACGAGCCTTGCGTGGGCGAGCAGAATGGACGGCACGAGCACTATCAGAAACACTGCGGCAGCGACTTGCCTGAAAACGATGCGCGGACGCCCGCGCCGCAAACGCGTCGTCGAAGTAGTTTTTTCGGTGGCTGGTCGATTTTTCGCGGTCATGGCTCGCTGGAAGCTATAGACCGTCAATGCGAAGGAAAGCCGTTTCGCGCCGTTGCTCAGGCCTGCGGCGCAAACCCGGTGGCGATTGTCGTCCCCTGCCACCGCGTCGTGAGCAGCGACGGCTCACTCGGCGGCTACGGTGGCGGGCTCGATCGGAAGCGATTGCTCCTGACAAACGAGGGGCACCGGAATCCGCGTTGGAGCTGATTCGGGGCCCCTCTGACTGCCTTGCGTCTGGCCGCCGTTACGCCCTCAGCGCGTCCTTGTGCCGCCGGCTGACGTGCCCGTGCTGGATCTGCGGCTCGAACTTTCGCTCCGGAGATCCAGTGTAGATCTGACGCGGCCGCGCGATCTTCTGCTCCTTGTCGAGCAGCATCTCCTCCCACTGCGCCAGCCAGCCGGCAGTGCGCGCAATCGCGAACAGAACGGTGAAGAATTCCATCGGGAACGCCATCGAGCGGTAGATCAGACCAGTGTAGAAATCCACGTTCGGGTAGAGCTTCCGCGAGATGAAGTACTCATCCGATAGAGCGATGCGTTCCAGCTCGAGGGCGATCTCCAGATCCTTATCCACGCCCACAACCGCGAACACTTCGTCGGCGAGCCGCTTCACGATCTTGGCGCGCGGATCGTAGCTCTTGTAAACGCGGTGCCCGAAGCCCATCAGCTTGCCCTGCCCCGACTTCACTCCCTCGATGAACTGCGGGATGTTTTTGACGGTTCCGATTTCCTTGATCATCCGCAGCACCTGCTCGTTTGCTCCGCCGTGAAGCGGGCCAAACAATGCGGCAATTCCGGCCGTCATCGCCGAAAAGGGATCGACGTGCGATGAGCCCACGGCGCGAACGGCGCTCGTCGAGCAGTTCTGCTCGTGGTCGGCGTGGAGGATGAAGAGAATCTCGAGTGCCTTCGAGAAGATCGGGTCCGCCTCGTACTTCGGCTCCGTCATTCGCGCGACCATCGACAGAAAATTGTCGACGTACCCCAGGTCGTTGTCGGGGTAGACGAAAGGCAGACCCTTCAAGTGGCGGTAGCAGTACGCTGCGATCGTCGGGACCTTCGCGAGCAGACGGATCATCGAGATGTTGCGCTCGACCGGGTCCAGGATGTTGCGGGCTGACGGATAGAAC
>Ga0097691_1001219_pt1 | contig 19494 bp, 16 predicted proteins | sample NGESurdeep072012_8_FD_72858 | JGI IMG/M metagenome (GOLD analysis project Ga0097691, IMG submission 72858) | Arctic peat soil microbial communities from Barrow, Alaska - NGEE Surface sample 210-1 deep-072012 | ecosystem: Environmental > Terrestrial > Soil > Wetlands > Peat ... | reverse complement strand
GCGGTGGGTAGGTTGCTGAACGCGCCGAAGCGGGTACAGTCCGAGGCATTCGAGGTTCTGGGCCAGCGCAAGCTGCTGAAGTGGACGGTGCCCGGCGTGGCGCACGTGTTCGCGTTCTGGGGCTTCCTTGTGCTGACGCTGACGATCCTGGAGACGTACGGTGCGCTGTTCGTCGCTGACTTCCACATCCCGCTCGTCGGCACATGGCCGGTGGTGGGCTTCGCCGAGGACCTGTTCGCGGTGTTCGTCCTGATCGGAATCGTGATCTTCGCGATCATCCGGGTCACCCACAACCCGGCGAAGCAGGGCCGGGAGTCCCGGTTCTTCGGCTCCCATACCAAGGGCGCCTGGCTGATTCTGTTCATGATCTTCCTGGTCGTCGCGACCCTGTTCCTGTACCGGGGGGCGCAGGTGAACACCGGAGCGTTCCCCTTCGCCAGCGGGGGCGCGTTCGCCTCGCAGTGGGTCGGCTCGCTGTTCGCCCCGCTGGGCGGGGCGACGAACCTGTGGCTGGAGACCATCGGCATCTGGGGTCAGATCGCCGTGGTGCTCTTGTTCTTGGTTATCGTGCTGAATTCCAAACACCTGCACATCGGCGCGGCCCCGGTCAACGTCTACACCTCACGCCGACCGAACGCCCTGGGTGCGCTGCTGCCCATCTACCACGACGGGGAGCCGGTCAACTTCGAGGACCCGCCCGATGACGCGCAATTCGGCAAGGGGCACATCGCGGAGTTCACCTGGAAGGGCTACGTCGACCTCATGGCCTGCACCGAGTGCGGTCGCTGCCAGGACCAGTGCCCGGCGTGGAACACCGGCAAGCCACTGAGCCCGAAGCTGATGATCATGAACCTGCGCGACACGATGTTCGCCCAGGCCCCCTACCTGCTGGCCGCCAAGGGCGAGCACCCCGGCCAGGGCGAGCTGCACACGGAGGCCCTGGAGAGCGTGAGCGCCGAGGTGCGCGCGCAGGTTGAGCGTCCATTCATCGGGTCGCGTGAGGGCAGCGAGCATGCCGGTGACGACGGCTACACCTTCGACGGACACCGCACCACCGATGCTGAGCTGCCGATCATCGACCAGGACGCCCTGTGGTCGTGCACGATGTGCGGTGCTTGCGTCGAGCAGTGCCCGGTCGACATCGAGCACATCGACCACTTCATCGACATGCGCCGATACCAGGTCCTGATCGAGTCGGCGTTCCCGTCGGAGCTCGGCGGACTGTTCAAGAACCTCGAGAACAACCAGAACCCCTGGGGCATGTCCGCGCGCGCCCGCCTGGACTGGGCCAAGGACCTGCCCTTCGAGGTCAAGATCCTGGGCCAGGACGTTGCCGACGCCTCCGAGGTCGACTACCTGTTCTGGGTCGGCTGCGCCGGTGCCTACGAGGACCGTGCCAAGAAGACCACCCGGGCGGTTGCCGAGCTGCTCAACACCGCAAGCGTGACCTTCGCCGTCCTGGGCAACGGCGAGACCTGCACCGGCGACCCGGCTCGCCGCGCGGGCAACGAGTTCCTGTTCCAGACGCTCGCCCAGGCCAACGTGGAGGCGCTGAACGAGGCCAAGGCGACCAAGATCGTCGTCACCTGCGCACACTGCTTCAACACGATCAAGAACGAGTACTCACAGGTCGGCGGCCAGTACGAGGTCGTCCACCACACCCAGCTGCTCAACCGGCTCGTTCGTGACAAGAAGCTGATCCCGGTGTCCCGCCCGGACCAGGCCGACACGTCCAACGTGGCCTCGACCGCGGAGACCGTCACCTACCACGACCCTTGCTACCTCGGCCGCCACAACGGCGTCTACGCCCCGCCGCGCGAGCTCCTCGGGGCCTTGCCCGGTGTCGAGCTGCGCGAGATGCCGCGATCGGGCGACAAGTCGTTCTGCTGTGGCGCCGGCGGAGCTCAGATGTGGATGGAGGAGAAGCTCGGCACCCGCGTCAACAACAACCGCACCGAAGAGGCCATTGCCACCGGCGCAGGCCGTATCGCGGTCGGTTGCCCCTTCTGCAACGTCATGCTCTCCGACGGACTCACCGAGAAGCAGTCGGAGACCAGCGCCCACGAGGACGTCGAGGTCGTCGACGTGGCCCAGATGCTCCTGGCCGCCGTCCGCAGAAACCCGCAAACCTAGGGACGGTGCGGCCAACTACCCGACAAACCTAGGGATCGTGCGGCCAACTACCCGACAAACCTGGGGACTATGCATACGCATGGTGCCTAGGTTTGCGGGGTCGAGACTGACACAGTCCCTAGGTTTGGCAACGAAACTCGTGCACGCTCCCTAGGTTTGGCAACGAAACTCGTGCACGCTCCCTAGGGTTGCGTGAGGTGGAGGTCAGCCGAGATTGTTCTTGGCTAGGAACTCCTTGGCGACCACAGCCGGGTCCTTCTTGTCGACCACGACCTCTTTGACCAACTGCCCCAGCGTCGCGGTGTCGAGCTTGGCCGAGATCGCGTCCAAGGCTGCGGAGATCGTGGGGGTGACCTTGGACTTGGTGATCAGCGGCACAACGTTCTGCGCTGCGAACAGGCTCTTGGGGTCGTCCAGGATGACAAAGCCGTTGTCGGCGATGGACGGATCAGTGGTGAAGAGGTTGACCGCGTCAACCTGGCCGTTCTTCAACGCCTGGACAGACAGCGGGCCGCCGGCATCCAGGGGACGGAAGGTCTTGAAGTCAAGGTTGTAGACCCTCTTCAGGCCGGGAACCCCGGTCGGGCGGGTCTTCCACTCGGGCGGACCGCCAAGAGTGAGGTTCTTGGCCTGGGGCGCGAGATCACCGATGGACTTCAACCCATACTTGGCCGCGGTCTTCTGGGTGACGACCACAGAGTCCTTGTCCTCGGCCGCAGACTTGTTGAGGACGGTCAATGTCGCAGGGACAGCCGCCTTGAGCTCGGCATACACATCGTCAGAGGTGGTGGCCTTGGCGTTCTTGTTGAAGTACTGGTCCAGGACCCCGGTGTATTCCGGGATCAGGTCGATGGAGCCGTCCTTGAGCGCCGGGATGTAGGTCTCCCGGCTGCCGATGTTCAGCTTCTTGTCGACCTTGACGCCCTTGGCGCTCAGGGCTCCGGCGTAGATCTCGGCGAGCAGAGCGCTCTCCGGGAAGTTGGCCGACCCCACCACGATGCTGCCGGAGCTCGCCTTGCCGGCCGACCCGCCGGCCGCGAGAGGGTCACTGGATCCGGAGCCGCACGCCGCGACGCCAAACAGGGCTGCCGCAGCAGTCACGGCGAGGGCGATTCTGGTGCGTTTCATCGTGGTCTCCTTCTGTCGAGGTCATGGCTGGTTGGGATCTAGGCGCTGTGCTGCAGGGCCGGCGCCGGAGGTGTCACCCCGGCGTCAGAGTCAAACGTCTGGGCCGTTCGATACCTTCCGGTCAGGCCCCGGGACACCACGAAACGCTGGACCAGCGCCAGAACCATGTCCACGGCGAGCGCAAGGAGGGCGACGAGGAGAGCCCCCGAAGCGGTCTGAGGGGTATCCCGCACGGCGAGACCGTCGATCAGGAACCGGCCGAGGCCGCCGAGTCCGACGACCGCCGCGATCGTGGCGGTGGCAATAACCTGCAACGTCGCAGAACGGATCCCGGACATGATCAGCGGCAGGGCACAAGGTAACTCGACGTGGCGCAGGACTTCCGGGCCGCGCATACCCATGCCTCTGGCCGCGTCGCGGGCATCAGGCTCGACGCCTTCCACACCCGCGTAGGCCCCGGACAGGATCGGCGGGATGGCCAGGACGATAAGGACCAGGCCCGCGGGCGCCAGGAACGCGATGTCACCGCTGAACTTGGGCCCGAGCCACAGGACGGCGATGAACAAGAGGCCCAGCGAAGGGATCGCCCGGGCGGCGCCAGCGAGATTGACAACGAAGACACGACCACGGCCGGTGTGCCCGATATAGAGGCCGAGGGGAATCGCGATCAGAGCCGCGATGATCACGGCCGTCAGCGAGTACCCGAGGTGCTCGACGAGCCTGCGCAGGATGCCGTCGCTGCCCTGCCAATGGGCGCCATCGGTCAGCCAGGCAAAGATGCGGTTGATCATGACGACGCCTTCCCTGCGCGCTGCCATGGCGTCGCCAGTCGGGTGACCCCGATGATGACCCCGTCGAAGAGCAACGCCAGCAGCACGCAGGAGATGACGCCCACGATGATCGGCTCCATGAAGGCCCGGTTGAACCCGTCGGTGAACAGCGATCCGAGCTGCGCGACGCCGATGAGCGCGGCCACGCTGACGATGCTCACGTTGCTGACCGCGGCGACGCGCAGCCCGGCCGAGATGACGGGCACGGCCAGGGGCAGCTCGACCGACATGAAACGCCGACCTCGTTTGTAGCCCATGGCTGTTGCTGACTGGTTGACCGCTTCGGGCACCGCGCCCAGGCCGTCGGCGACGGTGCGCACCAGCAGCGCGACGGTGTAGATGGTCATCGCCACGATGACGTTTGTCGGGTCCAGGATCTGGGTGCCGAGCAGGAACGGCAACATGATGAACAGGGCCAGGGACGGGATCGTGTAGAGCAGCGACGTGCCGACGATCAGAATCGGGTAGAGCCCCCGGTGCCGGCGCGCCAGCCACCCGAGCGGAAGGGCGATGAGCAGCCCAAGGATCAGCGGCACCCCGGCGAGATAGATGTGCCGCACGGTCAGGTCCAGCACGTCGCCGAGATGGTCCTGAAGCCAGGTCATGCCGGGGCGTCCTCGGCTGGGTCGAGCTCGGGACGCGCTCGCTCCTCGATCTCGGCAAGGACCTCGTGTGCGCGAATCGTGCCCAAAATCTCGCCCTGCTCATCGACGATGACCCCGCGGCGACTCGGCGAGGACAGCGCGGCATCAAGAACGTTGCGCAGCGGGCCGCCGACCGTCGCGACGGTGCCACCCCGCTGCAGCATCTCAGGCTGGATCGGGGCGGTGATCCGGTCGGGCTCGATCCAGCCGAGGGGGCGCCGGCGGTCATCGGCAACCAGGATCCAGCCGTCCCGCGCGGCGTCGGCTGCCTGCGCCGGAGTCGCCCCGAGCGGCACGGTCTGCTCTCGAGTGAGCGAGAACTTCGGTGACGCCTCGAAGCTCAACGCACGGTAGCCACGGTCCTTCCCGACGAAGTCAGCGACAAAGTCATCAACAGGATGCGCCAGCAGGTATGCCGGGTCGGCCAGCTGGGCAAGGTGGCCGCCGGCCCGCAGCACGGCGACCCGGTCCCCCAGCTTGATGGCCTCGTCGATGTCGTGTGTGACGAAGACGATGGTCTTGCCGAGATCACCCTGCAGACGAAGGAACTCATCTTGCAGCTGTTCGCGCACAACGGGATCCACTGCGCTGAACGGCTCGTCCATGAGCATCACTGGCGGGTCTGCGGCCAGTGCCCTGGCCACACCGACGCGTTGCTGCTCACCGCCCGAGAGCTGCGCGGGATACCGCTTCGCGAAGCTCACCGGCAGGCCCACCCGCTCAAGCAGCTCAAGTGCCCGGGCTTCGGCCTTGCGCTTGTCCCATCCGAGCAGCCTGGGGACCGTGGCGATGTTGGCGACGATCGTGCGGTGGGGGAAGAGGCCGGCGTGCTGGATGACGTAGCCGATACCCCGCCGGAGCTCGGTCTCGTCCATCGTCGAGGTGTTCTGGTCATCGATCCAGATCCGGCCAGCGGTCGGCTCGATCATCCGGTTGATCATCCGCAGCGACGTCGTCTTGCCGCATCCGGACGGCCCGACGAGCACGGTTATCTGCCCGGTCGGAGCCTCGAACGTGAGGTCATCCACGGCCTTGGTGCCATCCGGATAGTGTTTCGAGACCGCGTCGAACCGGATCATGTCCACAAACCTATGGGGCAACCGTGGATACAGCGAGTCTGAGATCGCGTCATGGATTCGGCCAGACGGGTCGGTCGGAGGTCAGCGCCGCAGCAGACCTGGGCGTTACTGCCGCGACAGACCTGGACTTCGATGCCGCAGCGGACCCGGACGTCAGTGCCGCAGCGGACCTGGACGTCAGTGCCGCAAGAGACCTGGACTTCACGCAGCAGCGGACCTGGGTCAGTGCCGCACTGGACCTGATAGACCTTCCACGGCGGGTGCCAGCAACGTCCTCACCATGAAGCGGGCCACCAGTTCGTGCCACGGCCTGGCAGGGAAGAGCATGGAGTGACGGCCGCCGGGGTACTTCACCAGCTCGACGTCACCGCCGTCTGTGGCGAGCTTCTCGGCAAGCTCGGTGGTCTTGGCAGGGTCGGTGCTGCGGTCGGCGGTGCCGTGGGCGAGAAGCAGTGCCCGGTCACCGAGCAAGGGAATCGGCTCGCCATCTGGCAGCCATGGCGCCAGCGCGGCCACACTGCGCACACCCCAGCTGCGAACGCCGCTACGGGCACCGTCGTGGACGCCCCCGTGATCGGTCACCCGCAGCGCCACCCGGCCGCCCATGGAGTGCCCGACCAGGCCAATGGGGATATCGCCGAAGCGCTCGGCGATCCGGTCGAGGGCCCAGCGAGCGTCCGCCAACGGGGACTCCGCCCTCCCGTTCCACCCACGCACGGCGTACCGAAGCCTGGCCAGCACGATGCGCCCGCCGCCGGCTCGAACCACACTGCGACCAAACGGAATCATCCGCAGGACCGAAGGGTCGTAGGCTCGCACAGAGGCGAAGCTGTCAGGCGTTCCACCGTGAAGGAGCAGCACGACTGCCTCGGTTCGCGCGTCATACCCGGTGAAGCTCAGGCGGGGGGCACGATCCATGGACGCCAAACTAAGCGCCAGACCTGTGACCTGGCTGAGCGACTGACCTCGCCGAGCGCCCCTGACTGAGCGACTGACCTCACCGAGCAACCCTGGGTGAGCGACTGACCTCGCTGCGTGACCCTGGGTGAGCGACTGACCTCGCTGCGCGACCCTGGGTGAGCGACTGACCTCGCTGCGCGACTGACCTGGCCAGACAACTGACCTCGCGAACGACGCTAGACGTCACCGCGGTGAAAGTTCTGGAACGAGCGACTTGCCGTCGGCCCGCGCTGACCCTGATAACGCGAGCCGTACTTCGCGCTGCCGTAGGGACTCTCGGACGGACTGGACAACCTGAAGAAGCAGAGCTGGCCGACCTTCATACCGGGCCAGAGCTTGATAGGCAAAGTGGCGGCATTCGACAGCTCGAGCGTCACGTGACCGCTGAACCCAGGGTCCACGAAGCCGGCCGTGGAGTGCGTGACGAGGCCGAGTCGGCCCAGCGATGACTTACCCTCGAGCCGCGCGGCAAGGTCGTCAGGCAGGGTGATGATCTCAAAGCTGGAACCCAGAACGAACTCGCCAGGATGCAGAATGAACGGCTCGTCGCGCTCGACCTCCACCAGGTGAGTGAGGTCAGGCTGCTCCTTGGCCGGGTCGATGAAGGGGTACTTGTGGTTGTCAAACAGGCGAAAGTACTTGTCCAGGCGCACATCGATACTCGACGGCTGCACCATTGCCTCGTCATACGGCTCGAGGCGCACCCGTCCACCATCGATCTCGGCCTTGATGTCACGGTCTGAAAGGAGCACGCGGACACGGTACCCGGTAGTCGCCCAAGGTGGGCTGAAGCGCTCCGCCCGCGTCCGTTAGACTGCCGACCGCGCCTATGCCGTATCCCGGTCGGCGCCATGCGGGTGTAGTTCAATGGTAGAACATCAGCTTCCCAAGCTGACAGTGCGGGTTCGATTCCCGTCACCCGCTCCACTGCGAAAACCCTTGTGCCACAAGCGAAACGGGCGGCATCTGCCCAACGCGGGCCGTTCCCCGTCGGCATCAGAAACGCCGTTCGTGCAGTTCACGTGCAACTTCGGTGACCACCAGATCTCGGCTTTCGCCTTTTGCGGGGTCCGGCACGACCCTCTTCGCGGGCCCCCGCAGCACCCCCAATCGAGCATCCAATCCATCCGCGATGACACGATCCGCCTCGCGGGTCGCATGCTGATAGATGATCGCGGCGTTCATGCTGTCGTGGCCCATCCGCGCCATCAGATCACGTGTGCTCACACCGGTTGCAGCCGCGAGGGTGTTCCCCGTGTGCCGCAGATCGTGAAAATGAAGTCCGGGCTCACCGATGGCCTCAACGGCCTCGAGCCAGCCCACCAGAGGGTTGAAGTTGCTCCGCCTGATCGGAGCCCCTTTGGGCCCCGTGAAAACCAACGCGGTCGGCTCCGGTGAAACGAACTGAGCCAGGTGATCACGCAGTTCCGTGAGGATGCCGTTTGGCAGCCCAACAGTGCGTAGGCCCGCTCGGGACTTCGGCGGCCCCAGCATCATGCCCTGACCGCGCACCTCAGTGAACGCCTGGCGAACGCTGACGGCGCCGCGGGCCAGGTCGATGTCCATCCGGCGCAGGGCAGTGACCTCGCCGTATCGCAGGCTCGCGAAGGTGGCGACCATGATGAGCATCCGCTGACGCGCTGGCATCAAGTCGGCCAGGACGCAGACCTGTTCGATCGACAGCACCGGACGTTCGTCCGGGGACTCGGTGCCAGCCCCGACGATCCGGCAGGGGTTGCGACGGATCAGCTCGTCCTGCTCGACCGCCGTCATGAGGATCCCCCGCAGAAGGCGGTAAGCCTTGGCGACCATGGACTGCGAAACCCCCGATTCCAGAAGCCGGGCGCGCCAGGTCCGCACCATGGGCGGATCGATGACCGCAAGGTGGACCCTCCCGAACGACGGTTCGAGATAACGAGACAACAGCCACCGGTAGAGCTCACGGGTGCGCGGTCGCAATCCGGCGCGTTCCTGAATCCACCGGTCGGCATACTCAGCGAAGGGGACCTTGCCACGATCGGGGTCCGTCCACTCGCCGCGAACCATCAGAGACTCCTGGACTATCAGCCAGTCGTTCGCCTCGGCCCGACTCGCGAATGTCTCCGAACCATTTCGTCGCAGACCGTTCGGGTCCTGGAAGCTGGCCTGGAACCGACCCGACGGAAGCCTGCGGATCATGCCGAAGCGTCGACGGACAGGCTTGCGCGCAGCCATCAGGCAACTCGCGAACCACGTTGGCGGTCGACCGGCTCGACGGTACGAGTCTCGATGTACTCGCGGACGGCACTCTCGGGGATGCGCACCAGACGGCCTACCCGGACGAACCGGATGCGGCGCTTTGCGATGAGTCTCCGCGGGAACTGCACCGAGGTCCCCAAGACTTCGGCCGCGTCGTCGACACTGAGTAGTCGTTCCATGCCTTTCTCCCCTGCTGTCATGTCGATGGTTAGGCGCTCTGGTTGTGGGTGGTTGCCGCCCCTGAGGTGCGGGAGGGCTTGTCGGCGGTCATTGCGGCGTGTGGTGGCGCTACGGCCGGGGAGCACGGGGTACCTCCTGAGACATGGGCGTGGGCGCTTCGCGCCGGCGGCTGAGCGGTGCGGCCGGCTCCTGACCTGACGCCGGGGGTCTGTCTTGGGTGACTTGGTCGAGGCAGGCGGCGGCTGACATGGCGCTGCTGGCGCGCTGGACGAGGGTGTCGGTGGCGTCGACGAGTCCGGCGCGGACGGGTTCGGGGATGGGCACGGTGCGGTTGGCGAAGACATCGCCGGAGCTGACCCAGACGACGTCTTTTCCTCGGTGACCGCAGTCGGCTGTGCGCTCGATGTCGGCGTTGGCCCGGTGGGACATGGCGCGGGCCGGGCCGGTGAGGTTGGTGCCCTGGGCGGCGACGTCGCGGATCACGCTGGCGACGTCGACGGCGGTGGAAAGGGCCTGTTGGAGGTGCTGGGCGGCTTCGCCCAGGTCGACCCGACCGGCCATGACGTCTGGGCGGGCCCAGGTGGTTTTGTCGTGGGCGACCTCGCGGACAGCGGCGCGCACCTCGCCCGCTGCGTGGACCAGGTCCAGGTCGGTGCGGCTGGCAGGGCTGGTCATTTCGGCCCACCGGGTGGCGACTTGGGTCCAGGCCTGTTGGGTGGCGTCGAGGGTGGGTTCAAGGCGGTGCTCGTAGGCGTGCGGGTCGACGTGGCCGGTGCGGGCGCCGGCGTGCAGGATTGCGGCTGCTGCGGTGGCGATGCCGGCCTGGGTTCGGCTGGCCAGAAGCAGATTGGCCGGGGTGGGGGTGGCTGCCAGCGTGCGGTGGGCTTGGATGTCCCAGCCGATGAGCGCCTGTTGGAGCCGTTCGGTGCCGTGGGGTCCGTGCACATGTTCGCCCTGGGCTGCGCGGGCGAACTGGTTGCCGACGTAGGCGCCGGCGAGCTGCTCGAACGCGGCCAGCCTGTTGATGGCGTCCCGTCCTCGGGGTACGGCGCGGCTCTCCCGGTCGGACTTCCCGCGGGTGGTGGCCAGTTCCACGTCGCGCACGTGCTGTCCTGCCGCGACACCCACGCTGTGGGCGCCGACGTAGAGGGTGTGCATGATCCGCATTCGCGCGGCGTCAAGGTCTGCGCGGACCGCCGGATCGGTGGGGCCGATGTGGCCACCTCGCCGGTCGATGAGGTCGGCGGCTCGGGTGAACGTCTCGGCGACGTGGAGCAGCCGCTCGTCGGGGGGCCCGTCGCCGGGCCAGCCCCGCCGGACCTGGTCGCGGTGCATCAACTGGCTCATCGACTCCAGCCGCGCGATCGTGACGCCGTCGATGGGGCTGGTGGTTCCTCGGAAGGGTTGAGGGAGGGTGGCCCACAGTTCGGAGGCGGACTGGACGACCTCGCCCCAGGTGCGCAGCATCGCCGGCGCGTCCTGCCCGGTGACGTCCATGAGGAGCTGGCGGGTGGTGAAGTCGGCGTCCAGGAGCAGTTCGCCGACGCTGCGATCGTCCTGCCGTTTCATGGCGTCGCCTCACGCACGAGGTCGCATAGGGCCACGACCAGCGTCGAGATCCCGGCCGTCTGGTCCAGGACCGGGATGGCCCGGGTCAGCTCCTCGGCGGAGCGCAACAGCTGCGCGATGTCGTCCTGTGCCGGTGGGTGCCCCTCCATCTCGGCGCCGGCCGGCAGCATGGCCACCGCTTGGCATGCAGCAGTGTGGATCCCCAGGCCCTGCAGATGCAGAGGCGACCGGGGCCCCTCGGCCTCGGCCCGCGCCCACGCACGGACCGCAGCGTGGCGCAGCAGCCGCGCGACCTCCGCCAGGGTGTCCCCCGCGTCCTGGCCGATCGTGTCGTTCGTCATCACGGGCCCAGCTCCTTGTCTCGTGCGGGTCGTCCTGCCCATCCAGCCATCCCGGCCGGTCCTGGTGCCGGTCTTCGCGGGTGGCTGTGGATAACTCGCCGCCGTGTCGGAGGGTGGGGCAAGACTTGACCTCGAAGCCCCTAAGGGCGGGTCCGGCCGCTGGCGGCCTCCAGCGGCCGGAATCGAGGCAGTCGCACTAGTGGCTTCACTCAAGGAGGTGGAGGGCGAATGGCACGTTCGCCGGGGATGTCGCAGGCTCTGGCCCGGTCGCCGGGCCTGGTCGTGAGCACGGCCCTGACGTGCATGGTCGGTGCCCTGCTCCCGCCATTGCCGGGCTTGACACTCTTCGTCGGCGGCCTGGCCCTGACGATCATGCTCTGCGCAGGAGGCCTGGAGCGGCCTGCGGTCCGGCTGCTGGGACGTGCTCGGGTCCTGAGCGAGGCGGAGGCTGCGGCGCTGGCGCCAGCGATCGCGCTCCTGTGCCAGAGGGGCCTCGGCCCGCCGGCGGTCGAGCTCTACGCGCGCGACGGTGAGGTGGGGATCGGCGCCGCCGCAGCTGGGCGGCGCAGCGTCGTGGTCTCTGCCGGTCTCCTGCGGGCCGCCCAGTTGGGCCAGCTGCCGGCCGACCAGGCGGCTGGAGTGATTGCCGCCGCGGTCGGACGGACTCGCCTGGGCCAGACCAGGTTCGACGTCGCGGTCGACTTCTGGACGATTCCTTGGCAGCTGGTGCGGGCGGTGGGTGTGGCGATCGCCAGTGCGGTCACGTGGTTGCCGCTGACCCAATTCGCCTGGCGGATCCGGTTCGTGGTGGCTGCCGTGGCCGCCGCGCAGTCCGTGGCCGATGGCCGGATTGCTGGGGGTGTGGTGATGGCCTTGTTCATCGCCCTGACTTACCTGGCCCCGCGGTGGCGGCGCCAGTGGGACATGCGCTCACAGGACGACTCCGACCGGTTCGTGGCCGACCACGAACTCGGGGACGGACTCGGCCGCTTCCTTCGCCGATGCCCGCCCGAGCCGCGAACACTCAAGCGGCGCGCAGTTGTTCGGCGCCGTCGAGCGGCACCTGGCAGCCGGAGCCGTCCCCGTCATCGTTGAGGGCCCGATGGACGCGATCGCGGTGACCATCGCAACCGCGGGCAGCCACGTCGGCGTCGCGCCGCTCGGAACCTCCCTGACAGGCGAGCAGGCCGCACAGCTGGGCCGGCTCGGGGTCGACCCGATCGTGGGCACCGACGCTGACCTGCCCGGGCAGGTCGCCGCAGAGCGCGACTTCTGGATGCTCACCCCCTACGGGCTGGACCCGGGCTACGCCCAGTTCCCCGCAGGCCTCGACCCGGCCGACATTCTCGAACTGCGCGGCCGCTCCCAGCTACGCGAGGCACTCGTCGACGCCCGACCGCTGGCCGAGGTCCTGGTCGAGGAGCGCCTTGCCAACCTGCCCCCGGCCCAGGCCATACCCGAGGCGGCGCAGATTGTCGCTGCCCGGTCCTCGTCCCTGTGGGCCGCCGGCGCAGACCGGATCAGCTCCCGGCTCCAGGCGAGCATGGCCACAGTCCAGCGCGACCTGCACACAGCAGTCGCCGAGTGGAACCGCGACCCACGCGTGGCGGCACAGAAGCCGCTCCAGAACATCACCGAGGTCCGGGCGCGGCTGGCCGCGGCCTCCTCGCGACCCCCGCAGGAGCGCTGGGCGCCGCTGGCCGCCGACCTCGACCCGCGGCTGATCCGCCAAGGCGACTGGCCAGCACTCGCCTCGCTGATGCAGGACGCTCACTCCCAAGGCCACGACGTCGCCACCGCGACAAGGACATTAGTTGCCGAGGAGCCACTGGGTGAGCTTCCCGCCCAGGACCTGCGCTACCGGCTCGTGGCCCGGCTCGACGTCGACATCGACGCCTCCCCACAAGGGACGAACCCTCCAGACTCGTCGCCGGGTACTGCCCAGGAGCGCAATCAGCCCGCGCCCGCCGGCCCCCGTCCGCCGGGCCGCCGTCGCTGACCCACCACAGTCCCGCTCATAGCCGCGAGTCGCGCGATCGGACACAGGATTCCCCATCGCGGATTTTCCCAGGGGCGCCAGCCGAGGTCGGCGTCATACTCGCGATGGACCGACGTCTGTAGGTTCTCGCGGCACTTGTCATCTCCGAATCGGATCCTCGTGCGGCGGGGTGAGGCGGTTTCTCACCGTGTCATCCCGCTGTGTCTCATCGACTTGGCACTTCTTTCGGGCAGCCCCTTGCCCCTCAGGCCCATCACGACCCTCCTACCCTGCCAGAGAGTGACACTCGCGACGCGGCATCGCCCCGGTGAGCGGGCGCGCAAGTGAGCTGACCCAGGGTCGTGACCGCTGTCACCTGCCGACGAGCCTGGCTTCGCGCTGTAACCCGTGCTGTGCTTCGTCCGTCGACGGCCCCGAACCTGTCCCGTAAAGGGGACGCGAGTGGGAATCTTGACCGGGCGGGTCTTGCGGGACATCAGAACACGCGTACCCGTGCTGACCTGGGCCGTTCCCGTAGAAGGTTCGGCTATCGGACAGCCTGGTCCGGTCATCGTTCGGCTTGTGGGACGCACCGGGCCCGTGTGGGGTCAGCCGCTCGACGGTGTGGTCAGGGAAAAATCGACGGCCGCTTCGACGTGCAGGCGGGTAGTGGGGAAGACAGGAACGGGGCTGTCCACAGCGGAGACCAACAGCTCGATCTCGGTACAACCAAGGACAATGCCTTCGGCCCCGGCCTTGGCCAAGCCGGTGATGATGTTGCGATAGATCTGCCGGGACTCATCCCGCACCTCTCCGAGGCACAGCTCGTCGTAGATGATGCGATGTACCTCGGCCCGGTCGGCTGCCGGTGGGGTGAGCACTGTGAGCCCGTGGCTGGCGAACCGGTCTCGGTAGAAGTCCTGCTCCATGGTGAACGCGGTGCCGAGCAGCCCCACGGTGCTCAGCCCGGACTTGGTCACCGCTTGCGCGGTGACGTCTGCCAGGTGCAGCAGCGGAATATTGACGGCGGCCTGTACCTGGTCGGCGACCTTGTGCATCGTGTTCGTGCACAGCAGCAGCACATCCGCCCCCCCGGCCTCGAGGCCCTTGGCCGCCTCGGCAAGCAACTGCCCAGCTTCTTCCCATCGCCCGGCCACCTGCAGGGTCTCGATGTCCGCGAAGTCCACCGAGGCCAGAAGGCATCGAGCCGAGTGCAAACCACCCAACCGCTCACGCACGAGCTCGTTGGCCAACCGGTAGTACTGGGCGCTGGACTCCCAGCTCATTCCGCCTAGCATCCCGATCACCCGCTGTTCGTTTGTCCTCACGATGAACAGTCTCAGCCCTGACCGTCGCCCATTCGGCATCAGGATCCCCTCCGGACAAGGTCGGGCGATCCGCTTGAAGTGACTACGGTACTGATGTGATCGAACTGCGCCCTAGTGTTGTCGAGGATCTCCCCCACCTCTTGAAGTGGGTCAGTTCCGAGGAGGAGATGAGGGTCTGGTCCGGCCCGGGGTTCCTCTGGCCCCTCAGCACCAACCAGTTGCGGGCCTATTTCGAGGAATCCAGATCTGGACAGCGGCTCCTGTGGTCTGCGGACGCCATAAAGGATGGGGCGCTGGTGGGACATGCCAGCCTGGCACTCAAGGCAGAGGGTGCCGTAGGACGGCTTGGCCGCGTTCTCGTTGACCCCGCCCGACGCGGTGAGGGGCTGGGGCGTGCACTGGTGACGTCGGCGGTGACGGCAGGCTTCGCACAGACTCGGATCGACACCTTGACCCTGGGCGTCTACCGGCACAACACGGCGGCACATCAGCTGTACGAGAGCATCGGGTTCTTGGCCACCCAAACCCCGATCGCCGCCACGACAATCGGCGATCGATCATGGGACAGCATCGAGATGCAGCTACCCCGCCGGAGCTTCGTCCCCACCAAGGCGTGAAGCACGCATCATGAGAGATTCCGGGTAAGGGATCTGGCTACGGGACGACCAGCGTGGCGTTGAACAGCACTGTCAAGTGCTCCGCAGACCGTTGGTGCACGGGAAGGCACACGCAACGTGGCCGTACAAATTCGAGGCCGTCAAGGAACCCTCAGGGAAGGCTCACTGCCCGGCATTCTCGGGATAGTCGAACTGGACGCGCCACGCATCCATGTCCTTCTTGTTCATCGATCGGGGACGAGCCTGCCCCGGGTACAGCATCACGTGAAAATCCTTGCGGTTCAGAAGGAACACGTACGGGTTTCGCAGGGCGCGCTGTGGGACGGTCACGTACCCAGCGGCCACCTCCCGTGGCACTTTGCGTTCTCCGCGGAAGGACACTATGACGCCGACGCCCGGAACTACCAAACAAATGCTTAGAAATAGGTACATCCACGCATCCTGGTGATTCACGGCCGCAACAACCAGGGGGATGATCATCGCTGCGCCGAGCAACTCGACAACGGTCCCGCGCAGCATGAGTGTCCAGGCGCTCCAGCCGGCAAGAGGCGCTGGTGGGACGTTGCCTTCGTACTTGGTCAGACCGTTAGTGCTCACCGGCTCCTCCAGGTTGTTCCCTGGCTACGACTCCATGCAAACCCAACGGGTGGTCCACTGTCACGGTGGAGCAGCCCCACCTTCTTTGCGATCTGTCTACCGGGCCTCACCGCGCCATGACCACCGCCATACAGCTTCTGCTCTTCAGGCTACGTGGGGAGCAGATAAGTAGTGGCGGAATCCTGACGTCTATACGGGAGCCTGACCCTCAGCCTCGAAACAACCGGACCTGCCGCTAGGTGTGCGTTCTTGTCCGGTGATGCATCCGCTTGCGGTCCAGCGAAGGACTGACGTTCGGCGCCAGAATCGTGGTGCAGACGCGTCAGTCAGCGATCGGTCTACGGACACGCACAGAGGCTGCGTCGACCTGGCTCTAGAGGGATGACAGCACCGTTACCAGCACCCCCGACCCACCCAGCAGCGACGCTATTCCACCTGGGACGTGGCCACGAGATAGGAGTTCCATCCCGAGCGGGAGGAGTGCCACCCCCACCAGGAAGAACGCCACCTTGACGGCGACGGAGGAGAGAATCAGTCTCCAGCTGTTCAAGGTCGCCGTGCCCTGAACACAGATATGAACCCGTTAGACAACATGCGCGGCATCCTTGCAGACTCCGATACGTGTAGTCGCCTGTGGCTGGCCGGGATCCTCGGCGGCTGCCCGATCTGACGACGACACGCTCATTACGGCGATGTTCGATCGCATTGTTACCGAGACTCCGGATGGCGGCGCGCAGCATCGGGCTAGCTGGTTCCAGTGGGCGCCAGAGGATTTCTTCCCAGAGTGCGGCGTGGATGGCGTAGAACGCGCCGCCGATGAACAGGGCTGTGACCTTCAGCGGTAATTGGCATGGTTTCTTCAGCGCTATGTGGCGCAATCGGTCGGGTGCGTGGGGTCGACCGCTCTCGTAAGGGGATGGCCCTCACTGGGCACCCTCGCGGTCTCTGACCGAGCCACAGATCACCGATTCTCAAGAGTCGGTCTTGCGGTGGCTGGCGCCCGGCCCGTTCAGTCGACTGGGGACGGTCCGACATCGCTCGACGGAACCTGAACCGGCATGGGGACACGAGCAACCACCACATCAGTACGGGTCCGCAGCGCGGCCGAGAGCACTCGGTCCATCTGATTGTGGAGAATCCAATATCGGAGATGTTCGGGGACTACGACGGGGATCAGGACCACGATCTGTTGGCTGCTGTCCTCGCGGGCTTCGTCGATGAACGCGACGATAGGTCGGACCACCGATGCGTACTCGGTGTGCAGGATCCGCAGGGGCACGCCAGGGTTCCATACCGACCACTCTTGTTCAAGTGCCTGAGCCGCATGTTGGCTGTCTTCACCTTGGTCGATCACCACGCAGACCGCTATGACTTCTTGGCCCAGGGACAGCGCTTCGGAGATCGCTTGTTGGGTCAGCCGCGACACGCTGGTCACCGGGACAATCACAAGGGTTCGTTTGTTTGCTGGCTTGGCTGGCACGATGCCTATTCCCAGATCCAATCCAGCGCGTTTGTAGTAGGCGTGGATGGCCCTGAAGAGGAAGACAAAGGCCGGAACGGCCAGCACCACTATCCACGCACCTTGGGTGAACTTCGAGATAAGGAATATCGCGGTGGCTAATGCGGTGATGACGGCGCCGAAGCCGTTGATGGCTGCACGGTGGCGCCAACGGGGAGGACGAGTCCGCCACCAATGGATGACCAATCCAAGCTGGGAGAGGGTGAATCCGGTGAAGACTCCGATGGCGAACAGCGGGATCATCTCGTTGGTGTTCCCGCCGACGGCGATCAGGAGCAAAGCGGACAGGCCGGCGAGCACCCAGATGCCGTTTCCGAAGACCTGACGATCGTCGCGTATCGAGAAGAGATGGGGCAGGTAGTTGTCCCGCGCCAGCAGACTGGTCAGGATCGGTAGACCGCCGAACGAGGTGTTGGCAGCCAGGGCGAGAACGACGGTGATGGTGAGGGAGACGAAGTAGTAGGCCCAATGCCGACCGACGGCGATGGCCATGATCTGGCTGAGGACGGTCTGGTCCGATCGCGGACCGATATGCCAACGTTGGGCGAGAATCGCCAGGCCCAGCAGCATGACACCCAGGATCACCCCGAGCAGGAGCTCGGTTCGCTTTGCCCGAACCACCCGGGGCTCCTTGAACAGGGGGACACCATTGGCGATCGCCTCAACACCAGTGAGCGCGCTACAACCGGCGGAGAACGCCTTCAGCACCAGCAGCACACTTACCGTCTGCAGCCCGTGGGTAGTCAGCAGGGAGTGACCGGGCTGGGGCGCATTCAGCGCCAGGGGATGGATCAGCCCGATGGCGATGATGACGAGCAAGCCAACGATGAACAGCATGGTTGGCAGCAGAAAGGCCCGAGCAGTTTCGCCCAGTCCCCGGAGATTGAGCACGGTGATGACGGCGAGGATGCCGAGGCAGATCGGCACGGTGGCCGAGGTGAGGCTCGGAAATGCCGACGTGAGTGCCCCCACCCCGGCGGCGATGGATACGGCGACGGTGAGGGTGTAGTCGACGATCAGTGCCGCCCCAGCTACCAGGCTGGCGCTGGGGCCAAGGTTGGCACGGGACACCGCGTAGGCCCCGCCACCGCCCGGATAGGCGTCGATGACCTGTCGGTAGGAGAAGACCAGGATGGCCAACAGGACCACGATGGCCACCGTGATCGGAAGCACCAGGTGCAGGGTCCCGGCTCCGGCCAGGGCCAGTACGACGATGATGGCCTCGGGGCCGTATGCAACCGAGGTCAGGGCGTCAAGCGAAAGGGCGGAGAGCCCTTCGACCGGAGTGATCTGCTCCTTGGATGTCTCGCTCGACCGCAGCGGCCTTCCGATGAGCAGGCTCCAAGCAGATTGCCGGGCGGTCCCGCCACGCTCACTGCGATCTGGCACACCTGCATCGTAAGGGACGGAAAGGCGCTCGTTCGGGATCGATCAGTGCGGTCCGTCCAGCAGGCGGAGCCAACTGATTCATCCCGGGGCCTGAGTGCACATGTCAAATGATTAGGCGAGCACCAGCCGTGCCGTGATTGACCCCTCGTCGGGCCGTCCCGTAAGCATCGAACGGCCCACGGCACAAAATCGTGACTCTTGCTGCGCCGTTGGCCCTCACCGTGCAGGGATCCGCCAACCGCCCAGCCGCCCGCGAGCCCAGCCGCCCGCGAGCCCAGCTGCGGTTACGCACTCGCTGTCACGGCGCTCTGATGCCGACCCGAATATATGTGGACCGTGATGCGCCCTGCGATCGTAATCCTGCAATGCTGACGCCCATGAGCGACTTCTTTGACTATGTACGACACCCCCACGTGAACCAGCGAAAGGAGGCCGGACCACCCAAGGTCGCGGACGCGGCGATAGCGGTCCACGGTCCCGGACCCATCGGGCGGTTCAACGCCAAGGTCGGACTGAAGATCACCCTGATCGTGGGCACGATGTGGACGGCGTACCTGTTCACGCTGATCACCCTCGTGAGCGCACCAGGCGCCTTCAAGACTGGCGACAAGATCATCATCGTCGCGTGGATCGCCCAGACGTTCCTGCAGCTCGTCTTGCTGCCGATCATCATCGTCGGGCAGAACGTGCAGGCCGTGGCGGCCGACGGACGGTCCTTGGCGACGTACAACGACGCGTCGGCGGTGCTGGAGGAGGCACAGCAGATCCAGGCCCACCTAAAGGTCCAGGACGATGCGATCCAACGGATCCTGGCGACGCTGTCCGCCTCGACGACTTCGAATCCTTTGGAAGGGGGTTTCCACTTAGGTACTCTTGGTTGCTGGCCGGCAGGGGATTTCGGGGTTCGGGCGACGCCGGGCCACAGCATCTCGTGGTCACCCGCTTCCAGGAGTACCAAGATGGA
>Ga0097691_1001218_pt1 | contig 19519 bp, 20 predicted proteins | sample NGESurdeep072012_8_FD_72858 | JGI IMG/M metagenome (GOLD analysis project Ga0097691, IMG submission 72858) | Arctic peat soil microbial communities from Barrow, Alaska - NGEE Surface sample 210-1 deep-072012 | ecosystem: Environmental > Terrestrial > Soil > Wetlands > Peat ... | reverse complement strand
TCTCCGCCGCTGAGATCAACGAGGTGGTCCTGGTCGGCGGCATGACGCGCATGCCGAAGGTTCAGGAAGTGGTGAAGCAATTCTTCGGCAAGGAGCCGCACAAGGGCGTCAACCCGGACGAAGTGGTGGCCATCGGCGCCGCCATTCAAGCCGGCGTGCTGCAAGGCGACGTCAAGGACGTGCTGCTGCTCGACGTGACCCCGCTTTCGCTCGGCATCGAGACGCTGGGCGGCGTGTTCACCCGCATCATCGACCGCAACACCACCATCCCGACCAAGAAGAGCCAGGTATTCTCCACCGCCGAGGACAATCAGAACGCGGTGACGATCCGCGTGTTCCAGGGCGAGCGCGAGATGGCGGCCGACAACAAGATGCTCGGCCAGTTCGACCTGGTCGGCATTCCGCCGGCGCCGCGCGGCGTGCCGCAGGTCGAGGTCGCCTTCGACATCGACGCCAACGGCATCGTCAACGTGTCCGCCAAGGACAAGGCGACCAGCAAAGAGCAGCAGATCCGCATTCAGGCATCGGGCGGTCTGTCCGAGGCCGACATCCAGAAGATGGTCAAGGACGCGGAAGCCCACGCCGAAGATGACAAGAAGCGCAAGGCGGCGGTCGAGGCCAAGAATCATGCCGAGGCGCTGGTGCATTCCACCGAGAAGGCGCTGGCCGAGCATGGCTCGAAGGTCGGCGACCCCGAGCGCAACGCGATCGAGAACGCCATTGCGGATCTCAAAGAAGCGCTGAAAGGCGACGACGCGACGGTGATCCAGGCCAAGACCAATGCGCTGGCGCAGGCTTCGATGAAGCTCGGCGAGGCCATGTACAAGCAGCAGGCGGAAGCGCAAGGCGCTGACACCAGTGAGAGCGCCACCGGCGCCGACGGCAAAAAAGAAGACGTGGTCGACGCGGAGTTCACCGAGGTCGACGACGACAAGACCAACAAAAAATCCGCCTAAGCTGAGGCGCCGGCCGTGCGCTGGTCATCGTCAACCACAACAAATGTCACCCCCGGGCTTATCCCGGGGGTGCGTTGTTGCAGGTTCGATGAGTTGTCGAATCAAGTACGACTATGACGGCGTTCGGAATCTAGGGCGGCATCGGCATGTCCAAGCGCGACTACTACGAAGTTCTGGGTGTGGTGCGCGAAGCCAGCGACGCCGACCTCAAGGCCGCGTTCCGCAAGCTCGCCATGCAGCATCATCCGGATCGCAACCCGGGCGACAGCGAGTGCGAGCACAAATTCAAAGAGCTCAACGAGGCCTACGACGTGCTCAAGGACGGCGACAAGCGCGCCGCCTATGACCGTTTCGGCCACGCCGCCTTCGAGCAAGGCGGCATGGGCGGCGGACACGGCTTCGGCGCCGATTTCGCCCACACCTTCTCCGACATTTTCGAAGATCTGTTCGGCATGGGTGGCGGCCGGCGCGGCGGCCGCGGGCAGGGGCGCGAGCGCGGCTCCGACCTGCGCTACAACATGGAAATCACCCTCGAAGAGGCTTACGACGGCAAAACCGCGCAAATTCGAATTCCGACCTCGGTCGCCTGCGAAGTCTGCTCGGGCACCGGCGCCAAGGCGGGCACCAAGCCGAAGCCCTGCGCGACCTGCGGCGGTGCCGGCAAGATCAGACATGCCCAGGGCTTCTTCACGCTCGAGCGCACCTGCCCGGCCTGCCAGGGCCGCGGCCAGGTGATCGACGATCCCTGCTCGTCCTGCGCTGGGGCCGGGCGGGTGACGCGCGAGCGCATGCTCTCGGTCAATATCCCGGCCGGCGTCGAGGATGGCACCCGCATCAGGCTCGCCGGCGAAGGCGAGGCCGGTCTGCGCGGCGGCCCGCCGGGCGACCTCTATATTTTCCTGGCGCTGGCGCAGCACGAGTTCTTCCAGCGCGACGGCGCCGACCTGCACTGCCGGGTGCCGATTTCCATGGCCACCGCGGCTCTGGGCGGCGAATTCGAGGTGCCGGCGATCGACGGCAGCAAGGCGCGGGTCAAGGTTCCCGGCGGAACCCAGACCGGCCAGCGCTTCCGTCTGTCCGGCAAGGGCATGCCGGTGCTGCGCGCGAAACAAACCGGCGACCTGTACGTGCAGGTAGCGGTGGAAACGCCGCAGAACCTGACCAAGCGCCAGCGCGAGCTGCTGACCGAGTTTCAAAAATTGTCGTCGGAGGATACCCAGCCGGAATCGGTCGGATTCTTCAGTCGAGTCAAGGAGTTTCTCGATGGCCTGGGAAGTCGTGACAGCCATAGCGAGGAGCCATCTTGACCCCTCGCCCCGCGCCCTATACCCGTGAAGTTTGCTGGCCAAGGCCCGCCGGCCCGCACGCGTGACCCCATAGCAATGCCCGCACAAACATTCGTTCGCGTCGCAAAGAAAGGCCTGCGTCTCGATGACGAGATGCAGTTCATCCGTTCGTGGATCGAAAAGCCTCTCTCCACCGGCGCGGTGATGCCGTCGAGCAAGGCGCTGGCGCGCACCATGGCGCGCTACGTCGATCCGCAATCGAGCGGCCCGGTGATCGAGCTCGGGCCGGGCACCGGCCCGGTGACCGAGGCGCTGGTCCAGCGTGGCATCGATCCCGCGCGCTTGATCCTGGTCGAATTCAATCCGGACTTCTGCCGCCTGCTGCGCACGCGCTATCCGGCGGCCACGGTGGTGCAGGGCGACGCCTATCGGCTGCGCCGTCTGCTGGAGACGCTGGTGCGTGAGCCGGCCGCCGCGGTGGTGTCGGGACTGCCGCTGGTCACCAAGCCGCTGCGCACGCGGCTGCGCCTGATCTCGGATGCGATGGGCCTACTGGCGCCGGGCGCGCCGTTCGTCCAGTTCACCTATGCAATGGTGCCGCCGATCCCGAAGGCGCTGTCCACCATCAAGGCCGAGGCCTCCGAGCTGATCTGGATGAACCTGCCGCCGGCGCGCGTGTGGGTTTACCGCGGGCAGTAAGCGCGCCTTCCGGCGTTTCCTTAAATTCGCATGTGATTATTGGACGCCCCATCGCAAGTCGGCTCTAGCCGACTTGCGCACTGACTATTTGCGATATCGGGCAAACCCGAGATCGGCCCGCGGGGCATGACAGTCTTTGCTGTTTGGTGTGATATGCGAGCCTGACTTCGGAGCCGCCGATGCCTGCGCCCAAGATACTCGTCTTTCCAGGCTCGACCCGCGCCGGCTCGCACAACGTCAAGCTGGCGGCATTGGCGGCCAAAGAGCTGACGCTGATCGACGCCGAGGTCACGCGCATTTCGCTCGTCGACTATCCGCTGCCGATTTATGAAGGCGATCTCGAAGCCAAGGCCGGCCCGCCTGCCAATGCGCTCAGGCTCAAGCAGATGATCATGGCGCACCACGGCGTGTTCATCGCCAGCCCCGAATACAGCGCCTCGGTCACGCCGTTGCTCAAGAATGCCATCGACTGGGTGTCGCGCGTGCGCGAGCGCGGCGATCCGACCTACGCCGCCTTCAAGGGCCGCGTGTTCGCGATCAGCTCGGCGTCGCCGGGCCGGGCCGGCGGTCTGCGCGCGCTGATGGCGCTGCGTCAGATTCTCGAACTTGGCTGCGGCGCGCTGGTGATCCCCGAGCAGGTCGCGATCCCGCAAGCCGACCACGCGTTCGACGACATGGACAACATTATCGACACCGGCACCGCCAATCTGTTTCGCGCGCAGCTCGCGCGCTTGGTGGATATGGCGCGGCTGATGGCCTAGAGCATGATCCCGAAAAAGCCTGCCGCGGACTTGATCCGGGGTGGGAACCGGTTTTCGGAAAAGACCATGACAAAAAAATGCGAGGAGAGTAGCCCGTGACCCTGGACGCGCGTGAACGTCTGATCGTCGCTCTCGACCTGCCAACGGTTAAGGCCGCCGAGGCCATGGTGTCGCGGCTCGGCTCCTCGGTGTGGTTCTACAAGATCGGCTATCAGCTCGCCTTCGCCGGCGGCTTGCCGTTCGCGGCCGGCCTGATCGCGGCCGGCAAGCAGGTGTTTCTCGATCTCAAGCTGCACGACATCGGCAACACGGTGACCAAGGGTGTCGAGAGCGTGGCGCAGATCGGCGCGACCTTTCTCACCGTGCACGCTTATCCGCAGACCATGAAGGCGGCGGTGGAGGGCAAGCGCGGATCGAAGCTACGCATTCTCGCAGTGACCGTGCTCACCTCCTATGACGACGCCGATCTCGCCGCCGCCGGCTACGACATGAGTGTCGGCGAACTCGCCGCCGCGCGCGCGAGCCAAGCGCGCGACACCGGCGTCGACGGGCTGGTCTGCTCGGCGGAGGAGGCGGCCAATCTGCGCAATATCGTCGGCGCCGGCATGACGTTGGTGACGCCGGGCATCCGGCCGGCGGGCAGCGCCAGCGGCGATCAGAAGCGCATCATGACGCCGGCCAAGGCGATCAATGCCGGTGCCGACTATCTGGTGGTCGGACGCCCGATTGTCGAAGCCGGCGATCCGAAAGCAGTGGCCGACGCGATCGTCGCCGAGATCGAGAGCGCATGATCCCGAAAAGTGGGAACCGGTTTTCGGACAAGATCATGCGCAAGCAAATAAATCAGTAAGGGGAGAAGCGATGCCGAAGGGCTACTGGATCGCGCGCGTCGATGTGAGGAACGAAGAGGGCTACAAGCCCTATGTCACCGCCAATGCGGCGATCTTCAAGAAATTCGGCGCTCGTTTCGTCGTGCGTGGCGGCAAGTTCGAGTGCCCGGAGGGATTGAGCCGCTCGCGCAATTTGGTGATCGAATTCCCCGATTACGCCACCGCGCTCGCCTGCTACCGCTCGCCGGAATATCAGCAGAATATCAAGGTGCGGCAGCCGCATTCGAGCGCCGACATCCTCATCATCGAGGGCTACGACGGCCCGCAGCCGTGACTCTTGTCATTCCGGGGAATGCGGGGAGAGGTGACAGAGTGCATGCCGCCCCGCTATACCGACCGGCATAGTCCGGGAGTTAACCCCATGGCCGAGATGCGGCTCGTGGTCGCCGGCGCCGGCGGGCGGATGGGCCGCACGCTGGTCAAGGCGATCGCCGACAGCAAGGAATTTGCGCTTAGCGGGGCGCTGGAAGACGCGCGTTCGCGGCTGCTCGGCTGGGATGCCGGCGTGCTGGCGGGTCTGGGCGAGAACGGCATCAAGCTCAGCGCCGACGCCGGCCCGCTGCTGGAGCAGGCCGACGGCATGATCGATTTCACCGCGCCGGCCGCCACGCTGGCCTTCGCCGCGCTCGCGGCCAAGGGCCACAAGGTCCACATCATTGGCACCACCGGCTTGAGTGCGGCGGACGAGGCCAAGATCAAGGACGCCGCCAAGACGGCGGTGATCGTCAAGTCCGGCAATATGAGCCTCGGCGTCAATCTGCTGGCCGCGCTCGCCAAGCGCGTCGCCAAGACGCTCGACAACTCATTCGACATCGAAATCCTGGAAATGCATCACAACCAGAAGGTCGATGCGCCGTCCGGCACCGCGCTGCTGCTCGGCCGCGCGGCAGCGGAAGGCCGCGGCATCGATCTCGATAAGCATTCCGTGCGCGGCCGCGACGGCCACACCGGCGCCCGCAAGGCGGGCGATATCGGCTTTGCCAGCCTGCGCGGCGGCAGCGTGGTCGGCGAGCACAGCGTGATCTTTGCCGGTCCCGCCGAGCGCATCGAGCTCACGCACAAGGCCGAGGATCGCATGATCTTCGCGCGCGGCGCGCTGCATGCGGCGCTGTGGGCGCGTGATCAGAAGCCGGGACTTTATTCGATGATGGATGTGCTGGGGCTGAAGGATTTTTGATGAACGTGGGACAACATCGGTCGTCATGGCCGGGCTTGTCCCGGCCATCCACGTCTTACCGCGCTGACGAACAGAAAGACGTGGATGCCCGGCACAAGGCCGGGCATGACGGAGACTGAGAACTAAGGGTGCTGCAATGACTGACCGCCTTCTTGTACTCGTGCGCCATGGCCAGAGCGACTGGAACCTAAAGAACCTGTTCACCGGCTGGCGCGATGTCGACTTGACCGACAAAGGCATCGCGGAAGCGCACGAGGCCGGCCGCAAGCTGAAAGCCCAGGGCATCAAGTTCGACGTTGCCTTCACCTCCGCGCTCAAGCGCGCGCAGCGCACGCTCGATCTGATGCTCGAGGAACTGGGCCAGACCAAAATTCCGGTGTTCAAGGACCAGGCGCTCAACGAGCGCGACTATGGTGACCTGGTCGGCCTCAACAAGGATGACGCCCGCAAGAAATGGGGCGAGGAGCAGGTGCACAAATGGCGGCGGTCCTACGACATCGCGCCGCCCGGCGGCGAAAGCCTCAAGGACACGCTCGCGCGTACGCTACCCTATTACGTGACCGAGATTCTGCCGCGCGTGCTGCGCGGCGAGCACGTGTTGGTTTCGGCGCACGGCAATTCGCTGCGTGCGCTGGTGATGGTGCTCGACCGCCACACCACCGAGAGCATCACGAAATTGAATTTGGACACCGGCGTGCCGATGATTTATCGGCTTAATGCCGACTCGACGGTGAAATCGAAGCTGGATCTGGCGGCGTAACTACCCCGCCGCCATCCCGGCTTCCCAGCCCAGCATCGCGCGCTTGCGGGTGATGCCCCAGTGATAGCCGGTGATGTCGCCGCTCTTGCCGATCACGCGGTGACACGGCACCACGAAGCAGATCGGGTTTTTGCCGATCGCGGCGCCGACCGCGCGTGCGGCTTTCGGCGACCCGGCGCGTGCCGCGAGGTCGGAATAAGTGGTGAGCCCGCCCATCGGAATGGTGAGCAGCTTTTCCCACACCCGCACTTCGAAATCCGTGCCAATGAGCACCACGCGCAGCGGCTGCTCGGGCCGCCACAGCGTGGAATCGAAGATGCGGCGCGCGGTGGCGGCGGTGGCCGCCAAGTCCTCGACGTAACGTGCCTTCGGCCAGCGCGCGCGCATGTCGTTGAGCGCGCCGCGTTCCTTGCCGGCATCGGCGAGCGCGAGACCCGCTAAGCCGCGCGGCGTGATCATCACCAGCGCCATGCCGAACGGGCAGGGATGGAACCCGTAGCTGATGGTGAGCCCGTCGCCGCCGGCCTTCCATTCGCCCGGCGACATCGCCTCGTGGGTGACGAACAGATCGTGCAGCCGGCCGGGCCCGGACAGGCCGACCTCGTAGGAGGTTTCCAGCACGCTTGCCGACGCCCGCAGCAGCTCGCGCGCGTGGTTGAGGGTGAGCGCCTGCAGGAACGCTTTCGGCGTGAGGCCGCACCAGCGGCGGAACAGGTGATGCAGATCGCTGGCGCTGACGCCGGCGGCTTCCGCGATGGTGTCGATCTCGGGCTGCGCGCGCCAATGGCCGCGGATATGGGCGATGGCGCGGCGCACAATGTCATAATCGGCCGCCGCGGTGGCAAGCGGGGCGAGGTCGGGGAAGCGGTCGGCCAAGGCCGGCTTTGCAAGCGTCATGGTCATACCGGCTATTTAGGGCGGGGCGCGGCGCCCAGCCACCCGATTTCTGACTAGTCCAACGTCGTCCGTATCGGCCCGCGCTTGGCTTCGCTCAGCGCAGCCGCTAGTTCCTGCGCGAAGCTGGCCTTCTCGTGCGGACTCAAGAAACTCGCGATGGCCAGCTGCTGGCCGCGCGAGACCAGAAACAGCCGCTCGATGCCGAATTCTTCGTGCACCACTTTGTCGAGCTTGACCCAGAGCGGATTGAGCACCCATTCGCGGACGCGTCCACGATGGCTCACCTTGCGCACGGTCAGCGCGGAGGAAGTGACCTTCACTTCTTCGTAGGCGTCGGCGTGGCGGTAGTTGAGCCGGAACGCCCAGTACAGCAGGGCCACGTCGAGGCCGAAAAATCCGAACACCGGCCAGGCGCCGTCGAGCAGGAACGCCATGCCGGCGATAAAGCTGACGGCGCCGAAAATCCCCATCAGCACCAGGAAGCCGACGCGGCCGAGCGAACGGTGCGGCGTGATCACCGCGGAAAAGATCGTGGGCTCGAGGTCGTCGGCGTTGTCGGCGGTCATGCCGCTCAGTATACCGAAATCATGGCGAAAAAATCGACCGGCAAATCCCCCGCGCGCAAACGCGCCAAAGTCGATGCCAAGAGGGCCGATGCCAAAGCCGCCGTCGGCGCGCTGCCGCCATGGACCGATGCGCAAATCGAAGAGGCGTTCCGCCGTTTCAAGGCCGCCAATCCGAAGCCGCAGGGCGAGCTCAAGCACATCAATCCGTTCACGCTGCTGGTGGCGGTCGTGCTGTCGGCGCAGGCGACCGATGCCGGCGTCAACAAGGCGACGCCCGCGCTGTTTGCCGCCGCCGATACGCCGGAAAAGATGGCCGCGCTCGGCGAGGAGCGTGTGCGCGACCTGGTCAAGACCATCGGGCTGTTCCGCACCAAGGCGAAGAACGTGGTGGAGTTGTCGCGCAGGCTGGTTGCCGAGCACGGCGGGCAGGTGCCGCGCTCGCGCGAAGCGCTGGAGGCATTGCCCGGCGTCGGGCGCAAGACCGCCAATGTCGTGCTCAACATCGCCTTCGGCGAGCCGACCATCGCGGTCGACACCCACATTTTCCGCGTCGGCAATCGCACCGGCTTGGCGACCGGCAAGACACCGTTCGAGGTCGAACAGAAACTCGAGCAGGCGGTGCCGGCGCACTACAAGCATCACGCCCATCATTGGCTGATCCTGCATGGCCGCTACACTTGCGTGGCGCGCAAGCCGCTGTGCGAGAAGTGCATCATCGCCGATTTGTGCCAATGGCCGGGCAAGACGGTCCTATAAGAACTGTCTAGGGAGAGTGCGTATGGAAGGCCCGGCCAGCGGCAACAGCAAAGCCGTCGATCACGCCGATCCGAAAGTGATTTTCGGCAATGCCGGGTTGTCTCCTAAGGCCGGCACCGCCTGGATGAAAACGTTTCTCCACTTTGGCCGCAATTTTAAGCGCGACGCCGCGGCTGCGACAAAATACTGGCGTGTGGGTTCCGAGTTTTTGTCCAAGCTGCCCAAGAAGCCAAAGCGGACGCGCGAGCAACAATTGGCAGCGGACATTATTCAGTTTAGTTGCCGCAGCGCGCGGGAACGATTTCTCACAAATCATGCCGATGCGATCTATCGCAAGCTGACTAAAAATCTCGACAACTTCCTGCGGGTCGATGACCTGGCTTATGACGCCGCCAAGCTGGTGCCGGGATTGACGCCGACGCGCCAGCAAGTTGCCGCTGAGGCCGCTAATTTACAAAGCGAGAAGGACGGCGTCGAAGTCGATCAGGGGATTTTCCTGGCGCACGTGCTCGCAAGTCCTGAAATCGGCATGCATCTCTGTCACGCCATGTTGCGCCCGAAGATGGAATCGATCGAGCGCGCGCGGGAGTTCATCTTGCGCGACGCGATCGACTTTGGCCCGGTCAAGATTGAGCGCCAGGGCAAGGCCGCGGTCGTCACCATCAAAAATCCACGTTTCCTCAACGCCGAGGACGACGACACCCTCGACGACACTGAAACCGCTACCGACATCGCGATCCTCGATCCGTTAAGCGAAGTCTGCGTGTTGCGCGGGGATTTTGTCGATCACCCGAAATACAAAGGCCGCAAGATCTTTTCGAGCGGCATCAATCTGACGCATCTCTATCGCGGGAAAATTCTGTATCTCTGGTACATCCGCCGTGACATGGGGGTGGTGAACAAAATGTTTCGTGGCCTTGCGACGCCGGGTTTGCGCGGGCCGGACGAAATGGTCGGCGGCACCCCGGAGAAGCTCTGGATCGCCGGCGTCGACGTCTTCGCCATTGGCGGCGGCTGTCAGTATCTGCTGGCGATGGACTATGTGGTCGCCGGCAGCGATGCCTATATGACGCTGCCGGCGCGCAAGGAGGGCATCATTCCCGGCGCCGCCAATCTGCGGCTGCCGCGCTTCGTCGGCGCGCGCATCGCGCGGCAGGCCATCATGGGCGGCCGCCGGCTCGACTGCGACAGCCCGGAGGGGCGCATGATCTGCGACCTGATCGTGCCGCCCGGCGAAGTAGACGCCGGCGTCGCGCGCGTGGTCGAGGACTTCACCGGCTCGGGCGTGGTCAGCGCCGCCGGTAACCGGCGCGCCTTCCGCGTCGGCGAAGAACCGCTCGACACCTTCCGCCGCTACATGGCGGTCTATTGCCGCGAGCAGGCCTATTGCCATTTCAGCCCGGCGCTGATCGCCAATCTGGAACAGCACTGGAACGCCGCGCACCGCAAGCTGTGAGCGTAGCGGGAGCCGACCTAACGTGGCGGTTCGATCAGTTCCGCCCGCCGGCCCGCTATGCGCTTGTGCATGTGCACCATGAACGCCATGGCGAATATCGGCGTCGCCAAGTTGACCACTGGGATCGACACGAACACCGCGATCACCATGCCGGCGAGGAACACGTAGGCTGCATTGGTCTTGCGCATTGCCTTGGCCTCAACGGGCGGGCGGAAGCGCATGGCGGCGAGCTCGAAATATTCGCGGCCGAGCAAGTAGGAATTCGCCAGGAAAAGGATGATGACGCCGAGCCCGGCCAGCAGCAGGAACGGCAGCGCGCAGAGATAAACCAGCAGCGCTAAGCTCGCGAACTTCAATCCTTCGATCAGCGCGCGGAACAGCGGCAAGGATCGGCCGACCGGCTCGGCCGGATAATGCTCGCGCTCGACCGCTTCCGCGATCTCGTCGACGAAGAAGCTGCCGACGAAGGCGGTCACCGCCGGCATCAGGAACAGCGCGCCGGTAATGATGCCCAAGCCGGCCATGATCGAGAGCACCCAGGCCAGCGTCGCCCAGGCCGCATGCGGCGCCATGCCGGAGCTCTGCTCGGCCCAGGTGGCGCCGCTTGTCGCCAGCGCCGCGAATACGCGCTGCAGGCCGATGCCGATCACCACGATGAGGGCAAGCGCAAGCCCGACCGCCTTGAGCAGCACCGCGCGCAGGGGCTGCGTGAACATTTGCGTTAGGGTGTTAACGGCGGCGTCGATCATGCGGTCACAGTTAAGGTCGACCGCGGCAAGGAGCAAGGCCGTCGGCGACTAAACCGCCGACGACAGCGTCTCGCCCTCGAACGCCTCGGTCTGCGCCGGCACCAGTGCCATCAACTCGTCGGCATCGGTGACCGGAAGGTCGGCCCAGGCCATCGCCTTGTAGTCGAATCCCTTCACGAGCGTTGGCTTCACCACTTCGAAATAAGGCGAGATGTCGAAATCGCGCGGGGCGTACAGCGAGGAATGGCGGATTTCCAGGATATCCTGCCACGCCGTCTCGCTTGCCGTGCGCGCCACCTTGGGCAGGATCGGATAGCGCACGGTCTCGAAGGCTTGCGCGATCAGCGCCGAGCAGATGATGCGGGTCGGGTGGCCGGAGCCGAGCGCGATCATGCGGCGGCGCCAGCGTTGCGGCACCGGCAGCGGCAACAGATAGCGCAGCAGATCGATGATGTTTTTGAGGTCGTAGTCGAAGCCGATGCGCTCGCTGGCATAAGCGCACACGCGTGCGCGATCGTCTTCGGTGAGACCGGTCGGCCGGCAGATGCGCGAATGGAAGCGGGCGTATTTCGACAGCGGCGCCGCCACCACGCCCTCGCCGATATTAGCCTCCACCAGCACCAGCGGTTCGCCATCCGCGGTCACGCGATCGCCGATCGGCCCGACATAGAGCGCAGCATGCGACCAGGTCGACTGCGTAAGATACTTGATGACGCCGGAAATGTGGTTGTTGCCTTCGACCAGCAGCACGTCGCCAGATCGCAGCGTCGCGCGCAAGCAATCGGGATCGCTCGGCGTGAACGGCTCATAGCCTTCCGCCGGTTTTTCCAGATAGTGGGCGAGAACACGCCCAACCCCGTCAACCATCCAACTCATGTCGCCCGTCCCCGACGTCAGTTCTTGACGCCCAAATTCGACGCTAGCTTCCCCGCGCGCGGTCGTTTCGCCCGCGCGTCTTGTTGCTGCCCAATTTAATGAAGAGTCATTGCAAATTGGTTCATTGGCCGCGCATCGAGGTTACCGACCGTTAGCCATGATATTTGCGGCGCCACGCGCATTCGGGCAATGTATCGGCCCCGCCGGAAAGCATTCGGATACCATGTCGGGCCTTAGCCGCCGCTCATTCCTTGCCGCTTCCGCCGCGCTGATGGCGGCTCCCGCGCTCAGCACGGTCTCGTCCGCGGCCGAGGTCGACGTGGTCATTATCGGCGCCGGCGCCGCCGGGATCGCGGCCGCGCGCCGCGTGGCCGCCGCCAACCGCAGCTTCCGGCTGTTCGAGGCGGGCGACCGGGTCGGCGGACGCTGCGCCACCGACACGAAGATTTTCGGCGTGCCTTACGATCTGGGCGCGCACTGGATTCATAATCCCGACAGCAATCCGCTGGTCGGCCTGGCAACGAAAAGCGGACTGAACATCGATCCGGCGCCGCGCACGCAGACGGTGCGCGTCGGCCCGCGCAGTGCCCGCGACAGCGAGCTGGAGAATTTCCTCGCCGCGCTGTTGCGGTCGTATCGCGCCATCGCCGACGCCGGCAAGGCCAAGGCGGATATGGCGGCGGCGCGGGCACTGCCGCGCGATCTGTTCGACTGGCAGGCGACGGTCGAATTCATTCTCGGGCCGTTCGGTATCAGCAAGGATCTTAAGGAGGTCTCCGCCATGGAGCTCGCGCGCGCGGTCGAGCGCGAGAGCGATGCGTTCTGCCGGCAGGGCTATGGCGCGCTGCTCGCCAAGCTTGGCGCCGGGCTGCCGGTGCAGCTAGCGACGCCGGTCGACGCAATCTACTGGGGAAAAAGCCTGGCGGTGGACACGCCGAAAGGAAACTTGCTGGCGCGCGCCGTGATCGTGACGGCGTCGACCAATGTGCTGACATCGGACAAGATCGAGTTCATCCCGCCGTTGCCCAAGCGCCAGCTCGATGCCGCGGCCAAGCTCGCGCTCGGCAGCTACGATCACATCGCGCTCGACATGCCGGGTAATCCGCTCAACCTTCAACGCGACGACATGGTGTTCGAGCAATCGGCGGGCACCCGCACGGCGGCCTTGCTCGCCAATGTGTCCGGCAGCAGTCTGCATCTGGTCGAGGTCGGTGGACAATTCGGCCGCGAGCTTGCGGCCAAGGGCGAGGCCGCGATGGTCGATTTCGCGGGCGATTGGCTGGCGTCGCTGTTCGGCGCGAACGTCAAGCGCGCGATCAAGCGCAGCCATGCCACGCGCTGGAACGACGAGCCGTTCGTGCTCGGCGCCATGTCGGCTGCAACAGTCGGCAACGCGGACGCGCGCAAAATCCTGATGGAGTCGATCGGCGGGCGGGTCTGGTTTGCCGGCGAGGCGGTGCACGAAACGCAGCCGGGCACGGTCGCCGGCGCCTGGGAATCCGGCACGCGCGCGGCCGAGAGCGCGTTACGCAAGCTGGGCGCGCTGAAGGAGCCGGACGAGAAAAAAGAAAAACGCACCCCGCGGCGAAATCGCCGGCGGCGGCGCGGGGACGATGACGAATGAGCGTTACCGTCCGCGCGCGCCCCAAAGCGCTGATCGCCTGGTCGAGCGGCAAGGACAGTGCCTGGGCGCTGCACGAAGCGCGGCGCGCCGGCGAATTCGACATTGTCGGCGCATTGACGACCGTGACCGACACGTTCGGCCGCGTCAGCATGCATGGCGTGCGCGAGGAATTGCTACATGCGCAGCTCGCCTCTGCCGGCCTGCCGGCGATCGTGGTGCGCATTCCATTTCCCTGCCCGAACGAGATCTATGAGCAGAAAATGGCGGCGGCGATGCAGCAAGCCAAAGCGCGCGGCATCACGCATATTATCTTCGGCGATTTGTACCTGCAGGATATCCGCGCCTATCGCGAAACGCGGCTCAAGGATATCGGCATGACGGCGGTATTTCCGCTCTGGCAGCGGCCGACCGCGGCGTTGGCGCGCGAGATGATCGCTGCCGGTGTCGAGGCGCATCTTGCCACCGTCGACCTCAAGCAATTGCCGGCGTCGTTCGCCGGCCGCCGCTTCGACGCAGGCTTGCTCGACGCACTACCGGCCGGCGCCGACCCGTGCGGCGAGAACGGCGAATTTCATTCTTTCGTATCGGCGGGGCCGATGCTGGCGCGGAAGATTCCAGTCAGGGTCGGCGACACGGTCGAGCGCGACGGCTTTGCTTACGCGGATTTGCTGCCGACGTAGTTTTTGTCACGCATTCTCGCCATGCACTCAGCGTCATGCCCGGGCTTGACCCGGGCATCCATGATGAGCTGCCGCGAATAAATGCCTTACGAAATCTGTCTTTGCCGAGCCGCCTCATGGATTGCCGGGTCAAGCCCGGCAATGACGGCGAAGAGGTCAAGCCCGCCGTACGCCGCTACCGTTTGCAGCACCCTGCGTGTTGACCTGCATCAACGACAGTCGGCCAGCGGATGGAAGGATCGCCGCATTGCGGAGGCTGCCATGCGAATCTTCGATTGGCTGACGGGAACCAAACGGCCGGCGGCCGGGGTGGCGGCGAAGCCCGCCGCTGAAGTGCGCGCCGCGCTGCTCGCCATCAACCAGCCCGCGCTGCCGTTCGTGGTGCGCGACGGCGCGGCGGAGAAGGTCGACCTGGTCGCCGAGTGGCGGATCGTCGATGCCGCTTGGCACGAGAGTTTTGCCAAGGCGGGGATCACCAAGGTCTTCAAGATTCTCATGCGCCTCGATGCGGACGCGCGCACGGTGCGCGCCGTCGATCAGGAATGGTCGGTTGAGTGGCGCGCCGGTGTGCCCACCCTGGCGCTGGCGGTGCAGGGCTTTCGCGGACAGAAATTCGAGATGTCCGGCGGCGTGCGCTACGGCTTTAAGGATAAGGGCGGGTTCGGCAAGGTCTATGGCTATAATTTCTCGACGGGTGAAATGAAGACGCCGCTGCAGAACGCGACCACCGGCGCGGGGTGGACCTGGCGCGGCGTGACGTTCGGCAAGCTGTGAGCGCGGGCGGCGGGCAATTACGCCCTTAACGCGCCGCCGGTTTTCTTGGTGACCTCGGCGACGATGCGCTGGCCGAGCGCGTCTATTTCCGGATCGGTCATGGTCTTCTCGCGCGGCTGCATGGTGACCGCGATCGCGATCGACTTCTTGCCGGGTTCGATGCCCGTGCCCTCATAGACGTCGAACAAGGTCACACTGACGATCAGTTTGCGGTCGACGCTAAGCGCTGCGCGCACGATGTCGGCGGCCTTCACCGCATTGTCCACCACGAAGGCGAAATCGCGCTCCACCGGCTGGAACGGCGACAGCTCGAGCATGGGCTTGGCCCGTGTCGGCTTGGCCTTCGGGTCGGGGATTTTTTCCAGGATCACTTCGAAGCCGACCAGCGGCCCTTCGGCCTTGAGCGCGGCAACGCTAAGCGGATGCAACTCGCCGAAATGGCCGAGCACGTTCTGCGGGCCGATCTGAATGGTGCCGCTGCGGCTGGGGTGGAACCAGGCTGGCCCGCCCGGCACCACCTGCAAGGCCTGCATCGGGCTGCCGGCGGCCGCCAGCACGGCGAAGGCGTCGGCCTTGGCGTCGAAGGCGTCAACCGGCGCAGCCTTGCTCGACCAATGCCGGCCGATGCCGGTGCTCTTGGCGAGCGCGCGGCGCAGGCCGGTGGCGGCGGTGAACTGATCCTGCGGCCGGTCGCCCTTGAAGATTTGCCCGACCTCGAACAGCGCCACGTCCGCGCTGCCGCGGTCGGCATTGCGCTGCGCCGCCATCACTAGCCCGGGAAGCAGGCTCGGCCGCATGTCGGACAATTCCGCCGCGATCGGATTGGCGAGCGCAAGCGCAGCGCTGCCGCCGCCGAACAGCTCGGCCTCGCGCTTGGAGACAAACGACCAGGTGACGGCTTCGACCAACCCGCGCGCGGCCAGCGCGCGCTTGGCCTTGCGGGTGCGGTTCTGGATTGGGGTGAGCACCGGCTTGCGGGCATCCGCGCCGCGCGGAAACGGCGTCGAGGGCACGCGGTCGACGCCGACGATGCGCACCAGTTCCTCGACAATGTCGGCGCGGCCATGCACGTCCGGCCGCCATGACGGCACCGCGACTTTCACGCGTTCGCCCTGGCCGGCGGCGAAGAAGCCGAGCTTCTCCAGCGTGCGCCGCACGTCAGCGAGCGGCAGCTTGAGGCCGGCGAGCCGCGGCAATTCGCTCAACGGGAAATCGATGATCTTTTCCTTCGGCGTCGGGTCGCCGGCAACCACGATCTCGGACGGCTCGCCGCCGCACAGATCGAGTACCATCTGGGTGGCGAGCTCTAGGCCCGGCAGCATGAAGGCCGGATCGACGCCGCGCTCGAAGCGATAGCGCGCATCGGAATTGATGCCGAGCTTGCGGCCGGTCTGCGCGATGTTGAACTCGTCCCACAACGCGGATTCGATCAGCACGTCGCTGGTGGTCGCGGAACAACCGGTCTGCTCGCCGCCCATGATGCCGGCGAGCGACTCCACGCCGTTCTCGTCGGCGATCACGCAGATGCCCTCGTCGAGCGTATAGGTCTTGCCGTCGAGCGCCAGCAGCGTCTCGCCGTTACGGGCGCGGCGCACGGTGAGGTGTCCATGCACCTTCGCGGCGTCGAACACATGCAGCGGCCGGCCGCGGTCGTAGGTGATGAAGTTGGTAATATCGACCAGCGCGTTGATCGGGCGCAGGCCAATGGCGGTCAGCCGCTTCTGCAGCCAGTCAGGCGACGGCCCGTTCTTGGCGCCCTTCACCAGCCGCAGGCCGAAGGCCGGGCATAGCGACGGCGTCTCGCCGAAATCGAGTGTGACCTTCACCGGGCAAGGGAACGTGCCCGCTATCTGTTTTGGGATTTTGTCCTTGAACGTGCCGATGGAGGTGGCGCCGAGATCCCGGGCGATGCCGTTGACGCCGGTGCAGTCCGGCCGGTTGGGCGTGAGATTGATCTCGATCACCGGATCGCTGATGTCGGCCCATTCGACATAAGATTTGCCGACCGGCGCATCGGCGGGCAGTTCAATGATGCCGTCGTGATCGTCGGAGATCATCAGTTCCGCTGCCGAGCACAACATGCCGCGGCTTTCCACGCCGCGGATGGTGCCGACCGAGAGCGTGATGTTCTTGCCGGGGATGAAGGTGCCGGGTGCCGAGAATACGCCCTTCATGCCGGCGCGCGCATTGGGCGCGCCGCACACGACCTGGATCGGCTTGCCGTCGCCGGTATCGACCATGCACACGCGCAGCCGGTCGGCATTGGGATGCTTCTCGGCGGAAATGACCGACGCGATCACGAACGGCTTGAGCAGGCTGGCCTTGTCCTCGACGTTCTCGACCTCGAGCCCGATCATGGTGAGCTTGTCCACGATCTCCGGCAGAGATGCGTCGGTGTCGAGATGCTCTTTCAGCCAGGGCAAAGTGAATTTCACGGGCTCAATCCCCCGGCGAGGGTCGGGAAATCGAGCGGCCTGAAGCCGTAATGCGCGAGCCAGCGCACGTCAGCCTCGAAGAAGGCGCGCAGGTCCGGCATGCCGTATTTCAGCATGGCGATGCGGTCGATCCCCAGGCCCCAGGCAAAGCCCTGGTACTCGTCCGGGTCGTAGCCGCAATTGCGCAGCACGTTCGGATGCACCATTCCGCAGCCGAGGATTTCCAGCCAGTCTTCGCCTTCGCCGAAACGGATCTCGCCCTTGTCGCGCTTGCACTGGATGTCGACTTCCAGCGATGGCTCGGTGAACGGGAAGAACGACGGGCGGAACCGCATCTTCACGCGGTCGACCTCGAAGAACGCCTTGCAGAATTCCTCCAGAATCCATTTCAGGTGGCCGAGATGCGAGCCCTTGTCGATGACCAGGCCCTCGACCTGGTGGAACATCGGCGTGTGGGTCTGGTCGCTGTCGCTGCGATAAGTGCGGCCCGGAATGATGACGCGGATCGGCGGCTTCTGCGTCAACATGGTGCGCACCTGCACCGGCGAAGTGTGGGTGCGCAGCAGCAGCCGCGAGCCGTCGGGCTTGGGCGGAAAATAGAACGTGTCGTGCATCTCCCGCGCCGGGTGGCCTTCCGGGAAATTCAGCTTGGTGAAGTTGTAGTCGTCGGTCTCGATGTCGGGACCTTCCACCACCGCGAAGCCCATGTCGGCGAAGATGGCGGTGAGCTCGTCGGTGACCTGGCTGATCGGATGTAGGCGGCCGATTTCGGTCGGTGCATCGCGCACCGGCAAGGTGACATCGACGGTTTCGGTATTGAGCCGGGCATCGAGCGCGGCAACGGCGAGCGTGTCCTTGCGGGCGACGATCGCCGCAGTCACCCGCTCCTTCAAACCGTTGATCGCCGGGCCTTGGACTTTGCGCTCGTCCGGCGTCATCGCGCCGAGCGTCTTGAGCAGCGCCGACACCGAGCCGCTCTTGCCGAGCGCGGCCACGCGCACGGCTTCCAGCGCCGCTTCGTCCTTGGCCGAAGCGACGGCGCCCGTAATCTCAGCTTCAAGCGCGGAAATATCGCTCATTTATTGCTCCGCAAGTGCGGCTGGTTGTGGCCGTCCGGCACCGATCAGGTCAAGCCCCCGCCGTGACAGGTCCGACCCAGCGTGAGAAAGTCGGGCTCTCGGTCCAGACAAGGAATTTGCGATGCTTGTTCGCATGATTTTGGCCTGTTTTGCCATCCTCCTGCTGACCCCGCTTGCTGCCGCCGAGGACTGTCAGACGCTTGAATTTGAGGCCCGCGAGGTTCTGCTTCGCAAGGCGCCGACCTGTGACAAGGCGATGGAGCTGTTCGCAAGCTGCAACGCCGGGGGCAGCGGCGACATCAACCTCGGCCAGATCGTGACCGAGAAGTGCGAGGGGGTGTTCCTGCAACAGCTCAGCGCGGGGCAGCGGCGCAGCTACGACCGGGAAATGAAGAGCTGCAACGACGAGTACAAGGAAGAGGAAGGCACCCTCGCGCGCGCGATGCTGGCCGGCTGCCGCGCCTTGCTCGCGCAGAGCTACGCGCACAAGTTCGGCAGGCCGCGTTCGCGTTAGCGCTCGCCACCGGCCTCAGGCCGGCGCCGGCAATGCCGCCTTGGCCTTTTCCACGATCATCTGGAATGCCGCCGGCTCGTGGATGGCGAGGTCGGACAGCACCTTGCGGTCGACCACCAGCCCGGCCTTCGCCAGACCGGCGATGAAGCGGCTGTAGTTGAGGCCGAACGGCCGCACCGCAGCGTTCAGGCGCTGGATCCACAGCGCGCGGAAGGTGCGCTTGCGCCGCTTGCGGTCGCGGAAGGCGTATTGGTTGGCCTTCTCGACCGCCTGCTTGGCGACGCGGACGGTGTTCTTGCGGCGGCCGTAATAGCCCTTGGCGGCTTTGTAGACTTTCTTGTGCTTGGCGTGTGCCGTGACGCCACGCTTGACGCGGGACATGGGGAGATTCCTTGCAAATCGTGAGGCAATACGTGCGAATGGTCGACGGGGACAACGGCCGCGTTCGGCGGCCAGGAATACGGATCAGCCGTTCGGCAGAAAGTATTTCTTGATGTTGTCGCCGTCGGTCTTGAACAGCACGCTGGTGCCGCGATGCTCGCGGATCTGCTTGGTGGTCCGCTTGATCATGCCGTGGCGTTTGC
>Ga0097691_1001217_pt1 | contig 19520 bp, 16 predicted proteins | sample NGESurdeep072012_8_FD_72858 | JGI IMG/M metagenome (GOLD analysis project Ga0097691, IMG submission 72858) | Arctic peat soil microbial communities from Barrow, Alaska - NGEE Surface sample 210-1 deep-072012 | ecosystem: Environmental > Terrestrial > Soil > Wetlands > Peat ... | reverse complement strand
CTACGTCCCTCCCGAGGAATTCGAAGCCCTACACTCGGGGTCAGCAGCATCCATCCAGACCTGACTCTTACAACGGTGGTCCGGGAAATGGGGTGTAGGTCAACATGGCCTTGGTCCAGTTCGGAGAAGTTGTGACTACCGCACTCGACGGTTGATCGGGAGCGGCCGACGTCGATGGGTCAGGTCAGTTCAGCAACTTGATCGACGTTGTGGTGCCGTTCGACCAAGCTCCCGTACGCGGCGCCACGGTGGAGGTGGCCCATCCCGGTCCGAGGTTGCGCTCGCGTTCGTCCTCAGCCGGCGATGCCCTGGGCGATCGCCTGGGCCATCGCCATGATCGTCATCTGCGGATTGACCTCGGGGCACGTGGGCAGCACGGACCCGTCGGCCACCCACACCCCGCGCACGCCCCGCAACCGGCCGGCGGCATCAACAGGATGGCACTGGTCGTCGGCACCCATCCGGGCCGTCCCGGTGGGGTGGAAGGCCGCGACATGCAGCCGCTCGTGGCGGGCGTGGGTCGCCGCATCGACCAGTTCCGCCTCGCTGTGGACCGTCTCGTGACCGCGAATGCCGGTCACGACGGCGGTGGCCCCGGCGGCGAAGAGCACCCGTCCCATGGCCGTGATGGCCCGCACCAGGCGGTCGGCGTCAACCTTCGCCAGGTCGTAGCGGACGATCGCTCGCCGTGCCCCGACGACCCGCCCCGACGGTGCATCCGCGATCATCGCCCCCAGCGTGGCCAGATGGTCGATCCGCCCGAGTTGCTCGGCCAGTCGCCGGCCTGCACCCGGCAGGACCATGGAACCCATGCCCGGTGGCGTGGCGGTGGCTTCGATGAGGATCCCGTCGGACCGGTGCAGCTCGTCGATGCCCACGTTCTGCAGGACGCCCCGCGTCGAGTCGATCCGTTCGTCGAACCACCCTGCCGTGCTGACAGCCGGGTGGACGGCCAGGTTGCGTCCGAGATGGGGATGGCGTCCGAGGCCGCTGCGTCGGAGCAGGGTCGGGGTCTCGGTCGCGCCAGCAGCCACGACGACCCTCGGTGCGAGGATCTCGAGCACGGATCCGTCGGGCCGCCGCACGCGCACCCCGGTCGCCCGTCCGGCGCCATGGAGCACACGCTCGACGCGCGCCTCGCTCAGGATGACCGCTCCGACAGCACACGCATCGGGTAGGGCGTTGAGGTGTACCCCGAACTTGGCGTTGCGGGGACAACCGACAGCGCACTGGCACATCCCGCCGCACCCCGGCGCGTTGCGGGCCAGTGGGTGTGACGACCAGCCGAGGGCTGCGGCACCACGCAATGCCACGCGACCGTTTTCGCCCATCACTTCGTCCGGTACGGGTGCCACCTGCAGTGTGGCCTCCACGTCGTCGAGTAGTGGCGCGAATCGCACGGGGTCGGCAGCATCGACGCCGTGCTCGTCGCGCCACCGCAGCAGCACGTCGTCGGGGGTGCGGTAACAAGTCCCGGAGTTCACAAGGGTCGTCCCGCCCACTCCACGCCCGATCGGCATGATTACCGGCGGCCGCCCGAGGGCCACCGTGGCGCCGGCGTCGCGATAGAGGTCGCCGAACCGGTCGAGCGCGGCGCGGTTGCGGAACTCCTCGACCGTGAACCGGCGTCCCTCCTCGATCACCACGACGGCCAGCCCCGCCCGTGCGAGGACCCTCGCGGCCATGGCTCCGCCGGCACCCGAGCCGATCACCACGACGTCGGCCAGCGACCGCGATGGCCATGACGACGAGGGTGTCACGTCGAGTGGCGCATCCGGGCGAGCCGGCGGCTCAGTCAGGCGGGCGATCATCTCGGGACCGGCGGACAACGCGCCGTGCGTCATGAGAACGGGCACCTTCAGGGCGTCGACCAGGTCGGCGGTGCCGGTGCCGGCGCAAAGGCGGTCCACCAGGGCTTCACGCTGCGCCGCGTCGAGCCGGTGGAGACGGGAACCAGTATGCAGCAGTGACAGTGCGTCAGTCGTGGCGTACCCGGCGCTCAGGGCGAGGCGGGCATGGGAGGGGAGCCGTCGCGACATGGCGGCCACCTCGTTGGCCAGCACCCGGGCCTCGTGAGGCGGAAGGTCGAGCAGCGCGGCGCAGAGCCCCTCGAGGGCCGGTCGGGTACCGGCCGGGGGGCGCCGGTCCGGGGCCGTCACGGTCGCGTGCCGACCTCGGCGTGCGCGGTCCCGTCGAGGGACCACTCGCGCTCGAGGACCCAACCACCGGACGACCGGCGTTCGAGGATGATGTGGGCGTCGGCGCGTTCCGAATTGGTGCAGGTCGCCGCGGCGCCGTCGGGGTCCGTGTAGCCCACACGGACGCAGCGTTCCTCGGGCTGGGTGACGGTGACGTGCAGCCGTCGGTTCCCCCACCGGCCGGCGACAGTCCAGGTCGGCAGGTCGAGTCGGGCCCGAAAGCGCACTGCGGCCAACGGCGCGGCCGGCCAGTCGCGGCCGGCGTAGCGCAGGCGGACGACGGGCAGGGGCTGCAACCGGTTGAGGCCACGGCGACGGGGCGTGGCCGCCACTACCTCGAGGACATCCCCGTCCCCGAGGTCGGCATGGAGCCACGCCCACTGCTCGGCGTTCCCGTGCCCGTAGATGCGGGCCGAGGCCCCCCGGGCGCCGGACAGCTCATAGGTCCGTCCATCAGCCACAACGGATCCCCGGTACTCCGCCGTCGGGCAGGGCACGATCTGCGCTGCCGGGAGGAGCTCGCGGTGCCAGGCGGCGGAGGGGAACGTGAAGAGTGGTGCCGAGCGGTCCTCGTAACGGAGGTCCCACTGCATCGAGCCGGCCCGACCCGTCCGCACGCCCGGCTCGGCCCGCACCTCGTCACCGGAGGAGAACCAGGGGCCGTCACCGACCGGTGCCGGGCCGAACCGTTCCCACACCGGTCGACCGTCAGGCGGGAAGACCGCCGCCCACCCACGGGCGAACGCCGGCGATTCCGGGTGGGACGGTGCTACGAGCTCGTGGTGGAGCCAGAAGCCGGTTCCGGTGTCCACGTCGGTGAAGGTGTCGTACCAGACCTCGAGGCGGCCGGCACGGCCGTTCCACCGGCGACCCGCCAGCTCGACCGGATCCTTCGGTGGTCGGGTGCCGCGCACGCGGACGCTCGCCAACAGCGACGGCGCGTCGCGCCAGGCGAACCGCAGTGTCGCTGTGCCCACGATCCGATCGTCAGGTCCGGTGATGGTGCCGGGCAATGTCGTCCACGTCGACAGCACATGGGTCCAGTCGATCGATTTCCACCCGTCGAAGCGGTACGAGGCGCCGTCGTCACCCGGGAAGTCGACCGTGTAGCGGATGCGCCGGTGCTCGATCGGCGAGACCTCGATCGTGCCGGTTGCGGGCACATGGTCGGCCAGCCCGGCAGCGCTGAGGGTCCCCGACAACGCTCCAGACACCGTTCCGAACAGCCGCAACAGCTCCGGCGTCTCGGCGACCACGTCGAAACGGATCGGTCCCCCGCTCGGGCAAGCCCTGCCCGTCGCTGTCCCAGGCGACACCGGCTGCCAGGTCCCCGACATCACTTCCTTGAACAGCATTCCCTTCGGCATCACCATGCTCCCATCACTCGCACCAACCAGCGCGCCCGCCGCCAGAAGTCGGTCGGTGCGTCCGTTCTGACATGACCAATGGTACAATGGTTGAGCCAATGACGCACACCGAACAACCATCCCCACTTCAGGCGGGGTCCGAGGCCCGATCCCTAAGGCGGCCGGAACGGCGGTCCCTCCCCGCCCAGGTGGCGGACCTGCTGATCGACGCGATGCTGGCCGGCGACTACCCACCCGGGACGACTCTGCCCCCCGAGCGAGAACTCGCCGAACGGTTGGGTATCAATCGGACCTCCCTCCGCCAGGCCATCGCCCGGATGGAGCAGGTCGGACTGGTCGAATCCCGGCAAGGGGTGGGCACCGTGGCGTGCGACCCGCTGCGGGCCAGCGACAACGGCATCGTCCTCCGGGCCCTTGCCGTCGCCGGGCCTCGGATCGTCGACGAGCTGCTGGAGGTTCGCGAGCCGCTCGCCGCGCTGGCCGGGCAACTCGCGGCGAGCCGATCGACCACAGACGACGTGGTCACCCTCGACGAACGACTGGAGGCGGTGCGTTCCGCCCGCAATGGCGGAGCGCTACAGGCGGCCGAGCTCGCGTTCTTCTCGGCATTGGTCGGGGCGACCGGCAACCGGCCCCTCCAAGTGATGATGCGATGGCTGGAGGAGCTCTACGGCGCCACCGCACCGATCTTCGTCAGCGCGTTCTTCTTGCCCGATGAGGTCGTGGCAGGGCTCGTGCCGATTGTCGAAGGAGTGCGCGACGGCGACGCTGGGGCGGCCAGCGAGGCCGCAGCCCGTTATGCCAATCAAAGCGGTGAGCGCCTGCTCGACGCGGTCCGGCGAGGTTTCGGCTCGCAGGAGCCAGACGACGGGCCGGCGGCGCACTGAATCGCCCCAGGTCCCATAGACTTTCTGGTCTGCCCTGTCTTTCATAGATCCGGCTGGGTGGAGTGGACCACCCTGGGTTTGTCGGAGGCAATCAAACCGCCGGCGCTCTCCAAAGATGGTTCCCTCCGGCGGCAAAACCCCGTTCCAACGTGTCGGTTCGATCCATCAATTTTAGAACAGCGCATCAACGAAGGCGGCGGCGTCGAAGTCGATAAGGTCACCGACTCCTTCGCCCAGACCGACCAGCTTCACCGGCAGACCGAGCTCTCGCTGAATGGCGACCACGATGCCGCCCTTGGCCGTGCCGTCCAACTTGGTGAGCACGACCCCAGTCACATCGACCGCATCCGTGAAGACTTTGGCCTGTGCCAATCCGTTCTGCCCGGTCGTGGCATCGAGGACCAGCAGGACCTCGACAACCTGTCCCGGCGACCGGTCGGCCACCCGCCGGATCTTCTTCAATTCCTCGACCAGATACACCTTGTTGTGAAGGCGCCCGGCAGTATCGGCCAACACCACGCTGTGCCCCTTTGACTCCGCCCGCTGCACGGCGTCAAACACCACCGAGGAAGGGTCTCCCCCCTCAGCACCTCGCACAATGTCGGCGTGGGAGCGAGATGCCCACGTCTCCAGCTGTTCGGCGGCCGCAGCCCGGAAGGTATCGGCGGCAGCCAGCATCACCTTGGTGCCCTGGGCAGACAACCGGCTGGCCACTTTGCCCACCGTGGTGGTCTTTCCTACGCCGTTGACTCCGACGAAGAGCCACACATCCACCGAGCGCCCATTGCCGAAATCGTCATCGCCCGGCTGCTCCGATCCCGACCTCGGCACCGCCAAACTGGCATTGGCTGTGGACAACGTGGCCACCAAGTCGGCCTTCAACGCGTCGATCAGGCCATCGGCGCCGGAGATCTCGCCGGCTTTCACCCGCGACCGAAGGTCGTCGAGCAGAGCGTCGGTGGCCCCCACACCCACGTCGGCGCGGATCAGGGCCTCTTCGAGGTCATCCCAGGTCGAAGCGTCGATCTTGGCCCTCGCCCGTACTGAGCCCAGGTACCCGGACAGCAGACCGCGGGCCTTCCCCATCCGTCCGCGATACGTGGCCGGTGGGGCAACCTCAACTGGTGGGGCAACCTCAACTGAAGGAGTCCTGGCCTCGACGTCGGCGACCTCGCCGACCGGAGCCGGCGGAGCTTCCGGTGAAGGCGGAGTTTCCGGCAGTGCTTCCTCCGGAGCGACAGTGGCACGTTGACGCTTCCGACCCCGTCTCCTCAAGCGAACGACCAAGGCCACGCCACCGCCGACGATCACGACCGGCACGGCGACCGCCAGTCCGATGATCACATCCGATGTCGATGTGATCAGCCCCGGATCGATCACAGCTCCGTCCGCCCCACCACGCCGACATCCCCGCTATCGCCGACATCCCCGCCGACGGCGGCCGGATCGGCATCCAGGCTCGATATCCCCGAATCACCTTGGCGACGCGGCACCTTCTGGCTCACGACTTTGGACGAACCACCCGGGGCCATCGTGACCCCGTACAGCGCATCGCCGGCTTCCATGGTCCGCTTTTGGTGGCTCACGATGATCAACTGGGCTTCCTCACGAAATTCGTGAACCAAGCCAAGGAACCGATGGAGGTTCACATCGTCGAGCGCCGCCTCGACTTCATCCATCAGGTAAAAAGGCGACGGACGACTCCGGAACACCGCGAACAGGAACGCCAGGGCCACCAATGACCGTTCGCCACCTGACAGCAACGAGAGGCGGCGAACGTTGCGACCGGCGGGTCGCACTTCCACCTCGACGCCCGTGTCGAGCAGGTTCTCGGCATCGGTGAGGGACAGGCGACCGGTGCCGCCAGGGAACAGGGTGGTGATCAAGTTGCAGAAGTGCTCGTTCACGTCGGCGAAGGCCGAGGCGAAGACATGCATGATCTCGTCGTCGAGCGTGCGGATCACGTGGTGCAGCTCGCGGCGAGACGTCCGGACGTCCTCCACTTGGCTCTCGAGGAACTGGTGCCGTTCTGCGAGCGCAGAGAGCTCTTCGAGGGCCAACGGGTTGACCGGTCCCAGCTTGGCCAGCTCCGCCTCGAGTTGGGTCACCCGGGCGCCAGCGTCCACCCCGGCGGGAAGTTCGGGCTCGGCCGCCGCCAGGGCCTCTTCGGGTGCGCACCCGAGCTCGCGCCGCAGCACATCGATCACCGCTTCGCGTCGGATACCGGACTCGGCCAGCTCGAGCTCAATTTTCTGGAGCCGGCTGCGGACAGCCGCCAACTCGTGCTCCGCGGCTGATCGTTGACCACGCAGGGTCTCCAGGCGCGCGCCGCCGGCCCGAACCGCTTCCCGTTGGCGGCGGTGGCGTTCGCGTAACTCGGACAGGGCGCCATCCAACGTGACCTGCGCTGTACCCACGACGGCCAAGAGCCGCTCCACCGCGGTGGCGTCGGCTTCGAGGCGCTTTCGTCGTTCGGCCGCCTGCTGGCGTTCATCGGAGTGACCGGTCAAGCGCCGTTCCACTTCGGTCAGCCGCTCAGCCAACACCCGCCGACGCTCGTCCAAGCCCGCCCATCGGACTTCCCACTCACTGCGCCGGGCCACCGTTTCAGCGATGCGATCATCAATTCGCTGTCGTTCTTCACGGGCGGCACCCACCCGCTCTGCCGCCGTGGCCCGCACCGCCTCGAGCCGGGGCAGTTCCTCATCGAGCTCGGCGGCCCGAGCCACGTCCCGGCTCATCCGCTCTTCCAGCTCGGTGGAGCTCTGGCTGATCTCCTCGATCTCGGATGACAGGGCGGCGAGGTCGTTGGCGATCCGGTTGCGGGCCACTCTCGCCGTCTGGTGGGCGCCCTCGTTCCGGTCGTCCGACCGCACGGCCTCAGCCGCCGCCGTTCTCGTCGCTTCTACGGCGGCCCGAGCCTCCCGGCGGCCTTCGGCCGCCTTGGCTGCTTCCGTCTGTGCGATGTCAGCTCGAGCCTGCGCCTCGTCGACCACCGCGGCGGTGACCACTCCTCCACCGGCACGCACCCGCCATCCGGTGGACGAGAACCGGTCCCCTTCGCGGGTGACGACCACCAGGTCGGGTCGGGCCAGGGCCAAATCAATGGCATCGGTCCATCCCCCATCGGGACAGAGCGCATCGGCCAGCAGGGTGTCGAGCACGGCGGCGAGACCGGCGATGTTGGGACGCCCGAGTCGCGGCCTTACGTGCCGACGGATGGATTGGGTGGACGGTGGTCCCTCGTGGTCGACGGCCCGCCGCGAGTCGTCCCCACCTTCGGCGGCGCCGGTGAGTGCCAGCACCGCACCTGTGGCTTCTCCCTGGCGCAGACGAGCCAGTGCCGCCCGCGCCGGTCCGCTCCCGGACACCACCACGGCCGCCAGTGATGCGCCGGCGGCGGCTTCAAAGGCGTCCTCCCACCCGGCGTCCACCTCCACCAGGTCGAGAAGAAGGCCGACCACTCCGTCGACCCCTTCCAACAGCTCGGCGCCCGCCGCGCCCCGGACCTCGTCCAGTGCCCGGGCCAGCGCATCAGCTCGAGCGGACGAACGGTGATGCTCCTGTTCGGCTTGGCGCAGTGTCTCTTCTGCAACCTCCAGGCGTTGGGTGGCTGACCCATGGGCAGCCTCGGTTTCGGCCACCACCGTCTGAAGTCGGTGCCGGGCCTGCTCGGTTTCAGCCAACCGCTCGGCCAACTCGTGGTCTTCTCCCTCGAGCGTGGCAAACCGCCGCCGGGCCGAACCCAGCCGACCGGTGGTCTGCTCCAGGGCCCGACGGTCGCGCTCGAGGCCCCTCTCCAGCGCCCCCCGTTGCCCGCGAGCCACCGTGACCGCCTCTTCGGCGTCCCGTAGGCCTGTCTCGTCGCCCCACGAGGCCAGGTGAGCCTCCAGTTCGGCCGCCAGCGCCGTCTCGACCACTGCCATGTCGGCCTGCTCGGGGGCCAACGCCTCGGCTTCCGCGTCGGCCGATTCGAGTTCGCTTCCCAGACGAGCACCTTCCGCCTCCAGCGTGGAGACCACGTCGGCGTCGGCGGCGGCATCGAGGGCCTGAGCCAGCGACCGCTGCCGCTCCCGAAGAACCCCGGTGAACCCTCTCGCCCTCTCCACCAACCCCTCGACCCGACCCAGCGAGGAGGCCAGATCGGCCTCCCGTTGGGCCGACAGCTCGTCGGCGGTCCGGGTGGCGGCGGTGTCGAGCTCATCCAACGACCCGCGCAGGGTCTCCTCGGTGGCTCGCAGTTCCACCCGAAGTCGGTCCCCATCCCGATGGCGGCCGTCGAGAGCCCCGAGCTCGGTACCAGCCACGTACAGGCGCACCGCCCGCAGCTCGTCGGCCAGATCGATATGGGAACGGGCGGCCGCGGCCTGGCGTTCGAGGGGTCGGATCTGCCGCTTCACCTCGCGCACCAGGTCGCCGAGGCGCTCGAGGTTTTCTTCGGTCGATGCCAATCGGCGCTCAGAGCGCTCTCGGCGACGGCGGAATTTGAGAACGCCGGCGGCTTCCTCGATCACCGCCCGCCGGTCCTCGGGCCGGGCATTGAGAATGGCGTCGAGCTGACCCTGGCTCACGATGACATGCTGTTGACGCCCAACGCCGGTGTCGGAGAGAAGCTCTTGCACGTCGAGAAGACGGCAGGGGGCGCCGTTGATGGCGTACTCACTGTCGCCGGATCGGAACAAGGTCCGGGTGATGGTGATCTCGGCCAGGTCCGAGGCCAGCTTGCCTGAGCTGTTGTCGATGGTGAGGGCCACTTCGGCCCGGCCCAGGGCAGGGCGGTTGGCCGTGCCCATGAAGATGACGTCCTCCATCTTCGACGACCGCAGGGTGCGGGGGCCTTGGGCCCCGAGCACCCAGGCGACCGCGTCGACCACGTTCGACTTGCCGCTGCCGTTCGGTCCGACAACGACGGTGATCCCCGGCTCGAACTCGAGCACGGCGGGATCAGCGAAGGACTTGAATCCCTTGAGGGACAGCGACTTCAGGAACACCGGGCGCTCACACTATCGGCACCAACGCGCCTGCACGAACCCCGAGTCACACCTGGCAGTGTTCGCACAGATAGGTTGCCCGACCACCGGATTTCACCTTGGTGATGGTGGCCCGGCACCGGCGACAGGCCTGGCCCTCGCGGTCGTAGGCTTGGTGCTGGCCCTGGTAGTCCCCGACTCCGCCGAAGAGGTCGCGGTACTGCCCATCGGCCAGCGACGATCCCCGGTGCTTGACCGCCTCGGCCAGGATTTCGACCATGGAGCGGTAGAGGCGCCGGACCTCCTGGGAAGACAGCGAGTTCGACAGCCGGTCATAGCGCAGTCCGGCGGCGAAGAGGATCTCGTCGGCATACATGTTGCCGATCCCGGCCACGAACTCCTGATCCATCATCAGGGCCTTCAACCCCGACTTGTGGGAACTCAGGAGCACCCAGAACTTCTCCCAGCTCATCACGTCTTCGAGCGGGTCAAATCCCAGATGCGCCAGTTCGGGAACGGCGGGGCCGCCGTCGACAGGGGCGGACGAAACGAACATCTCCCCGAAGGTACGCGGATCGACGAAGCGGAGTTGGCCGCCCTGGGTGAAGGTGATGATGGCGTGGGTGTGGGGAGCCTTGGGCTCTTTGATGCTCTTGGCTCGCTGCAGCTGACCGCTCATACCCAGGTGGATGACGAGGGTTTCGCCGTCATCCAGCCCGAGGAGCAGATACTTGCCGGATCGGCCGATCGTTTTGATGGTGTGGCCCTCGAGCCGGGCGCGGAAGTGCTTGGCGCTCGGATGGCGCCTCACCGTACGGCCATTCCGTACTTCCACAGCCTTGATCTTCCGACCGACAACCTCGCCTTGCAGGTCGCGCCGAATCGTCTCCACCTCGGGAAGTTCAGGCATCCTTTCCTTCCCTTTCATTACACAACGCTCCACAGGCAACCCGGGCGGCTTCCTGTTCGGCATCCTTCTTCGATCGCCCCTCCCCCGATCCGAGGTGCTGGTCAGCAACGTACACCGTGGCTCGATACCTCCGGGCATGATCGGGGCCCCGACCGGTCACTTCGTACCTGGGAACCCCCCGACCCAGGCTCACGGTTGCCTCCTGGAGGCGACTCTTGTGATCCGCCTCGCCGGGTTCGGCGATCGCGGCCTCGATACGGTCAGCCAGCAGGTCAAGGATGATCCGTTGGACTTCGGCGAAGCCTCCATCGAGATAGACGGCGCCAAGAATCGCCTCGATGGTGTCGGCCAGGATCGACTCCTTTTCGCGCCCCCCCGAAAGATCCTCACCCCGGCCCAGGCGCAATGACGGCCCGACGTCGAGCTCACCGCCGATCTCGGCCAATACCCGGGTGTTCACCACTGCTGCCCGCACCTTGGCCAGAATGCCTTCGGCCAGCTCAGGATGGTTGCGAAAGGTGTGGTCGGCCACCACCAGGCCGAGCACGGCATCGCCCAGAAACTCGAGTCGCTCATTGGACGGCACGCCGCCCTGCTCGGCGCACCAGGACCGGTGGGACAGGGCCTGGTCGATCAAGTCGGGATCGGAGAAGCGGTAACCGATCAGGTCGAACGTCTCAGGCTCCCTCGAGTTTGGTGTGCACGTAGTCCACCGCGTCCCTCACGGTTCGCAGATCCTCGAGGTCCTCATCGTCGATACGGAAGCCCACCGAGCGCTCGCTCAGCTCCTCCTCCAAGGCTTCCACCAGCTCGATCAACGCCAGTGAGTCGGCATTCAGGTCTTCGGCGAAGGAGGAAGACTCGGTGATGGCGGTGGGCTCGATCTCCAAAATGTCTGCGAGCAGGTCACGGGTGAGCTCGAATACCTGCTGGCGGTCGAGCGGACCCTTCTCCAGATGGGTCTCTGCGGGCACGGCGACTCCTGAGTTGGGGGGATTGAACCATCCGCCCGGGGGTACCTCTACGGAAAACACCGCTGCCACCAGGGCATATCCTGGAAGTCAGCACCCTCGAACAGACCGGACCGGCGGCAAGCACGGCTCGCACATCCTACCGGAAAGCAGCGTGGGCGAGGCGGAGTCAGGGGGCGAGGACGGCTTCGATCTGGTCGAGGCCGGCCATCAGGGCCTGTCCCCCGGCTTCATCGAGCACCGAATAGGCAGGAAGCACCAGGGCGTCGGTCAACGATTCGGCGTTGACCAGGGCATCTTGTTGCCGTTGGCCAAGCTCGGGGGCGTCGGCTTCCGTCCATCCGAACATGCCGATGTCGTTCGGGCGCTGGAGGAAGTGGGCGGTCTTGGCATCGATGCCGGATGCCCGCACGGCCAGGAGATGGGCGCTTCCCCGGAACTCGCGGAGCACCGACACCAGTTGCATGGCCCGGCCGGGTAGATCGTCGACCATCGGCTCGGCCCGGAAGCCCGCATACAACGCCAGGCCGACCGGGTCGGCGGCTTGGTTGACGGCATCGGCGGAGGCACAGAACTCGGCCAGTCCGTCGAGCTCGGAGAACCGGGCCCTCCCCAGGTCGGCCGCGCACTCGAAGTAGAGCCGGGCGGCATCCCGGGGAGCCATCCGCTGTTTCGCCGAGTCCCATATCTGGGCCACCACCGTGGGGTTGAAGTACCCGAATGCACTCGCCACCACCCCGGACTCCACGTCTCCGAGCACCCCACCTCGCCCCAGGACGTAGAAGTGGAACAGGTCGAGACCCAACGCATCACCCTTGGCCAGGGTTTCGGGCACGAAGTAGTAGGCGAAACCCAGGTCTCGGATCTTCGGACAGGCGGCAGCTACCAGCTCATCAGGCGTCATCGTCGAAGCGTAACCGTCACAGGATCGACTGTCTTGACCATCCGGTCCAACAGTCGATCCTGCCGTGGGTCGGCGGTGGGTTCCCGTCGCCGTCGACGCCCCTCTCACCACACCTCTACAAAGGCTCAGGCGGGGTCATGGTGGAGTTCACGGGATCCGAACCACCTGGCGGATTTGTCCGCTGGTCGGCATGCACGCCTGGTGCCACCATCGCGGCTTCCGTCAAGCCGGCTCCCGAGCCGAGGGGGCGATTGTGGCGAGTGGCCCACCCAATGGCAAAGGCGCCGCACGCGGCCAAAATGAGCCCGGGTCCAAGGGCATACCCGACCTGGTACTCCAACTCGCGCAGCGGTGAAGCTGTCACGAAATACCGGCCGCCGCTGACCAATACCGGCCACGCCGTCGGGCCGATGACAAACCAGGCGCCGCACGCAATGGCCAAGAGACCCCCCACTGTGAGACCCAGACGTCGCAGACCTCCGGCGGCGCCGGTCCGCCCCATGAGCGAGAGCGCAAACAGGCAACCGATTACCCCTGGGATCAGCGCCAGTACGGCACGGCTGAGGTTCCAATGCCATTGAGGGGAGCCATCGGCGCTGAAGCCGTATGCGGGACCCAGGTAGGGAATCACCGCTCCCCACGCTGAGATCACCAGGGCAACCACGCCTACTGCGCCCAAACTGATCGATCTGGTCCGCGACGTCACTCCTGCCACTGTGCGGTCAGTGCGACGATGACGATGATCATGGCTACCGCCATCTGCTTGACCCGGGGTTGTTGTCATGATGACTGTCCTCTTTTCGTTGCGAGGGGATCCTGGCGAACCGGTAGGGCAGACGAGGCCAAAGCAGGGAGAACTGGCGTGTGGACAGCTGTCGGTTTGTCCCTGGTGAAGTCGGGGGCCTGACCGAGTGCGAGGCGAGTGGTCGCGAGCGTCTCGGCGACTTGTCCGCTGGCACCTGTGACCGTCAGTCGTCCTCCAAGTGCACGAACGTAGTGGTCCATCCCGATGAGGACACTCGTACCGATCGGGTCAAGTCGCCTCAGGCCGGCGACATCAAGAACGACATCGTCACACTCCGAGCAGCCAATCTGATCAATCTGCATCTCAAGAGCGGCGATCGACGTCCTGTTCAGCTCTCCGGTTATCGTCAGCACGCAGAGTGATGCCGTGCTGCAGAACTCCACCGTCGGGATCGTCGAGAGGTCCACGTGCGTACAGTCGGTCGCGTCATGTTCGAGCACGTCGGTCATCTGCTGGCCCTCCTCGGGTGTTTTCGGCCTGCACCGCGTAGACGACACCAGTCTCTACCCTCACGGTTCTTGACGTATGGATCTGTACCCGCACGGGTCAGGGGATAAACGCCTCGGCGACCTTGCGGGCAAGCCGATCCGGCCGACGGAGCACCATCCCTTGCCATCGGGCGAAAGCTCACGCCCGAACGATGACCGAGATGCGGAAATCTTCGATGAAGGCCGTGTCCGGGTTTTGATGGTCATGTCCGTACCATCGTCCGATCGACCCACTCTCCGACGGGCAAGGCAGGTGACACCCTGTCGTACGCTTGGAGCCATGCGCATTCTGATTACCGGAGCGGCCCGGGCCATCGGGGCGGCCACCGCCGCAGAGCTGATCCGATCGGGCCACGAGGTGGTGGCCACCGCCCGCGATGTCACCCTGCTGGACCAGCTCGACGTGAGCCAACGACTCACCCTCGATGTCACCGACGAGGAGTCAATCCGGTCCGCGCTCAGCCGGGCCGGCGAGCTCGATGCCATCGTCAACAATGCCGCGTTGTCGGGCAAGGGCCCGCTGGAGGACTTCCCCCTCGACCGGCTCACGGCAATGTTCGACACCAACACCCTGGGTCCGTTGCGCCTGGTCCAACAGGTGGCCCCTGCCTGGCGCCTCCGCGGGAGCGGCGTCATCGTGAATGTCAGTTCGATACAGGGTCGGGTCTCCACTCCTTTGGAGGGACCGTATTCGGCGTCCAAGTACGCCCTCGAATCGCTGTCGGAAACGCTCCACTATGAACTCGGGCACTTCGGGATCCGGACGGTGATCATCGAGCCCGGCTACATCGGGACCGGGATGAAGGCGGCTGAGCCTCACACCGGTGACCCGGTCTATGCCGGGTTATGGGAGCAGTGGGACGGCACCGGTGCCAAGGTCAACGGACCCCAGGGTCGCCCGGGTCCCGAACTGGTGGCGGTGGCCATCCGGCGCGCCATTGAAGATCCGACCACCCCGTTGCGGGTGCCGGTGGGTGACGACGCAGCCATGGTGCTCGGAGCCCGGTCCCAACTCGACGATCCCAGTTTCGAGAAGGCGATGCGCGACGTGCTGGGGATTACCTGGTGAGTCAGGTGCGGGCGTTGATGAGGCTCTTGGCCGCCATCTTCAAATAGTCGAGCATCTGGGCCTGATCGGCCGGGGTCATCCCGGCGGCCAGGACGGCGTAGGTCATGTGGCCGAGCCAGGCGTCGGCTTCGGCAGTTCCGATCACAAAGGGGACGTGCCGCATCCGTAGACGGGGTGCTCCCCGCTGCTCGTTGTAGGTGGACGGGCCTCCCCAGTACTGGCCGAGGAAGAGGGCCAGATGGGCCTTCGACTCGGTGAGGTCCTCGGGATACATGTGACGGAGCCGCGGATCGGTGTCCACTCCGGCGTAAAACCGATCGACCAAGGCCACAAAGAACGCTTCACCTCCCCATCGCTGGTAGGGGGTGGCCTCGGGGCCGTCTGGTCGTCGCACCGGTCGCACGCCCCGACTGTAGGCCGAGGTCGGATATCCTCATCCCGGTCGGTCACCGGCCGCCGACGGGTCATCAGGAGGTCCACCGTGTTCGAATGGTCAGAAGAGCAGTTGATGGTCAGGGATACGATCCGCCGCTTCATCGAAGCCGAGGTCGTGCCACACATCGAGGAGTTGGAGCACGGAGATCTCCCCCCGTACGACATCATCCGCAAGCTGTATGCAACCTTCGGTATGGACCAGATGGCCCGGGACCGGTTCAAGAGCCAACTCGATCGCAAACGCAACGGCGACCCGGCCGAGTCACCGGTGGAGCGAGCGGAGGGCCGAGGCGACGGTGGCGCGGCGGCGATGACCCTCATCCCCATCGTGGAACTGTGCCACTACTGCCCGGGGATCGTGACCGCCATGGGCGTCAGTGTCGGACTGGCGGCCGGCACCATCATGAAGCAGGGGACGCCGGCGCAGATGGAGCGGTGGGGTCTCGATCTGCTCACCATGGACAAGGTGGGGGCCTGGGCCATCACTGAGCCCGACTCGGGATCGGACGCTCTGGGCGGCATGAAGTCGACGGCCCGACGGGACGGCGACGAGTACATCCTGAACGGCAACAAGACGTTCATCACCAATGGTCCCTATGCCGACACCATCGTCTTCTACGCCAAGCTCGATGACGGCTCGGACACCCCCATCCGCGACCGCAAGGTCCTGACCTTCGTCCTCGACAGAGGCATGCCCGGGCTCGATCAGTCCAAGCCCTTCCGCAAGATGGGGCTCCACTCCTCCCCCACCGGCGAGCTCTTCCTGTCCGACGTCAGGGTGGGCAAAGACCACCTGCTGGGTGAAACCGAGGATGAGAAGCAGGGAAGCGGGCGCGACTCGGCCAAGGGCAACTTCGTTACCGAGCGGGCCGGGGTGGCGGCGATGTCGCTGGGCCTCATCGAAGAGTGCCTGAAGCTGTCAGTGGCCTACGCCCGGGACCGCATATTGTGGGGTCATCGCATCGGCGACCGTCAGCTCATCCAGCTCAAATTGGCCAAGATGGAGATCGCCAGGCTCAACGTCCAGAACCTGGTCTTCCGCCACATCGAGCTGTCGGCGGCGGGAAAGAGCCTGACCCTGGCCGAGGCGTCGGCGATGAAGCTGTATTCGGCCCAGGCCGCCTCCGAGGTGGCCATGGAAGCCGTGCAGCTGTTCGGGGGCAACGGGTACATGGCCGAGTTCCGCGTCGAGCAGCTGGCCCGAGACGCCAAGGTGTTCCAGATCTATGCCGGGACTGACGAAATTCAGGTCACCCATATCGCCAAGGACCTCCTCAACCGCTAGCCCTGGGTTCGCCTCACCCGATCCCGATCGACCGAAAGAGACACCACATGCAAGGCAAGGTAGTTGTCATCACCGGATCCAACACCGGGATCGGGGAGGCGACGGCCGAGGCATTGGCCACCATGGGTGCGACCACCGTGATGGCCTGTCGCAACCTTCAAAAGGCAGAGGCGGCCGCCACCGCGGTGCGGGCGGCATCGGGATCCGACGATGTCCACGTTGTCTCCCTCGATCTCGCCGACCTCTCGTCCGTCGAGACCTGTGCCTCGGAGGTGCTGTCACGATGGGACCACCTCGACGTGCTGGTGAACAACGCCGGGGGGATCTGGTCGGACCGTCAGATGACAGCCCAGGGCTTCGAACAGACGTTGGGGGTCAACCACATAGGTCCCTTCTTCCTTACCGCCCTGCTCCTCGATCGCCTGAAGGGGGCAGATGCCGGGCGCATCGTGAACCTGTCGTCGGTGGGCCACCACGGTGCCTTCACCGGCATGAACTGGAACGACCTCCAGGGCGAGAAGCGTTACTCCACCTTCGGTGCCTACTCCCAGTCCAAGCTGGCCAACCTGCTCTTCACCTGCGGCCTGGCCAAGCGACTGGCCGATACCCGTGTCACCGCCAATGCCGTCCATCCGGGCCCGGTGCGAAGTGGTTTCGGAATGGATGGCGACATGACCGGCATCGTCGGCCTGGGAAACCGCCTCATCCGCCCATTCGAGATCTCGGCCACGGCCGGGGCGGCCACCTCGGTCTACCTGGCCTCCTCCCCCGAGGTGCAAGGAAAATCCGGCGGGTACTACGTGCGCTCGAGGCCAGGGCATCCTTCCAAGCAGGGGCGCTCGGACGCCGCAGCTGATCGACTCTGGGAGGTCACGGAGAACATGATCACCGAAAGCGGTTTCACTCTCCGCTAGCCGCCTACGGCCGATGGGTCAGGGCCTCTGAAGTCTCCCGAGGTTTTCCACCGCCCGCCGGTGTTCCTCCCCGATTGCCTTCATCACCCGGTATCCGCACAGGGCAAGGGCAAACTCCACCCCGGCGAGGCAGGCCAGCACCACGACCCCGAGCGGCCGGTCATAGGCGCTGGCGATGGTCAACCACTGGATGGATACATTGGTCACCAACAGCAAGATCCATGTCTGCAGCACAGTCCCTCGCTCGGCGTGCCCGGGTGGGAGACAGTCCCGGACCGCCTGGTAGGGCATCCAGAGGTTGACAATGGGAATGAACCAGAGGGCCACCCCCCATCCCGGCGACCGCCGAAACGGATAGCCGAGTTGTCGGCCGACGTTGGCCGCCCGGTACTGCCAGACCAAAAAAATGATCTGCGCGGCGGTGACGAGAGGGAAGAACAGGGTGTTCCAACCTACGAGCGAAGGCGGGGACTGATAAACCGTGTGCCCGTTCCGCACCCCGTCGATGGTGAGACGCACGTAGTGGAAATAGTGCTGGTATCGGGAGGCGTAGATCCACCCGAACAGGCCAGTGGCGAAGGCGAGGATCGGATAGATCACGACGGCCGATCGGGCCCAGGGGGCCAAGCCCTCCTCGGCCACCAATAGCGCCCGAGGAGCCCGAGGAGACAGGGAGTGCGCCACCATGGGGGCAACATGGGCCGACCACGCGCTCCCGTCCCACCATCGCCAGAACTGAGGGTTCCCGGGGTCTGGATGCCATCCCGGCCCGGGCAATGGACCGGTCATCAACTCAACGCCGCCGCGTGACAGTTGGAACCGTCAGCATCGTCACCACCGTTAGCGTACGACAGAGGGCCATTCTTCGAATCGTGCCACGCGCTGGGCCGCCGACCTGGTGATGCGAACGTTGGCCGGACTGCTCGGGACCCGCTTCGGTGGACTTAGCGGCGTGGCCGCAGTCGCCACCGGGGGGATAAATGGTTACCCTCAAGGTGTGTCCAATAAGAAGCGCCGGGAAGGTAACGAAGAGGGGGCAATAGCAGCCACACATTTGCGGGGGCTGCCGTCGGAAGGTCAACGGTCGATCAATGAACGCCGATTCACAGTACAGGTCAAATTCTATTTCGCTATTTCATCGGCGTGCATGTGGGTCGCGCTAGCTGTTGTCTTGTCCCTGCCGTGGTTGCACGGTCTGTCGAAACAGATTGGTGAGATTCCGGCCTTGGCATCAGTGGGGGTGTTGGCCTACCTTCCCGGTTTGATCATGGCATTTCTACTCTTTTCCCTCATGCAGGATGAACAGCCGCCGTTTCGTCTCCAAACATCGATCACCCCCGTAACCGTCTTGATCGCCGCCCGAAATGAAGCCAACAACATCGGGCCAACCTTGAGGGCGATTTCTATGCAGGACTATGGTGGTCCGATTTCGGTCATCGTCGTAGAGAACGCCTCAACCGATTCCACCGACGAGGCAGCACGCGAAGCCGCTGCCGAGCTCAACCTGGACTGCACCGTCATCAACGAGCCGCGCCCGGGAAAATTCAATGCGCTCAACAGTGGCCTGAACCACGTCACGACGCCATATCTGATCACGCTTGATGCAGATACCACGCTGCACTCCCAAGCCATTCAACACGTCGTCGCCAGATTGGAGTCGTCATTGCCAGACGTGGCAGCGGTGGCCGGGTCGGTGTTGGTCAAGAATGTCAAGGACAGTTTTTGGACCAGAATGCAAGAGTGGGACTATTTCCTTGGAATCGCTTCGGTGAAACGGATGCAGGGAATGTTCCAATCGACCCTAGTAGCCCAGGGTGGTTTCAGTTTGTACCGGACCGAACGCCTGCGGGTTGTGAACGGATGGCCGGATTCCGTAGGAGAAGACATCGTTCTTACTTGGAAACTTCTTCACGATGGCCATCGCGTGATCTATGAGCCGACGGCCGTAGCTTTTACCTTCGTGCCGGTGGGGTTCCGGTCGTTGGTAATCCAGCGGGAGCGTTGGGCTCGGGGGATGTTCGACGCCATTCATGCCGTGCATCCCTGGAGGCAGAACCGCGGGCTCACAAGGGCTATAGCAACAATCGATCTGTTCATTCCCTGGATAGATGCAGGATACACGCTGTTGTGGATGCCTGGTCTGGTGCTGGCTGCGTTCGGAATCTTCTGGTTCGTTGGGTTTTGGACTCTATTCGTGCTGCCATTGACCCTACTCGTGTACGCATTGCTTGCCCGGTATCAGCTGCGCCGCGTCGTGCGCCCGCTGGGTTTACGGCTGCCGTCCAACCGGCTGGGATTCCTCGCCTATCTCGTCGTC
>Ga0097691_1001216_pt1 | contig 19536 bp, 22 predicted proteins | sample NGESurdeep072012_8_FD_72858 | JGI IMG/M metagenome (GOLD analysis project Ga0097691, IMG submission 72858) | Arctic peat soil microbial communities from Barrow, Alaska - NGEE Surface sample 210-1 deep-072012 | ecosystem: Environmental > Terrestrial > Soil > Wetlands > Peat ... | reverse complement strand
GACTGTCCGCCATGGCCACTAGATCGATAAACATCAATTCTAAGATCATTGGGGTTAATCTCTATGTCGGACTCTTCTGCTTCAGGTAATACAGCAACTGTAACGGTAGATGTGTGTATCCGACCTTGGCTTTCGGTCACCGGAATTCGTTGAACTCGATGCACGCCAGCTTCAAACTTTAGTTTTTTATAGGCATCTAGACCTATTATAGAGAAAACAATTTCTTTGAAACCGCCAACTTCGTTAGGGCTTTCGCTAATAAGCTCATACTTATATTCGTGCATTTCTGCCCAACGAATATACATTCTGTATAGTTCTCCAGCGAATAAACTGGCTTCATCTCCGCCAGCGGCAGCTCTGATTTCAATAATTACGTCTCGTTCGTCATTGGGATCTTTTGGCGTTAGGTTCTGTCGGAGTTTTTCCTCAATTGTTTTAAGTTTCTCGCTTAATTCTTCAGTTTCAACAGATGCCATTTCCTGCAGTTCTTGGTCTTGGCTTTGACTAAGCTCCTTAGTCGACTCAAGATCTGACTTAATCTTTGCCTGTTCATCGTATAGAGTAACTAGCTCCGCTAGCTCACTACGTCGTCGTGCTAGTTTTGGATATTCTTTTGAGCTATAGATATCCGAAGCTTGAAGACGTTCTTCAAGCGCTTCAAGTTCTTGCCTTAAGGACTGCTCTTTATTATCCATCGTATATTTAGATTACTACTTTAAGATCATAGACTCCAAGAAAGCCTCTAGACTATCTCTTGGCAGGGGTTTTAAAATAACTGTTTACTTCTGCTCAGCAGGAGCGACTTCAGATTCTTTTGAAATCTTGTCAGCTTGTCGTTTTGCTTGCTTTTGGGCTGCTGCCGCACGTTTATCTTTGGCTGCTTCGCCAGCCGCCGCACGAGCTTTGAACTTATCTACACGTCCTTCAATATCTAGAACTCTTTCTTCACCAGTGAAGAAAGGATGCGAGCTACTACTAATGTGAACTTTGACTAGTGGATAGCTAACGCCATCAACATCAATAGTCTCGTCAGTCGGTGCTGTAGAGCGAGTGACGAAAACTTGGTCGTTGTTTAGATCCTTGAAGGCTACTAAACGATAGTTTTGTGGGTGAATATCTTTTCTCATAATTTACAATCGACCTAGTATATAACACTTTTGCGTATCTGGTCAAGACGGGTATGTACTTATCTGACAAAATTCAGGCACTAACTGGTTGCTGTTGTTTCGTTAGTCTTGCCTCAACCTCACGTATTATTAGTTGGAAATGATCATCTAAGTTTCTGCTTCCACCATAAGGTAGAACTTTGGCACCAAAATGTTGAGCCGATGTCGTATCTAAGTGAACTATTTCTTGCCAGCTTGTATTTTGTGGATCTGATTCTTCAAAAACAAGGGTAGCACTATGTTTTTTAGGATTCTCGGAAATAACTATTTTCACACCATTTGTCTCAATAGTTACAGCATAATGCGGTGCTGTTTCAGACAATCCCTTAGGTAGTATGCGATATAGCTGAGTGTCATAACCCTTTGTAGAAAAGGTCTGAGCCAACTCATCAACAGCTAGTAGTCTTTCCCAGTCAATATCATCAATATTGCCTCTTGGGCCAGTGGCTATTTCTAAAGCATCTTGTTCTAAGGCTTCTAAACTTGAACTGATTGTTGGGAAACTCTGAACATCGATATGCCCGAGTGTCATACGTGCTACTTCAATTGCTCTTGTTGCTCTCGCTTGAGTCTGTACAACTACATTTGCTTCTCTAAGATAGGTTCTTAGTTCAATACCAATAGATCTAAATAACGCTATATCGCTTCCGGCGAGCAATGTATGGTTATTCACTAGCCAGTTACTTATTTCATTTATGCTTGGACCGGTGACCTGTGCCTTTACTTTAACCATTAAACCGGCTTCATTTTCTGTTGCTTCAAAAAGATCATCAAATATCTTTTTCCCGTCTGTAGTCTCAAGTTGTTCACTGATTTTGAACATTAAGCCGACTAAAGCGTAGGCATCGTTGCTATTTAAAGGGTCGGCTCTGAAGTCGCGGCTTACTACTTCGCCTCTATAAATTCTAGAAGTCAGCTCGTTGCCTGCAGGGTGTCTCTTAACATCTGAACGCCTAGGGAAAAACGCCGTCCTGAGCGTGTGAATAGCTTCTATACATCTCTCTTTATCGTCCAATTGTTCGGCTGATCTCGCTTCTAGACGTTGAGCAAGTGCTTGTTCATCAAGTGCCTCTAGCAGTAGCTTGATTGGTCTTTCGGAAACGGGGAAGGCCGATAGCCTAAGACTCTCGTTAGTTGGATGTCGGTTTTCAAGTAGGCTCTTATGCTGTTCAATTATTTGTTTAGATCTTCTGGCTAGTGATCTAGTTAACTCGGCTAGCTCATTCTCGCTATTAAGAAGTTCAAGCAGTTCATCTTCTGTCGTGTCGTCTCTGAGAGAATCAGATGTGCTTTCTTCTGAGCGGGCTAATGCTTCTGCATAGTTTCGACCCCCCTTAACGCTCTCGACAACGATCGGAGTGCATGTGTGAAAAGTATCAAATAAAGAAAGTACATCGACTAGCACTGGGCTAATCAAACGGTAGTCATTTAAGAAGCTATCAACCTCTTCTTTAGAGCGAGGATCGGTAAGTGACTCCTTCAGGGAATTGGCTATCAACTGAGTGCCTACTGACCCTGTTTTGATTGCTGCCTGAGCCAGTAGAATTGCCTGTTGGAAGGGCTGTGTATTCTGGTAAAAAGCTTCGTTACCGCAATTTGCTTGGAGTTGTTCTTGTATGTCCTTTCGTCTTAGGCCTCTTGCGAGTGTAACCACCCCAAGTGTTATCACTACATAGACGTCCTTTAGCGACGGGGTTTGTTCCCTTGTTTCTTCAAATAAGTCCAATACTTGTGCCAATCCATCTCTGTCACCCGGTAGAGACTCAGCTCGATTGATAATCGCTCCATAGTCATCTACTTTGTCTGGGTCATAAAATCTATCATGATCAATTGATTGATAAAATCTATCAACTAGTTCGACTTTACGTGTAACTTTATCTTTGTAAAGTCTATGGTCGGCCTTAGACCCATCAAGACGTGAGTCCCATAGCGCTGCTCCAAAATCTGCAGCCTGTTCAAGCTGTTCATCACTTAAGCCGCAACCTTCAAAATATTTTGGGTGCATAGTGTTTGACCATTCAATAGTGCCTAGGGCATATTCTAGAGCCCGCTCGGCTAGGTCTAAGTGTTCGCTCGCTTGTTGGGCAAGTTCATCTTGATTTAATGTTGCTAGTTCTTCTGGTGAGTGTTCCATATTGTTTTCAGAGTCTCCGATAAAATTTGCTAAATTATGCACCTTTATTTTTAATACGGCAACTATAAGCGTGATGATAATATTATTTAGAGGGGGTTGTAGTCAGCCATCATATCTGTTAAAGTAGTAGGTAATAGAAATTAATCAGGTTGAGATTTATTCCTCCTCCCAAGTGAATTTACTTCGCTTAAGAGGCACTCAATTGAAGAGAAAGGAACGAGATGGCTACTAAAGAAGTAGATATTAAAGAATTATTAGAAGCAGGTGCTCATTTTGGGCATAAGACAAGTCGATGGAATCCAAAGATGGCCCCATATATCCACTCAAAACGAGGCGGGATTCATATTATCGACTTAGTGCAAACAGTCAGTGGGCTGGAGGATGCGCTGGAGTTTGTAACAAAAACGGTTGCTGGCGGTAAACAAATACTGTTAGTCGGCACCAAGAGACAAGCTCAGGATATCATTAAGAAATTATCTAGTGATACGGGCATGCCTTACGTAACAGAGCGATGGCTAGGTGGCACTTTGACTAACTGGTCAACAATTGGTGGCCGTGTTAAGCATCTTAAAGATCTTGAAGCACGAATGGCTAACGGTGAACTTGCAAATAAGTATGGCAAGCTTGAAGTTCAGAGGTTCCAGGAAGAAATCGAACATCTAAATCTTATGTATGGCGGTGTTAAAGAAATGTCTAATCGACCAGGCGCCCTATTTGTGGTTGATGTAGTACATGATGGTATTGCAGTTAAGGAAGCCAATAAGCTCGATATGCCAGTCGTTGCTATAACCGATACCAATGCTGATCCAAGCAAGATCACTTATCCAATTCCAGCTAATGATGACGCAATTAAGACTATTCAACTAATTTGCGATTACTTAAAACAAGCTATTGAAAAAGGCCAAGCATCAGCCAAAAAAGATGTTGAAGCGTAAACAAGTTATATAAGGAGCTAATATTATGGCAATTGATATTGAAGAAGTAAAAAGACTTAAAGACCTAACAGGCGTAGGTTTAACTGACGCCAAGGCTGCCCTAGAAGACGCTAAAGGTGATTTCGATATAGCACTTGGGGCTATGCGTAAGAAGGGGATGACTAAGGCTGAAAAACGTGGTGAGCGTGAAGCAAGACAAGGTGTTGTTGGCACATATAACCACGATAATAGAATCGGTGTTTTAGTCGAGGTTAATTGTGAAACAGATTTTGTTGCTCGAAACGAAATCTTTACTAATCTAGTTAAAGATCTTTCGATGCACATTGCAGCAGCAGACCCACAGTATGTTGATTCAAGCGAAATCCCTAAAGAGGTTAGCGACAAGGTTCGTAAAGAATTTAGCGAAAAATTAAGCGCTGAAGGCAAGCCTGCTGAGATGATAGATAAGATTGTTCAGGGCCAAATTGCGAAATACTTTGCTGAAAGATGCCTGCTAGATCAGCCATTTGTAAAAAATCCCGACCAAACCGTTGGTGAGTATGTAAAAGAACATAATGCTAGATTAGGTGAGAATATAGTTGTACGACGATTTGCAAGAATTGCTCTCGGAGAAGTAGCTTAGTTTGATATAGTGTAATTAAGAATATGGATGCAAATAAAGTTCTATCTGGGCTCGAAACGAAATTTAGTGAAGCCACTGAGCGCTTTGGAACAGATCTAAAAAGCTTACGTACCGGCCGAGCTAATTCGTCAATGCTCGATACCGTCGTTGTTGAGGTTTACGGCACAACTATGCCGATGAACCAGGTAGCCACAGTTAGTGCGGTCGATGCTCAGCTTATTCAGATAACCCCGTTCGACCCAAATAACCTTGAAGCCATTTCGTTATCTATTAGAAATAATCCTAGTCTTGGCCTAAACCCAAGTGACGATGGACGGGTTATTCGAGTTCCTATTCCCGCCCTGACCGAGGAAAGAAGAAGAGAATTAGCCAAGCAGATCAGTGAACGCTTGGAGGAATGTATGGTCCGACTTCGTGGTGTTAGACACGATGCTATGGACAATATTTCAAAAGCCAAAAAAGATAAAGAAATTGGTGAAGATGATGCCAAAAGACTTGAAAAACAAGTGGATGAAGCCATGTCTTCCAGGAGAAGCCTACTAGAATCAATGGCAAAAGAAAAAGAGAAAGAGGTCATGACCCTTTAACCAGGGAAACAGGCTGATTGAAAATAAGCTTAAAATTTTTAGATTTAAAAGTAGTGCCCTAAGGCAATATATTCTATACTTAAACGTAAGTATGGAGTTTGTAACAAAACGTTCGAATAAAGTATGCAGTTCAATTAACTTAGTAAAAAACTCCAGGAAAATTAATTACTAGACCATGACAATATTTATTTTCGTACTGGGCATAGTCTTATTCATTAGCCTAATTGTTATGCATGAGTTTGGCCACTTTGTTGTGGCTCGGCGTAACGGTGTTGTAGCCGAAGAATTCGCCATATTTTTTGGCCCGAGTATCTATAGTCGTGAGATGAGAGGTGGGTGGACATTTAAAATTAACACTTTACCACTTGGTGGATACGTTAAGCTAAAGGGCGAACATGATTCCGATACTGAACCTGGTAGCTATGGGGCTGCTAGTCTATGGGCTAAGACCAAAATTATGTCAGCTGGAGTATTCGTCAATATAGTTGTTGGGGTGGTTTTACTGACAATCTTATCGTTAATTGGGATGCCGCAGATAATACCTAATCAATACGGGGTAAACAGTGGTAGTAGTACCATTAAACATTCTTTAGCTGTAACCCAAATTAACGAAGTCCTTAGTGGCTCTCCGGCGGCAAATGCTAACCTCAAGGCGGGTGATGACATTACTGCAATCGGACCAAAAGGTAACGTTGCTAAGATTTCTTCCATATCTGACTTACAGACTGCAACTAAGAAGTTTGCAGGTCAGAAAGTCAATGTTTATTACACCAGAGATAAGAAGCAGTTAATCGTTCCTGTGACTCTAAATAGCACAGCTATTGTAGCTGCTAGCCAAAACTCAAAACAGCCAAAAGCATATCTAGGGGTGTCACTAAACAGCGCCAGTAGTGGTGTTACGCTTGTTCGAAATACCTGGTCTGCCCCACTGGTTGCACTAGGACTCTCCAAGCAGGTCGTCGTCCTAACCTATCAGGGCCTAGGACATGCGTTGAATGGTCTAGGCGGGATTATAGCTGGCACTGCAACAGATAACACCAATGCACGAAAAAACGCCCAATCATCTGCTGCTGGCCAATTAGTTGGTCCGGTCGGAGTATTCGTAATCTTAAAGGACGGTAGTAGTATCGGCATCCAGTTCATGCTGTTCATTATTGCTATCATCTCCATAACTCTTGGTCTGATGAATATACTGCCAATACCGGCACTTGATGGAGGAAGACTGTGGTTAACGCTAGGATCTCGTGCCATAAGGAAGCCTCTAAATGCCCGTAACGAAGAGTTAATTAATGCTGTTGGTATGCTAGTTTTATTCTTACTGCTCGGGATAATTACCTATGTAGACATTAAACGATTCTTCTAAATATTAAGTCATGGAAAAACCAAAAGAAGACACTAAAAAGAAAATTATAAATAACAAAACAGTGCCTTGGAATCCTTGGTTTGGTGTTTTGATGGCGCTAGTTTTTTACGGCTTTGCTAGCCTGTTCGGTACATTGCTAGTTTATGTTTATCCAGCCTTACAACACTGGTCAAAAGTGCGTTCAGATAACTGGATAAATAGTTCAATCGTTGCTCAGTTTCTTTTTGTTTTAATCGTTGAGCTTTTAATCGTTGGCTGGGTACTGGCATTCATTAAGCTATATAAAGCAAGATTTAGTGTAATTGGCTTAAGACGACCAAAAGCTTCTGATCCACTATATGGTCTTGCAGCAGTGCCAATTTACTATGTCCTATACTTCATTATGGTCGGCGTAGTGTCGGCGTTTTATAATGGGCTAAATGTAAATCAAAAGCAAGACGTCGGCTTTAATAGTCCGTCTGGGGCTTGGCAACTGATAGCAACCTTCATTAGTCTTGTACTATTACCACCAATTGCTGAGGAGATCTTAGTTAGAGGCTTTTTGTATGGCAGTTTAAGGAAGGGTATGTTTAAGATCGCAGAACTATTTAAACGGCCCAGTGACCAACCGAGTAAATCGGTAGAGGACTCTCCAAAAAGCCGCAAGTATACCAAATATATGCCGCAGTTTATTGCCGCAGTTTTAACTAGTCTAATTTTTGCTAGTGCTCACTTACCGGAAGGTGCCGGTGGTCCACTATGGATAGGAGCAATAGATACTTTTATGTTGTCTATGGTCTTAGTTTATCTTAGGGAAAAGACGGATGGACTTTGGGCGGGTATGACACTGCACGGGATAAAAAACTTCGTAGCTTATTCAATAGTTTTCCTTGTCCCGCTATTATCATTTCACAAATAGTTAGTCAAAAATCACCCAAGTAGAATAAAGTATTAACTAGACGTAAATAAAGAAAAGGAGGGATTACTACAATGAGACTATCAAAACTTTTTACCAAAACGAGTAAGACAACTCCCGCTGATGAAACGGCGCGAAACGCCCAACTACTTATTCAGGCTGGGTTTATTCATAAAGAAATGGCAGGCGTTTACAGTTATTTACCGCTCGGGAAAAAGGTGCTAAACAACATTGCCGAGATAGTTCGCCGCGAGATGAACTCAATCGGTGGGTTAGAAGTGCAGATGAGCGTTTTACAGTCAAAAGAGCTTTGGGAAAAGACCGACCGTTGGGACGACAAAAAAGTCGATAATTGGTTTAAGACTAAACTGGCGAATGGTCAAGAACTTGGAGTCGGCTTGACCCATGAAGAGCCTATTGTTAGCTCACTTATACCTTTTGTTAACTCATATAAAGACCTTCCGGTATATACCTATCAGATTGGCGGTAAGTTCCGTAACGAGTTAAGATCCAAGAGTGGGCTTATGCGGGGTCGGGAATTTGTAATGAAAGACCTATATTCATTTAGCCGCAATCAAGCAGAACACGATAAGTTTTATGAACTAGCAGCCGAAGCTTATTTAAGGATATATAAAAACCTAGGACTTGGCGAAATTACTTACAGGACGTTTGCTGACGGAGGTATTTTTAGTAAATATAGCGACGAGTTCCAGACTGTTAGCTCGGTTGGCGAAGATACAATTTACCTAGATAAAGCTAAGAGAATTGCTGTAAATAAAGAGGTCTATAACCCTGATACTCTCAAAGAGTTAGGTTTAAATGAGGCCAATCTCGAAGAAGTTAGGGCAGTTGAGGTTGGTAATATTTTTCCACTGGGCACCAAATATACAGATGCTCTAGGATTATATTACCTAGACAAGGAAGGTAGTAGACAATCAATCGTCATGGGTAGTTATGGCCTAGGTATTAGCCGATTAATGGGACTAATTGCTGAGCATTTTGCCGACGACAAGGGTCTTGTCTGGCCAAAACTAGTAGCGCCGGCCTTAGTTTACTTGGCAAGAATTGGTACTTCCGATGAAGAAATAGCCCAAGCAGACGAGCTTTATTTAAAATTGACAGAAGCTGGCATTGAGGTAATATATGATGACCGTGACGTTCGAGCAGGGGAAAAATTCGCCGACGCCGAGCTCATGGGCATACCGTATAGGGTAGTTGTCAGTAAGACAACAGTAAGCTCTGGGACCTTTGAATTAAAATTCAGGGCATCAGACGAAGTTAAGGCTGTAAGTCTGTCTGAACTTATCGAAATCCTGGCTAGATAAATAATCTTAGCTGGTGTAATATATTAGCCATCTGATCATGTTATAAAAGGTGGCTAGCCTGAATAAAGGAGGGCGTGTATGAAGAAATCTTTCCGACTGACTAAAGAGGGCGTAACAGAGCTTCAAGCAGAGCTAGACACGCTTATATCGAAGCGTGGAGACATTGCTGAAGCAATTAAGACTGCGCGCGAGCTTGGTGATCTAGCAGAGAATGCAGAATACCAGTCAGCTCGTGCTGAACAGGATCGAAATGAGACACGAATTTCTGAAATTGAAACGATTCTTCAGAACTCAGAGATAATTAAAAAGCCGAAGGGTGACAGCAAAGTTCAGCTAGGCTCAACTGTTAAGCTAAAAAACGAATCTGGAGTAAAGCAATTTCAGGTTGTTGGTACGGTTGAAGCCGATCCACTAAATGGAAAAATATCTGATGAGTCACCAATTGGTGGTGCATTACTAGGCAAGAAGCTTGGCGATAGTGTCGAAATTACTGGTCCAACCGAAGTAATCCACTATAAAGTAGTCGAAATTTCCTAAACCATCGTTTGTTAAATAAGAGTAGCCCTAATTTAACGATTAGGGTTATACTTGTTTCAGATACAGACAATATTAATGAGCGGAGAAAAACGAAGAGCTAGTGATAGCTTCCAAGCAGACCAATATCTTATGGCAACACTTAAAGAGTTAAGAGACGAACGACTTAGAAAGCTTGAAGAATTAAAAGCTCTTGGAGTTGATCCGTATCCGTCGAAAGCTGTTCGAACCCATGTATTAAAAGAAATTAGCGAAAAATTTGACGAATTAAATGGTCAAGAAGTGACTGTCGCCGGGCGTATTCTTAATATCCGTAAATTTGGTAAAATCGCCTTTATTGTTATCAAGGATCAGGAGGGTAGTTTACAGCTTTTTTTGAGTGAAGCTGATGTGCGGCCACTTAACCTAGAAGAAGATAAATCTAAAATCGGCTTTGCTCAATTAAATCTTCTGGATAATGGTGATTTCATTGAGGCGGGCGGCAAAGTTATCAAGACTCAAACAGGTGAAATATCTGTTAGTGTCTCTAAACTAAGATTACTAACTAAAACTCTGCGACCATTACCACAAAAACAAGATGGTTTTACTAATAAAGAGGAACGGCTCAGACGTCGTTACGTCGACATGAATGTTAACGAAGATGTCAGGCAACGGTTTATTCGACGCAGTAGATTCTGGCAGGCAACCAGAGAGTTTTTTGATACTCGAGGTTTCCATGAAATAAACACGCCGATTCTAGAACACACCACTGGCGGTGCTGACGCCAACCCATTTGTTACTCATATGGATGCCCTAGATCAGGATTTTTATCTTAGAATCAGCCACGAATTGCCACTCAAGCGGCTAATTGGCGCAGGGTTTGAGAAAGTCTACGATATTGGGCCGAGGTTTAGAAACGAGAACTACTCAGATGAACACTTGCCGGAACATGTAGCCATGGAGAGCTATGCCGCATACCAGGACTATGATGAAGGGATAGCCTTCTACGAAGAAATGATAAAATTTGTGGCAAAAGAGACCTGGGGCACTCTGAAGTTTAGCGTCAACGGGTTTGATGTTGATTTAGACCAGGAGTGGCCGCGCGTTAAATACGCAGAAATTATGAAAGAGAAATTTGGTGTTGATGTTTTTAACCCAGATCTGAATCAGCTCAAAGCCATTCTAAAAGATAATAAGGTAGATCTTGGTGATGAAGCCGGAATAAACGAACTTAGAGCCATGGATAACGTCTGGAAGCTTATTAGAAGAGAGTCCGAAGGTCCGTATTGGTTGATCTTGGAACCAATTGCCATATCACCACTTGCTAAGCGCGACACCAATGACCCTAGGTTATCGCTCAGGTTTCATCCAGTTATTGGTGGGACAGAGATGGGTAATGGATATGCCGAGCTTAATGACCCAGTTGACCAGCTCAATAGGTTTGCTGAACAACAGTCACTAAGAGATAAAGGCGATGCTGAAGCCCAAATGCTGGATATAGACTTTGTCGAAATGCTCGAATATGGCATCCCGCCAACTTGTGGCTGGGGATCTTCTGAAAGAATTTTCTGGGCTCTTGAAGGAGTTAGTGCCAGGGAAGGTGTGCCATTCCCGCAGCTAAGATTTGAAATTGATGAAGTAACCAAGACTATTTATCCTGAACTGTTCAAGGCAAAATAATAGCCAATGTTTAGAGTAAGTAACGAAGAGTTTGAAGAAATATTAAATAAGTCGTTGCTCAGTCTGCCAAAACAGCATGTTGAGTCTCTGAAAAATGTAGCTCTAATAGTAGAGGATTTTCCGTCGAACGAACAACGAGTCAAGCTAAAACTTGGTGGAAACCAGACTTTACTTGGTTTATACGAAGGTGTGCCACTTAGTCAAAGACAGGGTACAACAAAACTATTACCAGATAAAATTACTCTTTTCAAAATACCATTAGAGGCTCACGCTAACACGCTCTCTGAGCTTAAAGAGCAAATTAGACACACTTTGTGGCATGAGATCGCACATTATTATGGTCTCGATCACGACGCTATTAGATCATTAGAATAGCCACTACTTTGCTATAATAGGTATAGTATTAAACGTAAAAAGTTGGGGGTGTTATGAAAGCTATTTGGAAAGATAATGTCATTGCTGAATGCGATAAAGAAGATCTAATTTATATTGAACAAAACTGGTATTTTCCACCTTCGAGTGTAAAAAGTGAATACCTAAGAAAAAGTGACACACCCTATACATGCCCATGGAAGGGAGTCTGCCAATACTTTGATGTCGGTAGTGGTAATGAATGGAGCTCAGATAATGCCTGGAGTTATCCTGAACCAATGCCAAGTGCTATCGAGAAAGTAAAGAAAGATTTTAGCAATTACGTCGCATTTTGGCGCGATGTTTCAGTAGTCGAATAGAATGGAAACTGCTATTTTTGCCGCTGGCTGCTTTTGGGGTACTCAGTTTTATTTTGATCAAGTCCCTGGAGTTAAAAGCACGTTGGTCGGGTATACAGGTGGACATACTAAGAATCCTACCGACCAAGCTGTTTATTGGGATAATACTGGGCATACCGAGGCGGCAAAGATAGAATTTGATCCTAAAATCATAGGCTACAGAATGCTAGTCAAGCATTTCTTTAAGATGCATGACCCAACTCAGCTAAATCGTCAAGGACCGGATGTCGGAGATAACTATAGATCAGAAATTTTTTACACTGATGAATCGTAAAAAACTATTGCTGAAGAAGAAATGAAGTTGGCACAAGCTAATTTTAAACAACCAATAGTGACAAAAATAAGTCCAGCAAGTGAATTTTATGAAGCCGAGTACTATCATCAAAAGTTTGCCGAAAGAACAGGTCGAGGGATGTGCCATATTCCATATGAACCAATTCCTGCTTAATGCCTTATTATATAAAAGGTAGATAATAACAAGGACCTGAAAAATGCGGACTATAATTTTTGATTTTGACGGCACGATAGGTGATAGCCTAAAGGTGATCATTGGAGTAGGGAATCAGCTTACTCATAAAAATATAAGTACTAATCCTGCTGAGCTTGAAAACTTGCGAGGTCTTGGTTTGGTGGCAGTAGCCAAAGAGCTTGGCATCAGAAAGCATCAATGGCCTTTCCTAATGTTTAGAGGTCGTCGACTGATGTCTAAGCATTTAAACGAAATCAAGCCTTTTAGTGGGATAGAGGACGTAATCAAGAAGTTTGATGGCTATGACTATAACATTTATATAATGAGTAGCAACTCTAAGCAGAATATTCAAACCTTTTTAAGTCATAATGGACTAAGTGGATATTTTGATGAGATTTATGGCGGGGTTGGTCTTTTTGGCAAAGCTAAATCGTTAAAAAAGATTATCAAGTCTAATAAACTGGATCTAAACGAGGTAGTTTATATAGGCGATGAACCTAGAGATATAGAGGCTGCTAAAGCAGTCGGGATACCGTGTATAGCAGTCGGCTGGGGCTTCAATACCCCAGATATTTTGGCTGAGCATGCTCCGATGATTGTCGTCAGGACTAGAGAGCAACTAAGCAAGACATTGGACGGCTGGTCTTCTTGGTAAGTCCGTTTGCTATAATTACTTAAGAGTACACATATATTTATAAGGAGGCGCTATGGCTGAAACAATTGAAGTAGATAGCAATATAGAGGCACAGATAGCTCAGAGTTTGGGTGAGATACAAGAAAACCCAGATCTCTATGGACTTGCAGTCTCAGTCGAAAGAATCAACACACTAGCACCAGGGATTGCCAGAACGGCGCTTCCCAAGGGATGCTATCCAGAGGAACAAGACGTCATAAGCCTGCGTCCATTAATTTCAGCTAAGGGCTCCATATTTGCTATAGATAACGAACATAATACTCTTTGGCTACGCCCACAACGGCTAACTATTTCCGCAACCGACTCAGGGTTTTTGGCTGTCGCTGGTTTTATACAGGATGGTCATCCTGCGTATAGCGTTACGGTTCGTAGTCCAACTTGGCGAGACGGTATCCCATTAAATATAGCCGCATTCGGACCCTCACCATATGCGAGGCCGATATTACCGAATCTCCTCGAAAAGGATTGGACAAAGCTAAAAACCAGCTAAAAACCTTCGATCTAAAAAATCGACTAGCGGTTTAAACACATAGCCAATTTTATTTTTCTTAAGAAAGAGTATATAGTATAGATATGACAGAGGTAATGTTACCGGAGCCAGTCGATGAAGCAGTGGTAAATGAGGCTATTCAAGCCGAACAAAATACCCTCCCTCCTAAGAAAGCGAATAACACCATTGAGGTGTTCATTATCATTGCGGCGATCGCCATTATTGGGCTGTTTATCGGCCTAGGATATAACTATCTGCACTCAAGGAGCCAAGACAATACTCGGAAACAAGATCTCAGCTATATTGCCGGTTTAACAAATAGTTTCTATAGCTTTAATCATTTTTATCCAACTCTAGATCAAATTAATTCGACAGCATTTAGTGCATTTTATCCTAATGGAATCGATAGGCAAAAATTTAAAGACCCAAGCGGCACAAAAGACGTCTTAGTTGCGGTACCTAGCACGGAAGCCTATGCCTACCAGGTTTCACCAGCAGGTTGCAACAATACCACAGTTATGTGCACCAGCTACAGCCTAACTGCAATTATGAGTAACGGCAAAAACTACGCCGTCACAAGTTCACCAGCACACAGTTCTACCGGTAATAAATAATCATTAGTTCTTATAACTAGAGTGCTACAATAGCACCACACATATAATGGGAAATTATTATCGAGAACATAGCCAGCCTTATAAGCCAGGCCAAACTACGCCGTTTAAAATAAGTCGTTCTAAAATAGAGCTATATGTCCAGTGTCGACGTTGTTTTTGGCTTGATGCTCGTTTGAAGATCAAGCGTCCTAATGGTCCACCGTTTAGCTTAAACAATGCCGTTGATGGACTGCTGAAGAAGGAATTTGATAGTTACCGTAAGCAGGCAAAAGCTCACCCCTTAATGTCGGCCAATAATATTGTTGCAATTCCTTTTTCTCATCCTGACATTGATACTTGGAGAGAGAATTTCGTTGGCGTAAATACGGTCCACCAGCCGACCAATTTATATGTCTTTGGAGCAATTGATGATGTTTGGGTAACTAATGATGACGAGCTGATAGTTGTCGATTACAAAGCAACTTCTAAGTCGAGTGAGGTATCAATTGACGCAGCCTGGCAAGATAGCTATAAGCGCCAGGTAGAAGTTTACCAATGGTTGCTAAGACAAAATGGTTTTAAGGTAAGCAATCGGGCTATTTTTGTCTATACCAACGGACGACTAGATCTGGATGAGTTTGGCGATCGCTTGGAATTTAAGACTAAGATTATAGATTATGATGCTAGTGATTCGTGGATTGAGCCAACGTTATCTAAGATCAAAGACTGTTTAGAAGGCCCAATTCCAAAAGTCGGTGTTGCGGCAATGGGAGGGCCGTGTGATTACTGTGATTATGCTAGAAAGCGAACTGAGCTAACCCTTAAATCATTAGGTAAAAATTAGACTAATAAGGTAGGGGCTAATAATTTGAGAATAGCTTTCCTCGATAAAATTGAATCTATTAAGCCTTTTTCAGAGCCTGAGGCTTGGCTAATCTATAAAATAGCGGCACTAAGTGAGGCTGTTGGATGGACGTTCTTAATAGCGGCGGTATTAGATAATAAATATCATCTACCAGGCCAACACTTTGTCATTGCAATTGCTGGTCAAATACATGGCACATTCTTTCTAGTTTATTTCGGCATACTACTTGCAACCTACACCAGTCTTTTGTGGTCACGCCAAAAGTTTATCGTCGCTGCGCTTGCGGGTGTCCCACCGTATGGATCCTTAGTTTTTGAACAGTGGGCATCCTACAGTAGAAAGTACCGACATACAACAGAGTATTTCTGCAGCATTATTATCGCTGCTGTAAAGAATTCGCGTTAATACTTACCTTGATCTACCTGTCGGACGTGTTCTGTGGCCAGTAGGTCGACTTCTATCAGGAGTTATTACTTTTGTAGGATGACTCGATGAACTTACACGTCTAGTCCTAGAGTGTCTCGGCAAGTTATTGGCTGTTGGCGCGACTGAATGGGGAGGGACAGTGGTTGTAGATTGAGCTGCCTGAGCAGCCGCTTTCGCTGCTGCAGCTGCTTGGCCTTTTTGAATAATCTTGGCTTGTGCAAGAGCTGCATGGTACTCACCATATAATGTCCTAGCATAACCCTGTCTTGCAGGAAGAGAACTAAGAGCGTAACCACTCAAGTCGCCAATATATGGTGAGTTAGCACCTGATGGTCTTTCAAACCCAAGTTCGACTAGTTTAGCCGCTTCTTCAGGTGTAATAGCGGAATCTCTTAACTGAGCTAATAGTTCAGCATTTGAAGATATCCCGATCATGGCGTAGTCTACTTGAGCTTCTACGCTATCTGGATCCAATTTATTTGCTATAGCCCAACCAATAAATGGCCCTGAGGGCGTTTCTTGAAAGAATCCCCAACCAATTGATCTACTGGCTTTAACCCTCGGGCTTAGTGATGATGCTGGTGTTAGACTTCCCGGGGCTGAGTCTTCTAGTCTTTCTGGATCATTGCCTGACTCAAACCAACCATTGCCGGCAACGCCCGCCGCACCGCCATCTGATAAGTTATATTTCGCCTTAACATAATTAAATGCCACTTGTGCAGGTTGCGCGGGTGGAGCTGGTACAGCCTCTGGCGCAGGGACAGTTGTGGTTGTAGGAATTGCCTCTGGCGCAGGGGCGTTACCGATTTGAGAAGCTATAAAATCAACCTGTGTTTTATAACCATTTGGCGTAACTTCATGAACACCTAATTCAGGGTCAAACTGATACAGAGCAGGATTAGACGTTACTTCGTTTGCCCAATCAATTACCTTAAAGCCATACACTTTTGACTGCTTTTCTATAGCCTTATTAATCGACTGATAGCCTGGATATTTTGTTGAATAAATATTAATCCACGAAATGTTGACCGTAGGGTTTATCGCCCTAATAGCAGCTATCATGTTGGTGATTTTAGTTTCAAACTCGATAGAAGGGCCACCATTTGGGGCAGCCTCATACTCGTCGTTTGTACCGAGCTCAACAACCACCGTGTCAGCAGCTTTAATCCGCTCAGTATCATTCCGGACATTAATAATAGAAGACGTGACACCGTAGCCAACAGTTGCGTCCACCTTGTTAACTGCCCAACCGTTAGAAGTTAGCGCTCCAGATAGACCCGCATCATTCATCCCGACCGTTAATGAGTCGCCTATTACGTATATTTGATTACTAGTAGGGGCTGCTTCTACAGTTGCAGGTGATATAGTCTCGGATGTTGCTTGTGGAGGCGGAGTGGCAGTTTTTTCGCCAAAGACATGACCTGACTTAGGTATTTTTACCTCTAGACCTGGGCTCAGTGGGGCATTTGCATTAGATAAATTGACTTTAGGTAATATGCCGCTGTTTGCTTGATCTAACGAACTTACGCTAACACCACTAGATCTAGCTATAGACTCAATACTTTGGTCAGGAGACGTGATTTGAGTAACTCTATCGCTAGAATGTGCTGGGCTAGCATCTTTCGGTCCGATGCCAGCAAAACTCCCAAGGATACCAAGCATGGCTATCGTCGATACTCCATAGGTTGCTGCGTCAGTTCGTAAACTATCACCAACCCTAGCCACTGTCTCTTCTAGCGGGGTAGGATAAGGCCTAAGCTCGAGGTTCAGATCAACAACATATCTCATCATTTCATCGGTAATAGCTTCAGGTGGACTAGGCTCAATAAATTGGTCGGGCCCAACTTTTAAGGCATTCATTTTTTATGCCCCGCCGCTAATCTTCGTTCATTATCTGCTCTTACTTCTTCAAAAGCTTGACGTGCTGTCGGCATTTCTACTACTCCTACTAGTGCAGGTAAACTTCTTAATATGCCCTTCATTGCCATTGAATGGGCAATAAGCCTAACTTGTTCCTTAGATACCGGTACGGGTGGTCCACCAGGACCTACTTCAACGCCCTGTGTCAAAAGTAAATCGACTAAACCTGTCTTAAATTGCCTAATCTTCTCAGCTGCATTATTCAACTTCTTATGCTTAGGGTCTGTATCACTATCTACAGGCGCGCCAATAGTCTCAGATTTAGATAGCTCTGGCTTTTCTACGCTAGGGCGCGAGTAAATCTCTTCAACTGTATTTATCTCGTCTCTTTCAGCAATAAGTTCCGCCATAGTTCGGGCTTTGGTTTTGAGGTTGCCGTCACTATCTCTCATCGAATCAAAAATTCCCCATAGCGACTCGGGGTTATTAAATGCAGTTCTTTCTACTAAATCCCGTAGTGCTTCCCGCTGGGTAGGATCACTACCTTCAGTAACCTTGTCTAGGTCATGTAGAACATTAGAATATAGGCTTAACCACTGGTCGGGGTTCATTTCTTCCGGTAATTCCCTAGGATACTCAATGGGTTGAGCTATTTCGCTAAAGGGCAAAGCTTCGATCGTTTGTGACATATTTTTTGAACCTAATTTTTTGTTTTTGCAGTAACTATTAAAAATAGTACACTATTTAACCATAAAAGTCAAGTATATAACAGCTTTGAGCAGCACTGATTTGAACTAAAATATATTGACATATTTTAAGCATTAGTATATAATTATGTAACTTTGATTAATGTTTGAGATTTTTAACTAATTCAAGGTGAATCAAGGAGTTGCATTATTATGGTAGAAGCAAGAACAGAAGTTATAGATATACCTACTATTATCGACGGACAATTCCTGGAGGCTAGTCAGCCTGAGTTCGATAGTGAGCCTGTTGAGGATTTTGTAGGTCAAGCTGCACCACCAGAGCCTAGAATTAATGGCACTCCGCGTGCTCCTGGGACTCACATTGATCACCAGACAGTTAATAATTATCATGGACCTGCCAGGCACTCAAGACGTGCTAACAGGACGTTAAAAGAAAGAGCTATAAGGGGCGGAATAGCTCTTGGCTTAGTTAGTACTGGAGTAATTGCCGTACTCGCGGTTATGCAACATGGCAGTGAAACAGCAGATATCCCTCACGCTGGTGTTGTCTATGTTGGGCCGGAACAAATTGACCTAAGAGCGGTTGTCGATAGCTGTATCTCGGCAACTGTTCACAAAACATATGGTGGCTGGAAAGAGGTGGCTGCCGCTATCCTAACGAGCCCACCTTTAGTCATTGCCGGTGTCCATAGTTACGCTGAGTCAGCAACGTTTACTGGTCCGGAAGGTAAAGGCTGTGGCGAAATTCAAACCCTAGTCGGAGCAAAAGCAGCTGGCGTAAAAACGGAAGTCGATGCTAAGGGTAAAGAGAAGATCACTATACCTGCTAGGGACATAGTATTCTTTTCCAGCCCGGTGGGTAACAAGTCGGAAGTTACTTATGATCAGGGAGTAAGCCATGCTTTTGTAACGGCATTTACTGAACTAACTCCACTATCCGGTGTCAAAAATAAGATTAAGCAAAGCTCGGCTCAAGTCACGCAACTATCTGCCAACGAAGCAGTAAATGTTGCTCAGGAATCTTGTGACCGTGTTGCTTGGAGAGATACCAAAAAGGCAATAACAGCAGCCTATCAAGGAATTTACCGCACTGAATATCTACAAAAAGCTGCTCAAGGTAAGAATATCGCAGCCTATAATCCAAATAATGTATCAGTCAATATTACTGGTGGCAGTCCAAGTTTTCCAGAGGCATACTCTATTCCAAAAAGTGATAATTTCAGTATATTACACCAGAGCGCATGCGTTGTAGAACCAGGTGCATTACATTTGAACAGTAACTAGACTATAAACACCATACCTTTTAGTCTTAGAACCATCCCTGTATAGCCGCTGAGACCGAAGATATTAGGGTCGAGCCACTAAACATATAGGACACTTGTATCTACTGTAGCACTCTCAAAGCCGTTTAGGCTTTGTAAATATTCAATTGGGGTCTTCAT
>Ga0097691_1001215_pt1 | contig 19543 bp, 17 predicted proteins | sample NGESurdeep072012_8_FD_72858 | JGI IMG/M metagenome (GOLD analysis project Ga0097691, IMG submission 72858) | Arctic peat soil microbial communities from Barrow, Alaska - NGEE Surface sample 210-1 deep-072012 | ecosystem: Environmental > Terrestrial > Soil > Wetlands > Peat ... | reverse complement strand
GTTGCTCGCGCTCTTGGCATTCGCTGTGACGCTGACGGTGAAAACCGGCGTCGCGAGGGCGCGCCTACATGCCATTCCCATCAAAACACACGGCCGCCCTGCTTGGTCCCTGTTCGCTCTCGGTCTGCACACGTTTCGCAAAATCTTTGTCGCCGCAAGTCCTGATCAAATAATCGCCTTCCTCGCCCAACTCCTGTCCCCAAAACTACCCGTCAAGCCATTGCTCTCTTTGCACTTTCGATGACGAGTCGAGTACAGTGGTGCGGATGAGTAATCGATCTGGCCGCCGGCGTACCAGTCATCCCAGTTTCTGGTGGCCGTGCTCAGCCCTTCGGGGAAACTGCCGCGCAGAATCGGAAGATCGGAGAGATCGGCCGCCCGCGCGCCGGACACCGTTCCGAACATCATCGCCGCCAGCAGAAACCTACGCATCGCAACGCTCCATCGAATACTCTGACTTGGCGCTGATCATGGCTCGTTAACCTTAACCAATCGTTGTCGCCGGGGACTGAACACAAAACAAAACGGCGCGGGAAGGTCCCGCGCCGTTAGTAAACATTAAGAAATCAAAGGCTCGATCAACCCTTGCGCACCAGCGGCGGTGCGTAGACCTGCGGGCTGTTCAATTCCCAACGTACGCCGAGCGTCAGATCATGCGAGGTGATGTTCTTCATGGTCCATGTATTTTGATTCGGCGGGAAGGAAGGATCGAAACCTGTGTTAGCTCCGGTCGTAGCCGAACCGAGATCGAGATAGCTGTAGCCGAGCTCAACCGTGAATCCGGGCGTCACCTTGTAGGCCAGGCCGGCATGGACAGCCCAAGCCAAGTTCCACTTTCCGGCATCCGCAGCATACGTCACGCTGTTGTTGAGAATGCCAGCATTGTAGATCGAGCCATTATCCTGAAACCCGTGAATCTGGTTGTAGGACATGCCGACGCCAGCGCCGACGAATGGTGTCACGCACCACCACGTTCCCAGGTCCACATACGCATTGACCAACCCTACGAATTCAGACTTGCTGCCGAGATAAGTATTGGCGACGATAATGCCGGGGGCAACAAGGTGATCCGATCCGTGAAAGTTGGCGCGACCGCGATACTGAGTGGTCAGATCTGCGCGGAACCAATTGTTGAGCCGATAGCCAACGCCGAGATCGAATATCGGTGCACTGTCGAAACCGAGTCCGACCGTCTGGGAATTGAAGTTCGTGATGTCTACGTTGTCGAGCTTTTGCAGGCTTTGATTGCTCATGCCGATATCGCCGCGCAGATACCATCCGCCGAAGTCCTCGACCGGGGCTGGCGCGTACATCGGCGGCGGCGCAATGGCCATGTCGGCGGCGAACGCCATCGACGACAACAGTGATGCCGCTCCGGCGGCAACGAGAGACTTAACGCTACGCATTGCCTTCGTCCTTTTGGCCGGTGAGGCAGACAACGGAGGCCTCACATCTAGAAACTCACGGCGGGACGATGCCACTAAATGCTTAAGCGCCGCTTAACCCTAATTTTTAAGGTTGATAATCCGTTACGCATGATCCGCCAAAGCACGCCCTCGGGCTTGACCCGGGGGTGTCAGCGGTTTGCCGATAAGCTCATGCGCTATTTCAATATTCTTCAGCACTATCCCGGGACAAACGAGGACGTTTGTCCGGCACAACTGGATTCCGCTTTTGCTGATCGCGCTCCGAGGAATTTTTCCCGTCGAAAAAAAACGACGGCACAAAAAATGGCGGAGGCGCCGCAATCGCTAACAATGTATTGACAAGAAACCGCAGGATCCTGCGCGGCTGGTCCCGCGTCAGCGCGCGGCCCTCGGCATCTTCGGCAGGAACACCGCGAACAGCCCGATCGCCGGCAGGAACGCGCAGACCTGATAGACGAACGCGATGCCGGTATGGTCGGCGACCCGGCCCAGCACCGCGGCGCCGAGGCCGCCGATGCCGAACGCAAATCCGAAAAACACCCCGGAGATCATCCCGAAGCGGTGCGGCATCAGTTCCTGCGCGAACACGATGATCGACGAAGTCGCCGACGAGATAATAAAGCCGATGAACACCGTCAGCACCGCGCTGGCGAACAATCCGGCATAGGGCAATGCCAGCGTGAACGGCAGCGCGCCGAGGATCGAAAACCAGATCACGTATTTGCGGCCGAAGCGATCGCCCAGCGGTCCGCCGAAGAACGCCCCAGCGGCGTTCGAAGCGAGGAAGATAAAGAGATAGAACTGCGCGGCCTGGGTCGAGACTGCGAACTTGTCGATCAGGTAAAATATGTAATAGCTCGACAGGCTCGCCACATAGAGCTGCTTCGAGAACAACAGCGCCACCAGTACCACCAGCGCGATCTTGACCCGACGCGAGCTCGGCGCGTCCGGATGCACCTCGATCAGCGGCATTTTTTTCGCCGTGATCTGCGGTTTGTACCAGTGCCCGATCCGCCACAGGATGACGATTGCCAGAAATGCGATCGAGGAAAACCACGCGATGCTCGGCTGACCGAACGGCACCACGATCAGCGCCGCGAGCAGCGGCCCCATCGACGTTCCGAAACTGCCGCCGACCTGAAATACCGATTGCGCGAAGCCGTAGCGTCCGCCCGAGGCGAGCCGCGCGATCCGCGCCGACTCCGGATGGAACACCGCCGAGCCCAGCCCGACCAATGCCGCCGCAACGAGGATGATGGCGTATTGCTGCGCGACGCTGAGCAGCAGCAAGCCGAAGAACGTAAATCCCATGCCGATGGCGAGCGAAAACGGCTGGGCCTTGCGGTCGGTGAAATGTCCGATCACCGGCTGCAGCAGCGACGCGGTGAACTGGAACGCCAGCGTGATCAGACCGATCTGCGCGAAGTCTAGCGCATAGCTTGCCTTGAGGATCGGATAGACCGACGGAATCAGCGACTGCATGGTGTCGTTGAGGAAATGCGAGAGGCTGATGCCGCCGAGCACGACGTAGGCCGGTCCCGCCGTGACGGCCTTGGCGACGGAGCCGGACGTCACTTCCGGCACGATCACCGGCGCGACCAGTGCTTCTTCGGAGACGACGACAGGCTTATTCAAAGGGTGATTCCCGAAAGATTCGCAGGCCGGCACGGGTTTCCTACGATGGCGGCGCGGCGCCGACCAGCACCATTAGATAATGGCTGCGATGCGATCAGACCGCTGCGGCCTGACCGAGCGCGGAGACGATGTGATCGACCACTTCCTCGACCAGGATGCGGTCGTCGCCCTCGCCCATCACGCGGATCACCGACTCGGTGCCGGAGGAGCGGACCAGCAACCGGCCGTGGCCGTTGAGCCGTTTCTCGCCGGCGACGATCGCCGATTTGACCTCGGCGTCGTCGAGCGGCTTGCCGCTGCGGTAGCGCACGTTCTTCAGGATCTGCGGCAACGGCTCGAAGCGGTGACAGACTTCCGACACCGGGCGGTGAAGTTTTTGCACCACCGCGAGCACCTGCAGCGCCGCGACGAAACCGTCGCCGGTGGTGGCGTAATCCGACAGGATGATGTGACCGGAGGGCTCGCCGCCGAGATTGTAGCCGCGGCTCAGCATCTGTTCGAGCACATAGCGGTCGCCGACCGGCGTGCGCACGAGCTCAATGCCCTGGCCTTGGAGAAAGCGCTCCAATCCCAGATTCGACATCACGGTCGCGACGATGCCCGGCTTGGCGAGCCGGCCGTCTTCCTTCCAGCTTTGCGCGATCACCGCGAGCAACTGGTCGCCATCGACCAGGTGTCCGCGCTCATCGACAAGGATGACCCGATCGGCGTCGCCATCGAGCGCGATGCCGATGTCGGCGCGCATTTCGCGCACCTTGCGGCTAAGCGCTTCCGGCGAGGTGGATCCGCATTCCTTGTTGATGTTGAATCCATCCGGGTCGACGCCGATGGAAATAACATCGGCGCCCAGTTCCCACAGCGCTTCGGGCACCACCTTGTAGGCCGCGCCGTTGGCGCAATCGACCACCACGCGCAGGCCGTCGAGGCTGAGATCGCGCGGCAGCGTGCGCTTGGCGAATTCGATGTAGCGGTCATGGACGCCGTCGATGCGGCGGGCGCGCCCGAGGCTGGCGCTCTGCGCCAGACGCTTGTCGAGGCACTCGTCCAGCAACTGCTCGATCTGCTTTTCGACATCGTCCGACAATTTGAAGCCCTGCGGCCCGAACAGCTTGATGCCGTTGTCCTCGAACAGATTATGCGAAGCGGAAATCATCACGCCCAGATCGGCGCGCATCGACTTGGTCAGCATCGCCACCGCCGGCGTCGGCATCGGGCCGAGCAGCAGCACATCCATGCCGACCGAGGTAAAGCCGGCCACCATCGCGTATTCGATCATGTAGCCGGAAAGCCGGGTATCCTTGCCGATGACGACGCGATGGCGATGCTCGCCGCGCTGAAACACCAATCCAGCCGCCTGCCCGACCTTGAGCGCCAGCTCCGGCGTGATCAGACCGTTGGCACGTCCCCGAATCCCATCGGTACCGAAATATTTGCGGCTCATGTATCCCCCAGCAGCTTTCAAGGATTCTCAAATCACCCGGCAAGAAACGCCCACCATCCTAGCGTGCAGCGGTTATAATGCTTCCGGCGCTAAAATGGCTTCAAAAAATATGATGAATCATTACCGGCGGCCAATCCGGCGGTTAGCACCTAACCTATTGTTAACGCACGTATTATGTATCGACAGGACGTTAGCGCGCCGCGGCCCTAGTCCTTGCGCTTGACGTGATGGTCCGCTTTCGAGGGCGGCGGCTGGGTGACATTCACCGGGTCCGAACCCGGAAAGGTCTCCTCCAGCCCCTCCTCCAGTGCCTGATCCAGCTGGCGCTTCTCGGCAGCTTTGGCGTCTATGGGGTCGGAGCGTGGTCCGGTCATGGATGCCCTCCCGGTTGGCAGCCTGTTCCCATCAAGCGATTTTGCGGGAGGCCCAAGCGTGCTAGATGAACAGTCAAAGCCATAAATACAAGAAGGGCCGGGAACGTCCATGAAACACATCACCTGCATCGAGGATCTGCGCCAGCGCCATATGCGAAAGGTGCCCAAGGCGTTTTTCGATTACGCCGATCGCGGCTCCTATGCCGAGGAAACGCTGCGCGCCAATCGCGACGACCTGCAGCAAATCAAGTTTCGCCAGCGCATCCTGGTCGATGTGTCGAAACGCGATCTCTCGACCAAGATTCTTGGCGAGCCCGCCGCGCTGCCGCTGATCCTGGCGCCCGTTGGGCTGACCGGCATGCAATATGGCGACGGCGAAATTCATGCCTGCCGCGCCGCGCAGGCTGCGGGGATTCCCTACACGTTGAGCACGATGTCGATCTGTTCGATCGAGGACGTCGCCGCCAATGTCGACAAGCCGTTCTGGTTTCAGCTCTACGTCATGAAGGACCGCGGCTTTATCAAGGAATTGATCGAGCGCGCCATCGCGGCCAAGTGCAGCGCGCTGGTGTTGACCGTCGACCTGCAGGTAATCGGGCAGCGCCATGCCGACATCAAGAACGGCATGACGGTGCCGCCGGAATGGACGCTGTCGAAGTTCTTCGATTTCGCCACCAAGCCGGCCTGGGTCGCCGGGGTGTTGCGCGGCAAGCGCCGCACCTTCGGCAATCTCGTCGGTCACCTCAAGGGCACCGACGACATCACCGCGCTGGGGACCTGGATCGCGACGCAGTTCGACACCACGCTGAACTGGAAAGACGTCGAGTGGATCCGCAGCATCTGGCCGGGCAAGCTGGTCCTCAAGGGCATCCTCGATGTCGAGGACGCCCAGGAAGCGGTGAAGACCGGCGCCCAGGCGCTGGTGGTCTCCAACCACGGCGGCCGGCAGCTCGACGGCGCGCCGTCGTCGATCGAGGTGCTGCCGGAAGTCGTCGACGCGGTCGGCTCGCAGATTGAAGTCATGTTCGACGGCGGCATTCGCTCGGGACAGGACGTGATGCGCGCGCTCGCGCTCGGCGCCAAATCCTGCATGATCGGCCGTGCCTACATTCATGGCCTCGGCGCGTTCGGCGGCCCCGGCGTCGCCAAGGCGCTCGATCTCATCGCCAACGAACTCAGCGTCACCATGGGCCTGTGCGGCGTCAACACCATCGCCGAGATCGACGATCACGTGCTGGCGATTTGAATCCGTCGTCGTCCCGGCCAAGCGAAGCGCGAGCCGGGACCCATCACCACAGGCGCGCGTATTGCTAAAGCCGGGGCCACCGCCCGGCGTAACCATCAACAGCGGTGGTTGATGGGGTCCCCGCGCCCCTCACGTGCCCGCTCCTGCTTTGCTCGTGGCTGCGGTGCGCGGAAGTATGACCCTGAATTCGGTAAATTCACCGGGTTGAGTATCGACCTCGATCGATCCCGAATGTTGCTTGACGATAATGTCATGGCTCAATGAGAGGCCAAGACCCGTTCCTTCGCCGGGCGGCTTGGTCGTAAAAAACGGATTAAAGATTCTCTCTTTTACCTCTGGAAGAATGCCGCCGCCATTGTCACGAATCCAGATTTCGACGTTGTCACCGAGGTTCTTCGTTCCAGCGGTCAAAATCGGTTCGTAGCTATCCGGTCTCGCTTCCGCTTTGCGTTTCATCGCCGCATAGACACCATTCGAAATCAGGTTGAGAAGGACGCGCGTGATCTCCTGAGGAAACAGATCGACCACCCCGGCGGCAGGATCAAAGGATCGTTCCAGCCTGATGTTGAACTCCCGCTTCTCAGCTCGCGCACCGTGGTAGGCAAGATTCAGGCTGTCTTCGACGATCGCGTTGAGGTCGACCGACCTGCGCTCGCCGGAACCTTCGCGTGAATGCAGCAACATATTCTTGACGATCGAGTCAGCGCGTTTTCCGTGCTGGACCACCTTTTCGAGATTTCCTTTCAGCATATTAGTCAGCTCGTCGGTCTCTTCCCGCGTTTTTTTATCGAGCGCCACGGGCTTGAGCGCATCATCGAGCTCGTCGACCAGCTCTACCGACAGGGCCGAGAAATTATTGATGAAATTGAGCGGATTCTTGATCTCGTGCGCAATGCCCGCGGTGAGCTGTCCCAGCGAGGCGAGTTTCTCCGTTTGGATCAGTCGATCCTGCGCGCTGCGCAATTCATCGAGCGAAAGCGACAACTCTTTGGTGCGCGCCTGCACCTGTTCGAACAGGCGGACATTACCGATGGCAATCACGGCCTGATCCGCAAAGGTCTGAAGCAACGCGATTTGCTTGTCGCTGAACGGATGCACCTCGGTGCGACGGAGCACGATGGCTCCGATGCTCTCGCCCTCACGCGACAAGGGTACGCTTAGAACGCTCCGGAAGCCCTCGCGGCGCGCCCTTTCCCGGCCGACAGGGAAATCGTCGCCTTCGGCGGAGAGGAAGTCGTGCACGTGCACCGGCTTCCGGTCCAGGACTGCTCGTCCGGCAGCCCAGTTCCGGCCGATCGGCAATTTCTCTGAAGCCATCGGTATCGGTCCATGATGCGCGCTGGGATGCAGGTCGCCGCCATCTTTCAGGAACATGACAGCGTCATAGGCCTCGCAAAGCTCGCAAGCACTTTCGACGATGGCTTTGAGAACCGGTCCGACATCGGTTGGCGAGGAGGCGATCACGTTGAGGATGCTGGCGCTTCCGGTCTGATAGGTCAGCGCCTCCGTGAGGTCGCGCGTTTTCGCCTGCACCTCATCGAACAACCGGACGTTTTCGATGGCAATGGCCGCCTGATCTGCGAATGTCGTGGCCAGTTCGATCTGTTTGTCCGTGAACGGCCGCGCTTCGGAGCGAGTCAGTACAATGACGCCGATTGGCACACCTTCGCGCAACATCGGAACGCCAAGGACGCTTCGGAAATCGCCCAATCTCCGCCCGTCGAAGGTGTAGTCGGGATCGGCATCCACGTCGGGAATATGAACTACTTCTCCTCCAAGGAGGGCGCGCCCTATCGCCGAACCTCGATCTGGTCTGATGGGAACGTCTTTGACGTAATCATTGAACTCGTCGGAAAATCCGTAGTTCTCGGCGCGAAAAAACACGCCGTCCTTTTGGCGGGTAATCGTAGCCCTCTCGGCGTCGCATAGTCGAGCCGCCGATTCAACGAGCGTCTGCAGCACGGTCTGCAGATCGAATGTTGAACGGCTGATCGCTTTGAGCACGTCTGCGGTCGCGGTCTGTTGTTGGAGGGATTCGCGCAGCTCATTGAGCAGACGGGTATTCTCGATAGCAATGACCGCCTGGGCGGCGAAGTTCTTAACCAGCTCGATCTGTTTGTCGGTGAACGGGCGCACCTCCTGGCGGAAGATGTTGATGACGCCAATCAGCTTATCTTCATGGAGCATTGGGACGCAGAGAACACCGCGATAACCGCCGAGCGCGACGGTAGAGACGACAAATGGATCGCGCTCGATATATCCCCGTTCCAACGTCACGTCGGCGACCTGGACCACCTGCTTTGCCTCCGCCGCACGCCAAAGGCCGGTGTAGGGGGGTGGATGCACGACCCGAGCCCGCGCCTCCTCGTAAGCGGGTGGCGCGTTGTGCATAGCAGCGGCGCGGAAGCCATTGCCCTCGCTGAGGTAAAGCGTACCGAACTTGGCCTCACAGATGCGGGTTGCGTTCTCCAGCATGGCCTCGAACACGGGTTCCAGCTCGCCCGGTGAACTGCTGATGATTTTCAGCACATCGGCGGTAGCGGTCTGCTGCTGGAGCGATTCCGTTAATTCATCGGTACGCGCCCGCACCTCGTTGAACAATCGCACATTCTCGATGGCAATGACGGCTTGGTCCGCGAAGCTTTCGATTAGCTTGACCTGCGTTTGGGAGAAGGGACCCGGCTTTAGCTTGTAGAATCCCAGGGTTCCGATCAATTCGCCCTCGCGAAGCAAGGGTGATACGAGGATAGCTCGAAACCCGATAAGTTTCTGTGTTGCGGAGTTCACGAACTCCGGATCCTCAAGCACGTCGGGGACCTGAACCGTATGACCTGTGAGCGCGGCCCGCCCAATGACGGAGTGGCGGCCGGATGTGTTTGGATGGAGCGCAACGAGATTACGCCACTCCGTCTTCAATCCATAGGTCGCTGCGAGTTCGTATACGGTGCCCGCGCGGCGGCGAAGTATCCCCATATCCGCTCTGCACATGCGGGTTGCGGCCGCTATCAGCGTGTCGAGCACCGCTTCCAGATCGAAGGTTGAGCGGCTGATTGCCTTCAGCACCTCGGCGGTTGCAGCCTGCTGCCGGCGCACTTCGAGCAGCTCGCGCCTGAGATTTGAAATCCCTTTTTTGGGATCAATTGCCGTGGTCGCACGCTTGCGCACTGCCGTACGCTTGCGCGCGGTCGGAGGCTTCGCCATCTGCCCGCGCTTCGCCATGAGTGAGCGCTCCCAGCCGGAAAGCCACTAAGACGAACCAATGCTACCCAGTTTCCCAACCGCCGTATAGACTGAGCCATAGGCTGGGTGACCGCTCCGGGCGTCCCGGCCAAGCGCTCTTTACGCGCGAGCCGGCCCCATACTCCCTTTTGATTTGGCTCGGGGCAGAGGGCCTTCTTCAGCTCCAACGCCGGTGGTTATGGGTCCCCGCACCCCTTGCGCAATTGCGCACGTGGCGGGGACGACCCGTTGAGAGGTTGGGCTTGCTATCACATCGGCGGGGTGATGCCGTCGCGGCCGACATTGACGCGCGCGGCTTCCAGCGTCCCGTCGTCCTTCTTGGTGGCGCTGAAGATAATGATCTTGGCGCCCGGTTTCAGTTCGGACTTGTCGCCCGCAACGAATGTGACGATCGGCGTCCCCGGCGGCACCACGACTTTCTTTTCGCCGTCCTTGTACTTGACCACGATGTTCTGGCCGTCGGTCCCCGCGACCGTCTCGGCGACGGTGGCGTTGGTCATGGTTGAGTTGGGGCGAAGATCCCAGGGCCGGAAACCTTCCGCCGCGCCGCGCTGGTTCTCGGGGAAGATATGAACAGCGAGCGCCTTCTGGGTGCCGTCGGGCTCCGGCATCGCTGATACCCCGATGTAAGAGCCCGGCTTGATTTCGGACATCGCGGTCTTGGCGATACCGAACACCGCCACATTGTCGGTCATGCGCACCTTCATGTCGGCGCCCTCGCGCGATTTCACCGTGAGCACGGGACCGTCGACGGCTTCGATGGTGCCGCGAATACGAACCGTCGGCGGCTGCTGGGCCCATGCCACCGACCCAAGTACGGATAGAGCGGTCAGCGAAGCCACCAGCACGCGCGGCATCAACGAAGAAATTTTCGGCATAGCGGTCTCCTCCCAAGGTCTGTTCCGGCAAACGACAAAACACCGCAACTCGGAAGCTATTCCACGCGCCGCGGGCGCGCGGGGCGCTATCTTCACATCGGCGGCGTCAACCCGTCGCGGCCGACGCTGACGCGATTGGTTTCGAACGAGCCGTCCGGCAGCTTCTTCATGAAGGCGATCACCTTGGCGCCGGCCTTCAGGTCAGACTTGTCGCCGGGGACATAGGTCACAACCGGCGTATCGGGCGAAACCACGACTTTCTTCTCGCCGTCCTTGTATTTGACGGTGAGAATGTGCCCCTCATTGTTCACGACGGCCTCGGCCACCGTCGCATTGGTCATGGTGCTATTGGGACGCAGATCGAACGGCCGCGATCCCTCCCCGGTGCCGCGCATGTTCTCCGGAAACACATGCACCTCGATTGCGTTTGCGCCGCCGTCGGGCCCGGGCACCGTGGTGGTGCCGATGAAGGAGCCGACCTTGATGTCGGAAAGCGAGATCTTGACGAGCCCGACCACCCGCATGTCGGCGGTCATGTGCAGCTTGACGTCCTCGCCGCTGCGCGACTTGACGGACAGCACATCGCCGTCAACGGCTTCGATGGTGCCGCGAACCCGCGACGGCGTAGGCGGCTGTTGGGCGATCGCGTAGAGGGACGACGCGACAACCATCGCAATTGCGACAAGCGGGCGAGTCAGGGTTGAACGATGAACGGGCATGAAATGTTCTCCGGCTGATATCACTAACAATGGACACCGATGTTTCAACTATATTCCCGCTCAAACCCTTGTGAGGTCGGCTTCGACCAGAGCGCGAAGCTCCGGTGTGACCTCGGGGCGCTGTCCGAACCAGAGTTCAAACCCGCGCACCGCCTGATGCAGCAGCATGCCCAGTCCATCGGCGGTCTTCAGTCCGCGCGCCCTCGCCGCCGCCAGCAACGGCGTCTCCAGCGGCACGTACACCAGATCGGCGACAACGGCATGCGACGGCAGCAGGCTGACGTCGACCTCGAGCGCCGGCTGGCCATGCATGCCGAGCGACGTCGTGTTCACCAGCAAGCCAGCGCGCGGCAGCAGATCGCCGATGGCACCCCATGAAACGGGCTGAACGCTGGCGCCGAATTGATCCGCGAGCGCGCGGGCCCGTTCGACGGTCCGGTTTGCCAGATGCACGCGCTTGATGCAGCGCTCGATCAACCCGAACACCACCGCGCGAGACGACCCGCCGGCGCCAAGCACCAGCGCATCGGTGGCGGCGTCCCACCCCGGCGCGCAGGCGTCGAGATTGTTGATAAAACCTTCGATATCGGTGTTGGTCGAACGCAGCTCGCCGCCCTCGTACCACAGCGTATTGGCCGCGCCGACCGCGCGGGCGCGGGCATCCGGCTTCGACAGCGCCAGCGCGCGCTCCTTGTGCGGAATGGTGACGTTGGCGCCGACAAAGCCGTGGGTCGAAAGGTGCAGCACGAACTCGGCAAAGCCCTCGGGCGGCACCGCCTCGATGTTGTAGCCGCCCTCGATGCCCAGCGTCCGCAGCCAGTAATGATGGATCAGCGGCGAGCGCGAATGCGCCGCCGGCCATCCGATCAGGCACGCCGCGCGGGCTTTGGTCTCGGCTGTCATTGCTAATCCTGTTGCGACGCCCGGTGAACAGGCATCGTCGCTGCTCAAATCGGGCAAGCCGCCCTCGCTGTCAATGCTGGAGGTGAATTGTCGCGGCAACGATCGCGCTCAACGCCAGCGCAGCGCCCGCGGAAGACCAGATCGCGGCGAAGCAAGGCCGCGCAAAAAAAAACGATCATGCGCGGGACGGCGGACGGGCTCGCGCGTGTCACGCGCCCCCCAGACGCACCAACTGGCGCGTCTGGGAATGGCGGTGTCTGGAATCACGCCGCCACGCGATGCGCGGCGATGATCTGATCGGCGGCACGGCCGGTGACTTCGGCCCTGCGGTCGAATTGCCGCGTGAAACTGCCGGCGCCCGCCGTCGCCGACCGCAACTCCACGATCAACTCGCCGATCTCCGCTTCGGGCATCATGGCGCGGACGCGATCCCATCCGGGCCAGCCCTCGCGGGTGTCGAAGCCGAGAATTTGCCCGCGCCGTCCCGACAGGATGGCGTTGATCTTCGCGGTGGCCTCGGTGGGACAGACGATCTCCACCACATGGATCGGCTCCAGCAGCACCGGCTGACACTGCGGCAGCGCTTCGCTGACGCCGACCCGCGCCGCGGTGCGGAACGCGAGATCCGAGGAATCCACGCTGTGATACGAGCCGTCAGTCAGCGTCACCTGCACATCGATGACGGGAAAGCCGAGCGGGCCGCGCAGCAGGCCATCGACCACGCCCTCCTCCACCGCGCCGATATAGTTTCGCGGAACCGCGCCGCCGACGACCTTTTCGTGAAATTCGAAGCCGCCGCCGCGCGGCATTGGCGTGATCTCCAGCACCACGTCGCCGAACTGGCCGTGGCCGCCGGACTGCTTCTTGTGCCGGCCGCGCTGGGTGATCGATTTGCGGATGGTCTCCTGATATCCGATCGCCGGCGGCTGCGATTTGACGTTGACGCCGAAGCGGTCGTGCAGGCGCTCCAGCGCGACCCGCAAATGCATCTCGCCCTGTCCCCACAGCACGATGTCGTGGGTTTGCGAGTTGTGGATCATCGTCAGCGAGGGATCTTCCTCGTTCAGCCGCAGCAGGGCCTGGCCGAGTTTGACGTCGTCCTTGCGGTCGGTTGCCGCGAGCGCTATCGCCAGCACCGGCGGCGACGGCTCAACGCTCACCAGCGCCTTTGGCGCGGTCTTGCCGCTCGACAGCGTATCGCCGGTCTTGATGGTGTCGAGCTTGCCGAGCGCGACCGTCTCGCCGGCCTCGGCGGAGGCGCGCTTGGTGTCATGGGCGCAGTTCACGGAGAGGATCCCGGATACCCGGCCGGCCTCGCCCGAGGAGGACTGCAACGTTGCGCCGTCGTCGAGATGGCCGGCGAGCAGGCGCGTCAGCGACAGTTTGCCGCCGTGCTGCAAATGCACGGTCTTGAACACATAGGCCAGCGCATCCTTGCCCGAAGGCGCGCCGAGACGCTTTGCGGTCTCGGTCACGCCAGGCGCCTCGTGGCGCAGCGCCTTCATCAGGCGCAGCACGCCGTTCTCGCGCGTGGCGGAGCCGAGCAGCACGGGACAGATCAGCCCTTTGCGCAATTCGCGGGCGAGATCGTCGAACACCGCGTCGCGCGGCGGCGGAATATCCTCGAGCAATTGCTCCATAAGCTCGTCGTCGTGATCGGCGAGCTTCTCCAGCATCGAGAACCGGGCCTCCTTCTCGCGGTCGAGGTCGCCGCCTTCCAGCGTCACGACTTCGGATGCCTTGTGTTCGCGATAGACGAAGGCGCGTTCCAGCGCCAGATCGACGAAGCCCGCGATCAATTCGCCGTTCCAGATCGGAATCTGCCGCAGCACCAGCGGAATCCGCGACGCCGGCTGCAATGTCGCGAGCGTCTCGCGGATGCGCTTGTTGGCCCTGTCGATCTTGTTGAGAAACAGAAAGCGCGGGATGCCCAGATCTTCGAGCTCGCGCAGGATAATCTGAAGTTGCGGCAGCTTGCGTTCGTCGGCCTCGCATACCACCACCGCGGCATCGACCGCCGGGATCGCGGCGCGCATGTCGTGCGCGAATTCGATTGAGCCGGGACAATCGATAAAGGTGTAACTGTCGCCCATGAAACTTGTCGTGGCGGCGGTGAGGCCGACGCCCATCTTGTGGCGCCGGGCCTCGGCGCTGGCGTCGCCGACCGAGGTTCCGGCATCGACGCTGCCGGCGCGGGGGATTGCGCCCGTTCGCGCCAGTATTGCTTCAAGAAGTGTGGTTTTACCGCTTTGGAAAGGGCCCACCAGTGCGATGCACCGTGGACCGCGGGGACTTCTGACGTCTTGTCCCATCGCCGCCTCCTGTCTGGAGCTCGGCCCTTGATTGGGTCGGCAGACCAATGGTCCCCCCGCCATTGCGATTTGGCAAGCCAGAAAAACGTCGCTGCAAGACGAGGATAATTTATCGTGTCCCGGACGCGGTGCAGATGCGAGGCATTCTCCGGTGACGATGCGCCGCAGAGCCGGGATCTATGAAGGCACAGAGAGTGCTTGGTATGGACCCGGGATCAGCAGCGCACCGCGGAGCCCGGACCCCGAGCGCGCTGCGCAGTATCCGGGGAACGCAACCTTACCTTCCCGGCCGAAGTTCCAGGCTTTCCAGCCCGGCCGCGACATTTAGGCCCACCTGGCCCTGCACGCTGAGCGGCTGCAGCGCGATCGAATTCGCCGAACCGCCCACCAGAACGTTACCGCCGAGTCCGACGCCGACCGACGCGCTGCCCTGCGCGCCGGCGTAATTGCCGGAGAGATCGCCCGGCCCGAGCCGCGCGACCGGCGCGAACACGCCCCAGGCGAGCGCCGATTCCTGGGTGATGCCGAGATCGAGGCCGACCTTGCGGATGGTCGCGACATAGCGGTCCTCAGGCATGCCCTCGACGCGCAGCACGCAGCCGAGATTGGTCACCGAGCCGACGATGAAGCCGATGCTCGAACCACCGCGGCATTCGAGGATGCCGACCTGTACGCGCTGCATCGGCTGCTGCGCATTGGCGCCGGCGAAGGACGCAACCAGCACGGTGACGGCGACCCCGGCAAGGATGAATGAGCGGCGCATGAGGAAATCTCCAGCTGGTGAGTGTGATGCGAGCAGAGAATCGGAAGAACGCCGCAGTCGTGGCGCTCGCTTCTCTATGACACAACATCGGCGGCCATGCCAGATTTTGGAGGCTCTCAGTCTTGTCAAAAAAAGAGGCCCGCTTTCACGGGCCCCTTCTGTTTGGCGTTGTGGTTCTTAGCCGTGATGGCGATGCCGGTGAGTGTGCCGGCGATAGCCGCCATGCGCGAACCGGACCGGCTCCAGTTCGATGCCGGCAACTCCGGCCGCGACGTTCAACCCGGTCTGGCCTTGCACGCTGATCGGCTGCAGTGCGTAGGAATTTTCCGGCCCACCGACCAGGAAGTTGCCGCCGAAACCCACCCCGACCGACGCGTTGGCGCCGACGCCGCCGTAGTTGCCGGCGAGATCGCCGTGTCTAACCCGGCCGGCCGGCGCGTTCACCGCCCAGACGAATCTGGTCTGCTCGGTGAAACCGAGATCGACGCCGTAACGGCGGACGGTTGCGATGTAGGCTTCGGGGCGGCGGCCTTCGCTCTGGAACACGCATTCGAGGCTGGTCACCGAGCCGACCACGAAGCCGATATTCTGGCCGCCCTGGCATTGCAGGATACCGGCGCGAACCGGCTGCAAAGCGTTGGCGCTTGCGATCGACGCAACGAGCGCCGCGATGGCAATACTGAGTGTCGAGAGTCGCATGAGTCTGATCCCCGCGTGATGAATTGAATTTGCGGAGGGGACAGGAAGGAAGCGCCGTGTCCAAAACAAGGCGCTTCCAAAAAGTCGCCGTCAAAACATCAAGGGTTCGACGGCGAAGTGATTTGACTATCTCAAATTGCCGCAAAATCGCTGGATGCGCTTGCAGGCTTCCTCGAGATCGGAGTTCTTGGCCGCATAGGAAATGCGGAACGCCGGGCCAAGCCCGAACGCCGAACCCTGCACCACTGCGATGCCCTCGGTTTCCAGCAGCTCGGTGACGAAGTCCTCGTCGTTGGCGATCACCTTGCCCGACGGCGAAGTCTTGCCGATGGTGCCGGCGCAGGACGGATAGACATAGAACGCGCCCTGCGGCCGCGGACAATCGATGCCCTTGGCCTGGTTGAGCATCGCCACCACGAGATCGCGGCGCTCCTTGAACGCCTTGTTGTTCACCGGGATGAAATCCTGCGGACCGTTGAGGGCTTCGACCGACGCCCATTGCGAAATAGAACACGGGTTCGAGGTCGACTGCGACTGGATCGTCGCCATCGCCTTGATCAGTTCAGCGGGGCCGCCCGCATAACCGATGCGCCAGCCCGTCATGCAATAGGCTTTCGACACGCCGTTCACCGTCAGGGTGCGGTCGTAGAGTTTCGGCTCGACCTGCGCGGGCGTCGTGAACACGAAATCGTCATAGACCAGATGCTCGTACATATCGTCGGTCATCACCCAGACCTGCGGATGCTTCACCAGCACGTCGGTGATCGCCTTCAGTTCGGCACGCGAATAGGCGGCGCCGGTCGGGTTCGACGGCGAGCACAGGATGATCCACTTGGTCTTCGGCGTGATCGCCTTCTCGAGCGCCTCGGGCTGCAGCTTGAAGCCCTGCGCCGCCGTGCACACCACCGGCACCGGTTCGCCGCCGGCGAGCGCCACCATTTCCGGATAGCTCACCCAATAGGGCGCGGGAATGATGACCTCGTCGCCCGGGTTGATGGTGGCCATCAGCGCGTTGTAGAGCACCTGCTTGCCGCCGGTCCCGACGATGATCTGGTTCGGCTTGTAGGTGAGACCGTTCTCGCGCTGAAACTTGGCTGATATCGCCTGCTTCAGCTCGGGAATGCCGTCCACCGCGGTGTACTTGGTTTTACCGGCCTCGATGGCGTGGATCGCCGCCAGCTTGATGTTGGCGGGGGTGTCGAAATCGGGCTCGCCGGCGCCGAGGCCGATGACGTTACGGCCTGCCGCTTTGAGCTCGCGTGCTTTATCCGTTACCGCGATGGTCGCGGACGGCTTCACGCGGTCGAGCGCAGCGGACAGAAACGGCATCATCATCTCCTTGCAAACGTCGTGAACACACATGGTGGTCGCCACACCGATCCACGACTCTTTTTGTTGGGATCGAGGCACACTAAAGCGTGTTACGCTGCATCGCAAGAAGCTTGGGCCGATGCGTCCAAACTTTAGGGAACGTTAAAGGGCGCTCGCTAGGTTCGCGCAACATTCATAAAGTTCCGCGGCGAAATGACTCATATCTGGCAAGGGCTGCGATCCGGCCAATGGCTGACCGCCTCGCGTGCACGCGGCTACAGCCTGATCCTGCTCGGCATCTGCGCCATCGCGATCGCCGGCTGGATCGCGGTATCGGACGGCCTGATCGACCGCAACGGCAAGCCTATTGGCACCGATTTCTCCAACGTTTACGCCGCCGGCACGCTGACCTGGCAGGGCCGGCCGGCGGAAGCCTATCAGCCGGCACTCCAGCATGCCGCCGAGAAAGCCGTGTTCGACGGCCGCGAGGTGCCGTTCTACGGCTGGCATTATCCGCCGTTTTTCTTCGCGGTCGCCGTTATCTTGGCCGCCGTTCCCTATGCATGGGGTCTTGCGATCTGGCTTGCGGCGAGTCTTGCGGCCTATCTGGCGGCGATGCGCGCGATCCTGCCCCGCCCGGAAACGCTGCTGATCGCGGCTGCCTTCCCCGCCGTGTTCGTCAACCTCGGCCACGGCCAGAATGGATTTCTCACCGCGGCGCTGCTCGGCGGCGCGCTGCATCTGCTCGATCGCCGGCCCTGGCTATCAGGCGTGCTGATCGGCCTGCTCGCCTACAAACCGCAATTCGGCGTTTTGATTCCCGTGGCACTGCTGGCGGGCGGACGATGGAGCACCATCGGCGCGGCCGCAGCCACCATTGCGGCGCTGCTCGCGCTCAGCTTCGTCACGCTCGGCAGCGGCGTCTGGCACGCCTTCGCGGACTCCATGACGTTCACGCAGACGGTGGTGCTCGAGCAGGGCGGCACCGGCTGGGAGAAGATTCAATCGGTGTTTTCAGCGCTGCGGATGTGGGGCGCCGGCGTTCACACCTCCTATGCCTTACAGATCGCGCTGGCGCTGATGCTTGCGGCAAGTCTCGCGTGGCTGTGGCAGGGCGATGCCGCATTCGAACTCAAGGCCTCGGCGCTGGCGACCGCAAGCCTGCTCGCGACGCCTTACGTTCTCGATTACGATCTCGTCGTGCTGGCCGTCGCCATCGCATTTTACGCACGCCACGGACTGAGCCGCGGCTTCCGCGACTACGAGATCAGCCTGCTGGCCGCGGCGTGGATCGTGCCGTTGCTTTCGCGCGGCATCGCCGGCGTCACCGGCATACCGCTGGGCCTGATGGTGTTGCTGGCACTTTACGTTTTCACGTTGCGGCGCGCGGTGCTGGATCGTGCAGCCTCAGCCGGCACCCCCAGAATCGCGCAAGCTTGATCTGATTTGTTCCAGCGTGACGGCAAGATCTTCTCCGCGGTTGCAGTGCGGTAGAGGTTTTCGACTTTTTCCATCTTCCGGGCCTTGCGACGCCTCTGCATCGGCATCATTGTTTAGCCGCGTTGCCGGGCGACAAGACGATGTCACTCGCCGCCCGCGGCGCGGCGTCCCACCGATCGAACGAATCCGAATGTACAAGCTCTATTCGATGCAGCGCTCCGGCAACAGCTACAAGGTCCGCCTTGCGCTGGCGCTGCTCAACGCGCCCTATCGCGCGATCGAGATCGACATTCTGCGCGGCGAGAGCCGCACGCCGGATTTTCTCGCGAAGAATCCCAGCGGACAGGTGCCGCTGCTGGAAGTCGAGGAAGGACGCTACCTCGCCGAATCCAACGCCATTCTATGGTATGTCGCCGGCGGCACCTCGCTTGCGCCGGAATCGCGGATCGAGCGCGCCGAGGCGCTGCAGTGGATGTTCTTCGAACAGCACGCGCTGGAGCCGAATATCGGCGCGGCCTATTTCTGGCTGTCGCTGGTCAAGGGTGGCCGCGACCTGCAGACGCACGCGCTGGAAGACTGGATGGAGCGCGGCTATGGGGCGTTGCAGGTGATGGAAAATCACCTCAAGACCCAAGAGTATTTCGCAACGGGCCAGCTCACGGTCGCGGATATCGCGCTCTACGGCTACACCCATGTCGCCGACCGCTGCGATTACGACCTCGCGACCTTCCCTGCGATCCGCGCCTGGTTGCGGCGGGTCGAGCAGACGCCTGGCTTCGTCGCCATGGATTGGCGGCCCGATGCCGAAGTCGACGATCCGGCCGGCATCGCCGCCGAGGCCTAAGCAACTGGAATCGCCGCCATTTCGCCATTTTCGAGGCAGCTCCCGCCCCAATATTGCCAGTGATTCCTGCGAAATCTAGGTGTCGCGGGGGGTGATTCGCCCGCGCATTGAAGGATTTCGGCCCATGATACGGTCATCCGGCGCAGCAGGCTTTAACGGCCGCCCCGCGCCTGTTGCCTCGTCCCGACTGACCGACGCCGTCGCGGCCTCGCTCGCGATCGGCTCGCTGTCGCTGTGCGTGATCGTCACCCTCACGGCGCTTTCGATCAAGGTCTCCATGGCGATGCCGATTCCGGCGTAACCGAAATTAT
>Ga0097691_1001214_pt1 | contig 19548 bp, 21 predicted proteins | sample NGESurdeep072012_8_FD_72858 | JGI IMG/M metagenome (GOLD analysis project Ga0097691, IMG submission 72858) | Arctic peat soil microbial communities from Barrow, Alaska - NGEE Surface sample 210-1 deep-072012 | ecosystem: Environmental > Terrestrial > Soil > Wetlands > Peat ... | reverse complement strand
GCAAACGTCGGCACCAGCTCCTTATGGAATCCCGTCAGCAGATTCACAACTCCGCCCGGCAAATCCGACGTCGCCAGCATCTCGCCCAGCACAATCGCCGGATAGGGCTGCGTCTCCGACGCCAGCGCCACCACGACGTTCCCACTCACGATCACCGGCACGAGCTGGCTCATCAATCCAAGCAACGGATCGCGATCGCCGGCAATGATCCCGACAATTCCCATCGGCTCAGCGACAGTGAAATTGAAAAACGGACCGGCCACGGGATTCGTGTTTCCCAACACCTGCGCATACTTGTCCGCCCAACCCGCGTAGTAGATCAACCGGTCTACGCTCGCCAGGACTTCCTTCTCCGCATCGCCCTTCGAGGTTCCCCCAGAACGCGCGATGGCTTCCGCCATCTCATCGCTCCGGCTCTCCAGCATCTCACCAAGCCGATACAAAATCTGCCCGCGATTGTACGGAGTGCGCTTGGCCCAGCCGGGACCCGCCTTGGCCGCCGCCTCTACCGCGTTCCGCACATCCTTCCGCGTACACTGCGGAATGTTCGCCAGGATTTTCTCCTGCTTCTTCCCCTCGTAAATCGGAAACGTCCGCCCGCTCTCCGACCTTATGAACGCGCCACCCACATAAACCTTGGGCGTTTTGATAATCGGGAGTCGATTCATGCGCCGACTCCTTGAGGAATCGAGTGCTGTTCCCAAAACTTCCAGCCGTTTTCTGTGTTTCTGTGTTTCTGTGGCCGATTCAGGGCATTCATACGAGCCTCACATAGTCGAGCAGCCCCTGCCGACCACCCTCGCGCCCGAACCCGCTCTCCTTGTATCCGCCAAATGGCGACGACGGATCGAACTTGTTGAACGTGTTCGCCCACACCACGCCCGCCTTGAGCTCGGTGCTCATCTTGAGAATTCGCGAGCCCTTGTCGGTCCACACTCCCGCCGACAATCCATACATGGTGTTGTTCGCCTTCTCCACCGCCTCCCCGAGCGTGCGGAAGGTCAGCACCGAAAGCACCGGCCCGAAGATCTCCTCCTGCGCAATGCGATGGCTTTGTGTCACCCCGGTGAACACGGTCGGTTTGAACCAATAGCCCGCGCCCGGCAGACGGCACGACGACGACTGATACATCTCCGCCCCCTGGGCCACACCCGACTCGACAAGCTCCGTGATCTTTTCGAGCTGCGCCAGCGAATTGATCGCGCCGATGTCCGAGTTCTTGTCGAGGGGATTACCAACGCGCAGAACGCCGATGCGGTCCTTGAGCTTGCGCACGAACACCTCGTAAATGGACTCCTGCACAAGCAGCCGGCTCCCCGCGCAACACACATGGCCCTGGTTGAAGAAGATCCCGTTCACCACTCCTTCAACCGCCTGGTCAAGTGGCGAATCGTCGAACACGATATTTGCCGCCTTCCCGCCCAGCTCCATCGTCATCTTCTTGTCGGTGCCCGCCACCTGACGCATGATGCGCTTGCCAACTTCGGTGGATCCGGTGAAAGCCACCTTCGACGCGATGGGATGCCCCATCACCCACGCACCAGTCTCCCCCGCGCCGCTCACGATGTTCACCACTCCCGGCGGAAGATCCGCCTCCTGCAACAGCTCGGCAAACTTGAACGCCGTCACCGACGTCGTTTCGGCCGGCTTCAACACCACGCAATTCCCCGTCGCCAGAGCCGGCGCAATCTTCCACGCGAGCATCAGCAGCGGAAAATTCCACGGGATCACCTGGCCAACGACGCCCAGGGGCAGCGCCTGCCGCCCGGGAATTCCATACTCGAGTTTGTCCGCCCAGCCGGCGTGATAAAAGAAATGCGCCGCCGCCATCGGAAGGTCGAAGTCCCGCGACTCCTTGATTGGCTTTCCGCCATCCATCGTCTCCGCCACTGCAAACTCGCGGGCGCGATCCTGAATGAGACGCGCAATTCGATAGATGTACTTCCCGCGCTCCTGGCCCGGCATCTTCCGCCACACCGAGTCGAACGCGCGCTGCGCCGCCTGGTAGGCCGCATCGACGTCCTCGGCGTTTGCAATCGCGATGCTCGAAAGAACCTTCTCCGTCGCGGGATTGATCGAATTGAAATACTTGCCCGACCGCGGTGCGACGAACTTTCCGCCGATGAACAGCTCGTACCGCGGCTTTATCTTCGGATCCGCCGTCTCGGGAGCGGGATCGTATTCCCAAAGATCGCCGAAGATGAGCTGCGGAATTGAGCTGCCGCGCCCCGATGCATTAGCGGCTGGCTGAGAGCGCGCTTTGGTTTTTGTTATGGCCATCGTCAGTAGCTCTCCGCCGCCTCGGTGAAATAATACGGCGCCTGGTAGGCCCCGGTCTTCTGCTTCTCGATCTGCCGCAGGAGATCGTTGAGCAGCGAGCTCGCGCCAAAACGATAGCGGCTCGAGTTGAGCCATGCATCGCCCAGCGTCTCCTTTACCGCAACGAGATAGTGCAGCGCCTGCTTGGCGGTCTTGATTCCACCCGCCGGCTTCATTCCAATCGCCATGCCCGTCGCCAGATAGTGATCGCGAATTGCCTCCAGCATCACCTGCGTGTTGGCGAGTGTCGCCGAGCCGGAGGCCTTGCCGGTGCTGGTCTTGATGAAGTCGCCCTCGCGGATGACACGCATCGCAATGAACGACGCCGCACGGATGTTGTCGAAGCTCTCCAGCTCGCTCACCTCGAGAATCACCTTGAGCGTCGCATCGCCGGCCGCTTCGACAACGGACGCGATCTCGTCCTGCACGCCGTCGAAGTCACCGGAGAGGAAAAGACCGCGATTGATCACCATGTCTACTTCGTCGGCGCCGTCCGCCACCGCCTGCCTCACTTCCGCGAGCTTGAGCCGCAGCGGACTCTGCCCCGAGGGAAATCCCGTCGCCACCGACGCAACCTTGATGGGCGTGTCGGCCAGCCACTTGCGCGCGTACTTCACCAGGAACGGGTAAATGCACACCGCCGCAACGTGCGGGACATCAGGGTCGTCGCTGGGGTGCCGCGCCTTCTGGCACAGCGAGCGTACCTTGCCAGGAGTGTCCTTGCCTTCGAGCGTCGTCAAATCCACCATTGACACTGCGGTGGTGAGACCCCAAAGCTTGGACTGCTTTTTGATGCTGCGGGTGGTAAACTTCGCCACGCGCTCGTCTATGCCGACCTGATCCACAGAGCCGGTTTCGTCGAGCAGCCGCTTGAACGCGGAACGTTGAGACGTTGACATCGTGTTTCTAATATCGTGGTGGGTGGTAGCCGTCGCTACTGCTCTTCACCGCGCCCCGTAACGATCAGGTTGCCGAATGGAAGCTGAACGTCATTACGCCGTGCTTTTCGACCTCGATGGGACTCTCATTGATTCCATCGGCCTCCTGCTGCGATCCGTCAGGCACACCTTCGAGGGTCGCGAGGATCGGGCTCCGACCGAGGAGGAATGGATTGCCGGAATCGGGACTCCGCTGGCCGAACAGCTCCGTCCCTTCGTTGAATCGGACGAAGACGCCGAGGAGCTGGTCACCCGTTACCGCACGTATCAGCGGACGCATCACGACAGGCTGACGACGCCTTATGACGGCGTCCTCGATACGCTCGAGCAGCTCTACAACTGGGGCCACCCGATGGGTGTGGTAACCAGCAAGAGCAACGAGATGATGGAGCGCGGTCTCAAGCACACGGGGATCGACGTCTACATGAAGACGATGATCGGGTGTGACTCGTCCTCGCTGCACAAGCCCGACCCATTTCCGGTGCGGCTGGCGCTGGAGGAGCTCGGGTACGACCCCCACGAGGCCGTGTTCGTCGGAGATTCTCCGCACGACATCGCGGCCGGGAACGCTGCCGGAGTGACGACGATTGCCGCGCTGTGGGGTCCGTTCACGCGGAATCAACTGGCCCCTTACAGGCCGACGCTCTACCTGGACACGATCACCGAGCTCCCGGCAATGGTCGAACGGCTTCAGGCCGGCGCCATCGTGGGCAGAACACCGCGACATGGAACAGCCTCGCTGAAGAAACCACGAAGGACAGAGTCGACCGACGGCTGAGCTCTGATTCACCCCCGGCCAGACCCAACCGGCGCTCTCTGGTGTAGTATCACCCCGCGGCAATCACCCCCGCGCCCTAACGACCAATTCGGAGCCAAACTCAGATGGGAGTCTCATTTCCCGCCGGCGCCATCGTGCGCACCGGCGCCGAGCGGGCAACGCTCGTCCGGCGGACATATTCACTCGTCTTTGCCGGCGTTCTCGCGACAATCGCCAGCGCGACATTCGCCCTTTCGCAGCCCGCGCTCATGCAGGCCGTTGCCGTGCATCCATGGATATCCGTCGCCTGTTTCTTTGCGCCGCTCATTTTCGCTCAGCGGGCACGAAAAGTCTTTCCGGCGAATATTGGCTTCGTTCTGCTCTTCACCGTCGTCGCCGGCGTATACATCTCGCCCATTCTCTATTACTACGGCCGCTCTCAGCCCGGCCTGATCACTCAGGCGGCCACGCTCACCATCGGCGCTTTCGGCATTCTCACCGCGTACGCGTTCGTCTCCCGCCGCGATTTCAGCGCCTGGGGAAGCTTTTTCATGGTGGGGCTCTGGGTGCTCATCGGCACCATGCTGCTCAATCTCTACTTCCGCAACCCGGCAATGGATCTCTGGCTTGCCGGAATCACCGTGCTCGTTTTCAGCGGACTTCTGGTGTTCGACACCTGGCGCATACGCAACGTCTATGGGCCGGACGAGTACGTCGCCGCCGCGGTGCGGATCTACCTCGACCTCCTCAATCTTTTCCTGGGACTCCTGCGAGTGCTCGGCGGACGCCGCAGCTGATCGGTCCTACGGTTTCTCCAGCACCGCGTCCATCGCCCGCGCCAGGTCGAGATCCTTCTGCGTGATTCCACCGGAATCATGAGTGCTCAATGAGCAGATGATCTTGGTGTAGCGAATGTCGATGTCGGGGTGGTGATTGGCGGCTTCCGCTGCCTCCGCCACCCTGCCGACGAAGCCAATTCCTTCGGGGAACGTCTTGAACTGATAGGTCTTCACAATTGCAGTGCCCCGCCGCGTCCACCCGCTGAGACTACCCAGCTCGCGCTGAATGGCGATGTCCGACAGGACCTCGGTCATCTCTCGTGTCCCTCTAATGAAGGTGATTCGCCTGCCCGCCGCGCCTCGGCCACAACATACCTGCATCGCTCGCGCCGCGTGAATGCTTCGGGTTATATTCGGGTATGGGTAGGAAGCAGAAACGGCCGCCACGACGGCGATTCGACCAGACGGCGTTATTCGGTGAAGCGTTCGAGCGCGAACAGCGACTTCTCCCAGTCGTAGGAACCCAGAAAGACATCAGCTATTACGGGGCTCCGGCAAAGAGCGTCCTCAATGGGCCCGACACCACGGGAATGGGCTACTGGTCAGTCAATCCCTATGTCGGCTGCGCTTTCGGATGCGCCTACTGCTACGCCCGCTACGCCCACCGGTTCGTGATGGAGCGGGCCGCCACCGATGACAGAATGGGCACGGCACTGGGTCAGGCATTTCAGAATCTCCCGCCCTGGCTCGCGTTCGAACGAAACATTTTCATCAAGCACAACGCTCCCGAAGTGCTGAGCCGCACGCTACGCTATGGGAGCGACAAGCACCTCGCTCTCCTCAAGGGAGAGGCAATCGTCATCAGCACCGCCACCGATCCGTATCAACCCGCGGAAAGGAGATTCCGCGTCACGCGGCGGATTCTGGAAGTCCTCGCCGAGCACCCGGGGCTGAGGGTGGTGATTATCACGAAGAGCCCGCTCATCACCCGCGACACTGATGTGCTGTCGAGAATCGCGAGAATATCGGAGCTGAGCGTGCACATCTCGCTGATCACTCTCAATCGCGAGCTTGCGCGCCGGCTGGAGCCCCGCTCTCCCACTCCCGACGCGCGACTGCGCGCGCTGGCTCGACTGCGCGAGGCCGGCATCGACACAGGCATCAACTGCATGCCGGTGCTTCCCGGCATCACCGACAATCCATCCGACCTGGAGGCGCTCGTAAAGCGGGTTTCCGAAGCCGGAGCGACGCACGTCGGCGCGTGCGCTCTGAGACTCCAGCCGGCGGCAAGAAAACGCTACCTGCCATTCATCGAGGAGCAGTTTCCTCACCTCGCGGAGCGATACCGTAACACGTACGCCAACGGCTATCAGGCGGGGGACAAGTACCGAGCAGGACTGGCAGCATTCTTCGACAAGCTCTGCGCGAAGTACGGGTTACCGACCCGGTCGAGGGTCGAAGACGACGAAGGGGACGAGGCGCACGACATGCGCCCCGCCCCCTCAGAGCAGTTGTGGCTGCCGCTCTAGTTCTTCTTCGTCGAGTCGCTCTTCATCATCGAGTCGTGCTTCATCTTCATCGCGCCCGTCATCTTCATGCCGGGCTTCATCTTTATGCCAGCCTTCATCATCGAGTCGTGTTTCATCTTCATCTCGCCCGTCATTTTCATCGGGGCGCCCTTCATTTCAGCCTTCTCGGCACCGGGGCTCTCCTTGCCCTCTTCTGACATCTTCATGCCTTCCATTTTCATGCCGCCCATGTCATCGCCCTTCGCTGCAGGGGCCGCGGGTGGAGTGTCGCCGGCGCTGAAGCCGATGTTCATCGCAGCGAGCAGCTCCTTGGCGTTGGTGCTTGTGTTGTATTTCTTGGCGCAGGTGCGGATTGCTTTCTTCGTTGCGGCATCCCACTCGCCCGCCGCGCGCTGATTGCCGCACCCCTGGTCACGCATCTCCTGTTGCAGGGCCAGCAGCTCCACCTTCGTCAGACCACCACGAGTCTGGGCGCTGAGTGCAAACACCGGCAACACGAGCATGCCCGCAGCGAAGGCAATTGTTTTTCTGATCATGGTTCCCCTGTCTCCTTGGTGATCTGGTACGGTACATCGGTAAGAAAGCATGGAATGTGTGCGTCGGTACACTGAAATGATAGGAGCCCAGGAACGACGGAAGGGACGCGCCCGATATGGACGCGCCCCCTCCGGCATGTGGACCACGGGACGGGTCTTAGTCCGTGGTGCCAGGCGGCGGGCTGGCTACCCCGACATCGGCAGCGCTGTACCCAATGTCCATTGCAACAAGGACTGCCGGCGCTTTGGCGGCGACTTTAAGCTGCTTGGCGCAGGTGGCCACCGCACGGCGTGTGGCGCCGTCGAATACTCCCGTAACGCTGGCGTTCCCGCAGCTCCGGTCTCTCAACTCCTGCTGGAGAGCCAGGAACTGTACGCCGGTAAGGCCGGCGGCGCCTTTGGACGTGGGGCACCCTCGCGGGCAATCCGTGGTGAGTGAGGTGGTCTTGCGAGCGGCTTTAGGAGCGGCTTTTGGAGCGGTTGTAGGAGCGGCTGTAGTGTCCTTTCCCTGCGCGTGTGCGATCGCCGGGAGCATTACGAAACCGGCCGCAACAACGAGAATCCTGAGCTTCATTGTTTCCTCCTCAAGGTGAGCCGACAGTCTCAACAGAATGAGTGATCAGTGCAAACAACAGGCCGTCAGCGGCAAACAAAAGTTGCACGGGGGCAGCGCAAAGCGCGAACGGCCGGTTGCCTACCGCCCAAAGAACATCGCGCCGAAAAGCGCGCCAACGGCCAGCAGGGCTGCTCCGACAAGAATCGCCGTCGAAACCCTCAATTTGAGGGATCCTGACTTGTCGGGCATCGCGAATCCAGCGACTCCGGAGCTGGGCGGCTCGTCCGGCAGGGAGCTCAGAATCTTCTGCTGGACGTGAATCGGAGTCGAGCGGCGTCGCAGCCGCTCGGTTTCGCTGTTGATGCGGGTCCACAGCTCCGCCGTCTCCTGTTCGTCAGGATTGAGGAGCCGGTCCTTTTCCTGCTCACCGTCGAGCCACGCCTGAACGGCCGGCGTCGCCGGAGGCGTCTTGCGGTGGGGCTTTTTTTCGGGCTGGTCCGGGCCCGGATTGTCTGCAGTCATGCGTACTTCTCCTCGAGCAGTGCCTGAAGAGCTTCGCGCGCCCGGTGGACACGCATCTTGAGCGCGCCAACGGTTGTCTCCAGCAGAATCGCCATCTCTTCGTACGACCGGCCCTCGACGTGCTTCATCACAAATGCCTCGCGAAGTGACGCGGGAAGGCGGTAGAGAGCGCGGTCGAGATCCATCCGCAGCTCGTTGCGATCCATCTCTTCTTCAGGCGTCGAGTACGCGGAGGGCTGATCGTCCTCGTCGTAGCTCAGGTGCGTGCGCCTGATGTTCTTCAGCCAGTCCTTGCACGAGTTCGCGACGATGCGGAACACCCACGCGTCGAACCGCCCGCGCACCTCTCCCAGATGCTGGTACGCCTTGATGAACGACGCCTGAAGAATATCCTCGGCGACGTCCGGACTTCCCGTCATTCCGAGGGCGTGCCGGTAGAGAGGGTCGCTGTAGCGCGAGATCAGGATGCCAAAAGCATCCTTGGAGCCGGCGAGCACCCGAGTGATGACTTCCTGATCCGCATCGACTTCATCGACGGGAAGATTCCCCGGTTCCATCGTGGTCACGACGCTAGTGTAATGCGTTCGGGGGCCGCGGGATAGACCTCAAGTCAACCTTTTGCCCGATCGAAAGCGCCCCAGCCGTCACGCCTGATGAGCTGGCCGTGCTCGTCGAGCGTGGGCGGAGGGAAGCGCACGGAACCGGGAATGCTGGGCGCAATGCCGGTGAGAGGCGACGCAGATACGGACGACAGCGCGTCGATCACCGACTTGACTACGCCGCATGGAACCCCTCTCGACTCGAGCAACGAAACCCATTCGTGCGCGTCGCGCTCGAGAAGCCGCACCGCAATCGCGTCGATGATTCCTTTTCTCGCGCCAAGCCGCCCGGCGTTGGTGAGGAGCGTCGGGTCTCCGGCAAGATCGGGAAGATCGAGCGCATCGGCGCACGCCGCCCATTGGGCGTCCGTCCCGACGGCGATTATCATCGGCCGGTCGGCAGTGTGAAAGAGCTGATAGGGAACGAGATTCGGGTGCTGGTTTCCCCAGCGCTTCGCCTCCTGGCCAGTGACGAGCGAGTTCTGCGCGACATTGATCAACGCCGCTGTGGCACTGTGGGCCAGCGAGATGTGAATTCGCCGTTCGGTCGCAGACATCGCGCCTCGGCCGCGCATGGATCGCGAGGTGAGGGCGGCGAGAACCGCGATGGCGGCGTCCTTTCCGGCGATGATGTCGGCGAGGGCCACCCCAACGCGCATCGGCTCGCTCTTTGGCTCGCCAGTGATCGCCATCCATCCGCTCTCTGCCTGAACCACCAGATCGTAGCCGGCACGGTCACTCGCGGCACCGAAGCCGGTGATGGTGCACCAGATGAGATCGGGATGCTCGTCTAGCAGATGTTCGGGCACAATGCCCCGGCGCTCGAGAGTTCCCCGGCGGAAGTTGTCCACGACCACGTCCGCCTCACCGGCAAGCTGGAGTATCAACCTCCGATCGGTCTCGCGATTCAGGTCGGCGGCGACACTTTTCTTGTTTCGATTGACGGATAGATAGTAGGCGCTTTCGCCCCGTGGGTCGAAAGGCGGCCCCCAGCCTCGCGTCTCATCGCCACTTCCTGGCCTCTCTACCTTTATTACATCAGCGCCAAGATCGCCGAGTGTCATGGTGCAGAGCGGGCCGGCAAGCACGCGGGAGAGATCGAGCACCTTGGTTCCGTTTAGCACTTATGTCGCCTGGATATCATGATAGTGTGTTGATAATGGCGTAATACGCCACCAATTTCGATTATTTTAAGCGTCGGCGAATACCTCGCGGCCTACCTTATCCTTACTTGCTTTAGTGGCGGAAAATCATATACTTAGCGCCGTTCGGACCCCTGGTCGCCTCTCCGCGACCCCCCGAAACGCGATCGGGGTTTCAATTTTCGGCTGACATTTGTCGATCGCATACCTTTAGGAGCGTGTAATGGCTGAGAACGACAAACCGTCCGAGCCAACCACCCCAGCACTTTCAGGAACACCCGGAGTACCGGGAACGCCTGGCACCCCGATCCCTCCAAGGCGTAGCCCGGGTCACCGCGGCGCCGACGTCAAGGACACTGTCGCCGAAATGGCGGCAAAGGCGCATGAAATCAGCCTCGAGGCCGGAAGCAAGATGGCAGCCGCAATGAAGGATGTCATCAATGCCGCGGCCGGACTGACCGGATTCGTGATCGAGAGCGCCCGCGACCTTGTCCAGTATATGGTACGCCGGGGACAGATGACGCAGGAGGAAGCCGACAAGCTCATTCGCGAAGTTGAGGCGGCCGTGCCGAAACGGAAGCCGGCTCCCCCGCACGCTCCAGCCAAGCCGGCTCACGCCGCGCACGCCGCACCGCATTCGCCGGCGGCAGCAAAGAAGCCAGTCGCAGCGAAGCATCCGGCAAAAACTCCGGCGACGAAAGCGCATCCAAAGCCGGCTCCCAAAAAGGCGGCCGCAAAGCCCGCTCCGAAAAAAGCCGCCCCGAAAAAAGCCACCCCGAAAAAAGGCGCCCCCAAAAAAGCCGCTTCTAAAAAATCCGCTCCGAAAAAACCCGCCCCGAAAAAATCCGCGCCAAAGAAACCGGCAAAGAAGCCCGCGGGCGGCAAGGCCAAGCGGAGGTAGGCGCGGGTGTCCGCCGGGCGGGGCGCAGGTGCGTCCGGCCACCCGCGCGCTGATCCGGTAGCGCTGACCCAGGCGCTTGTCCGCATCGATTCACGCAATCCTTCACTCGTCCCCGGTGCACCGGGCGAGCTTGCGGTTGCGCGGCACCTTGCGCGTGTCATCAACGAATGGGGGTTTGCCGCCGAGCTCACCGACGCCGCTCCCGGCCGCCCTAATCTCGTCGCCCGATTTGGCGTGCCGGCCACGCCGGCGCTCATCTTCGCCGGTCATCTCGACACTGTCGGCACCGAGGGAATGACGCACGCTCCCCTCGACGCCGAGATTCACGATGGCCGCGTCTATGGCCGCGGCGCGGTGGACATGAAAGGCGGAGTTGCCGCGATGTGCGTCGCCGCGGCGCGCGCAGCCGACATTGTTGGATCGAGCGCCTCGCGCCAGATCATCGTCGCTCTCGCCGCGGACGAAGAGTATGCCAGCGTCGGCATGCGCGCCCTCGTCGCGGCGGGACTGGCTGCTGATGGGGCGATAATCACCGAGCCGACACGACTCGCCATCTGTCCCGCGCATCGTGGGTTTGTCTGGGTGGAGATTGAATTCGCCGGCCGCGCCGCGCACGGCAGCCGCTACGACATCGGGGTCGACGCCATTCGTCACGCCGCGCTCGTGCTTGCCGAGCTGGATGAGCTCGACCACTCGCATCTGCCGCTCAGGCTGCACCCGCTGCTTGGCCGCGGGTCGCTGCACGCATCCCATATCGAGGGCGGCATTGGCCTCACCACGTATCCCGACCGCTGCCTGGTGAAGATCGAGCGCCGGACTCTCCCCGGTGAAACCGCCCAGACGGCGATGGCCGAAGTGGAGGCCGCATGCGACCGCGTGCGCGCTCGGCGACCCGAGCTTCGCGCGCAGGTTAGATTGATAGAGTCGCAGTGGCCGAGTGACGTGAGCGTTCACGCGCCGGTGGTGGCAATGCTGCAGAACGCGCTGGTCGCGGAAGGCGAAAAGACCTCCATCGAAGGAATGAGCGCGTGGACGGACGCAGCAGTGCTGAACGGCGCGGGAATTCCGGCAATCTGCTTCGGGCCCGGTGATATCGGGCTCGCGCACGCCGCCGAAGAGTTCGTTCCAATCGACGAGATCGAGCGTGCGACTGCGGTGCTCACCCGTTTGGCGCGGGATTGGCTGTCGGAGAAAACATGAAAGAACTGACTGTAAGGCAGTACGATGCGCTCGAGAGCGCAATCACCCACGGAAGGCGGATCTCGGTTTTTCGCCGCGGAACGGAGTACGTCGTCATCCCCCAGCAGCTCCGCACAGAAGGGTCACGTGAAGCAATGGATTCGGTGCACCCCACCACCGGTGACCAGATTACTCTCTATCTCGATGAGATGGAGCGGTTCGAGGTGGTGCGATGACTCCCGCCCCCAAGGTCCAGCGAAAGCAGGCCGCTCCCTCCGAGCCGGCCCTCGTCGCCATCTACGCTGACGAATCCTGCCTCGGCAATGGACGGGAGGGAAGCAATCCCGGTGGCGCCGCTGGCGTTGTCGAGTGGGTGCATCCCGCCTCCGGCGAATTGCGCCGGTGGGACTACTGGATCTCCGAATCGGTGACGACCAACAACCGTATGGCCCTCAGATCGGTGATCGAAGCATTTCACGAGCTGAGCAAGCGCAACCGATCGTTCCGCGTCGTCTTCACCAGCGATTCAAAGTACATTGTCGAAGGAATGAGCCTCTGGGTGCCGGGGTGGATCGCGCGCGGGTGGCGCCGCAAGGGCGGCCCGATCGAGAACCTCGAGCTATGGCGCGAAGCGGTAGACGCCGTCAGCACACACGAATGCCAGTGGAACTGGGTGCGAGGCCACGCCGGCCAGCCGCAGAACGAATACGCGAACTATCTCGCCATGCGGGCAGCGCTGGGGCAGACGAACTCGGGCGGCCTTCGCGTTTCGGAATTCGACAGCTGGCTCGAAGCGCAACAGACAAAGAAAAAGGTAATGCGGGATACCGCGCCTTTCCCTGAAGCAGGGACATTCAAGCCGAGCCCGAGAGCATGGACGACCTAGATCGCGTATTCCACCGCCTGGTGAGCAACATCCGCCACCGTCACGCGGAGTACCTCACACTTCCATTCACCGTTCAGGAGCTGTACGAGACTCTCATTCCCTACCGGCATCACCGCCGCGAGCTGGGAATCGAGACGAACCAGGATTACGAGATTGCCGTGACGCGCCTGCTTTCGGGCGAGCGCGACTACCTGCAATCAGATCCGGAGATGCGCGACAAGCTTCAGACCGAGCTGGCGTCGCCGCATGTCGATACCGGAGCCTTTCGCGAATTTGCCGGAGCAAAGGTGTCGCTCGCTCCCGAAGCCCTGCGTCGCATCCGCGCGCTCACAGTCCCCACGGGCGAGACATCGACTGCGTCCGGCGGCTCCGCTTCGGAAAATTCTGCGCCGTATTCAACCGGTTCTGCCCCAGCAAGCGGAGCCGCGCCAATTGCACCCGGCGCTGTTGCGTCGGGTGCGGCAGTGACGGGCATGCCCACGCCGGCTGGATTCAGTGCGACCTTCCCGCTCTCTCCCGCTCCGGGAGCTGCCGACATCCCGGCCGCTCACCAGACACCGGCCGCAATCTCATCTCTGCTCAATGTCGCAGTCCCCGAGGGCTGTCCGTTCTGTGGTGGCACGCTTCCCGAGGGTCGGGCGGTGAACTACTGCCCGAGCTGCGGCAACAATCTGTCGGTGTCGCGCTGCCCTGCATGCGGCAGCGAGCTCGAGAAGGGGTGGAAGTACTGCGTCACGTGCGGCAGAACCGTTAACTAACCCGCTTCCCGGTACCCTCTAACCGCTGACCGCTGACCGCTGACGAATAACGGGCAACTGAAAATGAATTCAATACGCGACATTGTCTTTCTTTCCGCGGTCCGCACGCCGTTCGGCACCTACGGCGGCGCTCTGCGCGACGTGCCCGTCGTCGATTTCACCGTTCACGCCGCCAAAGCAGCAATCGAACGCGCCGGAATCGCGGCGACCGATATCGACGCGACGATTTTTGGGAATGTCCTCTACACGTCGGCGGATTCGATCTACTTCTCCCGCCACGTCGCGCTCAAGTCCGGCTGCCGCACCGAGACACCGGCGCTCACCGTGAACCGGCTCTGCGGCTCGGGCTTTCAGGCGGTAGTGAATGGCGCCCAAGACATTCTCCTGGGAGACGCAAGAGTATGTCTCGTTGGCGGAGCCGATTCGATGTCTCAGGCCCCTCACGTCGCCCGTGGCCTCCGCTGGGGAGTGCCGCTCGGCAAATCGCCTGCACTCGAGGATTCGCTGTGGGAAGCACTTCGCGACACCTACGTGAACCTCGCGATGGCCGAAACTGCCGAGAACCTCGCGCGACAATACGGGCTGAGCCGCGAGAGCGTGGACGAGTTCGCGCTGAGGTCGCAGCAGCTTGCCGCCAAAGGCTGGGCAGAGGGTGCGTTCGCTGACGAAGTGATTGGCATTCCGGTGAAGAATCCGAAAACCAGGCAAATGGAAACGTTCGATCGCGACGAACACATGCGGCCGAATACGACGCCGGAGGCGCTGGCGCGCCTCAAGCCCGCTTTCCTGGAGACCGGCGTGGTGACAGCCGGCAACGCCTCGGGAATTGGAGACGGTGCCGGAGCAATGGTCATCGCCAGTGAGGAATTCGCACGTGAACGAGGGTTGAAGCCCCTGGGCCGCCTGGTCGCATGGGGAATCGCCGGCGTTGACCCCGCGGTGATGGGTATCGGACCGGTGCCGGCGGCAAAGATGGCCCTCGCCCGCGCTGGCCTCACGCTGGACGACATCGACCTGATCGAGGTGAACGAGGCCTTCGCCGCGCAGGCCTGCGCGGTGGAGAAGGAGCTGCGCATTCCGCGGGAGAAGCTCAACACGCGCGGTGGGGCAATTGCGCTGAGCCACCCGCTTGCTGCGTCGGGCGCGAGAATTACGGCCCATCTACTGCATACGCTTCGGGCAGAGGGAAAGCGCTATGGACTTGGCAGCGCCTGCATCGGTGGGGGTCAGGGCATCGCGCTGATAGTCGAAGCGACAGCGTAGGCCCCACGCGTGCGCGGGGCTTGAACCCGCGCCATTAGGCGGCAAATCGGAGACACTCCATATGCACACGTCAAAAAGGCGGCTCGCCACAACAATGGCCTTTGCCGCACTCCTTATGGGTTGCGCGACCGCCGGAACTTCGGGAACTGGTACCTCTTCATCCCCGTCCGGCACCGTCGGCCAGAACCCAACAAACACGGCCGAGGTGTGGCCGGCGAAAACCCGCGAGCACATCGATCTCTGGCTTCACGGCTTTGCAATGATTTCGGACGATAGCACGCTGGTGCCGTATTTCCGCCGCGGCTACCGCAACGAGATGAACGCTCTCAAGAACCGATCGAATACAGTCACCCAGCTCGACGCCAACGTCGCCAAGCTCAAGGCGCGACTCACGGCCAATCCCGGCCTGGTGAACGCGCAGTTCCTCCCTCTCTACTTCGATTCATTCGACGAGATGGCGACAGCGATTGACGTTTTCAATCGCGCCGACGGCAATCCCCGGGCAGCGTCCAACCAGCAGACCGCCGAGACCATCGCGCTTCTCGCCGGCTACTTTCCTGTTGCCGCCGACCGCGAATGGGCGCGGTTGTTCGTGCAGTCGCTGCGGGACGAGGACACCCACTTCTATCGGAGCTACTGGGACCAGCAGCAGCGCGAGCGCGCAGTCGTGTACACTGCCGTGAACACTCTGTGGCAGGGAACCTACCGGGCGCGGTTCCAGCCATTTCTCAACAACACGAGCCAGGCGGCAGGGGAAATCTTTCTCTCCCTGCCGCTCGACGGCGAAGGGCGCACCCTGTCGGCGGGAAAACGACAGAACGCCACCGCGGTGACGTTCCCGCTGCGCTCGTCAGACGCCCAGGAAGCGATCTACGTGTTCGCCCATGAAGTGGTGGGCTCGCTGGTTGCGACTGCGGTGAGAGACAACGTGACTCCCACCGACCAGCGCATGGGCGTTGCCGATCGTTACATCGCGAACGGCGCCGTGAGAGGCGGAGCGCTGCTTCTCCAGAAGATCGCCCCCGAGCTGGTGAACGGGTACATCCGGTATTACCTCCAGTCGGCGAACAGAAACAGCGGTGCTGGTTCGGCGACAGCACTGGCTACGGTATTTTCTCTCCCCGACGGAATACGGGACGCCATTTCGAGACAGCTCGACGTCGTACTCGGGGGGATCTGATGACTACGCCGGATATCGGTATCTTTCGGGTCGATGCCAACCGACGACCCATCCAACCTGCCAGCGCGTCGTGAAGTCCCGCTCGATAGAGCCACCATCGAGCGGGTACTTGCTCGCGCGGCCGAGCTGCAGGCAACCGATGGCGGAGAGAACGACGAACAGAACCTGAGCGAATCACAGCTCATCGAGATCGGCAGGGAAGTCGGCATCAATCCCACCACGCTGACTCAGGCTCTCGCCGAGGAGCGCTCCCGCATCGCCGTACCGATAGACACCGGAGTGCTGTCGAGCATAACCGGGCCGGCCGTTGCAACAGCGTCGCGCGCCGTGCCGGGCACGCCGATCGAGGTGCTGGCCGCAATCGATCTCTCCATGCAGCGCGATGAATCCCTTCAGGTCCAGCGGAGATTCCCCGATCGCATCACGTGGGAGCCACGCGCGGGCTGGCTCGGAATGATCCAGCGTGGCGTCAATTTGAGCGGCCGCGGCTATCACCTTTGCCGGGCGAATCAGGTTGGGGCAACGGTGGTTCCCATCGAAGGCGGCCGGGTTCTGGTGCGCCTCGACGCCGATCTGTCGGAGAGCAGAAGCACGCGGCTCAAAGCCGGCGGAGTGCTCTTCACGGGTGGCGTTCTCGGAGCCGGCGCCCTCGGCGGCGGCGCGGTGCTCGCCCATGCCATTCTGATCGTGGCGGGCGGATTGGCCGCCGTTCCCCTACTTATCGGCGCGGCAGCGGCATACCAGATTGGCAAGGGGCACCGGCAGCTCGTTATGCGTGCTCAGCTCGCGCTCGAGCAGTCGCTCGACCGGCTCGAATTCAGCAATACACGGAGATTGAGATGACGACGATTCGGCGGGTGGGCGTACTTGGCGGCGGCCTGATGGGCAGTGGAATCGCGCAGGTCTGCGCGCTGGCGGGATGCCAGACCGTCGTCAGGGAGGTTTCGGATTCACTCTGCGAAAAATCCCTGGCGAGCGTTGGAAAGTCGCTCAGCAAGGCGGTGGAGAAAGGAAAGATCAACACCGAAGCGAAGGACGCCGCGCTCGAGCACCTGAGCTTCATCACCGACATTTCGCTGATGAGCGACAGTGACATCGTGATCGAGGCAGTGTCGGAGGATCTCGAGCTCAAGAATTCGCTGTGGCGCGATCTGAATGCCGTGTGTCCGCCGCGGACCATCTTCGCCTCCAACACGTCGAGCCTCACCATCGCCGCGATGGCGGCCACCTGCGGACGGCCCGACAGGATGCTCGGACTGCATTTCTTCAACCCCGTTCCCTCGATGAAGCTCGTCGAGGTCGTGAAGACCATCACCACCAGCCAGCAGACGACCGACACGGCGTTCGCGTTCGTCCAGCAGCTTGGCAAGGAGCCCATCCGCGCCAAGGACAACTCCGGCTTCGTCGTGAACCTCCTGCTGGTGCCCTATATGCTCGACGCGATCCGTGCCCTCGAGGCAGGCGTCGCCTCGGTTGAGGACATCGACAAGGGAATGCAACTCGGCGCGGGATACCCGATGGGTCCGTTCACGCTTCTCGATTTCGTCGGGCTCGACACGACATACAAGATTTCGGAGATCATGTTCACCGAGTACCGGGAGAAGCGATACGCTCCACCGCCTCTCCTCAAGCGAATGGTGACCGCAGGGATGTTCGGCAAGAAATCAGGACGCGGGTTCTACGATTACTCTCAGAATCCGCCTGGCGTCACCTCGCTGGGACTTTGACGACGACGGATACCGAACTTCCTCGTCCCGGCGATTTTCGCGGGACCTTCCGCAACGACATTGCTGCCCGCGCGGCGTACTCCGAGGCCGCGGGAATAGGCCAGATCATTCCACAGGCCGTCGCGGTTCCGGTGGACGCGGATGACGTTGCGGCTCTGGTGCGCTGGGCGAGCGAGCAGTCGGTCTCGCTGGTGCCACGTGGCTCGGGAACGAGCATGGGAGGCGGCGCAATCGGGCCGGGCGTGATTGTCGACCTGAGCAGCATGAGCTCGATCGAACCGATAGACGCAGCGAGCCGGCGCGTTCGCGTGGGGCCGGGCGCGCTTCGCGAGACGGTCAACACGGCGGCGGCAGAGCATCACCTCCGGTTTCCCGTTGATCCGTCGAGTGGCGGCTACTGCACGGTTGGGGGAATGGTGTCGACCAACGCGGCAGGAGCGCACTCGCTGCGTTTCGGGTCTGTGCGGCCGTGGGTGCACGGGCTCGACTGTGTGCTGGCCGATGGATCGCGAGTGCGCGTGACTCGCGGCGGCGGCAACCCGGCCGGCGCTCCAGCGCTCGAGCGCTTTGCCGACGCCGTCCGTCCACGGATTCTCGCTTCCCGTGAAACGCTGGCAGCCGCGCATCGTGGAATCCGGAAAGACTCTTCCGGCTATGCCCTTCGCGCGTACGCCGAGAGCGGCGAGCTGATCGATCTCTTCATTGGCAGTGAAGGGACGCTGGCGATCATTGTCGGGGTCGAGCTGGCGCTGACGGATCTTCCCGCGGCGACGAGCGGGGTGCTGGGTGCGTTCGGCTCGCTCGACGATGCCGTTGCCGCCGCGGCGAAAGCGCGTGAGTCGGGAGCTGTGGCGTGCGAGCTTCTGGACCGTACTTTTCTCGAGGTCGCTGCCTCGGCCCTGCAAAACCTTCCGCGCGGCAGCGAAGCCGTCCTGCTGGCCGAAGTCGAAGGCGACAGCGAAAGATCAGTTGCGGAGCAGGCCGAAGCGCTGGCTGCGGCGTTCAAGAGCTGCGGCGCGACGAAGGTTTCGGTGGCCCTCACTTCAGGCGAGCAGCACGAGATCTGGGAGCTGCGCCACGCCGCGAGCCCGATTCTTTCAGCGCTCGACCCGTCGCTCAAGTCGATGCAGTTCATCGAGGACGGCGCCGTGCCCCCGGACCGGCTCGCCGATTATGTGCGCGGCGTGAGAGCGGCGCTCGATGCGCGCGGCGTCCGCGGTGTGATCTTCGGCCACGCCGGCGATGCCCACGTTCACGTGAATCCACTCATCGACGTGAGCCGCTCCGGCTGGAGAGAAGACGTCGAGGGACTTCTCGAGGACGTGGTCGCTCTGACAGTGCGTCTCGGAGGAACGCTGTCGGGCGAACACGGCGATGGCCGGCTGCGCGCGCCTCTCCTCGCTGACACCTGGCCGGCGGAAGAAGTTCTCCTCTTCGGCCTCCTCAAGTCCTGTTTCGACCCGCAGGGAATTCTCAATCCAGGCGTCAAGGTGGCGCTGCCGGGTCAGCGGGCGATTGCCGACGTCAAATACGATCCGGATTTGCTTCCGCTTCCGCCAAGCGCCCGCTCGGCGCTCGACTTCATCAGCGCCGAGCGTGCGTATGCAACTTCGCGGCTGTCGCTGATTGACCGAGCCGAATAGCTTACCGCCGGTACGCCTGATCTTTCCCGACCACACTCGCTTCTTCTTCGCCCAGTGATTTTTCTCGAGCCCCGCATCACCGTTCTCGCGCGTCCCTCCTTCGTCGAGCCCGAGCATCTGCCCGTGAACTGGCTGGGCGAGAGTACCGACGGCGAGCGCCTGGCAGAATTCGCCGGCCGCCTCTGCTACATGAGCCAGCAGAACCCGGCCAGCCGGCCCACGCGCGAGTATGTGGAGAACATCAAGAAGCAGGGACATGGGAGTGTGCTCGAGCACGCCACATACTCATTGCTCCTCGAGGGAGTGAGCCGGTCGCTGACCCACGAGCTGGTGC
>Ga0097691_1001213_pt1 | contig 19548 bp, 13 predicted proteins | sample NGESurdeep072012_8_FD_72858 | JGI IMG/M metagenome (GOLD analysis project Ga0097691, IMG submission 72858) | Arctic peat soil microbial communities from Barrow, Alaska - NGEE Surface sample 210-1 deep-072012 | ecosystem: Environmental > Terrestrial > Soil > Wetlands > Peat ... | reverse complement strand
CGTCGTTCCGCCGGCGGGAGCAGCGGCGCGGCCTGCAACAGCAGAGGTGGCACCAGCACCGCCGCCCGCGGCCTGCCCGCCGCGCGATGAATCGCCGCCGGTTGTCGTGAGCGGAAGACCCGACGCCGCGAGCTCCTCCGGCGTCGGCTTGAAGCGCAGCGCAGAATTCGCGATCGTCAGCACGTTCGCCGCCGAGCCGGTGATGAACTCAACTGTCGCCGTCATGCCGGGGAGCAACTTGGAGTCTGCGTTGTCGAGCGTCACGACAGCGGTGTAACTGACCACATTGTCAGCGAGCTTGGATTGCAAGCGCACTTCCTGCACGACACCGTCGAACGTGCGTGAAGGAAACGCCTGAACGGTGAACTTTACCGCCTGCCCTCCCTTGATGCTGCTGATGTCGCTCTCGTCGACCGCTGCGAGAATCTGCATCTGGGCGAGATCCTGCGCGATGAGAAAGATCTGCGGCGCAGAGAGACTCGCGGCGACCGTTTGGCCGACGTCGACGTTGCGCTCGATGATCACGCCGTTGATCGGCGCGTAGATGTTCGTGTAGGAGAGATTCTGCCTCGCCTTGTCGAGCGCGACCTGCGCCGACTTCACCCCGGCCTGCGCGACGGACAGGTTCACCTGCATCGTCCCGAACTCGGTCGCGCTTATGAACTGTTGTTTGAAGAGCGGCTCGTTGCGGTTGTATTCCTGCTGCGCCTGCAGCAGTTGCGCTTGCGCCTTTTCGAGCTGGGCCTGGGCGTCGCGCACCGCCTGCTCCTGCAACGTGGGATCGATGCGGGCGAGCAACTGGCCCTTCGTGACGCGATTGTTGAAGTCGGCGAGGATCTGCGCGACCTGACCGGAGACCTGTGTTCCAACCTGCACGGTTTTCACCGCGCTCAGGGCGCCGGTCGCGGACACCGTTTGCTGGATGCTTCCGAGGGCTACCGTATCGAAACGGTAGTTGGTGTCGCCGCTCCCGCTGGAACGGCGCACAAACCAGAGCGCAGCCGCGATGGCCAGGACCACCACCGCGACAATCACGATCGTTTTTCGGCTCATTGAGTGCCGTTTGAGTACAGCCAACAGCTCGTGCAGCAGCGGGCCGATGGCCAGCGACGAGGTCAGCCGTCGGCCACTCTCCACGCGATGATTGTGCCAAACCTTGCCGCCTGGGTTTGGGTGTGCCGCACAATGAGCGCAACGAGCGCGCACGCCACAATGAGCGTGAGCACACCCGCGACGTGCTCCTGCCCCGTCGGCGCGTATGCCGCAGAGCGAAGTCCGCCGAGCGCATCGAACACCAGCGCGGCGACGAGCCACGACCAGCCTGAGAGCGTGCCCCAGGAATAGAGTGCAAATACGATGACGACTGCTCGCACGACGAGAAGAAGAACTCCCATGGGATCGGTTTCGCTCGTTGGCGCAAAGGCAATCGCGATGGAGGCGACCAGTCCGAGCGCCACGGCCGCGATGAGCGCTCGCAACGCCCATCGTCGAGTGATGCCGGCCACGACGAGTATCGGAATGCAGACGAAGGCGACGTTCATAATCGCGGAAGACGGGAGGCCCGGCACCTCGCCCAGCCAGGGAAGCGCGCGATCGAGTAGCGTCGTCGGAACGGGCGGCATGCGCGGCACACGGCTCAGGAGCGCCAGGCCTTCCAGTCGCACCATCGCGAAAATGATGGCGCCGAGTCCAAGCCCCGCGACCAGCATGTCGCTGCTCGCCGATCCGGACGCCACATCGGGCAGCATCGGGATCCCAACGCGTCGCCTCAATGCGCCGAGCGTAAGCCAGATGCCGAGCACGAACAGGCCGACGACGGCGACGACGACGAAGCCGGCGGCCGTGGATTCGATGAAGCGGCTCCACGGCTCGGACGTGTCGTAGGAGAAGAGGGACGACACCAGTCCGTTGAGCTCATCGACGAGAGAGAGGGCAGCGACCGCGCCGACGAGGATGAGCGTCTTTCGCCGATCGAGCGCTCCGTCTGTGAGCACGGAGGGGCGCCGTCGTATGACGACGATCGCGGCCGTGATGATCCCGCCCAGCAGCAACAGCCCGCAGATCCCGCCGATTATCACGCGATTGGTCTGCCGCTCTCGATCGGCACGAAGGAATGCCTCGGGTAGCTCCATGACGCGCCGCGCGACGAGCGGCTCGTCACCGGCGACCTGCACCCACGCCCTCGCCGCCGCGCCAGCGGGAAGCTTGACGGCGGTGTCGGTGTACGTGACCGTCACATCCTTTCGCGACGGGCGCGCCGTTTCCTTGAACTCCGCTTCCTGAAGCGTGGCGGTGTTCACGCCCTCGCGCGCGAGCGTCGCAAGCGCGATGCGGCGCACGTCAGCGGGATCGGCTGCATTGCGGCGCGCCGAATCCGCGATGATGTGTCGCGCGTCGAGTGGCCGTCCATCGGGCCACAGCCGTATCCGCCACTCCTCGGTGCGCTGCTCCGCGGTCGCGCCGTCGCTGTGCACGTAGCGCACGACCCACCACGCCGGGGGCTCGTAGGTGGCGGCGAGCTGCTGCGCGCGGGGGATGAGCTTGTACTCCTGGAGGAATCTCGGCCAAGCCTCGAGCGTATCGGTGGCGTTGTTCGTGAGTCGACGCCAACCAGCCGGATCACCGCCGCGCGCGCGCAGCACGGAATCTGCCGTCCTCAGCACCTGCGCACGTTCGGCTGTGAACCGAGGGCCAAGCGTCGGCTGCGGCGCCCGCGCGATGGCGACGATCACGCCGATGATCGTGGCCGCCATCGCGAGCTGTCGCGCTCGCTTCGTGAGCGCGTGGTCGCGCAGCGGCGCGGGCGCGCCGACCGTCTCCTCTCGGATCGCCGGCGTCCACGCACCGAACCGCGCCTCGTCCGGCGCGGCGACGAGCCCACGCTGCCGCGCCCACTGCCACGCGATGGCGATGGCGGGCGAGAGCAGCGCGAGCCCGATGATCGCCGCCGAGATGCGGTATTCGGTGGCGCTGCCGGACGCCGCGAAAAGCCCGAACAGCACGAGGTCGTAGACGAAGTGCGCGATGACGGTAACGATCAGCCCGAAGTTGAGAAAGAGCACGGCCCAGAAGCAGGCGTCGAAAAAGATCTCGATTCCACGTGAGTACGGCGGCCACGAGGGGTAGTTCGAGTGCGCGAAACCGAAGACGATCGCCGTGACGACGACGCCCGCTGTCATCCACCGACGGCGCCCCGGACGCTTGCCCACCCACAGCGAGAACAGCGAGAGCGGCAGCGCGCGAAAGAGCGCTTCCTCCCACACGCCGGCGTGCAGCGACGCGGCGATACCCGAGATCCACGGCATCGGCGATGCGATCTGATTGGGATCGTCGAGCAGCTCGCTCGGCACCCACCAGCCGAGCAGATTTCGCGTCACCAGATAGAAGATCGCGACGTACGCGAAAGCGATGCAGGAGGCGGCGTAGCCACCGGCGACGCGAGCGGCGACCTCGTTCGTGCCTCTGAAGCGCCAGAGCTTCCACCAGTCGAGCTGCCGCGGGAATGCCTGTCGCGTGGCCGACTCCGCCGCCGCGAGAGTGAAGCCGATGAGCAGCGTGCTCAATGCACCGATGGCTGTCGCGCCGAGGACGATTATCGCCTGGAATGAGACCGGCGACATTGCCGTGTCGTAGCCGTACCAGCTTCCCGGCATCTCATTCAGTCCGGCGGCGAAGGCCAACGCGCCGACCACTACTCCGACGATCATCGCCGGACGCCAGCGTACGAGCCCGGCACGAGCGGTCGTGTTGAGAAACACGATCCCCGCGATCGCAATGGCGAGAATGCCGAGCCCGGCGAGCAGTGCGAGCAGGTCGTTCGCCGATCGCATCTCGCCGTATCGCCGGCGGAACGATTCGGGAATCTCGACAAATGGCCGGACCTTCGATGGCGTGTCACCCGCGATCGCGACTTCGACGCGAATCGGCGCGCCGCTGATCCTGCGGTCATTGCGCTCGAAAGTGTAGCTCCGATCGATGCGGCCGCTCGTCTTCTTTGTCTCGTATGATGACGTAACGAACTTCCAGCGATCCATCCGCTCGTTGATCCAGCTGGCGAGCACATGCTGCGCGAGCACGCGGCCGGAATCCGCGCTGATCTCCGGCCGTTTGTCCGCCTCGGCGAGGGTGCGCGTGAAGCCCACGATGCGGCCATCGGGCGCGAAGTGGACGCGCGCCTCTCTCGGATTGCCGGGGACGAACGCGCGAACGGACCAGATGAACAGCGCGACATCTCGCCCGCGGACGAGCGCGTTGAGAGAATCGTGACCTCCACCGGCCAGCTCTACGTAGGTGCTGAGCGAGTCGTTCCCCTGAAAGCGAACGGCGGTTCGCGCGCTGGCGGGCGCGAGCTCGTGGGCGCGAAAGAAGGAGTCAGCGCGCGCGAGCGCGACGTCGCGCGTGAGAGTCTGCTTCAGCGCGACGACCGGGAGGGCACGTGGGAAGAGCCAAAGGGCTGTTGCCGCCGCGCCGATGGCGACCGCGGCGATGGCGACGGCGAACCTCCTGGAACGTTTCGATCCGGCTTCGGGCTCGTGCACGAGGGGTTCAGTCGTGAGGAGGATTATGCCCGGGCTTTGGTTAACTCTATCTGCTGCAATGTTTTCCACTATCGGGACGGCGCGGTCAGCCGTCGGCCACTCTCCATGCGATGATTGTGCCATCGTGCGCACTTCCGGCGCACGCGAGGCACTGGAGTTGCACTACTGAATGATTCAGGCAGCCACGAGCGCAGTCATTCCGGCAGTTCTCGCGGGAGGCGCCGCGCGGACTATCCGCCGAACGGAGGCATGAGAGATGAGTCGAATCAGAGTTGCCAGCACGGCACTGTTGTTTCTTGCGGTTGGCGCGAGCGCCATGGCGCAAGCACAGGGCGGCAAAGGGAAAAAGGCGGATCAGCCGGCGCCTGACCCGCACGCACAGCAGCAGCCGCAGCAGCAGCCGTCGCCGAAGCAGCAGCACCAAGTCGTCTCGCAGGCGGAACAGCAGCAGCGCGTCAGGCAAGAGCAGCAGCGCGCCGCCCAGTACCAGCGCCAGCTCGACCAGCGCGTTCGCGTCGTTCAGCAGCAGACGGCGCAGCTGCAACAGCAGAGGCGCGCGGCCCAATACCGGGCCCAGCAGGAGTACGCTGCACAGCTGCTGCGGCAGCAACAGCAGTTACAGGCCGCTCGCAATTATTCGCGCGATCCGTACGTCACGACGCCACACACGTATCGCTACATCGTCAGCGGCAACACCCGCCAGACTAACCAGTATGGCGTCGACGTACTGCGCCAGGCGGTGAACTACGGCTATCAGCAGGGCGCCCGGGCGGGCCAGGCCGATAGGCAGGACAACTGGCCGTCGAACTACCAGAACTCCGCCGCGTACCGCGACGCCAATTACGGGTACACCGGAAACTACGTCGACCAGTCCGACTACAACTATTACTTCCGCCAAGGCTTCCGGCGCGGGTACACCGACGGTTACAACAGCCAGTCCCAATACGGGACGTCATCCAACGGCACGACCTCGATCCTGGGCAGCGTATTGCAGGCCATCCTCGGATTGCAGCAGCTTCGTTGACGACGTGAGGGGGGTCGAGCTTCACACGTGAGCTCGACCAATGCTCACGTGTCCAGCTCGGCCCCATGTGGGAGGGCCAGCCGCCTACCTGCGATTCGTTATCGCAATCACTCCACCGGGGTTGCCGGGACCGAACTTCCGTTCGGCTTCGGCTGCCTGATAGAAACGAATTTCCCCGACCTGGTTTGGCTGCAGACCTCGCAGCGAGCTGATGTCACCGTAAGTGATGTCGTCGACGAAAACATTGGGATAGAATTCCCCCCCGACTCCAGGGAGCTCCCCTGCAACGGGTGACGTGCCTCCGGAGAGGGAGGTTTGTCCGCGCGATCTCAGGAAATTCGGTCGCAGCTTGTTCACGAGATCGTAAACGCTTCCTCCGGGCCCGTAGTCGTCTATCTCCTTCTGCGTTATCACCTGCGACCGTGGCGGATTTACCACGGAACTCGAAGAAGATGGCGCGGAGGCACAGCCGAGAAATCCGACGAGCAGCAGCAACGAGAATCTGTGCGCATTAAGCACTATTTCCTCCACTGAAATGAGACACCTGTAACCTACACTAACGGCTCTGCTTGGTCTGCGCGATGGCGTATCAGCCCTGCAGCTCTGCGCCGGTTACGACCCGCCAGGTGTCCCGCGCGATCAACAGCTCCTCGTCCGTCGGGATCACCCATAGCTCGACACGGGATTTTGCGGCGTCGATTCGCCCTTCGCCGCCCACAAGCGACTTGTTCTTAGCCTCATCGAGCTCGATTCCCATCCATTCGAGCCCGGCACAGATGCGGCGGCGCACTTCCGGGGAATTCTCTCCGATGCCGCCGGACAATATCACCGCGTCTGCACCATTCATGGCCGCGAGATACGCGCCGATGTATTTCCTCGCCCGATAGCAGAAAATGTCGATCGCAAGCCGCGCGCGACGGTCGCCGTTCTCGGCTTCCTCTGCGAGCAGCTCGCGCATGTCGGAGGTGAGCCCGGAGATTCCAAGCAGTCCCGACTGTTTGTTCAGAAGTGAATCGATCTCGTTGGGATTCAGGCCTTCTTTCGACGAGACAAAATCGATTATTGCCGGATCCAGGTCACCTGAGCGCGTGCCCATCACGAGACCCTCCAGTGGCGTGAAGCCCATCGAGGTGTCAATCGATTTTCCTTCGACAATGGCACACGCGGATGCACCGTTGCCGAGGTGGAGCGTGACGATCCTGGTATTGTCGGGCGTTCGCCCGGTGAGCTGGCGGTACCGGTAAGCGATGTAGCGATGGGAGGTACCATGGAAACCGTAGCGGCGTACGCCATACCGCCGATAGAGCTGATACGGAATCGCGTAGACGTAGGCGGTCTCGGGAAGACTGTGATGGAACGCGGTGTCGAACACGGCGACCTGCGGAACTCCAGGTCCGACGACCGATCGCGCCGCGGCGATTCCGCGGAGATTGTGCGGGTTGTGGAGTGGCGCGAGATCGATGAGATCCTCGAGCTCGCGTCTTACCTGATCGTCCACGCGGACGGACCGCGAGAAGCGCTCTCCTCCGTGCACGACGCGGTGCCCGACTGCCTCGATCTCTCCTACGCTCGTTATGGGAACGCCAGCCTCATCGCTCATGAGCCAGCCGACGATGTATTCAATGGCGGCCGCGTGATCGCGAAGCGGATGTGCACGTCTCACGTTCTCGCGGCCTGTTGCTGACAGTGTAAGAATCGCTTCGCCGCCGATGCGGTCGACCTGACCGCGCGCGAGTCGGCGGTCGGTCGCTGCCGCGATTGCAGCCTCGTCTGTGTCGACGAGCTGAAACTTGACGGATGACGATCCGACGTTGAGGACGAGAATCTTCACTTTCTTTCACCTCGATTGGATATCACCCGGCTTTTTCGCGCTTGGATCACCTGTGGGCGGCGGCGCCTGGTCCGTCGATGCGGGCGGGCCTAGCAATTCGGTGAGGATCGGCTTCAGCGCATCAGCCCAGACCTGATACCCCTTCACGGTCGGATGGAGCTTGTCCACCGTCATGCTGTCGTAGAGCACACCGTCCTTGTCGGCCAGCTTGTCGTTGATGTTGACGTAGCGAACCTTCTTGCCGTCGGCAAACAGCGCGATGTTCTCGTTGATCCTGTTGATCTCGGGCACGACCGCGATGTTGTCGTTGCGCGGGAAGATGCCGGTGAGAATGATCGTCGCGTTCGGCGCCTTCTTCTGGCAGAGGTTGATCAATGTCTTGATGCCGCGGGCGATGTCGGCGACCTTCGCGTCGTTACCGGGCCGTTCACCGACGTTGTTCGTGCCGGCGAGCAACACGATCACTTTCGGATTCACTCCATCCAGCTCGCCGTTCTCGATGCGCCACAGCATGTGCTCGATCCTGTCCGCGCCCCAGCCAAAGTCAGCGGCGTTCCAACCGAAGAAATTGGAATTCCAGTTCGCTAACATCTGGGGATAGTCGGTCGCGCCCCACCGCCGGACGATGGAATTGCCCTCGAAGTAGACATCGATCTTGCCTTTGGCTTTCTTCTCGAGCAGCTGCTGGTGCGCGAGCATCGAGTTGCTGTCGGTGCGCGGCGTCGGCTTGTCGGCGGGCCACGGACCCGACGGAGTGAGCGTGGCGGTTGGCACCGCTCCGCTGGGGGCAGCGGGAACCGGAGGCGCGGGCGTGTACGATCGTCTGAAGGAACGATCCGCCCACTGTATGAAGTATTTCCAGTTCGGGGCGTCGGTGTGTCCACTGTCATGCTGCCGCCACGCAAGCTTGCCATCAAGCAAACCGACGTTCACGGCGGGCATCTTCTCGGTCATGTAGTCATCCGATCGGCCGAGGTCTTTGGCACCGAGCAGACGGAAGACGGGCTGCGACGCGATGGCAGCCATGAAGCTACCCTGATGATCGAGCCACTTCGCGTCGCCCTTCTCGGGGACGCCGTAGCTCACGAAGGTCAGGCGCGGTGCGCAGAGAGCCAGAAGCTCGTGCGCATCGACCGGGAGGTCGCTGGCGTTCTTGCTCCCGAACGTCGCCTCCGATGCGCCGTACTTGAGGAAGTTGCCCGCCATCCAGTGATACTCGCCGGAGCCCGTCAGACTCTCGACCGCTTCGCCCCAATTACGGCGATGCAGCTTCGCGCCGCCTTCGCCGGATGAGCCGATCAATACGGCAGCGAATCGCTGGTCGAACGCCATTGTGACCAGCGCCGCCTTTCCGTAACGAGACACGCCCTCGATGCCGACCTGCCTGGCGTTCACGGATTTCTCAGACTCCAGATAATCCAGGGCGCGGCTCGCGCCCCATCCCCAGGCGCGCAACGCACCCCAATCATCCGGCTTCCGTGGCTGCCCTTTGTTGACGAGACCGATGATGCCCTTCGTCAGACCCGCGCCGTTGTCGGCTTGAATGCTGGAAGGGTTCACAAACGCGAAGCCCCAACCGTCGACGATGAGCTGTTCTGTATTCGGGGCATCGCTGCCCGGCGGCGGCGGTGGAAATGAAAACATGCCACCACCCGGTGGCGGCGGAGGCGCGGGGCGCCCGACAGCCTGCGCGAGTGGACGGGCACCGAACAAGATCATCACCGGAGCAGACGTCGCACCCTCGGGGAGGACGAGCGTCATCGAGATATCGACGTTGATCGCGGGATACGCCGAGTTGTCGACGTGGCCGACGAGCTGTTTGCCCACCACCCGCCGGCCGGCCACCGTCCCGGTGTCGGTCGCGGCAATCGCCCACGTGACTGCCGGGACATTCTTTGGAACGCGACCCAGCACTTCGCGCTCGAAATCCTCGACGATCTCCGCGCGGCGCCGCGGCCAGAGTGCGGGGGTCGTGACTCTCCTGCCGTTCTTCAGCGTGAGAACATCAGGAAGTTTGGGGAACGGATTGGCCTTCGCCTCGTCGTAGTTCGCGTGATTGGGATCGGCCTCATTGCCGCTCGGACCGGGGCGCAGTGCCCTGATGCCGAGTTGCTCCATCATGTTCTTGTGGTCGTCCTGCGACGTCCAGGGCTTGGCATCCGCCTGAGCCGGCAGTTGCCCACCGGCGGTTGAACTCCAGAGAACGATCGCGAAGCCGGCGATTCTCGCCATCCGAAAGTCGGAGAGCTGTCGAGCGCGGTTCATCATTTCCTGTCTCGGAGGACCGTTCGACGTGGATGGCGCGTGCGAACCTGGAGGTGCTTCCGGTTGTGCCAACGTGTCATACGGTATCGGCGTCCCGCTGATGAGGCGAGCTTGCGGTCGTCAGGATTTCTCCACGTGCACGAGGTAGGCTTCGACCATCAGCAGGTTTTTCTCTCCTGATTCCCGTATGATCGTGAGGAGCCTGTCCATTTTCACGACTTCCTCGAGCTGCTCGTCGATGAACCACTGGAGAAAGCTCTGCGCGATGTAATCGTTCTGCCCGACGGCGAGGTCCATCAGACTGCTGATCTGCTGCGTCACCTTTTCTTCCCACTTGAGCGCCGCTTCTACCGCGTCAGCAGCTGAGGCGAACACAGCGGTGGGGGCCGGTATCGGTGGAATCTCGAGTCCGCCTTTCGTTTCCATCAGATACTTGACGAACTTCATCGCATGCTCCCTTTCCTCCTCAGCCTGCTTGATGAAGAGCTTCGAGAGGAGCGTCAGCTGCCGCTTCTGAAAATGCGCTGCGATGCTTAGATACTGCATGCTCGCGCCGAACTCATGTCCGATCTGAGCGTTGATCGCCGAAGCGAGCTCCGGGCTGATTAGCACGTCGTTCTCCATGGATGTACAGACGTGATTATACGCCGATGCGGAGGGCCCCGGCAATCAGGAAGGATCTCGGGGCCGGACTTTATGACGAGCCACGAGCGGAGCAATAGACGTTGGCTAGAGCGCGGCGGCACTAAGTCGGGATTTGACCATAAGTCGCGAGCCGAAGGCAAGCGACGTTGGCTAAAGCCCGGCGGAACGAAAAGCCGAAGCCCAATCCCGCGACCTTGTTGAGCGGCGACCCTTCGCCCGCCCAGGCCACGACACCGCCGGCGAGCGTGGTAGCGAAGCAGCGCCCGCCGGGATCGCGACGCCCGGCCGCCAGCGCACTTTCGGTGATGAGCGATCGTTCCGCGCGCTCGATGCGCGCCGCGAGCTCGGTGCCGGCAAAGATCCGCCTGTGCCCGTTCGTCATGCGGCGCAGTCTATCTGCGCCCGCAGGCGGCGGATCAGAAGGCGTCGTCGGGGAAGTTTATCAGCGAACTACCGCCGGACATCAGGGTCGCGAAGTGGGTGCCGCTGCGCGGCAGCATTCGCTGCATGTAGAAGCGGGCGGTGGCGAGCTTCGCCTCGTAGAACGCAGCGTCTTCCTTCTTCCCGCCGCGCTTGGCGAGGGCGATCTTGGCCATCCGCGCCCACAGGTAGCCGAGCGCCACGTAGCCGAAGAGGTGCAGGTAGTCGGCCGCGGCCGCGCCCGCTTCGTCGGGGTTCTTCAGGCTCTCCTGCGCCATCCAGGCCGTTGCACGCTGCAGGCGTTCGAACGCCTTCGCCACCGGCGCAATGAACTCCTGAAGCTCTGGCGATCCGCCGGGGGCCGCCTCGGCGGTGAGGAACTCCTGCACCGGATGGAAGAAGCGCCGCAGGTAGCGACCCAGGTGCGCGGGGAGCTTGCGCCCGACGAGATCGAGCGCCTGGATGCCGTTCGTGCCCTCGTAGATCTGGGTGATCCGGCAGTCGCGCACCAGTTGCTCGACGCCGTAGTCGACGGTGTAGCCGTAGCCGCCGCAGACCTGCACCGCATGGTTGGTCATCTCGAAACCGAGGTCGGTCTGGAAGGCCTTGATGACCGGCGTCAGGAGCGATGCGAGGTCGTCCCCCGCCAGCGCGCGCTCCTTGTCCGGATTGGTCTCGGCGTGGTCGATCTCGATCGCCGCCCAGGCGGTGAGCGCCCGCGCGCCTTCGGTGAAGGCGCGCATGGTCAGCAGCATCCGCCGCACGTCGGGGTGCACGAGAATCGGATCGGCCTCCTGCTCCGGAAACTTGGCGCCGGTGAGCGCCCGTCCCTGCAGCCGCTCGCGGGCGAACTTCACCGCCGCCTGCGACGCCGCTTCGGCGAGTGCCAGCCCCTGCACGCCGACATGCAACCGCGCCGCATTCATGAAGGTGAACATTCCCTTCATGCCCTTGTTCGCCTCCCCCACCAGATATCCCAGGGAGCCGTCGAAATTGATGACGCAGGTCGGCGAAGCCTTGATCCCCAGCTTGTGCTCGATGGCGCCGCAGGTCACGCCGTTTGGGACGAGCTTGCCGCCCTCTTCGAGCAGCTTCGGAATGATGAAGAGGCTGATGCCCTTGATGCCGGGCGGCGCGTCGGGAAGGCGCGCCAGCACCAGGTGCAGGATGTTCTCGGTGAGGTCGTGGTCGCCGCCGGAGATGAAGATCTTGCTGCCGGTGAGGCGGTAGGCGCCGGAGATCCCGCCGGCGGTTCCGGCGTTCGGATCGACCGGCACCGCCTTCATCCGCACCAGGCCGAGGTCGGTGCCGGCCTGCGGCTCGGTGAGGCACATCGTGGCCGTCCAGGTGCCGTCGACGAGCTTCGGAATGAAGCGCGCCTTGAGCTCGGGGGTGGCGTGGTGATCGAGCGCCGAGTAGCCGCCGCTGGTGAGCGCGGTGACCATGGCGAAGGAGAGATTCGAGGCACAGATCACCTCGGAGATGAGCATGCTCACGGCGTGCGGCAACCCCTGCCCGCCGTATTCGGGGCGCGCCACCACGCCGGTCCAGCCGCCCTCGCGATACATCTTGTAAGCCTGGGGGAAGCCCTGCGGCGTAAACACCTTGCCGCCTTCGAACCGGCAGCCCTCCTGGTCGCCCGTCGCGTTGAGCGGCTGCAGGACGCCGTCGCAGAAGCGCGCCATCTCGGCGACGACATCCATCACCAGTTCCTCGTTCGCCTCTTCGAAGCCGGGGAGACGGGTGAGACTCTCGCCGTCGAAGAGCTCGTAATAGACGAAGCGCAGGTCGCGCAGAGGAGCTTTGTAGTTGAGCATGGCTAGTTCCTCAACGGCTTTCCGGTTTCAAGCATCTGTTCAATTCGCGCCAGCGTCCCAGGAGTCTGGATGAGGGCGAGAAACGCTTCGCGTTCGAGCTTCAGGAGGTCCTCCTCGGAGAGCGTCTCCGTGACGTCGGTGTCGCCGCCGGTGAGCACGGTCGCGAGCCGCCCGGAGACCACGACGTCGTGCGGCGTCGCCGCCCCACTGGCGCGGAAGCCGGCGACCGCCATGTCGAGCGCCGCTTTACCCCCCGGTCCGGGAAGCGAGATCGCGACCTCTTCCGGGGGCTTGTAGCCGGCGGCAAGGAGCGCGAGCGCCTTCGCCTTGGCGTCGGCGAGCAGGCGATCCCGATTCATCGTGATGACGTCCCCGGGGCGCAGGAAGAGCGCCTCGCGCGCCTCCTCGGCCGAGGTCGAAACCTGCGCCATGCTGATCGTCTCGAAGACCTTGGCCACTCCCGGCATCGGGCCGCCCGGGCGCTTCGGATTCGTCGCCCAGCGCGTCGACATCTCCTTGCAGCCGCCCCACCCGGGAATCACGCCGACGCCGACCTCCACGAGACCCATGTAGGTCTCGGCGTGCGCCTGCACGGCGTCGCAGTGCAGCAGAATCTCGCAGCCCCCGCCGAGCGCCATGCCGGAGGGCGCCCCGACCACCGGGAACGGCGCGTACTTCATCGCCTTGAAGGTCTGCTGCCCCTCGTAGATCTGGGCTTCGATGGCCGGCCAGAGCGCGATGTTGGCGGCGAAGAGCGCGATCCCGATGTTGGCGCCGACCGAGAAGTTCTCACCCTCGTTCGAGATCACCAGCGCTTTCCATGCCTTGCCGTCGACGAGCCCGATGGCCTTGCGCAGCAGGCGCAGAATCCCTTCGTCGAGCGCGTTCATCTTGCTGGTGAACTCGAGGCAGAGGACGCCGTCGCCCAGATCCCAGAGCGCCGCCGAGCTGTTCTCCGCCACCGGCTTGCCGGCGCGCTTGACGTCGGCAAGGAGCAGAACGCCCTCGCCACGTACGACATCGCGGTAGGTGGCATCGGAAGCATCGAGGGCGAGCTGCTGGAGCTTGCCGCCTTCGACGCGGTAGAAGTTGCCGCCGCCGACCCGCGCGAGAAGCTTCGGCACCGCCTGCCCTTCCGCCGCGAGCCGGCCAGCGAACCAGGCCGGCCCGATCTTGTCGAGGAGCTCAAACGGCCCCCACTTCCAGCTAAAGCCGGTGCGCATCGCTTCGTCGATGGAGGAAAGTTCGTCCGCGATCTGCGGCGCCACTTCGAGGGCATAACCCAGCGTCTGCGAGAGCATCTTCCAGGTGTACTGCCCACCGCGGTCCGGATGCTCGAGAATCGCCCGCGGCCCACTCCCTTTACCAGCGCTTTTCGCGACCCCGATGCTCGCCAGGCGCGCCTCGACGACATCGCGATACTCGCCGGTCTTGAGATCGATCGCCTGCTTGGTCTTGCGTCCGCCCGTCGTATCGATCCGGTAGAAGCCGCCCTTGCCCTTCCGCCCAATGAGACCTTCGGCGATCATGCGGTCAATGAACGGGCTCTCGATGTGCGCCTTGCAGTAGAGGTCGTCCGGCGGCAACGTCGCGAGCAGCGACTTCGCGACGTGCGGACCGAGGTCGATGCCGACCAGATCGAGCAGGCCGAAGACTCCTGTCTTCGGGAAGCCGAACGCCTTGCCGGCGAGGGCGTCGGTCTCCTCGACCGTCAAACCCCCGGCGAACGCCTCCCGGATGGCCGCCTCGATCCAGAAGGTGCCGATGCGGTTGGCGATGAAGGCCGGCGTATCCCGGCAATCGACGACGCTCTTGCCGAGCCGGGCGTCGCAGAAGGCGCGCACGACGGCCACCGCCTCCGGGCGGGTGCGCGGACCGGCGACCAGCTCGAGCAGACGCATGTAGCGCGGCGGATTGAAAAAGTGGGTGATCAGGAAGTCGCGCGCGAACTCCTCGGGCAGCCCGGAAACGAGCTTCGCGAACGGAATCGTCGAGGTGTTGCTCGAGACGATCGAGCCCGCCTTGCGCACTGCGTCGACCGCGCGGTAGACATTCTGCTTGATGTCGACGCGCTCGATGACTGCCTCGATGATCCAGTCGCAGTCGGCGAGGAGCGCGAGATCGTCGTCGAAGTTGCCGGGGGTGATGAGCTTGGCGCGCGCGGCCGCCATGAGCGGCGCGGGCTTGGTCTTCAGCAGGCGCGCGAGAGCTTCTATGGCAAGCGCACTGCGCTCGGGGGCGCCTTCCTTCACGATGTCGAGCAGCACGACCGGAATGCCGGCGTTCGCCACATGCGCGGCGATTCCGGCGCCCATCACGCCCGAACCGAGGACTCCCACCTTCTGGATTGGGGTCGTCATGACTTCACCTCAGATCGCCTCGAGGATGGTGGCGATGCCCTGCCCGCCGCCGATGCACTGGGTGGCGAGCGCGTAGCGCTTGCCTTCGCGCATCAGCAGCGTCGCCGCCTTGCCGGTGATGCGCGCGCCGGTGGCACCCAGCGGGTGCCCGAGAGCGAGGGCACCGCCGTCGAGATTCACCTTGGCGAGATCCAGCCCGAGCTCGTCCACGCAGGCGAGCGTCTGGGCGGCGAACGCCTCGTTGAGCTCGATGATGTCGATGTCGGCGAGCTTGAGGCCGGCGCGTTGGAGCGCCTTGCGCGTCGAGAGCACCGGGCCGATCCCCATGAGCTCGGGCTCGCAGCCCGAGATCGCGATGCTCTTGATGCGCGCCAGCGGCTTCCAACCCTTGCGCTTGGCATACTCCTCGGAGCAGACCAGCGTCGCCGAAGCGCCGTCGGTCACCGGCGACGAGGTCCCCGCGGTGACCGTGCCTTTCTCGTCGAAGGCGAGCTTCAGCTTGGCCAGGCCCTCGAGGGTCGTATCCGGTCGCGGCGTGCCGTCGCGGGAGACCACCCCGCCGGCAGCTCCCTTGCTCACGGGCAAAGTGATCGGCACGAGCTCGGCGTCGAACTTTCCAGCGGCTTGCGCCGCCGCGGTCTTCTGCTGCGAGACGAGCGCCAGCTCCTCCTGGCGCTGGCGTGAGATCTTGTACTTCCGCGCCAGGTTCTCCGCCGTCTCGCCCATGCCGGCGAAGGCCTGGGGGTAGCGCTTGAAGAGCGCCGGATTGAGCAGCGGATTGAAGCCGCCCATCGGCACCCGGGTCATCGACTCGACGCCGGCGCAGAGGAAGACCTCGCCGGCGTTCATCTGGATCGCTCCGGCGGCCATGTGGATCGCCTGCATCGAAGAGCCGCAGAAGCGGTTCACCGTCGCGCCGCCCACCGAGAGCGGCAGGTCGGCGAGAAAGCCGATCATGCGCGCCACGTTGAAACCCTGCTCGCCCTCCGGGAAAGCGCAGCCGAGAAGGAGATCCTCGATGTCGATCGGGTCCACGCCGGAACGCTCGATGAGAGCGCGAATTGTCTGCGCGGCGAGATCGTCCGGCCGCATCTTGGCGAGCTCGCCCTTCTTCGCGAGCGTGAACGGAGATCGGGCGTAGCCCGCGATAACGACGCTCTTCATGGCTTTTTTCCCTTCTTGGATGACTTGGATGGTGAATTCTTGCGGCCGGGAGACTGGAGTGCGTCGAGGGTCAGCTCCTCGATCTCGCGCAGCTCCTCGATCGTCAGCTCGAGGTCCTGGCGCTGCGCCTCGAGCTCGGCGATGCGCTGCCGCGCGCCGGCGAGGAGGTGCTGGAGCTGGACTTTGTGGGTCGGGTCGGCGTCGTAGAGATCGAGGTACTTCTGGACCAGGGCGAGCGAGAAGCCGAGTCGCTTGCCGCGCAGGATGATCTGCAGCCGACCGCGGTCGCGGTGGGAGTAAACCCGCGTCGCCCCGGCGCGCTGCGGCTCGAGCAGGCCCTTCGCTTCGTAGAAGCGGATCGCCCGCGGCGTGACCCCGAGCTCGTCCGCGAGCTCGGTGATCGAAAACAGACCTTCCACCACGTCGCCTCTACCCAAGGTCGCGCCCATGAGCGGGAACGTTAGCGTCAGTTTACGTATACGTCAACTAACTGCCCCAAAGGGCAGCCATTGCCCCTTACCGCCTAGCCCCGAAGGATATTGGCACGCCGCCCTGGCAAGGCGCATCTTGGCGAAGAAGGGAGCCCTGACTTCGTGGGTGCCCGGTGGGTTCCTAGCCAAGCGCCCACGATCGACAGCCGATCGTGGGCGTAGTAATACATTGGTGCTACGAGACTTACAAATCGGGACGGCGGGATTTGAACCCGCGGCCCCCTGAACCCCATTCAGGTGCGCTACCGGGCTGCGCCACGTCCCGTCGCAATGTTCCGCGAGGAAGGTTGAATCTACCCGCACCCACCACCCGCGACAACCTGCCGCAACGATCCTTCAGCCATTCCCCTTCCGTGACTCGTTAATTTTCCGGGAGTCTGGTGAGTAACACCGACTGATTGCCGGAGTGCCGCAGATGCTCGAGCTCGTCAAGACTTACTACGCATACAATTCCTGGGCAGCCGCCAAGCTCCTCGACTCGCTCGAATCACTGAGCGCCGCCGAGCTCACCGCCCCGGGGTGCAGCGGACATGGGTCGATTCGCGACACTCTCGCCCATTTCATGGCAACTCAGTGGGGCTGGGTCTCGTGGTTCGACGGCTCCCTCACGGTGACCCAGGCATACGGTGTCAAAATCCCCAGCGATTCCCTGGACACCGTCGCCAAGGCCCGCGAGCGCTGGCTGCCTATCGACAAACAGGCCACCGACCTGGTGAACGGGCTCACCGAAGAGAAGCTCCGGGACATCTGGTCGTGGTCGCTTCCCAACGGCGGCTCCGATTCACTGCCCCTGTGGAAGCTTCTCCTGCACGTCGCCAATCACGGGACTCACACCCGCGCCCAGATCGTCGCCGCAATTCGGCGGGCGGGACACGACGCGCCAAACATCGACTTCCTCAACTACTCGCTGACTGTCCGCGGATAGAGAACCTGGCGCGCGCCGTATTCATGGGCCTAGTCATCGCCTGTAAAGCACATAGAACGACACGGCGATCAGCAGGTAGCCGAACACCTGCCTGAGCCGGTGCTGGGGAACGCGCTTGCTGGCAAGCGCACCAATCACACTGCCCGCTGCCGCGATCGCCGTGAACCACGCAACGAGATGCCAGTCGATCGCGATGGTGCCGACGTAGCCGGCAAACCCGCTCAATGCGTTCATCGTGATCACCAGCAGTGATGTGCCTATCGCCAGGCGCATTGGAAGTCCGGTCACGAGCACCAGCGCCGGAACGATCAGAAAGCCGCCGCCAACACCAATGATTCCAGTGAGGAATCCAACCCCCAGTCCTTCCAGCGCCAGCAGCAGTATTGTCCTTGCGTCCGGCTTGAACACGTACGCGGTGGCTTCGCTCTGAGCGGATCGCTTGAAGCCGCCGCGAAGCATGAGAACGGATCCGGCAAGCCCGACGATTGCAAACAGCACGAGCTGCGCCACAGACGGGATGTATCGGGCGATTCGTGCCCCGGCAAAAGCGGCGATTACGGCGAACGGTCCAAACACGAATGCCACGCTCGTCGCGACAGTGCGCTGGCGGAGGTGCGAGAGAAATCCGATCAGCGCAACGAGGCCCACCACGCACAGACTCATCGCAATCGCCGGCTTCACCGGAACGTGCAGCGCGTAGATCAGGATCGGCACCGTCAGAACGGAGCCACCGCCGCCGAGGAGGCCGAGCACCAGTCCAACGAGCAGCGCGAGCGCCCCGCCAAGTACAGTCATCGGAAGTGAATATACGGAAAGACGGCCGGGCATCAGTTGATGCCCGGCCGTCTCTCATCTTGCTTGTGCGCTGTGGGGAATGAGCTTCCCCGTAAAATCCCGGCGTCAGCGTTACGGCACGGTGGTGAACGAGAAGATGACAGTGCCCGGGCTCAACGGATTACCAGCAACGTCCTTCGCTGCAGTGGTAATCGTCGCAGTGTAGCCGGTGTTGTTGGACAACGACGATGACGGCGTGAATGTCGCGACGTGGGTGACCGTGTTGTAAGTCACCGTTCCAACGACCGGCGTGCCGGCCACTGTCGCTTTCAGCGTGAAGGCGCCGCCGGTCGCGACGCTGGCGGAATCCATCGCCTCGCTGAACGTCACCGTGACCGCGGCGGTGATCGGAACCGCGGTTGCGTTGTTGATTGGGAATGTGGACAACACCGTCGGCGGCGTCGTGTCGACGATCGTCGTGAACGTGAACACCTTGGGAGCGGCCATGAAATTGCCAGCAACGTCCTTCACGCCGGTGGTAATCGTCGCGGTGTAGCCAGTGTTATTGGCCAACGACGATGAGGGCGTGAATGTCGCAATGTGGGTAACCGTGTTGTAAGTCACCGTTCCAGTGACCGGCGTGCCGGCCACTGTCGCCTTCAGCGTGAAGGCACCACCGGTCGCGACGCTGGCAGAATCCATCGCTTCACTGAACGTCGCGGTTACAGTCGTGTTGATCGCGACGGTCGTAGCGCCATCTGTCGGCACGGTGGAAACGACGGTTGGCGGGGTGATATCAGGTGCCGCCGCCGTGGCAAAAGTGGACGTGAACTGAGCCGCCATCGCGTTTCCGGCGAGGTCCTTCACTCCGGTTGTGACGGTCACCGTGTAGCCGGTTCCAAAAGCCAGCGCGCCACTCGGGGTGAACGTCGCCACCTTCGTTGCCGCGTTGTACGTCACCGCACCCGAGACGACCGTACCTGACGACGTCGTCTTGAGAGAAACCGTAGTCCCGTTGATCGTCGTCGCGTCCATCGCCTCACTGAAGGTGATGTTCACTGGAGAAGTCACGGCAACGCTCGCGGCTCCATTTGCTGGCGAGACGGCCACCACCGTCGGCGGTGTTGTATCCGGTGCGGCTGCACTGGTGAATGTAGACGTGAATTGAGTCGCCATCGCGTTTCCGGCGAGGTCCTTCACTCCGGTTGTGACGGTCACCGTGTAGCCGGTTCCAAAAGCCAGCGCGCCAGTCGGCGTGAACGTCGCCACCTTCGTTGCCGCGTTGTACGTCACC
>Ga0097691_1001212_pt1 | contig 19576 bp, 16 predicted proteins | sample NGESurdeep072012_8_FD_72858 | JGI IMG/M metagenome (GOLD analysis project Ga0097691, IMG submission 72858) | Arctic peat soil microbial communities from Barrow, Alaska - NGEE Surface sample 210-1 deep-072012 | ecosystem: Environmental > Terrestrial > Soil > Wetlands > Peat ... | reverse complement strand
TCATTGATGATTGCGGTCAACTGGCTCATGAACGCCGCCTGGTCCTGGTCCGGAAGGAGGCGGCAATCCAACTGTGCCTCCGCCTCTGGGGGAATCACGTTGATCTTGGTGCTCGCCTGGAGCATCGTGATCGAACAGGTATTTCTCAGCAGCGCGGCAAGATCGGGATGCTCGATCTGAAGACGGAGCAGAGCGTTTCGATCCGCCGCCGTCTTTGACAGGTTCTGATACGCATCCGTCCACTCACTCGCCGCGTTCTTCGCCAACCCTTTGAAGTACGTGTCGACCGCCGGGAGCACTCGCGGCTCGAATTCATAAGTCTGAAGCCGGTCGAGCGCCCGCACGAGTCGATTCACCGCCGACGATACAGGCGGTCGAGATCCGTGTCCTGGTTTACCGGTCGATATGAGCTTGAGCCAGAGCGGGACTTTCTGCGTCACCTCGATAGAAAACGCTTCACGCCCGTCCTCGACCGAGCCGCCGCCGCCTTCGTTCAACACCATTCCGGCGCCCTTGAACGCTTCGGGATGATTCTTGACCAGCCAGCCAGCGCCGAAGCTCGCGCCCGCCTCTTCATCGGCGGTCGCGATGAAGATCACGTCCCGCTTGAGCGGAGTCTTCGCCCGATGCAACGCGAGAAATGCCTCGAGCTCGGCAATTCCGAGCGATTTCGTATCGAGCGTGCCGCGGCCATAGAGCATTCCGTCTTTCACCGTAGCCGCAAAGGGATCCACATCCCAGTAACGCGGATCCGCCGGTACGACATCCATGTGGTGGAGCAGAACGAGCGCGGGCTCCGATCCGCCCTTGAGTCGCGCCCAGATGTTGCCCCGACCAGGAGCTGAGGACGCCGTGTCGAACGGAATTCCCTCCGTGACGAAGATGCGGGCGAAAAAGTCCGTGGTCTTCGTTTCGTTGCCCGGCGGATTGGTGGTGTTAATGCGGATGTATTCCTGCGTTCTTGCCACCACTTCGTCGCCGAGCTTGTCTGCATTTCCGCGACCCTGAGCCTGCATCGGCGCGAGGGCAGGGAAGGCGCTCGTCAGCAGGCACAGCAAGGTTAGCCGGCTAATCCTCGGACTATTCATTGCGGGGATGTCCCTCGATTGAAAGAGATTCGCTCGTTTGCGTTTCGGCTTCGCCGTCCATCTGCCTCAGCATGCGGCGCAGCACTTTGCCGGTGCCGGATTTTGGAAGCTCCGTCACGAACTCATATTGCGAGGGAACCTTGTACGCCACCAGTCGCTCCCGGCAAAACGCCTTGATCTCCGACTGTGTGACAGTATGCCCGGGGCGCAGAACGATCCATGCTTTCGCTTTCTCTCCCCGCATCTTGTCGGGCAATCCGGCCACACCCACCTCGGCGACTGCCGGATGCATCGAAATGATCTCCTCGATTTCCCTCGGCCACACCTGATAGCCGCTCGTCTTGATCAAATCCTTCTTGCGGTCGACGATAAACAGGTACCCGTCGGAATCGAGATAGCCGAGGTCGCCGGTGAAGAGGAGGCGCTCGCCATGCTCACTCGTGCGAAGCATCTCTTTCGTCTCTTCCGGACGCTGCCAGTAACCGCGCATCAATTGCGGCGCACGGATCACGATTTCGCCGACATCCCCCTGCGGAAGGGGCGTCCGCCCGTCATCGGCGTCGAGTATGCGTACCTCGACATCGGGGAGTGGCATTCCCACCGAGCCGATTTTCTTCTCTCCGCGCACCGGATTCGCGACCACCGCCATTTGTGCTTCCGTCAGCGAGTAACCTTCGACGATAACGCCGCCGGTGAGCTCCTCGAAACGCCGTTGCGTCTCAGCCATCAGGGCCGCGGCGCCCGAGAAGCAGAGTTTGATGCTGCGCCAGTCCACTTTGCCCGAACGGGTAAGCGGATGGCTCATCAAGCCCACGAGGAGCGTTGGCACTGCACAAATAAACGCCGGTTTGACGTCGTTGATCTCCGTCAGAACTTCGCGAAGCTCGCGCGGATTTGGGATCAGGGCGATCGGGTTGTGATTGACGAACGCGAGGCTTTGGACGCCCGTGTTGGCATAGGTATGAAAAAGGGGAAGGGGCAGCATGATCGTGTCTGTCCACTCGTGCATTGCCGGACTGAGCCAGGACTGAAGCTGCACGCCGGCGATCGTCATCCCTCTGTGGGAGCCGGCAACGCCCTTGGGTGCGCCCGTGGTGCCGCCGCTCATCAGAATGACGGCGATATCGTCGAGCTCGACTGGCACGGGCGGGCGAGGGGACCCGCGGTGCCCGCCGAGGAGCTGGGCGAATCGAGAGTCCCCGGTGCGGAGCTCTATCCGGTCGCCTTCCTTCTTCTCCTTCAACAGGGTAAAGCCGAGGCGAAGTCTGAACGGGAGATACTCCTTGATGTTGGTCGCGATGATACGCCTGACCGACGTGCGAGGCTGAATCGCCTTGACCTGATGGTACGTGCGATTCAGAACCACGACCGTCTCCGCGCCAGTCGCGTTGAGCGCATCTTCCATTTCCCGGTCGGTGTACGCGGGATTGAAGGGGCATGCAATGGCGCCGGCCTTCCACGCGCCGAACTCGGCGATGACGAACTGCGGGCAATTTGGCAGGCAAAGCGCAACGCGGTCGCCGGGTCTGACCCCCTGATCGACGAGTGCGGCCGCGAAGCTGTCGCTCAACTGATCCAGCTGCCGGTAGCTCAGCTTTGCGCCCTTGAACAAGAGGGCCGGCCGGTCAGGCCAGAGGCGTGAAGATTCAGAGACGTAATCGAGCAGTGTTCGCTGCGGATAAGGCTCGAGCGTGATGGGAATGCCTTCGTCGTAGTGCTCGTGCCAGATGGAGGAGTTCATGGGGACCTTGATGCTATCGCCGGCGACCATCCGGATGACATGACCTGTCAACGACAACGCTGCATGACGCAGCGCATCGGATCAGTTCTTCAGCGAATAGTCGATAGTTGAAACGACGCGGACCGTCTTCACGATCTGGCTTGCCTCCGAGATTCCCTGCGCCTGGTCGCGTGGAAGAATCTCGAATACTCCCTGACTTGCGCTTCTGATGCCGCCAATGTCGCTGTGGGAGTCCTTGGCGAACTGCTCCGCTGATTCCCGCGCGCGCGCGGTGGCTTCGGCGATCATCGGCGGCTTGAGTTTGTTGAGTCCGGTGAAGATGAACGTAGGGCCGCCGGTGCCGTAGTCGCCGCCGGAGGAGAGGACAACTCCCGCGCTCACCAGGTCGCCAACTTTCTGACTTGCGGCGAGAACGAGATCGGGCTTGAGAGAGCGCACGACGACTGTCTGGCGGATGACATAGCGCGATCCCGCGCGCTCACCGGATCCATACTGGTTCGTGGCGGCATCGGTCACCGAAAAATCCTGCAGCTCTGACTGCGTTGTATCGACCTGATTGGAAGCGAGAAAAGCGCGGATCCTCGAAACACTGCTTTCGATCTGTGCGTGGGCGCGGCTAAGGTCGTTGTCGGCAGCAACGAGGTGCAGGGGCCAGATGGCGAGGTCGGCGCGCACCTCGCGCTCCGAAATTCCCTTGACGGCGACAAATCGATCGGCGGCTCGCGCGCGGGCAAAGCCACTGCCCACAAACAGTCCACCGAGCGCGACCCCAAGGGCGAGAATCGCGGCGCCAGCGAGATCACGAGCAGGATTCACGGAAGGAGTGAGTAGAAGGTCTGGGGAAGAATGTACGGCTCTGGCGCTCAGGCGGCCACGATGGTCGATGTGGACGGCGCGCCAGGGGAGGCAGGCCCCAGTGCCTGGGGCCGATGCCTATTGCGCCTCGACTCGCAAACCTCTGAGACGAAACGGGGGCTCGGATTCGATGTCGAACATCATCGTGACCTGATTGCCGTTGCCCGCGGCCATTCGGGCAACGATCTGCGTCGCCGTCGCCGATGCGACGCCGATCAGCTTGAGTGTCCCGAGCTCGTCGTGAATCCGCTTGTAGCCGGCGACGCGCTGGTCAAGCGACCGCGTGTCCCCGCTGGCCTGTATTGTGGAGCGTTGCAGGAAGTCTCGAACAACATCCGGATTGCCTGAGTTGTAGGCGATGAGATACGACTCCACCGTCCGGCCTGCTGGCGTATCCGGCAGTGGCGTCAGCGCAGGGGACGAAGCAGCGCCACGAGGGTCGTCACCGCGCGACCCTCCATTCGTTTGGAGTCCAAGTACGCCAGCGATCCGGTCGCGAACTCTTTCGGCGTTCAAAGCCGCCGCGTTCGAGGCGAGAATAATCGTCACGTTCGACTGCGGCTCGCGATTGTAGAGAAAAAAGTTGACGAGATCCGATCCAGCGAGAACAACCGGCTCGTTCGGAGGATACAGCAGGTCTCGCGTCGCCGGCTTCAGGAGTTTCTCGCCGGCCAGCGCTCGATAGAAGTCGCGCATGTCGGAAACCGTGGACAGCATTCCGCCGTTCGCTCTCAGGTTCCACCAGGGCCCGTCGCCTGCGTGCGGCCTGGAGAGCAGCGTTCCGCGGTCCTCGCCGTTGCTGTAGCCGTGTGCCACCGCCTTCGGGTCGAAATGGGGCAGGAGGAAACCCGTCTCCCTCAACGCGAGGGGCGTCAGAATCTCGTCCCGAACGTATTCGTCGTACGATTTGTCGCTCATCTGCTCGATGATGGCGCCGAGGAGGCTGTATCCCGTGTTCGAGTACGATCGAGCCGTACCCGGAGCGAAGAGCAGCGGCGTTGCCAGCGCGTTTCGAATCTCCTGTTCTCGGCTCACCGAGTCGAAGTCAGGGCCGAGGTGTTGCGGAAGCCCAGCGCGATGGCGAAGAAGCTGGAGAATCGTGATGCCGCGCTTGTCGTCGGGGACGCCCGCAAAGAACCTTCCGATCGAATCCTGGAGGTTGAGTTTCCCGCGTTCCATCAACTGGAGAATCGCGACGGCGGTAAAGTCCTTGGTGTTCGATCCGATCTGCACGACAGTCGCCGGCGTCATCCTGATGCCTTCCGCCCGGTTGGCCATCCCGTAGCCTTTTTTCAGGATCACCTGGCCGTTCTTCTCGACGAGTGCGACCCCCGAAAAACCGTCGGCGGCGGCAACCTGGAGCGCTGAATCCAGGCGTGCGCCAAGCGGCGTGCTCACCAAGGTTCCATTGCGGCTGGCCGGCGCCTGCGCGATGCAAGCCGTTGCGAAGGCAACCAGGGAGGTGATGGATGAGATCAGATGCCGCATGTGTTGAAACCCAGGAGACTAGTCGAGCGCGAGCTTATCTGACTATTGGACCCGCCGCATTGCATTGGGTTGCCTGGAAATGCAGGCTTCCACTGCTCGGCAGGCGCAGGTTCAGTGAGGGTTTTCATGAGCGACCGCCGGCAGGGACTTACTTGTCGGTCTCTCCCGACTTGCGCTCCACCAGCTGCCCCGGCGCGGCGGCCAGCACGCGCACGCCATTGCCCTCGGTGAACAGGCGCGTGAGGAATCGCTGGCCCTCGCCAATCCGCTCGACCTCGATCGCAGTCGCTTCGACCGACTGTTCGACGCGCCCCAGCCTCTCCCCGATCTCCTTGGGAAAAGCGGCGATAACAGCGCCGCCGCGCTTCCATATTCGCCGGGCGTAGGCGATGGACAGGGGCAGCAGAAGCGCGCCCGTGATGAAGAGGGCGCTCATCACGAATTCCTCTCCTGACGGGCCCTGCCGGATGATACGCGGCGCCTCGACCGCCGCCCCCGGGATTGCCGCGGCCTTTGCGAGCTGTGCATCGGCATCTGCAATCTGCTTGTCCACCGCCGCGATGTGGGAGTCGATCGCGGTTATCCGTTGCTCTATGCCTGTTCGAGCGCTACTGCCGGCGGGCATCCGTTCGAGCTGGCGTGTAAGGCTACTGCGTGTGTTTTCCAAATCGTTCATCTGGTCTGCCAACTCGCGAGCCTGGGCGCGGAATCCCTGGTAGATCGCTGCCGCACCCGGCAGCGGTGAGCCGGCAATTGTTATCTGCGACGGAGAGAGAACGGGAACGGGCGGGGCGGTTGGCGTCTTTGGCTGCATCAGCTGTCCTGAGGACTGGCCCGGCGAGTTTGAAAGCGAGTGGGGACGGTCATCGAGAATCTACGGCTGCCGGCACGGCTCTGTTTCGGAGCTCGCGGAGCGGGAAACGCCGGGAATCACCATCGCCGGAAACATCCTGAGTTTCGGGATACCGCTCACACCGCATCCGACAAGCTCGTGAAGTTGAAATCTTTCGCGCGGATTGCGGGCATCACCTGACCTGCCGCCGTCGGCTCCGCTTTGCCGATATCATCGACCTTGTTCAACATGAACAACGGGCTTTCGTTCCACCGGAAATTCTTGAGACTGCGCGTGATCTTCCCGTTCTCGATGAGGAAAGTCCCGTCACGCGTCAGCCCGGTGAGCAGCACCGTGCGCTGATCCAGAAACCGAATGTAGAAAAAGTGCGTGATCAAAACGCCGCGCTCGGTGCCGGAAATCAATTCCTCCGTCGTCTTGTTCCCGCCAACCATCTTGAGTCCGCCCGGAAATCCGCCGAATCCACCACCGCCGCCTCCACCACCACCTCCACCACCACCGCCTCCACCGCCACCAGTCGGCTCCTTGCCCTGTTTCTGCGCCCAGTACCTCGAATAGGCAAGGTTCTTCAAGACTCCATTCTCGATCCAGACATTCCGTTTCAGCGGGAACCCTTCGCCGTCGAATGGTTGCGCCAGAAGCTCGGCATCGGTGGGATCTGAATAGATGGTGACACGGTCGTCAGCGATCTTCTCGCCGAGTTTTGTTCCGCCTCCTCTTTTGGAGAAGGGGCTGCGGCCCTCATCCGCCGACCTTGCGTTGAACGCGCCGCCGAGGAGCGGGATGAGATCGGCGACCGCCTGGGGCTCGAGGACCACAGTGTATGCGCCGGGCTCTATCGCGGCGGGATTGCGCGATGCCACCGCTTTTTGCGCTGCTCGTACACCAAGTGCCGCAGCGTCGACATTGCCCCAGTCGCGAGCGCCTGCGGACGCCCAACCCGAGCCGGTTCCGTCCGGCGTCCGGACAGTCGCGGAAAGATTGGCATCGGTCGATCGATGATAGGCAAAGAGTCCTTTTGACGTGGCGATGGCTCGTGATACCGCGTTCGCCTCGAGAAAGCCCGCAACGGAAACGCTTCCGGCGGCCTTGCCTGCCTGGACAGCGCCGTCGATCACCCGCCGCGTTGCCGCGGCGCGGCTTTCCGGCCCGAGATTGGCGGTACGTTCGATGTAGCCACTCACCGGAGAGTAAGTCTGCGGGCCGAGCTCGGGCATCAGCTCCGGATCGTCGGGCGCGAGACGCGCGAGGCGCTCGGCGAGATCGACCGTTCGGCGGAGCGATGTGTCTTCGAGCACGTTGGTGGTCGCCGAAGCCCGGCGCTTGCCGATGGTGCTCGTAATGGTGACCGACGCGTCCGTCACTTCGCCCGACGTGGTGATCTCGCCGACGGCGAACCGTGTATTGCCGCCCCAGTCGCTGGAAACGTTCACGCGCATCTCGTCCGCCTTGCCCATTGCCAGGATGCGGTCGGCGAGTGCTTTCGCCTGGTCACGATCGAGCAGCGAGGCCGGCGCCGGGGAGGCGGGGCGGTCGAACAACGAGCGCGGCTTCATGCGCTTCTGCCGGTGTTGACGATGTTCACCTGGAGGAATCGCGCCGGCACGCAGCCATGGCTTATCGAGTTCGACTGCGCCGGCTCACCTTTGCCGTCACCGAACGAGCCGCCCAGCCAGTAGCTCCTGGGCCCTCCAATCATGTCCATGCTGTTCCAGAAATCCGGAGTGCGGGATTGATAGGCCACGTCCTTCAGCATCCCGGTGATCTTTCCGTTTTTCACCTCGTAGAACACCTGCCCGGAGAACTGGAAGTTGTAGCGCTGGTGGTCGATCGACCACGAGCCGCGATTCTTGACGACGATGCCGTGATCGGTGGCGGCAACGATGTCATCCAGCCCGATGTCCTTGTCGCCGGGAAGGAGAGACACGTTTGGCATTCGCTGGAATTGCACGCTCGACCACGAGTCCGCGAATGACGTGCCGTGAGAGTGTTTGACGCCGGTGAGGGCCGAAATCCACGGCGCCTGCTCGCGGGTGGTCTGGTAATCCCTGAAAATCCCTTTCTCGATGAGCAGCCACTTGTCGGCCGGAACGCCTTCATCGTCCCATGCGGTGCGCGACAGAGAGCCTTCCTGAGTGCGATCCGCCTGGATGTTCATGATATCGCGGCCGTAGCGGAATTTGCCGAGCATTTTTTCCGGCGGCGCAAGAAAGCTGGTGCCGGCGTAGTTGGCCTCGTAGCCCATCGCGCGGTCGAGCTCCGTGGCGTGCCCAATCGATTCATGGATGGTGAGCCACAGATTGGTTGGATCGAGAATGAGGTCGTAACGTCCTACATCCACCGAACGCGCGCTCAGCTTTTCCGCCGCGAGCGATGCCCAGTGCTCGGCGTTGCCGGGCATGTTGAGTGACTCGATGTACTCCCAGCCCGACCCGCGCGGCGCGAGCTCCTCGTTGTAGCTCTGAAAATCCCCATCGCCGATTGCCGTGGCGGTGAAGTTGGGGCCGACGCGGACGAAGGTTTGTGTGACGAGCGTTCCGTCTGTCGTCGCCAGGGTTTTCTCTTCGCGGAGGAGCTGAAGGCTGGAAGTGGCGAAACGAACCTTCGGAACCTTGAGAGCCGCCTCATTGGCGGCCAGAAGAAGCGCGACCTTGTCCTCGATCGGAACGTCGAGTGGATCGCGCGTAACCGGTGTGCGCCAGTTGCCTTTCACCGCGGAGACGGGTGCCAGCTCGACGGGTTTGCGCTGGACAGTGCGCGCGGCGCGTGAGAGCCGCGCGGCTTCCTGTGCCGCCTGCTGAACGCCTGCCGGGGTCATCGTTGCCGTTGCGCAGAAACCCCACGACCCGGCGACCAGAGTGCGGACGCCTATACCATATGACTCGCTGTCACTTACGCCGGTGACGAGCCGCTCTCGGGTATTGATGGATTGGCGGCGGTAGCGTCCAATGCGTACGTCGGCATAGGATGCTCCCGCGGCTTTCGCGGCGTTGAGCGCTTCCATCGCCAGATCTTCGACGTAAGCATCGGAGCTGCCGGCAACGGCCGGCGCCGGCTGGCCAAATGCGGCCCGTGAGCCGAGGAGGGCTGCGGCAGCGGCGGATGTCTTGAGGAAATCGCGGCGGGTTGTTGACATGGTGTTTGGAAAAAGTTTCGAGGGAGAGCGGTCAGCGGTCCAGCAGGACGAAGCCCGACATCCGCGAGAATTCCTTCCGCGTTTTGGCCGGGTAAAAGTTCATCAGGAAACGCCAGAACGGCATCATTGTCATCTCGCGGTTGAGTCGCCGTGCTTCGTCCATCCCGGACCGGAATTCCAATTCGCGCCAGCCGAACTTGCGAAAGAATTCCGTTCCCTCCGGCGGGGCAAACTGGAATGGCGCGTTGCCTTTTTCCACGGCCTTCCCCCACGACCGCTGCATGATCTTCAACAGGCGGGGACTCGCGAGATCGATCAGCCACCAGCGAAATGCCGGCTGCCCCGCCAGATCGCGCGCGAGAGCGCCGACTTGCTTTGCAGTGAGATAGACGAGGAGTCCTTCGGTGACGATGAGCGCTTTTTTGCCCTCCCCGCCGATGCGGGCAAACAGCGATCGCCGCGCGTCAGCGTCGGTCATGTCGGCAGCGACCGCCTCGTACCGGCAGCGGGGCTTCTGGTCCTTCATGAAATCGGTCTTGTACTGGAGGATGTCCGGCAGATCCACATCTACCCAGCGCAGCTCCGGCGGGAGCTCGAGGCGCCATGGTCGCGCGTCCAGCCCCGCCGCCAGATTCACGACCGTATCCACGCCTTTGCCGGTGACGACCGAGAGAATGATTTCATCGAACACCGCGGTTCGCACGATCATCGGCCACGCCATCGAGCGGCCGCGCCTCATGGTGTTCACGATCTCTTCGCCCCGGGGCCCAGCGAGGCCTCGCGCGTGGGGATCCCTGAACAGCGCATCGGGGCGGTCGGTTTCCATCGCCCGGTAATACGCTACCCAGCGGGCGGTGTCGGAGATGTGTTCGACTGGCATAACGACACAATATGTGGGCGCACCAGGTTGGGCGCGATCTAAAGCCCCATTTCTTCCACCAGGATCTTGAATCGTGGATTGTCGCGCAGTGGATCAACTATCGGGTGAACGTTGAGATAGGCCATCCAGCCGCGCCGCTCCTTGAGAGACTGCGCCGCCCAGTCCAGCGCCTTGTCGAAATTGCCCAGTCCGATGTTGAGCGTGGCGAGCTCGACCGGGGAGACGCAATCGTCGGCGCGCGTTGCCTCGAGCTCTTCGAGGGGAAGCATGACTTCAAGATAAACGAGTCGCGAGCTTCGCCTCGAATTCGCCCACGTCGGTGTAATACTGGCGCGCAATCCCGGCCGAAGCCGGACTGGTGTAGATCTCCGCGACCGGATTACGGATGAGGTCGGCGATCCGGTCGGCAACCTCTTCAGGGGTCTGCGTCTGCGTGGGTCCGGAGGAGCCCCGCATGGGGGCGCCGGCGTCAGCTGAAGCGTTGCTGGCAAAGTCGGTGGTGACGACGCCGGGCATGACGAGCGAGACGTGAATACCGGGGTGCCGCGCCCGCAAATCCATCCGCGCGTTGGCCGTGAGCGAGTTGAGGGCGGCCTTGGACGCGCTGTAGGCGGAGCGATAAGTCGCGAGAGGCACGCGGCCCAAAAAAGACGAAAGGTTGATCAGATGCCCCGACCCGCGCTCGATGAAATGCGGAATCGCCGCCTGCATGCCGTACAGTGCCGATTTGAGGTTAATCAGGATCATGGCGTCGACATCTTCGTCCGTGAGATCCAGTACCGGACGTGTGATGCCGCGCCCGGCATTATTGATCCAGACGTCGATCCGGCCATATGCCTTGATTGCTTCGTCGCGGAGGTGGTCTACCTCCTCTCGGCGAGTGACATCGGTCTTCACCGCGAGCGCGTCGGCGGCGCCGAGGGTCTTGGCTTCGGCGGCGACGTCGCGCAGCTGCTGGTCGCGACGTGCGCCAAGAACGAGCAGCTTGCCTTCGCGCGCGAGCTGCCTGGCCGTCGCCGCGCCAATTCCGCCGCTGGCGCCAGTGATCACAACGACCGCCGCGTTGCCGCTCATCGTTTGGTCCCGGCGAAGATGGACTTCGGAATCATCACGTGCACTCCCACGTTTCCGTCGACCAGCTCGGTTATATCCACGTCGCATGCGACACTTGTCAGCATGTAGGCATCGTCGTGCGACAGCCCGTGGGTCGTCATCAGAAAATCAATGGCCTCGCGAACGGCGGTCTTTGTGGCCTTTACGAGCGAGGTGTCGGTTCCCATGGTGATCCAGTGCGTTGGTGTTTCGGCCCGCGGCCATTTGAGCCGCATGTCCTTTCGCAGAACGATTTTGAACGTTCCAACGAGCGACGTCTCGAGAGCGGTGATGTCAACTTCGCCATTTCCCTGGCCGGCGTGGCCGTCGCCTATCTCGAGAAGCGCGCCCGCAGTATGAACAGGTATGTATAGAGTGGTGCCGGCTACGAGCTCCTTGTTGTCCAGGTTCCCCGCGTGAATGCCGGGCGGCGCGCTGTTGAGGCGGCCCATTGACGGCGGAGGCGCGACGCCGATGCTGCCGAAGAATGGGCGAAGCGGAATGTCGATGCCGGGTGCAAAGTGCGCGACGCCGCGTTTGGCGTCGAGCGGAATGATGCGCATCTTCGCATAGGGAAAGTCCTCAGGGATGAAGCCGCGGTTGATACCAAAGGCGTTGTACGCGTACGGTATCGCGAGCGCGATCTTTTGAATCTGAACCTCGAGAACGTCGCCTGAATCGGCGCCTTCCACGAAGATCGGGCCGGTGAGGATGTGGCCTCCGGGCCCCTTGTCCGTGACAGTCTTGTAGATGTCGCGAAGCGCAGGCTCGACGTCGGCGGCCTTGACTCCGGCGCCTTCCAGCCGGTCCGGGCTCGAAGTGATGAGACTGCCGACAACTATCACATCGCCGGAGCGGATGTGAAGCACCGGGGTCGCTGCCGCATGGTAGTATCCCCATGCGACGGTCGTCGGCGAGGGCATCAAAACGTGATGGCGGGACGGTGGGGCCGGCGTCTGGGCAATCGCGATATGGCCCAGAAGAGCGGCGGCCATTGACGTCGGCGCGCGGAAAAAACGGAACATCATGACACTCCCGGTGGGCTTGGAGATTTGGGGTTCTGGCGCATGACGCTCGCCAGTCCATAAAGACTGACCAGCGCCCACACTCCCTCGAGAAGAATGAATCCGTACTGACTGTTAATGATCGCGACAGTAGTCAATGCTCCGGAGCCGATGAGGTTCAACAACTGGTACGACACGGTCTGGATTGCCAGGCGGTGGAGCTGGGTGGCGGCGAACGGTATGAGTATCAGCAGCGCACCGGCGAGAGACACGAGCTGGATCATCGTGGATTCTCCGGCCGCGACACGGGGTTGCTTACCACGACGATGCCGCCGGTACCGTCGACACTTTCTACTGGTCTGCAAGAATCGTCAGCCATTGTAAGCCTCCGTTATCAGTGAATGTTCACTACTCGCGTTGCCGTTACAATTATTCGCCGCTGGCCATCGTGTTCGCGCGAATGGCCTCACAATGTCCTTACGAAGCGGCGGCCGGTCTCGGGAAAGCCGTTTGCCACATAAAATGCGTGCGCGCCCTCGCGATGGCTCGCGCTGGTGACGGTGATGCGATTGCACCCGTGCACGCGGGCCCATGCTTCGGCTTCATCGAGAAGCCGGCGGCCGACGCCCTGACGACGAGCGCGTCCGGACACGATCAATCCCGTGATGTAGCACGCAGGCCTCGCGACATGGAGACTCGACAGAACGTGGAGGCCGACCAGTGCTACGGCTTCACCGTCGCTTTCCGCCAGCAGCACGGCGTAATCAGGCGAATCGTACGCCGCGAGGCGGGCCGGCACGTCGTCCACCTCTGTTGGATAACCGAGCTCCGTGAGAAGCACGGCGATTGCCGGCATGTCGGCCTCGCCGGCGGGTCGAACTTCCAGATTCGGGCCCTTGGCGGCCGGACGCGTGTCGGTGTTCATTCACTGAGTATTATCGAGCATTGAATATCGCCCTCGTGGAGAAGAGACATGGCGACAGAATGTACACACCTCGATCAGCTTCGCCCTGTTGACCCACGTACGCCCGAGGGATGCGAGGAGTGCCTTCGGACGGGAGGGCGATGGGTGCACCTGCGGCTGTGTCTCGAATGTGGGCACGTCGGGTGTTGCGACGCGTCGCCCGGAAAACATGCCACGGCTCACTTTCATCAGGCCCGGCATCCCGTGATAAGAAGTTTCGAGCCGGGAGAGGACTGGGGGTGGTGCTACGTGGACGATCTCTTCATCGAGCCCATTTCGACGAAGCTCTGAATCAGCGAATTGTGCGCGCCCCACCATTGGCCTAGCGTGGCCAGAGCCATCCGAACGTGCCGGCCGTGAGAAGCGCGTAGATCATGCCGTCGACAGTTGCTTTTATTGTCGTGCTCCAGGCCCGGCGATACCAGATTGACATCTGCCAAAGTGAAACTGTATAACCGATGAACGCAGCGATGGCGACTACGTGAAAGACGTGACGGTAGTCTGCGCCAACCGGCAGAGAATTGGCAGCGACCCACGCTGCCAGTGCGCCGACGACAACGACATACAGGAACCACAGTATGAGATTTCTGCTCATGGTAAACGGACCGTTGGGCAGCACGGTGAGGATCAGGTTCGGCCCCTGCCTGATCTTCTCGGCAAATTGGGGAGACTTCATGTCAGCTCTAACTACCGGCCGCGGCACCATGTAGTCGCCCGGTGGAATGGAAAGCGGCCCGACGGCCGCCCTGAGCGCGTCTTCGTCAGGAACGCGGGGGTAGTCGCTCTTGTGCCAGGGCGATGCCATGTGGATCAGCGAACTCGCGACGAAAACGATTACGGCCGACAGCAGGATGGGGAGCCACAGCGTGCTCAACTCTGTCATCACAGCCTCCTTGTGGTGTCACGGGAGTACGGGAATCAAAGCGGCGCGGCGTCTGAGCGGGAATAAGCTGTGACAGACGGGCTCGATGCGCGAGAGGGGATGCGCTCGATACGACACGAAGTGCACGCCCGGAGAAACCTCGTAGGAGGCGTAGCGGATCGGTGTTTTGGTCTTCGCTGCGCCGTCCGCTTTCTTTTCGTCTCCTTTCCCGGCGGTGCTCTGGCTCGCCCTGAGGTGGCACGAATTCCGTGAGCGAGCCGTCACGCGGGATATTCTGCATCTTTCTTCCCGGGGATATTTTTCATTCGCCGGGTGCGATGGCTGCGCTCCGTGCCCGATCATCAACCCGATCATCAACCCGATTACTGCATCACCCGAGGACTGAACGCTGCAGCCCACTGTGATACCCGCATCATCATCGCCGCCACCCGTCGCGTAGGTGAGCCTCCGCTCATATAGGTGGTTGCTGCTGCCAGCCCTCGCGGGCCTCGCTGTTCTCATCGGCGGGCTCGCGCCTCAGTCGCCATTGCGCGACGCGATAAGTGGGGCATCTCCGGCCGGAATGGAGCTTCGGCTTCCCGTTGGGTACGTACTCCTCTCTCCATTCTCCCGACTGTTCGATACTATCGGGCTGCTATCGTCGGCGCAGCACATTGCGATTGCCGTGACGAGCATCGCCGTGACGCTGCTCGCTGTCGGGTGGCGTCCGGCTCACCTTCCGCGGCGTCCGCGGCGCATGCTTGCCACGGCAGCAGTATCGATTGGAACACTTGTAATCGTTTACGCATCCGCCGTGGCATTGCCACGGCCGATGGCGATGCTTGCGGTGAGCGACCCGGACGTTGTTCGCGTGGATTTCCATTCCCACACCAGGTACTCCCACGATGCACGGCATGGATTCACTCCTGAGGCAAATCGAGCCTGGCACCGCGCCGGCGGCTATGACGTGGCGTACATATCGGACCACAACTCGTTCACGGGGGCCGAAGAGGCGCGGCTTCTCAACCCACGGCATGGTGGTGATGGCACAACGCTTCTCAGCGCGTTTGAAGGAAGGTATCTCGGCACGTTCGAGATTTTTCTGAGTCTTACCGAGCCTGACAGCGCCGTGCTGATGGACATTCACCGCCAGCTGCACGATGGGCGGCTCGTCTCCGGTCGCGTGCCGGTGAGCGTCGCGGCGCTGCCCACTGCCCTGAGTGACGTGCAGGCCAAAGCGCGGGATGGTCCTCCACACATCGCGGCCATCGAGATCGTGGACGGCTCGCCTCGCGGTTACGCGCAGCAGGATCGGCAGGGAAGCGATATCATCGGGCTCGCCGACTCTCTCGGTATTGCGCTCGTCGTCGGCAGCAACAATCACGGCTGGGGGCGTGTTGCTCCCGGCTGGACTCTTCTGTCGATACCGGGTTGGCGCACGATGGTGCCCGATTCACTTGCCGCTGTGATCGAGAGCACGATTCGAACGTCGCCGCGCGCCGTCAGGGCAGTCGAGCGGCGCCGACCGACTGGAATGGGTCTGGCCTTGGCGTTCACGGCTCCTGTGGTGGTAGCGCAAATACTTCGTGCGCTCTCTCCGGCGGAGCGTCTGATCTGGTTGGTCTGGATTCTCGGAGTGGCATTCCTATGGCATCGATTGCGGTCCCGCCGGGTTACCTTGGCGATTCGAAAGGACGCTGCCACCTAAACCGATAATTAAGTTGATGCGAGATACAGCAAACGGTTGAAAAATAAGTACTTAAGTCAATACATCTCAGGTAATCAGGAGAGCTGTCCGTGAAGAGCCAAATCGCATCCGAAAACGACATCGAGCCCACCGGCGTTGACCCGGCCGCGCAGTCCGCGCTTTCCCGTCGCGACTTTCTATTGCGCGCTGGCCGGTTTGGGTTTGCGATGTCTGTTCTTCCAGCCTCGCTGGGTGGTCTTCCAAAGGCCTTCGATCCGATTGGTGATGGCACAGTCGCCGGGAACATCGCAGGGCTGACACCGCAGCAGATCGCAGCGCTCTCGTCGAGCCTTCGCTGGCGCATGCTTGGGCCGTTTCGCGGCGGGCGCGTAGCGGCGGCTACCGGCGTGCCGGGACGGCCAAACGAATTTTATTTCGGCGCCGTCAACGGGGGCGTGTGGAAGTCGATCGACGGCGGCCGGGTGTGGGCGCCCGTTTCCGATTCGCTGCCAGTCGCGTCGATCGGTGCGATTGCCGTTGCTCCGTCAGCCCCCGACACTGTGTATGTGGGCAGCGGTGAATCGACCCTTCGCGATTCCGTCGGCTTTGGCAGCGGCATGTACAAATCGGTCGATGCGGGGAGAACCTGGTCGCACATCGGGCTCGACGATACGCAGCACATCGGAAAGATCGCCGTCGATCCGCATAACGCGGATGTCCTGTTCGTCGCCGCGATCGGCCACCTGTATGCCGCCAACCCGGAGCGGGGCGTGTTCAGGTCCCGCGACGGCGGCAAGAGCTGGCAAAAGGTGTTGTACAAGGACGAAAACGTCGGCGCCGTAGAAGTGGTGATCGACCCGACGAACTCTCAGATCGTTTACGCGGGGCTCTGGAACACACGACGTCCGCCGTGGTTTACGTACGCTCCGACGAACGGGCCGGGCGGCGGCATGTACAAGTCTGCCGATGGCGGCACCACCTGGAAGCAGTTGACGACGGGCTTGCCCACCGAGACGATCGGCCGGACAGGGATAGCGGTCGCGGCAAGTGATCCGAAACGCGTTTACGCCGTCGTAGACTCGCTCTCGCCTCTGCCTCCAGCGACGGCCGAGCCGCCGCTGGGAGCGCGGCCCGCGGCGCGTCAGGCACAGCAGCCACCGGCAGGACAGGGAGGATTTTTTCGCTCGGACGATGGCGGAGAAACATGGACGAAGATGTCATCCGACAACGCGCTCTGGGGCCGCGGCTGGTATTTCGAGAAGGTCACCGTCGATCCGAAGAACGCCGACATCGTCTACGTTCCCAATGTTGCCGTCAGCAGGTCGAAGGATGGGGGCAAGAGCTGGGTCGCGCTGAGAGGATCGCCCGGTGGCGACGACTACCACCAGGCCTGGATCTCACCCGACGATTCGAACACGATGATTGTCGCCAGCGATCAGGGCGCCGTCATTTCGCGCAATGCGACGGTAGATGATCCGCGGCAGGTGACTTGGAGCTCCTGGCTCAACCAGCCCACGGCGCAGCTGTATCACGTTTCCGTCGACTACCGGTTTCCGTATTGGGTTACGGCGGCTCAGCAGGACAGCGGCGCAGTTGCCGTGCGCTCGCGCGGCAAGTTCGCGGAAATATCCATGCGCGACTGGGAGCCAATCGCCCCCGGCGGCGAGAGCGGCTACACGGCTGGTGATCCGCTCAATCCCGGCATCGTCTACGGCGGCACCGGAACGCGATACGACCTGGAAACGAATCTGCCGATTCCCGGGACGACGGCACCCAGTGCGCCGGAAACCGCGCGCGCCGACTGGACGCAACCCCTCGTTTTCTCCAAGGCGAATCCGCACGCTCTGTATTACGCGAATCAGTTTCTCTTTCGCACCACTGACGGCGCGCGAACCTGGACGCAGATCAGTCCCGATCTCACCCGCGTCGATCCTGGCGTTCCAGCGACCCTCGACGCGACTGCGGCTGCAGCGACCGACCGGAACGGAAAGCGCGGAGTCATTTACACGATTGCGCCCTCGCCGCTTCGCGCTCCACTGGTGTGGGTGGGCACGGACGATGGATGCATTCACGTCACCGCCGATGATGGCAAGACGTGGCAGAACGTGACGCCGAAAGCAGTGAGCTCATGGAGCAGGGTGACCATGATGGAGGCTTCGCACTTCGATCCGGCTGCTGCCTACGCGAGCGTCGATCGCCACCAGCTGCAGGACTTTGATCCCTACATCTATCGCACGCGCGACATGGGCAGGACGTGGCAGAAGATCACCAGGGGTCTGCCTGGCGGCGTGTATATGCACACGGTCAAGGAAGATCCAATACGGAAGGGATTGCTCTTCGCTGGGAGTGAGCGCGGAGCGTTCGTTTCGCTGGATGACGGTGACAACTGGCAACCGCTGCAGCTCAACATGCCGGTCACGTCGATGCGCGACTTCGAGATTTATGGAAACGACCTTATCGTCGCGACGCACGGCCGTGGATTTTGGGTGATAGACGACCTGAGCCCGTTTCGCCAGATGACGGACGCGATCGCAAAAGCAGACGCGTATCTCTTTAAGCCTGCCGATTCGATCAACATCATCGCTTCCGGCGATAATGGAACGCCGCTGCAGAAGGACGAGCCTCTGGCGGCGAACGCGCCCAACGGCGCCGTGATCGACTTCTACCTTGGAAAGGCACCGGCGAGAGCGGTGACGCTCGAGATTCTGGATGCGACCGGCAATGCCGTGCAGACGTTCACTACGGGGGCGCCTGCTGCTGCTCTGCCGGTTCCCGGTGCCCGGGGCGGAGGAATTCCAAACGTGTCACCGCTCTGGCGTCCAACCCCGGCGCCGTTTCCCGGTTCACCGGGAATGCATCGGATCGTCTGGAATCCGGTCGCGCCAGTCGTGCGCGATCCGGCGGCCCCGGGCGGTGGCGGCGGTCAAGGCCGGGGAGGTGGAACGCCGCTCACCGGTGCCTTCACCGCCCGGTTGACAGTCGGCGGAAAAACTTTCACTCAGTCATTCACCGTGAAGCCGGATCCGAGAGCGCGCGCCGCTGCGGTCTAGCCGAAGCCGATGAGGGCCCTGGCTAGTGGCCGGAAGGGAGAATGCCTTCCGGCTGTACCGGCCGACCCGAGAGCAGTGCCAGCTCCGAGCCGTCGTCGAAGGTGAGCTCGACGTCGTGATTCGGCGCAACCCGCATGCGCTTCACCGTTCCGCCGATCAGGCCGCAAAGCGCGTCGCGCGAACCTTCGTCAGGATAGCAGAAACGCTCCGACCCCGACGAAACCATTGCCTGGCCTTCCGGCTTGATGGCGACTCCCCCGAATTCGAATTCGACGGACTGCGCGCGGAATCTGACAGAGGTGAGCTGGCGCCCGACGACATGCGTGTCGGGAGTGGTCTCAACGGAAACGAGGCGCAATCTCGGGCCGTTCGGCATGACGCCGGAAGATGCCGGCCGTCCGGTGGCGACGCCTGGTTCTGGACCGCTCGTCTTCGCGGGCATCTGATCCGTTGACTTGCCGGCTCTATGACGTCTTGCGCGCCGTCGCCGGTGAAACTGTTCCCAAACCCAGCCAATCAGAAACCCGACGCCAAGCCCGGCAGTGCCGGCGAACACACCGGCCGTTGACACGTAAAGAAGGAAGTACCACAAGCCCCGCGAGAAATTGCCGGCGTCGAGCTGCTCGGCAAGGCGCTCCCATGCAAACGGGGCGGATCCCAGAAATCCAAGCAGAAATCCGCAATAGGCCGCGAGGTCCTTGATGGCTGTGCGGCGCAGCTGGTAATACTCGGAGAGAACACTGCCTCCCGCGCAGTGGTGACCTGTGTAAGAATCTATGCGAGGGGCGAAGCCGTGTCGTGAAGCGGTGTTGTCGAGGCGGGCGAACTCGAAGGAAGCGTCTAGGCGGCGACAGGGCAGGTCGCCCCGTACGGGCC